>Ga0335084_10003425_pt1 | contig 15450 bp, 12 predicted proteins | sample Lox_Sample_44_FD_206721 | JGI IMG/M metagenome (GOLD analysis project Ga0335084, IMG submission 206721) | Soil microbial communities from Loxahatchee National Wildlife Refuge, Florida, United States - Lox_Sample_4.4 | ecosystem: Environmental > Terrestrial > Soil > Wetlands | place: USA...
TTGCTTCAAAGCCGGGCGGCGCGCCGCGCCTGCCAGCATCTTGCGATCGATCTTCAGCTCGTTCGCGGGAATGCGCTGCAGCTGCTCCTTGGTGGAGTTGCCGACGCCGAAGTCGTCGATCGCCAGACCGAATCCGCGGGCTCGGAGCTGGGACAGCGTGTCGAGCCGGTTGCCAATGTCATGACCGAGGTCGGCCTCGGAGACCTCGATGATGAGCTTTTCGTTCTCCACCCCATGCTCGATCATTTTGGCTTCGATGCGGTCGGCAAGTCCAGGGTCGAGGAGCTGGTCGGCGCACAGGTTCACGGAAACCTGCAGATCGAGGTCGTGGTTCTGCCACTTGCGGCACTGCGTGATCGACTTCTCGAGCATGATGACGGTCAAGTCGTCGAAGAGGAAGTTGTCCCCCACCAGCGGGAGGAAAGAGCCCGCAGTGAGCAGCCCGAGCTCCGGATGCTGCCAGCGCATGAGCGCCTCGACGCCGACGACCACCATGCCCTTGAGCGTGACCTTGGGCTGGAAGTACGGTAGGAATTGGTCTTGGGCGATGCCGTTCCAGATGTCCTGCAGCGTCAGCTCGGGTCTCTGTTTCCGGTCCGCCGCTTGTTCGGCCTGGGAGGGCGGCTCGGCCGCGACGTTCTGCTGCATGGGTCTCTCCGGACGATGGACGAGAAGCGCGCTGTACCACAGGCTATTTCGTCCGCATGGCCAAAAGCTTGAGGGCGCCGCCGCGCTGGCTGGGCCGTTCCACTCGGTGCTGAGGCATCCGGCGCATACCGGTAAACTGTTGGTTTCCCGTCACCTCACTGCCGATCCGCCCCATGCAACCCCTGTCCGGCATCCGCGTCCTGGATTTCAGTACCCTGCTGCCCGGCCCCATGGCGACGCTGCTGCTTGCCGAAGCCGGGGCCGAGGTGATCAAGATCGAACGCCCCGAAACCGGCGAGGACCTGCGCGGATATGTACCGCGCTTCGTCGACACGAGCGTGCCGTTCGCGTTGCTCAACCGCGGCAAGCGCAGCCTGGCGATCGACCTCAAAGCACCCGGCGCGACGCAACGTCTGCGGCCGCTCATCGAGTCGGCGGACGTTCTCGTCGAGCAGTTCCGTCCCGGTGTGATGGATCGGCTCGCACTGGGTTACGAGGCGGTGTCGGCGATCAATCCGCGCCTCATCTACTGCGCCATCACCGGCTACGGGCAAGACGGACCGAAGGCCGGAGTCGCCGCACACGACCTCAACTACCAGGCCGACGCGGGATTGCTGTCGATCGCCGCCGGCGCGGACGGAGCGCCGGTGGTGCCGAACGCGCTGATCGCGGACATCGCGGGCGGCGCCTACCCCGCCGTGATGAATATCCTGTTGGCATTGCGCAAGCGCGACCAAGACGGGCGCGGATGCAAACTGGACATCTCCATGACCGACGGACTGCTGCCGTTTCTGTATTGGGGCATCGGCAACGGAACGGCGACTGGCCGCTGGCCCAGGCCAGGAGCGGAGCTTCTCTCGGGCGGCAGCCCGCGTTACCAGATCTATCGGACTGCCGACGGCAAGTATCTCGCCGCGGCGCCGCTGGAAGACCGCTTTTGGGTCAACTTCTGTGACGTCATCGAGCTGCCCGCGAGCGCGCGTGACGATCGCAAGGACGCGCTGTCGACGCGCAGGGCGGTGGCAGAGATCATCGCGCAACGCAGCGCCGAGGACTGGCTCGCCCGCTTCGCCGGCAAGGACGTCTGCTGCAGCGTCGTTCGCACACTGGAGGAGGCGATGAACGATCCGCAGTTTCGCGCTCGTGGCGTGTTCTCCCGCCGCGTAGTGAGCGACGGGGCTGCGCTCCCCGCGGTCAGCGTCCCGATCGACGAGCAGTTCCGGGCTCAGGGCAACGAGCTGGGCTACCCGGCGCTCGGCGAGGGGAACGCGATGCTCGAGTAGCGACCGCGAGGGCGATACCGGCAGCGCGGCGGACCGGTCTCGTTCAGGTACGCGAGCGAGCGAGTGAACGTAGCTGTGCGGCATAGCGCCGCAACAGCGCCGCCGCCGCCACGCGCTGGCGCGGGCTGAGACTTCGATCCAGGTCCAACACCATCTCAGCGAACAGCTCCCGGTAGCGCGTAATGCTCTGGAGGTAGGCCGGCGAGGAGCCGGGGCCGGGGGAGGCCATCAGCTCGGCCAGTGAGATCTGCAGAGTCCCCGCATCATGGGATTGCCGGACGAGGTTCAGAAACACCGACTGGCGCCGCTCACGCTCGGCGAAGCGGGACGCCGGCAGGTCCGAAGTTGCGGGCGCCAGCGCCGCGATACGAGATCGCTGCCAGGCCGTGAGGTCTCCGGCCCAATACTCGAACTGCGAGGTCAGCCATTCGGTGCGCTCCCGGTCCATGGCTGGCGCATCGAGCGCGAGTTGCGTACGCGCGAAGCGAGCGTTGTCGGCGGCAAAGCGCTGCCGCATCTGAGCAATCTGAAACGGCGTCAGGCTGAGCAGCACCGGCGCGGCCTGCACGGCGACTTGCTCGGTCACTGCGTCCCAGCGCTGCTGCACCGACACCATGGCCCACGCCAGATCGTCGCGCCGCAGTCCATGCGCGAGGCGTGCGGAGGCCTGATCGAGCAGCTCTGCATACACGGGAAGCTCTTGCGTTCGGTGCCACGCATGCAACTTGTCGATGCGCGTGCGCACCGCCGCCGCCTGCACCGGATCCAGCGGGACGTACCGGTCCACCGACCGCTGCAGCCACCAGTCCGCGTTGTTGTAGACCAGACCCAGCGCGCTGCACGAGCAGAGAAGCGCGCTCGCCACCGCCAGCATGAGCGCACGGCCGGCCAGCGCCGTCGTGCGGTGCCGAGGACGAAGTCGATTTCCAGGCAATGGGCCGCCCATCGGAGCCGATCCTACCACTCTCGCTGGGTCAACGCCTGCACCTCGTGTGGGCTGCACCCATGCCGACGACATGAGTGCGCCCATCATGGCTTGAGTCCCTGCGCCGCAAGGCGCCTCTTGCGCGCGGGCCGGCCGCGCCGATCCCGGCCGAACCACGGAAATGCCTCGGCCTGCTCGACGGTCTCGCCCGAGCGCTCGGAGGAGTACCCCGGCAGCGCCGCCACCAGATCCTTGAACTCGGGCCCCTGCAGCAGTCGCAGCAGTTCTCTCACCCACGGCAGCTCCAGGATCCGGGCTTGACAGATCAGGAAGTACCGCTCCGCCGCCACGGGAATAAAGTCGAGCCTGAACTCGCGCGCCGGCGGCTCGACGCCGAGCCCTACGTCTGCCATCCCGCTCGCGACATAAGCGGCCACGGCGGCGTGCGTGAACTCTTCGTTGGCATAGCCCTCGATCCGATCGCTGTCGATGCCGAGCTCACCGAGAAGCGCATCGAGCAGCAGGCGCGTGCCGGACCCGCGCTGCCGGTTGATGAAGCGCACCCCTCTGCGGGACAGGTCGCGCAACGAGGCGATGCGTTTGGGATTGCCTGGCGCCAGATACAGGCCCTGCTGGCGGCGTACGAGGTAGATCAGCTTCTGCTCGCCGGGATGGAGCCAGGGAGCGTAGCGTCGCACCGCCGTCGCTCCGATCGCGCCCTCGGGCACATGGAACCCGGCGAAGTCGCAGCCCCCGCGCGTGAGCGATGCGAGCGCATCCGCCGCAGGAAGGTACTGCAGGTCGAGCGCAATGCCGCCATGACGGCGCAGCATCTCGGGGATCTTCGCCACCGCGTAGCCGAAGCTCGCGTGAACGCGCAGCGTGGGGTTGCTCTCCGCCAGCGCCCGCTTGATCTCGAGGTTCAGCTCCGAAGCGATGTTCTCGAGCTGCGGCGAGAGCCGCGCGCGGGCGCGCGCCTCGGCCCAGACCAGCTTCTCCCCGAGCGAAGTCAGGCGAGCACCACGGCCCTGCTCGAGCAGTGCGAGCGGGCTGCCGAAGAACTCTGTCCAGCGCGCGATCGCGTTCCAGGCGTGGCGGTAGGAGACGCCGGCTCGCTTCGCGGCCAGCGTCAGCTTGCCGGTTTCATGCAGCGCCGCGAGCAATGCGAACAGCCGGTGGTCCAGCTCATGCCCACGCTGGTCCGCGAACACCCATGAGGGCCGGATCTCGATCTGTTTCATAGGCACATCGCTGCATATTGTTGGCGGGTGCCGATGTTGCTAGCGTAGCGGTTTTCGATGCCGACGCGGTCAAACTCATGCATTGTAGTGCATATGTGAGCCCGGTTCGACCGACCCATCCGCGGGGAACCGGCCATGGGTGAGGCAAAGTCTAACGTGAGTATGGCGATGGAGGATGCAGTTGAGCAGGCCTTGGCCGAGACGCAAGGGCTCGACGGCGCACTCATGCCGTTGCTCCACGCGATCCAAGAGCGTCTGGGCTATATCCCCACTCCCGCAGTGGCGCGCGTCGCGCATGCCCTGAACCTGTCGCGGGCCGACGTGCATGGCGTGATCACCTTCTACCACGACTTCCGGACCTCGGCGCCAGGGCGTCATCTGGTGCGCTTGTGCCAGGCCGAGGCGTGTCAGTCGATGGGCAGCGAGGCACTGGCGGAGCACGCCAAAGCACGGCTCGGCGTCGACTTCCACCACACCACTGCGGACGGTGCGGTAACTCTGGAAGCGGTGTATTGCCTGGGGGGTTGCGCGTGTAGTCCGACGATGATGGTGGATGGACGTCTGTACGGGCGCGTGAGCCGCGAGCGCTTCGATGAGGTGATCGGCGCGCTGGAGCAACCGGGATGAGCATCACGGTCTTCGTGCCGCGTGACTCCGCTGCGCTTGCCGTGGGTGCAGAGGCTACGTCGCAAGCCCTCATCCATACCGCCGCCGCGCGTGGCGAGGAGATTCGTCTAGTGCGTAACGGCTCGCGCGGGCTCATCTGGCTGGAGCCGATGGTGGAGGTCGCGACCGCCGCCGGGCGCATCGCATATGGGCCCGTCGCGGCCGCGGACGTTCCAGGCCTGTTCGATGCGGGTTTCCTGACCGGCGCCAAGCACGAGCTGATGCGCGGCCCGACCGAAGAGATCCCCTACCTCAAGAACCAGGAGCGGCTCACCTTTGCGCGCGTGGGCGTGACCGACCCGCTCAGCCTGGAGGACTACGAAGCGCACGGCGGCTGGCGCGGCCTGCGCGCTGCGCTTGCCCGCGGCCCTGCGGACATCGTCGAGGAGGTGGTGCGCTCCGGCCTGCGCGGACGCGGCGGAGCGGCGTTTCCCACGGGAATCAAGTGGCGCACGGTGCTGCAGACCGAGGCGGACCAGAAATATGTCGTCTGCAACGCCGACGAAGGCGATTCGGGCACCTTTTCCGACCGCATGGTGCTGGAGGGCGATCCTTTCCTGCTGATCGAAGGGATGGCGATCGCAGGGCTCGCGGTGGGCGCCGCCCGCGGGTATGTGTATCTGCGCTCCGAGTACCCGGACGCCGAGCGCGCGTTTGCGGCCGCGCTGCGCATCGCCCGCGAGGCGGGCTATCTGGGCGCGAGCATTCTGGGCAGCGGCAGGTCGTTCGACCTCGAGTTGCGCCGCGGCGCGGGCGCCTACATCTGCGGCGAGGAGACGGCACTGCTCGAAAGCCTGGAGGGCAAGCGCGGCATGGTGCGCTACCGCCCCCCAGTGCCCGCGGTGAAAGGGCTGTTCGGCAAGCCCACGGTCCTCAACAACCTCGTCACTTTCGCCGCGGTGCCGGTAATCCTCGAGCGCGGCGCCGAATTCTACCGGGACTATGGCATGGGGCGCTCGCGCGGCACGCTACCGTTCCAGCTCGCGGGAAACATTCAGCGCGGCGGTCTGGTGGAGAAGGCTTTCGGCTTGACGCTGCGCGAGCTGCTATACGATTACGGCGGCGGCTCCGCCACCGGACGCCCCATCCGAGCGGTGCAGGTGGGCGGGCCGCTCGGCGCCTATCTGCCGGAGTCGCAGTTCGACACGCCGCTCGACTACGAGGCCTTCGCCGGGATCGGCGCCATGCTGGGGCACGGTGGGGTGGTTGCTTTCGACGATACGGTCGACATGGCGAAGATGGCCCGTTTCGCGATGCAGTTCTGCGCGATCGAGTCCTGCGGCAAATGCACCCCCTGCCGGATCGGCTCCACGCGCGGAGTGGAAGTCATCGACCGCATGGTCCTCGGCGAGCGGCGGGAGGCCAACGTCGAGCTCCTGCGTGACTTGTGCGATACCATGGTGCACGGCTCGCTTTGCGCGCTGGGCGGGCTCACGCCCTCCCCCGTGTTGAGCGCGCTCAACCACTTCCCGGAGGACTTCGGTATGCCGGCCGTGCCGAAGGCTCGTGCCGCGTCATGCGTCACGCCAAGCCTATGAGGTCGACGCTCGCGGAACTGATCGAGGGAGTCTGAGTATGTATTCGGTCAAGGAACTGGATTTCGGCACGCCGGCGGCACGAGTCGTCCCGCAGGTCACGCTCCAGATCGACGGGGTGAGCGTCACGGTGCCGGAGGGCACGTCGGTGATGCGAGCGGCCGTGGATGCGGGCGTGCAAATACCGAGACTGTGCGCGACCGACATGCTCGACGCATTCGGCTCGTGCCGCCTGTGCCTGGTCGAGATCGAAGGCAAGAAAGGCTACCCCGCGTCCTGCACCACGCTGGTGGAGCCAGGCATGAACGTGCGGACGCAATCGGCCAAGCTCGCGAAGCTACGGCGCGGCGTGATGGAGCTGTACATCTCCGACCACCCGCTCGACTGCCTGACTTGCCCCGCGAACGGCAACTGCGAGCTGCAGGAAATGGCCGGCGTCGTGGGCCTGCGCGAGGTGCGCTACGGCTACGACGGCGCGAACCATCTCAATGCGCAGAAGGATGTCTCCAACCCCTACTTCACCTTCGATCCCACGAAGTGCATCGTCTGCTCGCGCTGCGTGCGCGCTTGCGAAGAGGTGCAAAGCACCTTCGCCCTGACCGTGGATGGACGCGGTTTCGCTTCGGTGATCTCGGCCGGCGGAACCGACTTCATGGACTCCGAGTGTGTCTCCTGCGGCGCGTGCGTGCAGGCCTGCCCCACCTCCACGTTGATGGAGAAATCGGTCTACGAGAAGGGCCAGCCCGACCACGCGGTGATTACGACCTGCGCCTACTGCGGGGTGGGCTGCTCGTTCCGCGCCGAGATGCAGGGCAGCGAGGTCGTGCGCATGGTGCCGGATAAGAACGGCGGCGCCAACCATGGCCACTCCTGTGTCAAGGGCCGCTTCGCTTGGGGCTACGCCACGCACCCGGACCGCATCACCCGGCCGATGATCCGCCAGAAGATCAGCGATCCCTGGCGCGAGGTGTCCTGGGACGACGCGATCGCCTACACCGCCAGCGAATTCAAGCGCATCCAGGCCAAGTATGGCCGCGACGCCGTGGGCGGGATCACATCGTCCCGCTGCACCAACGAGGAAACCTACCTCGTGCAGAAGCTGGTGCGTGCGGCGCTCGGCAACAACAACGTCGACACCTGCGCGCGCGTGTGCCATTCGCCCACCGGCTACGGGCTCAAGACCACGCTGGGCGAGTCGGCGGGGACCCAGAACTTCGACTCGGTCGATCAGGCCGATGTGATCGTGGTGATCGGCGCGAACCCGACCGATGGGCATCCGGTGTTCGCTTCGCACCTGAAGCGGCGCCTGCGCGAGGGCGCGAAGCTGATCGTGATCGATCCTCGCAGCATCGACCTGGTGCGCATGCCGCATGTCGAGGCGGCGTATCACCTGAAGCTGATGCCGGGCACCAATGTCGCGGTGGTGAACGCGCTCGCCCATGTCATCGTCACCGAGGGTCTGCACCGGGAGGACTTTGTCCGCGCTCGCTGCGACGTGAAAGAGTACGAAAAGTGGAAGGCGTTCATCTGCGATCCGCACAACTCGCCCGAGCGGATGGCGGCCATCACCGGCGTGCCTGCGGAGGACTTGCGCGGCGCGGCGCGGCTGTACGCCTCAGGCGGCAACGCGGCCATCTACTACGGACTCGGTGTGACTGAGCACAGCCAGGGCTCGACCATGGTCATCGGCATCGCCAATCTCGCCATGGTCACGGGAAACCTCGGGCGGCCGGGCGTCGGGGTGAATCCTCTACGGGGCCAGAACAACGTGCAGGGCTCCTGCGACATGGGCTCGTTCCCGCACGAGCTGCCCGGCTATCGCCATGTGTCCGATCCCGCGGTGCGCGGCCAGTTCGAAGCCGCCTGGGGAGTGCGCATCGAGCCGGAGCCCGGGCTGCGCATTCCCAACATGTTCGACGCCGCGCTCGACGGCAGCTTCAAGGCGCTGTACGTACAGGGCGAAGACGTGGCGCAGTCCGACCCCGATACGCAGCATGTGACCGAGGCACTGATGGCGCTCGAGTGTCTGGTGGTCCAGGACCTGTTCCTCAACGAGACCGCCAAGTTGGCGCATGTGTTCCTGCCCGGCTCCAGCTTCCTGGAGAAGGACGGCACGTTCACCAACGCAGAGCGGCGAATCTCGCGCGTGCGCAAGGTGATGCCACCGGTATGCGGCATGGCGGACTGGGAGGTCACGGTCGCGCTGGCCAACGCGGTGGGCTATCCGATGCACTACGATCACCCCTCGCAGATCATGGACGAGATCGCGCGGCTCACCCCCACCTTCACCGGCGTCAGCTTCGAGAAGATCGACCGGCTGGGCAGCATTCAATGGCCCTGCAACAGCAAGGCGCCCGAGGGTACACCGGTCATGCACGTGGACGAGTTCGTGCGCGGCAAGGGGCGTTTCGTCATCACCGAGTATGTACCGACCGACGAGCGCACCACGCGTGAGTATCCGCTCCTGCTGACCACGGGACGTATCCTTACGCAATACAACGTCGGCGCGCAGACGCGGCGCACGGCGAACACGTTGTGGCACGACGAAGACAAACTCGAGATTCATCCCCACGACGCCGAGCAGCGGGGCGTCCGCGACGGCGACTGGGTAGGCGTGAGAAGCCGCGCCGGCGAAACGGTGTTGCGCGCAGTGATCACCGAACGGATGCAGCCTGGAGTCGTGTATACCACCTTCCATCACCCCTTCTCCGGAGCGAACGTGGTGACGACCGACAACTCCGACTGGGCCACCAATTGCCCCGAGTACAAGGTCACCGCGGTGCAAGTCACGCGCGTCAGCCAGCCTTCCGAGTGGCAGCGGCGGTTCACCGAGTTCAGCCGGGTCCAGGAGCACCTGCTGCCCGCACATCACGAGCAGAGCGAGACCGCGGTGGCAGGCAAGTGAGGGCACGGAGCCTCGGGTGGACGTGCACAAGCTGGTGAAGATGGCGAACGAGATCGGCGCCTTCTTCGAGGCCGAGCCCGACCGCCAGGCCGCCGTCGAAGGCGTTGCCGGGCACATCAAGCGCTTCTGGGATCCGCGCATGCGCCGCGAGATCGTGCAGTGGGTGGATGAGCGCGGCGGCGAAGGCCTCAAAGACCTCGTACTCGAAGCGATACGCTCCCGGCGTGCTACGCTGCTGCCCGGTGAAGCCCCAAAAGCGTAGCGCTCATCGTTGGAAAGGCCGAAGCACTCGGCCGCCGGTACCCTACCCTGCTGGATACCGCAGCGGCAGGCGCTTGTCCGCGATCCATCGAAATCCCCGTTGGTCATCCTGTCGCTTCGAGACCGGCATCTCGTTCTGCGCCATCACGTGCTGGAGTTGACATGCGAGTGTTGAGCCGACTGTTTGCGAACAACCGTGCGTGGGCGGAGGAGATGGTGCGGCGTGACCGCGATTTCTTCGCTCGCTTGGTGCGCCAGCAGGCGCCGCAGTACTTGTGGATCGGATGCTCGGACAGCCGTGTCCCCGCCAACGAGATCGTCGGCCTGCTGCCCGGCGAGCTGTTCGTGCATCGCAACGTCGCCAACGTGGTGGTGCATGCGGATCTGAACTGCCTGTCCACGCTCCAATTTGCGGTGGATGTGCTGCGGGTGAGGGACGTCATCGTCTGCGGGCATTATGGCTGCGGCGGAGTGTTGGCGGCCCTGCGTGACGATCATCTGGGCCTGGTCGACAACTGGCTGCGGCATGTCCAAGACGTGCGCACCAAACACCAGAGCCAGCTCGCCCGGCTCCCGGGCGAGAAACAGCGGCACGCTCGGCTGTGCGAGCTGAACGTGATCGAGCAGGTGGCAAACGTCTGCCACACCACGGTTGCTCGGGAGGCCTGGGCGCGAGGCCAAGAGCTGGCGGTGCATGGCTGGATATACAGTCTCAGCGATGGGTTGCTCCGGGACCTCGCCATGTGCGTCACTCGCGAGTCGGAGTTAGGTGCGTGCTATGAAGCGGCGTGCGCGACAGTGGCCGCCGAACCGGGTGTGTTGGCACGCGCCGGCCGCTAGCACGAATCGGCCGCGCAGGTCGCCCATCGCTTCCCCATTGTCCTGTCAACGGGCAAGCGATGGTTTCGATCTCGGGGCCTACTTGGATGGCGTCACGCGGGCGCCCTGAGCAACGATCTGCGATTTTGCCACGGTCGCGCCCTCCGCAATCGTGGCGCCTGGGCCGATCTGGGCACCGCTGCCGATCGACACTTTGGGGCCGATCTTCACCCACTTACCGGTCTTTGCGTCATCCTCTATGACGGAGCCTTGCCCGACCGTCGTGTCCCCCCCGATCACCACCTTGTTGCCGATCTTCACATCCGACTGCACGATGGCATCCTTGCCGATCTTGGTGTCGTCACCGATGGTTACGTTGGGGAACAACACTGCATCGTTATCGACATAGGATCTGGCCCCGACCCTCACTCCATTGCCCAGCTGCACATCGTCCCCGAACCGAGCTGTCTCCGGAACGTAGATGCGAACCTTGCCGGACGGAGCCTGGTACGCGCCGTCCACGACCGGCCACGTACGGATCGTTGCGACCGGGAACAAGTCGGGCTTCGAGCCGTCCGGGTTCGCCATGTATTTGTCCTTGGAGCAGGCGGAAAGCGCCAGCAACCCTACCAGGATGACGATCAGTCTTTTCACGTGTCCCTCCGTTGGAGTGCGCCTGACTATACGCAGGCGATGCAGCCGCATCGTTGATCCAGATCAACTGCGGTACCAGTTCGCAAGGTCTGCTCGGGGGTAGCGGCTGCCATACGAGTCCGCCTGTCTTCCTGGCCACCACCCCCGTTGCGGGGCTGGGCGAGCACGGCGGCAGGCCTCGCCGAGGCGGCCTTATACTTGGCGTCCGATCTCGCCGACTTCGTCGCCGGGGTCGAGCTGCCGGCCGACGGCGAACGCGCGGTATACCGGAGCGGGAAGACGGCACATGGATCGGAACCGCTTCCGCGGCTGCATCAGCCACGGGAACGAGCGATAACACACCGTCACCGCGCCGCTGGCCGCAAAGGATTTGTCATGACCGATTCGACCCCGGAGAGATACCAGGACATCCGCGATGCGGTGCGCGCGCTGTGCGCGCAGTTCCCGGACGAGTATCACCGCAAGATCGACGAGGCGCGCGGCTACCCCGAAGCGCTCGTCGACGCGCTGACGAAGGCCGGCTGGCTGGCGGCGATGATCCCGCAGGAATATGGCGGGTCGGGCTTGGGACTGGCCGAGGCCTCCGTCATCATGGAGGAGATCAATCGCTCCGGCGGCAACGCGGGCGCCTGCCATGGGCAGATGTACAACATGGGCACGTTGCTGCGACACGGATCGGAAGCGCAGAAGCGCCGCTACCTGCCGAAGATCGCGAGCGGGGAGCTGCGGCTGCAATCCATGGGGGTGACCGAGCCAAGCACCGGGACGGATACCACGAAGATCAAGACGGTGGCTGAGCGGAAGGGCGATCGCTACGTGGTCAACGGACAGAAGGTCTGGATCTCGCGCGTGCAGCATTCCGATCTGATGATCCTGCTGGCCCGCACGACGCTTCTGGCGGAGGTGAAACGGAAATCGGAGGGCATGTCGATCTTCATCGTCGATCTGCATGCCTCCGTCGGCAACGGTCTCACGGTGAAGCCGATCCGCAACATGGTGAACCACGAGACCAACGAGCTGTTCTTCGACAACCTGGAGATTCCCGGCGAGAACCTGATCGGCGAGGAAGGCCAGGGCTTCCGCTACATCCTCGACGGGCTCAACGCCGAGCGCACCCTCATCGCAGCCGAGTGCATCGGCGACGGCTACTGGTTCGTCGACCGCGTCACGCGCTACGCCAAGGAGCGCAACGTGTTCGGCCGGCCCATCGGCCAGAACCAGGGCGTGCAATTTCCGATCGCCGAAGCCTACATCGAGGTGGAGGCGGCGAACCTCATGCGGTGGAAGGCTTGCGAGCTGTTCGACCGCCATCTGCCCTGCGGTGCGGAAGCGAACATGGCGAAATACCTCGCCGCGAAGGCCTCCTGGGAAGCGGCCAATGCGTGCTTGCAGTTCCACGGCGGCTTCGGCTTCGCTGCCGAGTATGATGTCGAACGCAAGTTCCGCGAGACGCGGCTGTATCAGGTCGCCCCGATCTCCACGAACCTGATCCTCTCTTACGTCGCAGAGCATATTCTCGACCTGCCACGCTCGTTCTGAGCGGAACGAGTGCACTCCTGGTTGGAGCCCTGCAAATGACCAAGACCGTGATGCTCGTTGATGGCGCCTGGCTGGGGCCGGAATGCTGGGAGCTGTTCCGTGGTCACTACGAGTAGCAGGGCTACACCTGCATGGCGCCTGCGTGGCCGTTCGAGGACGGTACGGTCGGCGAGCTGCGGCGGCGGCAGCACCCGGAGCTCGCCAAGCTCACGATCGGAAAGATCGTCGATCACCACGAGCGGCTGATCCGTGCGCTGCCAGAGCCGCCGCTGCTCATCGGCCATTCGTTCGGCGGCCTCGTCGTCCAGATGCTCCTCGATCGCGGTCTGGGCGCGGCCGGCGTCGCGATCGATCCCGCTCCTTCGCGCGGAGTGTTTCCGACGCCGCTGGTGCTGTACGGCGCGCTGCCCGTCTTCCTGGCCTGGCGGGGCTGGAGCCGCGTGCTGACCAACACGCTGCCGCAGTTCGCGTGGAGCTTGATGCATCTCAGCTCACCCGGGGAGCAGCGCGCCGCGTACGAGCGGTATGTCATCCCCACACCCGGCCGGCTCCGCTATCGAGCCGCCTTCGGCGTCGGCAACGGCGTCAACTGGAGGAACCCGAACCGCGCGCCTTTGCTCCTGATGGCCGGCGAGAGGGATCGAACGGTCGCGCGGTCGATGGTCGAGACGAACTACCGCAAGCCAAAGCGATCCCCCCGCGCTCACGGAGTACAAGCGGTTCCCGGATCGGACGCATTGGCTGATCGCCGATTCCGGATGGGAAGAGGTGGCCGATTGCGCGATCCGCTGGGCGGCCGAGCACGCACTCGCGGAGACGGCACAGGCCTCACGAACGGGCTTCCAGCCGATGGGCGCCGGATGATTCCCGCCGGCTCCTAGCCGAGGCGCATCTGCGCGACGGCCCTGCAGAGGAAGGCATCGATGCGACGGATGTGGGCGGCGCGTGAATGGACCTGTGCCGCCCACCCCCAGCGCGCCGCTCGGGGACGTAGCAGCCCCGCTCGCGGCCGCGGCGGCTGACCGCGAGCGACCCCGGTTCCGGGGATCCGCCGGCATGCATCGATGCACGCAGAGCCGAGCGCGGTACCCTGCTCCGAAAAAGGGCGGCGCCACGATACTAATTTTCCGCGAGACAGTCGGTCCCAACGCAGCGCACGCAAAATAGTATCGGGTCTTCAGGAAATCGAGTGGGTACTTTTCAGGGTTTTTAGAGCTTTGGCAGCATGCACGTGAGCACCTTAAGACGTAGGTACTCCTCATCGCGCAGTCCGTACGCGCGCCGCTGGATGACGCGGATTTTGTTGTTCAGACCCTCGACGAATCCGAGCGAGACCTTGTTCTCCGGCTTGCAGTAAGCTGCGATCCCATCCCAATGACGATCGATCATCTCGGCGAACTTCTCGTAGGGTTTGAGCCGCTGCCACTTGAGGGCGGAGCGCCAGTTGTCGAAGAAGCGCCGCGCCCAGCCCTCGCGCTCGTAGCTCCACAACTGTCCGAAGGATTCCTTGAGCAGGTAGGCGGTATTGAGTCGCTTGTTGGCCGCCAGCAGAGTCTTGAGAGCCTGGCGCCCCTCCAGGGTGAGGTTCTCGCGTCTGGACAACAGGGTGTACTTCTGGCCCTTGATGAAGCGACGCTGGTTTCCTGCCAGTCTCGCGTACTCGCTCTTTCTGACCTGGTCGAGGGCTTTGCCCAGATGGCGCATGACGTGGAACTTGTCGAACAGGATTGCCGCATTGGGTGCGTGCTGCTCGGTGGCGTTGCGAAATGGCTTCCACATGTCCATGACCGCCAGACGGATGCCTCGGCTTTTCTTCTCTCCCAGCCAGGCGAAGAACTGGCTCATGCTGTCCTCCGAACGATCCTTGCCGCCGAACCAGATCGCCCGGCCTCGGATCAGATCGCTGACCACGATGCGGTAGGTGTGGCGCTTGCGAATCGAGATCTCGTCGATGCCGATCACCTTGGGCGCCGGGGTACCCGCACGGGCGAGCTGCGCACGCATGTACTGCTTGTCCAGCTCCTTGACGCTGTCCCAGTCCAGGTGCAGCTCGTCTGCCACCTCCTTGATGGTGCTGTCGCGACAGCGCCGACCCACCAGGTAGGCAAAGCGCTGGGTGTGCAGTGCATTGTCGGTCAAAAACTCCAGACGCTCGCGCTTCACGCGCGCACAACTTCGACACAAAACGCGACGCAGCTCGAGCTCCAGGTAGATGCGCCACGCCCCGCAGGACAGATCGCGCACCCGCCGCAGTCTGCGGTCGTACCAGCCCGAGTGCACGACACCGCACACCCCGCAGGCTGTTTTTTTGAGCGCCGCACCAGCCGAACCACTCGCGCGTGTCGATCACCGAACACACCCACGAGCCGCGCCAGAGGTCGAAAACCGGCGAACCGATATGCGTCGAGCAGCCGCTTGGACTTCTTCGGAGTAGACATGGACAAATCATGCCAGATTCTCAGCCTTGTCCGAACCCGCGAAACCGAGGGCTGGCGCGGCTTCCAGCCCGATTGACCTTAAAATCCACCCACACGTGTTCCAGAAGAGCCTTATTTCTATTGCTCGAGAATCTCGAGCATGGTACGCACCGCCACAATTTGCGCGTTGGCGTGGCGCTTGAGCGCGAGTAGATGACGCTTGTCCCCGCTAACCAAATAGTCTGCGGCGCCCGCCTGGGCAATGGCCAATAGCACGTTGTCCGCCGGGTCGGGTGAGGTCGTTACCGCAGGCAGCTGTTCCACGCGTTCGGCCAACTCGTAGAGCGCATTGATAAGCTGGCCAGCATGCCCCGGGCGCAGCCGCTTGCGGATCCGCGGATAGCGCGTGACGCGGCGCAGCTCCTCGAGCTGCAGGTCAGCCGTGAGGAGCTGGTAGCGACCCCGTGGCCACAGGGCGAGCAGTTGCGCGGCGGAAGATCCGGTGCCCAACAAGGCGCTCACGAGAACGTTGGTGTCGAGCACCAGGCGCATCAACG
>Ga0335084_10003426_pt1 | contig 15449 bp, 12 predicted proteins | sample Lox_Sample_44_FD_206721 | JGI IMG/M metagenome (GOLD analysis project Ga0335084, IMG submission 206721) | Soil microbial communities from Loxahatchee National Wildlife Refuge, Florida, United States - Lox_Sample_4.4 | ecosystem: Environmental > Terrestrial > Soil > Wetlands | place: USA...
CGGGGTCCGCACGCAGCATCGCGCATCCGGCAAAGCCGGATACGTGTTCGATCAATTCAACGGAGCAGAAGTGCCGCGCTTGCAGCGGCTTTACTGCGCCGGCCAGGGGTCCGTCTTCCGGACCCGACCGGCAGGTCGAGGCGACCTAGTGCGCGGGAGGTGCGGCGACGGAGCGACTTCGACCAGGTTCGGGGCCCAATCGGCACTCCTCGGTATCAATGAGGGGCCGAAGGTTACGCCCGCGCACCGGCATCGGCAAATCGTCGCTCGGATGTGAGTTAGCGTGCGTTCCCGCAGGGGCCGGCCCCGGGGCTTGTTGTTCCCTGGCTCACGCCGATGCAATCCCATTGTCAGGAGGCCCTAGACTGCGGCGGTGGGCTGGCTGCTCTTTCATGTGTCCGGCGGCTACGTGCGTCAGCATCCGCTGCGGGCGATCGTGCAGATCGTCGCGGTTGCGGTCGGTGTGGCGCTCGGCTACGCCGTCAACCTGATCAACGCATCGGCGCTCGACGAGTTCTCGGGCGCGGTGCGACATGTCCTCGGCCAGTCGGACCTGACCATCAGCGGCGGCCGGCTCGGCTTCGACGAAGGCCTGTTCGCGCAAGTGGCAGCCCTGCCCGAGGTCGAGATCGCGAGCCCGATCGTCGAAGTCGAGGCGCCGGTGCCGGGGCAGCCGAAATCGGCTGCGGGACTGGCCACGCTGCGCATCGTCGGCGTCGACGTGTTTCGTGCCGCCCTGCTGTCGCCGGCGCTGATCGGGCAACCCGCAGCCGATGCCGACCCACGCTATGCATTGCTCGGAGACGGCCTTTACCTGTCGCAGGCAGCACTCGACCGCTTTGTGCTGCACGCGGGCGATTCGCTCGGGCTGCAGGTCGGGCCGCGGGTCGAGACGCTGCGCATCGCCGGCGTGCTGCCTGGTGCGCGCACCGGCGAAGAGCTCGGTGTGCTCGACATCGCGGCCGCGCAGCGCCACTTCGATCAGATCGGACGGCTGCAACGCATCGACATCAAACTGGCCGCGGGTGTCGCGCCGGCCGCAGCGCGCGCACGGATTGCGGCCGTGCTGCCGCCCGGTGTCGGCCTCAGCACGCTGGATGAATCGGCGCAGCGCGTGTCCAACGTCTCGCGTGCGTATCGCGTCAATCTGAACGTGCTCGCGCTGGTGGCGCTGTTTACCGGCGCATTCCTCGTGTTCTCGCTGCAGGTCCAGGGCGTCGTCGCCCGTCGCACCGAACTGGCATTTCTGCGCATCAGCGGCGTGACTGCGGGCGAACTGCAGCGCCTGCTGCTGCTGGAGTCGCTCGCGAGCGGCGTCATCGGCAGCCTGCTCGGACTGGGGCTCGGCGGTGCGCTGGCGGCGCTGGGGCTGGCGCTTCTCGGTGGCGACCTCGGCAGTGGCTTCTTCGCCGGCACGCGGGCGCGACTTTCGATCGATCCCGGATGGACCGCGGCCTTCCTCATGCTCGGCGTCTGCGCCTCGATCGCCGGGGGCTGGGTACCCGCACGCGAGGCCGCGCGCGTCGAGCCCGCGCTCGCGCTGAAGGCCGGGTCCGAGCTCGACGCGTTGCGCCGCCTCGATACCGCGGTCGGCCCGGCACTCATCATGCTGGCGCTGGGCCTCGGGGCCGCACTGCTGCCGCCGCTGGGCGATCTGCCGATCATGGGCTACGTCGCGATTGCGCTGCTGTTGACCGGCGCGATCATGCTGCAGGCGCGACTGGCGCAGATGCTGTTTGCGCGCTTCGCCCGCGCCAGCCGCCGTTCGCGCAGCGTGCCCTGGCTCGGTGCCACGACGCGGCTCGCGCAGGCGCCCGCCGGCGCGGCAATCGGGCTGGCCGGCGTCGTCGCGAGCTTTGCGCTGATGGTGGCGATGGCAACGATGGTGACGAGCTTCCGCGACTCACTCGATGCGTGGCTCGGCGAGGTGCTACCGGCCGACCTGTACGTGCGCGCCGGCGGCCGCGGCGAGTCCACGACTACCGCGTACCTCTCTGACCGTGACCGCCAGCTGCTCGCCAGCGCGCCGGGCGTACAGCGCGCCGAGTTCTCGCGGTTCGCCCGCGTATCGCTCGAACCGAAGCGCGCGCCTGTCACGCTCGTGATTCGCCCGTTCGACGCCGCGCGTCCCGCGCTGCCTCTGATCGGGCGAGCGCTCGAGTGGCAAAACGGCGATCCGCCGCCGGCGTGGATCAGCGAGGCGCTGGAACAGCTCTATGGCGTACAGGTCGGGCAGGCGCTGCGAGTTCCGCTCGCAGGTGTCGAGCGCGAGTTCCTCATCGTCGGCGTCTGGCGCGACTACGCGCGGCAGTCGGGCGCGATCGCGCTGCGCGACACCGACTACCAGCGCTTCACCGGCGACACGACACGGACCGATGCGGCGCTCTGGCTCGCGCCCGGCGTGCGCGCGAATGACATCATCGACTCCATGCGCGACCGCCTCGACGTCGGTGCGCAGGCCGAATTCCTCCAGCCGGGCGACATCCGCAAGCTGAGTCTCGACATCTTCGACCGCAGCTTCGCCGTCACTTATCTGCTCGAGGTGGCGGCCATCATCATCGGCCTGATCGGCATCGCTGCGACCTTCTCCGCCCAGGCGCTGGCTCGCACCCGGGAATTCGGCATGCTGCGGCACCTGGGCGTGACGCGCGGGCAGATCCTCGCGCAGTTCGCGATCGAGGGACTGCTGGTCACGGCGCTCGGCGTGATGAGCGGGCTTGCGGTCGGTTTCGCGGTCGCGATGGTACTGATTCACGTCGTGAACCCGCAGTCGTTCCACTGGACCATGGAGCTGCACATTCCCGGCGGCCTGATCCTCGCGTTGGTCGCAGCGCTGCTGGCCACGGCTGCGCTGACTGCGCTGCTGGCGGGGCGGCGTGCCGCATCGGTCCACGCGGTGCGCGCGGTGAGCGACGACTGGTGACGGCGAGAATCGATCGAAGGTCGCTGCTGCTGGCCGCGCTCGCCGCTCCGGCAGCACGTGCGGCAGGCGCGGACGTGCAGTACGCGCGAGTCGTGCCGCGGACGCTGGTGTTTCCGCGCGACCACGGCGCGCATCCGGAGTTCCGCACCGAATGGTGGTATCTCACCGGCTGGCTCGACGCCACGGGTCGACCCTCGATCGGTTTCCAGGCGACCTTCTTTCGCGTGCGCACTCCGATTGCCGACGACAGCAGTCGCTTCAGCCCACAGCAACTCCTGATCGCGCACGCGGCACTGGCCGATCCGGCGCGCGGCGCGCTTCTGCACGAGGAACGGGCACAACGTACCGGCTTCGGCCTGGTCGAGGCCTCGACCGCGGACACCGACGTCCGCATCGATCGCTGGCGCTTCGCGCGCGACTCGAGATCAGGGATCTATCGCGGGACCATTCCGGCGCGCGCGTTCGATCTCGAGTTGAGCGCAGCGCCGACGCAGGCGCCGCTGTTGCAGGGAAACTCCGGCCTTTCATGGAAAGGCCCGACTGGAGAACAGGCGAGCTACTACTACAGCGAGCCGCAACTCGCGATCGAGGCGACCCTGAACATCGCTGGCAGCACACTGCGGTTCCGCGGGCGCGGCTGGCTCGACCACGAATGGTCGACCAGCGTGCTCGATCCTCAGGCGGCTGGCTGGGACTGGGTCGGTATGAACCTCGACGACGGCAGCACACTCACGGCATTCGAGATCCGGCGCATCGGCCCGGGGCCACCGATCCATCGCTACGCGTCGCTGCGCGCCCCAGGCGCGCCCGTCCGTACCTTCGGCGCCGACGAAGTCAGCTTCGAGACACTGGCGACCTGGCGCTCGCCGCGCACCGGCGCGACGTACCCGGTGGCGCGTCGCATCTCGATCGGCGGCCAGGCTTTCGAGACGCGACCGCTGATGAACGACCAGGAACTCGACTCGCGCACGTCCACCGGCGCCGTCTACTGGGAGGGCGCGAGCGAGCTTCTGCAGACGGGCCAACGCGTCGGCCGTGGCTACCTCGAAATGACGGGCTACGTCGCACCGATGCGGCTCTAGCCATTCCGTTCCCGCAACCGCCGTGGCCGCGCTCCGGCTGGGACGCGGCGAGGGCGAAACACGGCTACGATCCGCGGCCTCTTCAGGAGGAATCATGGGAACCACGCTGCACTGGCCTGCCCTCGTCACGCTGGCGACGCTGCTGCTGCTCTTCGGCTGCGCCTGGTATGTCGGCGCCGCGCGCGGCCGCTACAAGGTCAAAGCGCCGTCGTCGACGGGGCCTGAAGAATTCAATCGCGCGTACCGGGTGCAGATGAACACGCTCGAGAACACCGTGGCGTTCCTGCCGGCGCTGTGGCTGGCGGCGATCTACTTCAGTCCGCGCATCGCCGCGGCGATCGGTGCGGTGTGGCTCATCGCGCGCGTCTGGTATGCCTTCGCCTACGCCCGCGAGCCGCGTTCACGCGGCATGCCCTTCGTGATTTCCAACGTCGCCGCCGGCGCGCTGTTCGGGCTTGCCACGTGGGGCGTACTGACTTCGCCGCTGTGGTGACCGCGCGTGGTTGACGCACCCGCACCGCGCCGCCTCGGGCCGCTGCGCGGTCTGCTGCCCTTCGTCGCGCCCTACAAGCGCCAGGTGGCGCTCGCGCTGCTCTTCCTCGGACTCGCGGCCAGCGCAACGCTCGCGCTGCCGTACACCGTGAAGCTGCTGGTGGACAACGGCCTCGCCCTGCCCGCCGGCGGCGCCGGCGAAAAGCTGGTGGCGATCCGCAGCCACTTCGGTGTGCTGTTTGCCGTTGCGATTGCGCTCGGCATCTTCACCGCAGCGCGATTCTTCATGGTGACGTGGATCGGTGAGCGCGTGACCGCGGACCTGAGGCAGGCGGTCTACGCGCACGTGCTGACGCAGAGCCCGCAGTTCTTCGAGACGCTGAAGACCGGCGAGGTGCTGTCGCGACTGACGACCGACACGACGGTCATCCAGAACGCCGTCGGATCGAGCATCTCGATGGGACTGCGCAACGCGGTGCTCTTCGTCGGTGGCATCGCAATGCTGATTGCGACCAGCCCGAAGCTGATGCTGACCGTCGCCGGCATCATCGCGCTGGTCGTGGCCCCCTCGATGCTGATCGGCGGCCGCGTGCGTCGGCTGTCGCGCGCGAGTCAGGACCGCATCGCCGATTCGAGCGCCATCGCAGGCGAAGTACTGAACGCGGTTCCGGTCGTGCAGAGCTACACGCAGGAGCCGGCCGAGACGCAGCGCTTCAGGGAGGCGAACGAACGCGCGTTCGCCACCTCGATCCGCCGCACCGGCACGCGCGCGCTGCTCACGGCGTTCCTCATCGTCGGCATCTTCGGCTCGCTGCTGTACGGGCTGTACGGCGGCGTCCAGGCCGTGATGGCCGGCCGCATCAGCGCGGGCGAGCTGAGCCAGACGGCGCTGTACATCATGGTCGTTGCGAGTTCCGTCGCGGTCCTCGCCGAGGTCTGGGGCGAACTGCTGCGCGCAGCGGGAGCAACCGAGCGCCTGATCGAGTTGCTGCAAGCCCGATCACCCATCGCCTCGCCGGAGCGCCCGACCGCGCTGGCGCCCTCCGCGCGCGGCATGGGCGTCGAATTCGACCGCGTCCGATTCACGTATCCCTCGCGGCCGCAACACCCCGTCCTGCAGGAAATGACCTTGTCGATCCAGCCGGGCCAGACGGTCGCGCTGGTCGGCGCGTCGGGCGCCGGCAAGAGCACGATGTTCCAGCTGCTGCAACGGTTCTACGACATCGAGCGCGGCGCGCTGAAGCTCAACGGCGTCGACATCCGTGCGATCGCACTGGAGACGCTGCGCGGACACATCGCGGTGGTGCCACAGGAGGCTGTCGTCTTCTCGGGCTCGGTGCTGGACAACATCCGCTACGGCCGGCGCGACGCCACCGAGGCCGAGGCGCTGGCAGCCGCGCGGGCAGCGCATGTCGACGAGTTCGTGCAGCGGCTGCCGGAGCAGTATGCGACCGAAGTCGGCGAACGCGGCCTGCGGCTTTCCGGGGGTCAGCGCCAGCGACTCGCGATCGCGCGCGCGATCCTGAAGGACGCACCGCTGCTGCTACTCGACGAAGCCACCTCGGCGCTCGATGCCGAAAGCGAGCGCGCGGTGCAGTCAGCGCTGGAGACCGCCATGCGCGGTCGCACGACGATCGTGATTGCGCATCGGCTGGCCACGGTGCAGCGGGCCGACTGCATCTTCGTGCTCGATCACGGCGGCATCGTCGATTCGGGCCGGCACTCGGAACTGATTGCACGCGGCGGCCTGTACGGTCGCCTCGCCGCCCTGCAGTTCGCCGCCTGAGCTATCGAAACCCGTCGCGGTCCGGGAATCGCGCCGCGCGGGCCATCGGTGGCCTGCGTCACCGTCAAGTCGCGTCGCAGTCCGCGGCGGATGCGCGTCGTCCGGATTTCTAGAAGCCCATCCGGAAGTACGTGTCGTCCTCGTCTTCGAGGTCGACCTTGGATGAAGGCGGCAGCTTCGCGATGATCTCTTCGACCATGCGGATGTGCTCGGCCTCTTCATCGCGCAACTCTTCGAAGAGCGCCTTGACGTCGGGTTGGGTCACGCGGCGCAGCGACCGGTTGTAGAACTCGAACGCCTTCCGTTCGGAGTACAGCGCCACCTGGCACGCCGTGAACTCGGACATGTTCCAGCGCGTCGCTCCGACGTCAGGCGCCTCGACGTCGAAGATGTCGTCGAGCTTGACCCTCGCAGGCGCATCGCCGAACAGCGCGCTCCGGCGCTGGGCGAGTTGATCCGCGTGCTTTCGCTCGTTGTCGGCCATCGACTGGAAGAACGACCCGGCATCGGTCGAGCTTCCGATCTGCTCGACGAACAGGTTGTAGCGCTTGAACGCCTCGACCTCGATCAGGGTGGCCAAGTCGAGACTGTCCATCAGACTGAGCGTGGAGAAGTCGACTTTTGCGGCCATGGATCCTCCCGATCGAGCGCGACACGCCAGCGTGGTGACCGGCCGGCGACCAAAATTTCACGGTATCACCGCGTGGTCTATCAGGCGCGGGGCAGTGTGGCCTGCCTTTGACCAGACGCAATCCCCTTGGACGTCCGGCGCAACCGTGGCCGACTGCACGCGGCCAGTGGCGCCCTGTAGCTGACGCTTCACTCTCGGGCTACAGTTCGCCACCAACCAAACGAATGCGGCCCGTGACGCGCAAGTCTGCTTCAACCCCCCGGACGCGGGGTACGGTGCGCACCTTGGTGCGCCGGCTGCTCGAGTCGTCCCCCGCGTTTCGTTCGCTTCCGCCGGACAGGCGTCGGCAGATTGACCACGACACGGTCCGCGTCGCGTCCTATGTGGTCGATCCGCACGGGATGGCCTCGCAGGAATTCGCCCACCCGCTTCTGGTCGCGAATGATCTGGTGCAGGCCGTCGACTTTCCGGCGTTCGTCGGCGGACTGATTCATGGCGTCTTCGGCGCGATCGTCAACGCCTCGGTGCAGCAGATGGAGGCCTACGGCAGGCTCATGGCGCACGCGTCGTCCTCGGTGTCGCAGTTTGCGGCGGACGACATCAGCGACGCCAGGGCGCGCGCCGAACTCGCGAATGCCTTTCCCTGCTGGTTTCGCCTGTCGGCAAAGGGCGGGCTGCGGCTGGCCGATGGGGCGTCGCCGTCCCGATCGAGCGTCGCCCGGGCCCTTGGTCTGCGTCGTCCCTGGCCGTCGCCAGAGTCGGCGAGCGGCCGGCAAATCCTGGTGATCGCCATGCGGCGGCAGGTCGCTCGTGAACGCCAGAAGTCTCTCGCGCTGGTGCTCGCCATGGGGATCAACCGGATCGTCGTGACCCACGGGCACATCGCAGCACACTAGCCGACCGCTGGCGGCGACTGCGCGGGCGCTCGACCGAAGTCGCTATACGCCGAGATAGCGGCCCGGCCGGTGATTAACCGCCATGACGAGGTTCAGCGCGACCGCCCCGACGATCGACGTCAGCACGCGTTCGACGTCGACAGTCAGCAATGCCGCGACGACGATCAGGCAGTCGATGATCATCTGCGCGTAGCCCGCGCGCCAGCCGAAGCGCTGCTGCAGCCACAGCACCAGCACGTTGAGCCCACCCAGGCTCGCGTGATGGCGGAACAGCATCAGCAGGCCGACGCCGATCAGGAAGCCACCCATCACCGCTGCGTAGAGCGGCTGCAGCCAGTCGAATTGGATCGCCAGCGGCAGCAACTCCGTGAAGAGCGAGAGCAGCGCGGCCGCGGCAAAGGTCTTCAGCGTGAACGCCGGGCCCATCGTGCGCAGCGCCATCGCAACGAAGGGCAGATTGATCACGAAGAACACGACGCCGAAACGCCAGCCGGTCGCGTAGTGGATCAGGAAGGCAATCCCGGCGGTGCCGCCGGTCAGCAGGCCGGCATGGCGGTACATGCCGACGCCGAGCGCGACGAACAGCGTCGCCGTCACGAGCGCCTGCGTATCCTCGAAAAGGGAATGACGTGCCGGGGCCTGGGCCGGATGAAACATGACGCGGCAGTGTAGGCAGCGCGACCAGCCGCCTGTCTGCCGCAGGTCACATCGAGATCGATCCCTCGCGGAAGTCCGTGCGATCGAGCCAGACGTTGACGAGCACAGGGCGACCGCCCGCGGCAATCTCGCGCGCCTGCCGCAGCGCTGGCTCGACCTCGGCCATGCTGCGGACCACGAGGCCCGCTGCGCCGAAGCCCTGCACCACCGCGTGGTAGTCGCTGCGCGCCAGCACGGTGCCGACATCGTCGTGCAGCATCTTGACCTGCTCGCGCGCGATCTGAGCCCAGCTGGCGTCGTTGCCGACGACCGCGATCACAGGCACGCCGTGGCGCACGAAAGTATCGAACTCCACGAGGCCGTAGCCACTCGCGCCGTCGCCCCAGATCAGCCAGACCTCGTCCTGCGGCCGCGCAAACTTCGCACCAAGCGCGAAGCCGGCCCCAACGCCAAGCGTGCCGAACGCGCCCGGATCGAGCCACGCCAGCGGCCCGCGCGGGCGCACGACGTACGAGGCGGTCGCGACGAAGTCGCCGCCGTCGGCGACCATCACCGCGTTGTCGGCCGCGATGCGGTCGAGCGCGCGGAAGAAACCGACCGGGTTGACGTGCTCGCCGACCCGCGCGGCCTGCTCATCGATCTCGCGCTCGCGTGCCTCGTCGCGCGCGCGCAGCTGCGCGATCCAGTCGGCGCGTCGCGCGCGCTCGCCGACGCGCTGCGCTATCGCTTCGAGCGCCAGACCGGCGTCTCCGATCAGCGCGATGTTCGGCCTGCGGTTCAGCCGTGCGTCCTTCGCGCTGCGGTTCGCCGCGATCAGCGTCGCCGAGCGCCGCACGTGGCGTCCATAGTCGAGCCGGAAGTCGCAGGGCACGCCGGCCAGCAGCACGCAGTCGGATTCGCGCAGCGCATTGCGGCGCGCATGGCGCATCTGCAGCGGGTGCGCGGGGCCGAGCAGTCCACGCGCCATGCCGGACAGATACACCGGCACGCCGAGACTCGTCACCGCCGCTGCAATGGCCTGCGCGCGTTCTGCACGCAGCAACGCCTGGCTGCCGATCACGAAGATGGGCCGTTGCGCACGTGCCAGCGCATCGGCCGCGCGCCCAAGCGCGGCGTCCGCGGCCTGCGGGACCTCGACGGCGGCTGCGGCCGGGGTTCGGGCTTCGCCCGCGCCCTCGAACATGCGCGCCGCGTGCCGGTTCAGGTACCACCGCAGCAGACGGTCGCCGAGCGCTGTGCCCTTGCCTGCCGCATCGGCGTACCACTGGCGGATCATCGCCTCGTCGTACAGCAGATCGACCGCACACTCGAGGAAGACGGGGCCTGGTACGCCGCTCGCCGCGATCCGCAGCGCCTCATTGGTCGCGGGCCCGAGATCGCGCACGCGCTTGACCTGCGCCACGTGCTTGACGTGCGGCGCGATCAGCGCGCGCTGGTCGATGTCCTGCAGCGCACCGCGACCCTGCAGTGCCGTCGGCGCGCCACCGCCGATCAGCACCAGCGGGCTCTGCGCCAGCTGGGCGTTCTTCAGCGGCGTGATCGCGTTGGTGATCCCGGGCCCGGCCGTCACCGCGGCCACGCCCGGACGGCCGGTCAGCCGCGCAAGCGCATCGGCCGCGAACACGGCGGTCGCTTCGTCGCGCGTGTCGACGATGCGGATGCCGAGCCCCTTGGCCGCGGCGATGATCGGCGAAATGTGCCCGCCGCACAGCGTGAAGATGAACGGCACGCGATGCGCGTGCAGCACCTCGGCGACGCGATGGCCCCCGTGCCGGACCGGCAGCGGCTGGCGATCCATCTCAGTGCCAGTGGACGCGCCGGCCGGTGGCGTACCAGTTCCCCACATGCGGCTCCATCGCCTTCTCGATCCGGCCGCGGCGCACCTTCATCGTCGGCGTCAGCAAGCCGTTCTCGATCGACCAGGGCTGCTGTGCGACGACGATCATGTGCAACTGCTCGTGGTCGGCCACCGCCCCGTTGATCTCCTTGAGCAGTTTCTCGAACTCCTGCTCGACCTGCGTGCGGACGCCGGCCTCGGACATCCGTGGCCGCAGGTGCTCGGCCAGCACCACCATCGCGTAGGCGGCGGGCTGGCCGACGCCGGAGACCAGCGACAGCTCGACCATCGGATGGGCGTTAATGCGGTTCTCGATCGGCGCCGGCGCGACGTACTTGCCTTTGGCCGTCTTGAACAGTTCCTTCGCGCGGCCCGTCAGCTTGAGCATGCCGCCGGCACCTCTTTCGCCGAGGTCGCCGGTACGGAAGAAGCCGTCTTCCGTGAACGACTCCGCGGTCAGTTCCGGCTGCTTGTAATAGCCGCTGCACTGGCCCGGCGACTTGATCAGGATCTCGCCCTCGGGACTGAGCTTGACCTCGACGCCGGGCAACGGCACGCCGACGTAGCCCGGTGCGTTGTGATCCTCATCCGAGATGTGCGAGTACGAGCTGTCCTCGGTCATCCCGTAGCCCTCGTACAGCGGCAGGCCGATGCGGCGGTACCAGGAGATCAGCTCGGGCGGGATCGGCGCGGAGCCGCTGCCGGCGAGCTTGACCTGATCGAGCCCCAGGCCCTTCAGCACCTTCCTGGAGACGACCTTGCCGAGGATCGGGATGCCGAGCAGCCGGTCGAGCTTGGCCGGCGGCATCTTGGCAAATACGCCCTGCTGGAACTTGAGCCAGAGCCGCGGCACCGACAGGAACAGCGTCGGCCGCGCCCGCTGCAGGTCCTGCAGGAAAGTGTCGAGTGCCTCCGCGAAGTACAGATGCACGACACCGTCGGAGAGTGCCATCGCCTCGACCCAGGTGCGCTCGAAGCTGTGCGCCAGCGGCAGGTACGACAGCATCCGCATCTCGTCCCCACCGACACGCCGCCGCAGGTCCTTGGCCACGAGCGCGCCCGCGCGCGAGAAGGCGTCGAAGCGGATCATCACGCCCTTCGGCGTGCCGGTCGAACCCGAGGTATAGATCAGCATCGCGAGCTCGTCCGCGGCGCGCGCCGGACGCCCGGTGAGCGGGGGCGTCGCTGCCACGATCGTGTCCCAGGTGTCGAACGTGGTCTTCGGCGCGAGCGGGAAGGCGATGCACGGCAGCCCTGACGGCACGCCTGGCTGCTGATGCGGCCAGGTGTCGAGCTTACCGACGAACAGCAGGCTCGCTTCGCTGTGCGTCAGCACGTAGTTGATCGTCTCCGCGGTCTCGGTCGGGAAGATCGCCACCGTCGTGTAGCCGGCCATCCAGATCGCCAGCTCGGCCATGATGAAGTGCGCGCAGTTCTTCGACAGGATTGCCACCCGCGCACCACGCGGGTAGCCGCGGCTCTGCAGATGCGACGCGATGCGGCGCGACTGGTCGACGACCTGCGCCCATGTGTAGTCCACGGCCTTGCCGTCGCCGACCGGCTGCGTCATGAAGACGCGGCCCGCCAGTTTCGCCTCGTGATCGAAGACAGCGTCCAGGATCAGCCGGTTCTCGCTCATGTCTCCTCCTCGCGGTCTGACGCCGCGGTGGCGCAGCCTACTCCGACCGGAGGGCGCCAGCCATAGGGCTTGCCCGCGCGACGCGTGCGGGATGACCGGCCCGATAGAATCCACGTATGCGCGAATACGAAGACTTCATGCGCCATGTGTTCGAGCACGGCGTCTTCAAGGCCGATCGGACCGGTACCGGCACCCGCTCGTGGTTCGGCTACCAGATGCGCTTCGGCCTGGCGGAGGGGTTTCCGCTGGTCACGACGAAGAAGCTGCATCTGCGCTCGATCATCCACGAGCTGCTCTGGTTCCTGCAGGGCTCGAGCAACGTGCAGTACCTGCGGGACAACAAGGTCACGATCTGGGACGAGTGGGCGCGCGAGGACGGCGAACTCGGCCCGGTCTACGGCGTGCAGTGGCGCTCGTGGCCGACGCCGGACGGCGGCTCCATCGACCAGATCGCGCAGGTGGTCCGCCAGATCCGGACCAACCCGGATTCGCGCCGGCTGATCGTCTCGGCCTGGAACGTCAGCGACATTCCGAAAATGGCGCTGCCACCATGCCACCTGCTGTTCCAGTTCTATGTCGCCGAAAACCGGCTCTCCTGCCAGCTCTACCAGCGCAGCTGTGACATCTTCCTCGGGGTGCCGTTCAATATCGCGAGTTATGCGCTGCTGACTCACATGGTGGCACAGCAGTGTGAACTCGGCGTCGGCGACTTCGTCTGGACCGGCGGCGATTGCCACATCTACAGCAACCACTTCGAGCAGGTGCGCGAGCAGCTCGCGCGCGAGCCGCGTCCGTATCCGCAGCTGGTCATACGACGCAGGCCGCCCTCGATCTTCGAATACGCCTTCGACGATTTCGAGATCGTCGACTACGACCCGCATCCGCACATCAAGGCACCGGTTGCCGTGTAGCGTTCGGCGCCATGACGAGTCCCGGGCACACGTTGCGCGGCCGCGCCCTCTTCGGCCTGGTCGCCATCACTCTGATCTGGGGCGTCAACTGGCCGCTGATGAAATTCTCGCTGCGCGAGCTGACGCCGCTTTACTTCCGGTCGATCACGATGACCGGCGGCGCGCTGCTGCTGCTCGCCTTCTACGCGGCCCGCGGCCTCGACATGCGGCTGCCGCGCGCCGCATGGGCCGCGATCGTGGCGCTGGCGGCGACCAATATCTTCGGCTGGCACCTGTTCTCGATCCTCGGCGTGCAGGCGCTGGCCTCGGGCCGCGCCGCGATCCTCGGGTTCACGATGCCGATCTGGACCGTGCTGCTCGCCACGGTCTTCTTCGGTGAACGCCTGACGCCGCGTGTCGCCGCAGCGGCCGTCTGTGTCGTCGTCGCCGTGACGCTGCTGCTCGGCGACGAACTGCTGGCGCTGGCCGGTAACCCGCTGGGCGTGCTGTGGATGCAGCTCGCCGCGCTGGCGTGGGCGCTCGGCACGATCCTGATGCGCCGCAGCCGGCTGACGCTGCCGACGCCGGTGATCACCGTCTGGATGATGCTGCTGTCGAGCGCGGCGTTCTGGATCGTCGCGGCGATCGCCGAACCGTTCCCGGCCTGGAAGTTTTCGCCCCCGATGTGGGCGGCGCTAATCTGGGGCTTCGCGATCAACTACGGCATCGCGCAGATCATCTGGTTCGGGCTTGCGCGCGAGCTTCCGGCCACCGCGAGCGCGTTTTCGATCATGGCGGTACCGCTGGTCGGTATCCTCTCGGCGGCGTGGATCGTCGGAGAGATTCCGCGCTGGCAGGACTGGGTGGCGATGGTCTTCGTTGTCGGCGCGATCGCAACGACGCTGCTACCTCGAGCCGCCGGCAGCACGCGCTGAGCGCGTGCCTCGCTGCGAGCCCGTCCTGATAAGGTTCCGTCCGGAAGGCCCATCGAGGACGCAATGAAGCCGGATCGATCCGCTCGCGCAACGCGTGTGAGCCGTGCACGACCCTCGAAGGCGCCGGCGGCACCGTGACACGTCCAAGCCCACCGCCGCAACCGCTGGAACCGCAGCGCGCCGCTGAAGCGCTGACGTTGCCGGCGCGCTGTTACGTCGACGCGGAGTTCCATCGGCGCGAGCGCGAAACGGTGTTCGCAACCGGCTGGCAGCTAGTGGCGCACGCCGCCCAACTCGACAGTCCGGGCGACCACGTGGTGGCCGAGCTCGGTGCCGTGCCGATCATCGTCATGCGCGGTGCGCCCGAGCAGGACGCGCCGCGCGGTCGCCTGCAGGCACTGCACAACGTCTGCCGCCATCGCGCCGGGCCGCTCGCGACCTGCGACGGGCGCAGTGCGCGCTCGCTGGTTTGCCACTACCACGGCTGGACTTACACGCTCGACGGGCAGCTGTGTGGCGCGCCGGAGATGCACGATGCGCCGGACTTCGATGTCTCGACCATCCGTCTGCCTAGAGCGCACGCCGCCGAATGGCACGGCCTCGTCTTCGCGTCGCTTGCACCGGGGATGGATTTCGACGCGCTGATTGCAGACGTGGACGGATCGGCGGGCGGGTTCGCCGGATACCGGTTCGACCGCCGGGTCAGTTACGAGATCGATTGCAACTGGAAGGTCTACGTCGACAACTTCCTCGAGGGCTATCACCTGCCGCGAGTGCACCCCGCGCTCAACCGCCTGCTCGATTACCGCAGCTACCGGACGGAACTCGCGCGCTGGTCCTCGCGGCAGTGGAGCCCGCTCGATATCGCTCAGGGCCCGTACCGCGGAGGCGACGCCGTTGCGCACTACTGGTGGCTTTGGCCGAACACGATGTTGAACGTGCTCCCAGGGCGCCTGCAGACCAACCGCGTGCTGCCGCTCGGCCCCGGGCAATGCCGCGTCGACTTCGACTACTACTACCCGCCCGATGCAGGCCCCGACGTCGGAGCGGACGACCGCGCGTTTGCCGATGAAGTGCAGGCCGAGGACATCGCGATCTGCGAGGCGGTGCAGCGCGGCCTGGCGAGCGGTTCGTACGAAACGGGCCGCCTGAACCCCGCACGCGAAAGCGGTGTTTGGCACTTCCACGAGCTGATGCGCGCCGCGATCGCGCCGCAGGCAACGCGATGACGCGCCTCACGCTGATCGTCGCGCGCGCGCGCAACGGCGTGATCGGCAGGGACAACGCCATGCCGTGGAAGATTCCCGGCGAACAGGCGTACTTCAAGCGCGTGACGATGGGCCACCCGATCATCATGGGCCGCAAGACGTGGGAGTCGATCGGCCGACCGCTGCCCGGACGGCGCAGCATCGTCGTGACGCGCAACGCCGACTTCGTCGCGCAAGACGCCGAGGTCGTCGCGAGCCTCGATGCAGCGCTCGCCCGTTGCGCCGGCGCGGCAGACGCCTTCGTGATCGGCGGCGCCGAGCTGTATCGCGCCGCGCTGCCCCGCGTAGATCGACTGCTGATCACCGAGATCGACCACGACTTCGAGGGCGACGCCTACTGGCCGGCACCCGAGCAGTCCCAGTGGCGCGAAGCGGCGCGCGAGCACCATGCCCCGGTGGCCGGGCGACCGTTC
>Ga0335084_10003427_pt1 | contig 15448 bp, 14 predicted proteins | sample Lox_Sample_44_FD_206721 | JGI IMG/M metagenome (GOLD analysis project Ga0335084, IMG submission 206721) | Soil microbial communities from Loxahatchee National Wildlife Refuge, Florida, United States - Lox_Sample_4.4 | ecosystem: Environmental > Terrestrial > Soil > Wetlands | place: USA...
GGCCCCGGCTTCCGCGCGCGCTCGATCGAGGGCTTGCGCTTCCGCGAGCTGTTGCTGCCCGGCCAGGCCTTCACGCTCGAGCTCGAGCTCTCGGCGGCGGGTGACTCGCTCGGCTTCCGCCTGCAGGACGGGGCGCGCGTGTTCTCGTCGGGCAAGGTGGTGCTGCGGTGAGGCCGTGCGCGCTGATTCCCTGCTACGAGCACGGCGAGCCGCTGCGCGGCGTGCTCGAGTCGATCGCGCCGTTCGACCTGCCGTGTCTCGTGATCGACGACGGCAGCGGCCCCGACACGCTGCGCCGGCTCGACGCGATCGAGCGCGAGCTGCGCTTCGTGCGCGTGGAGCGATTGGTCCCCAACCGCGGCAAGGGCGCGGCGCTGAAGCGCGGCTTCCGGCTCGCGGCGGACCTGGGCTTCACGCACGCGATCACGCTCGACGCCGACGGCCAGCACGAGGTCGCGAAGATCCCCGCGTTCCTCGAGGCCATGCGCAAGGACCCCGACGCCATGGTGCTGGGCGAGCCGGTCTTCGACGCCAGCGCCCCGCGCTCGCGCATCTGGGCGCGCCAGCTCTCGCGGGTCGCGATCTGGCTCGCCACGCTCTCGTTCGACGTGCGCGACCCGCTGTGCGGCATGCGCGCCTTCCCGCTGTCGCTCGCGCTCGAGGTCGCGCGCGCAGGCGTCGGGAACCGCATGGAGTTCGATCCCGAGTTCGCGGCGCGTGCCGTGTTCGCGGGCGCGCCGGTGCGCAACGTGCCCGTGCGCGTGGTCTACCCGCCCAACGGTCTCTCGCACTTCGACGTGGGCCGCGACTTCCCGGTCATGGGCGCGACCTACCTGCGCCTGTGGCTGGGCATGCTCGCGCGCGCGCCGCAGCTCATGCGCCGCTGGAGTGAGTCGTGACTGCGCCGTCGGCCTGGGCGCAGAAGAGCGAACGCGGCAATTGGGGCTGGCTGCGCTTCGGGCTCTGGTCGTACCGCAAAGGCGGCCGGCCGCTGCTCATGCTGGTGCTGGTGCCGATCACGGCCTACTTCGTGGTGCTCGACGCCGTGTGCCGGCGCTCGTCGCGCGAGTGGCTGCGCACGGCGTTCGCCACCCCCGCGGGCCGCGCCGCGCTGCACCGGCGGCCCGGCCTGTTCCGGACCTGGCGGCACGTGTTCGGCTTCTCGGGCGTGGTGGCCGACCGGATGATCCTCTGGGCCGGCGGCGGCGACGCGTTTCACATCGATCACCGCGGCGGCGAGCGCCTGCTCGAGCTGGCCAGCCAGGGCCGCGGCGCCATCCTGGTGGGCGCGCACCTGGGCAGCTTCGACATGCTGCGGCTGATCGCGGGTCAGTACGGACTGCGCGTGAACGTGCTGATGTTCACCGAGCACGCGGAGCGCGTGAACCAGTTCTTCGAGTCACTCGGCGGCGGCAGCCGCGTGCGCGTGATTCCGGTGGACCCGGGCTCGGTCCAGAGCGCGTTCGAGGTCAAGGCATGTCTCGAGCGCGGTGAGTTCGTGGGCATCCTGGCGGACCGCGTGCACCCGGGCGGCCGCGAGCGGCCCGTGGCGCTGCCCTTCGCCGGCCGGCCCGCGGCCTTTCCGCTCTCGCCGTTCCTGCTGGCGGTGGTGCTCGGTGCGCCCGTGTTCCTGTCGCTCTGCCTGTGCACGGGCTGGCAGCGCTACTTCGCGGTGACCGAGCCGCTGTTCGAAGGCGGGCGCGTGCCGCGCGACATGCGCGAGAAGGCGGCGCAGGAGCTGCTCGAGGCCTGGGTGCGCCGGCTCGAGCACTACGCGCTCGAGAACCCGATGCAGTGGTTCAACTTCTACGATTTCTACGGCGACGGCCTGCGCGCGCTCGAGCTCGCGCCGTGAGCGCCTTGCCCCCGCTCGACCGCCTGCTGCCGCAGACCGGGCCCATGCGGCTCCTGTCTCACGTGGTCTCGCACACGCGCGCGGAGACCGTGTGCGCGGTCGATCGCTCCGGGTCCGAGCTGTTCCGCGATCCGAGCGGCAGCGTGCCGTCGTGGGTCGCGCTCGAATACATGGCGCAGTGCGTGTGCGCGCTCGGCATGCTGCTCGACGGGCTCGACACGCCCAAGCCGGGACTCCTGGTCGGCGCCAAGCGCCTGGTGCTGCACGTCGACGAATTCGCGCCCGACGAGTCACTGCTGGTGCACGCGCGCATCCTGCAGCGCATCGGGCGCCTGGCCTCGCTCGAGTGCGAGCTGCGCGCCGGTGGTGAGCTGCTCGCCGAGGGGACGCTGTCGGTGTTCGTGCCCGACGCGCTGCCGGGAGTCGGCGGGTGACTCGCCGGGCGCTGGTGACCGGCGCGAGCCGCGGGATCGGCCGCGCCTGCGCGCTCGGCCTCGCGCGCGCCGGCTTCGACGTGGCGCTCGGCTTCCAGAAGAACGCCGAGGCGGCGCAGGCCGTCGAGAAAGAGCTGCGCGCGCTGGGGCGGGAGGCCGCGCTCGTGCCGTTCGACGTGGCCGATCGCGCCGGCGCGGCGGCGGCGCTCGAGCGCGACCTCGCTGCGCACGGCCCGTACTGGGGCGTGGTGCTCGCGGCGGGCATTCACCAGGACGCGGCCTTCCCGGCGCTCTCGGGCGAGGCCTGGGACCGCGTGATCGGCGCGAACCTGGGCGGCTTCTTCAACGTGCTGCGCCCGCTGGTCATGCCGCTCGTGCGGCTGCACGACGGCGGGCGGATCGTGGCCATCTCCTCGGTGGCCGCGCTCGCGGGCAATCGCGGGCAGGTGAACTACGCGGCCTCGAAGGCGGGTCTGCACGGGGCGACCAAGGCGCTCGCGCTCGAGCTCGCCAAGCGCGCGATCACGGTGAACTGCGTCGCGCCGGGGCTGGTCGAGACCGAGATGCTGGCGGGCGCGCCGGTCGACGAGCTGCGGCGCATGATCCCGATGCAACGGCTCGGCCGGCCCGATGAGATCGCCTCGCTCGTGGTGTATCTGTTCTCGGAAGGCGCAGGCTATCTCACGGGCCAGGTGATCTCGGTGAACGGGGGCATGATTTGAAGGCGGCGCAGGCGACCGACGTCGACGTCGCGATCATCGGCGGCGGGCTCGCGGGCAACCTGCTCGCGCGCCAGCTCACGCGCAGTGCGCCCGGGCTGCGCATCGCGCTGTACGAGAAGTCGCGCGAGACCCACTGGAAGGTCGGTGAGTCGGTGGTCGAGATCGGGAGTCACTACCTGGTCAAGCGCCTCGGCTTGTCGCGCTACCTGTACGACCGGCACTTCCCGAAGAACGGCCTGCGCTACTTCTTCGACGACGAGCGGCGCTCGCTCCCGCTGTGGGAGATGAGCGAGATCGGGCCGGTGAACCTGCCGTTCCACCCCTCGTTCCAGATCGACCGCATGCGGCTCGAGAGCGACCTGCTCGCGTCGAACCAGCGCGCGGGCGTGCACGTCGAGCTGGGCGTGCGCGCGCGGCCGCTCGAGGTCGGCAGCGGCGGCGCGCCGCACGTGCTGGAAGTCAGCGGCGCAGGCTCCGCGCGCCGGGTCAGCGCGCGCTGGCTGGTCGACGCGGCGGGCCGCGCCGACGTGCTGGCGCGCGCGGTCGGCTTGCGGCTGCGCGAAGACACGCACCGCCTGGGCTCGGTGTGGGGCCGCTTCGAGGGCGTGGCCGACGTGGACGACCTGGGCCCGGAAGCCTGGCGTGCGCGCGTGCGGCACTCCTCGCGCTTCCTGTCGACGATCCACTTCTTCTACCCGGGCTACTGGATCTGGTTCATCCCGCTGCACGACGGAGTCACGAGCGTCGGAGTCACCGGCAAGACCGGCTTCGAAGAGCGCGCGCTGCGCACGCCGGAAGGCTTCCGCCGCTTCCTCGACGGCCACGCCGCGGTGGCCGACCTGCTGCGCGATGCCAAGGCGCTCGACCAGGGCAGCTACACGCAGATCGCGTACTCGACCGAGCGCTACTTCTCGCGCGACCGCTGGGGACTCACCGGCGAGGCGGCGACCTCGGCCGACCCGCTGTACAGCCCGGGCACCGACTTCATCGCGCACGAGAACGACTTCCTGTCGGAGCTGATCCGGCGCGACTTCGAGGGCGAGGATCCGGCCGAGCTCGCCGAGCGCACCGACCTGTACGACCGCTTCATGGCCTTCCGGCACGAGGCCACGCTCTCGCTGTACCGCAACCTGTACGAGACCTTCGGCAGCTTCGAGCTGGGCAAGCTGAAGTGGGACTTCGACATCGGCTGCTACTACAACCTGTGGGTGACTCCGTACGTGCGCGACGAGCACCTCGACCCGCGCTGGCTGCGCCGCCAGCTGCGCATGGCGCCGCTGATCCTGCGCGCGCTGGGCAACTTCAACGGCTTGTTCGGCAAGGTCGCCGAGTCACTCAAGCGGCGCGGCGAGTTCTACCGCAAGAACCGCGGCGAGTTCACGCCCGGCCTCGACCACCTCGACTTCCTGCAGCGCGTGGGCACGCCGCGCACGCGCCGCGAGGTGCTGGAGAAGACCGAGGCGATCTTCAACGACGTGCGCCGGCGCGCGCTCGCGCTCCTGGGCCCCGACGCGCGCCACGCGCCCGAAGAGCAGCTGCCGCTGTCGGCGCTGCTCTCTGCCGAGTCCCTTGACTGACTATCGCCTGGCCCGCGCGGCGCTCCTCGCGGGGCTCGCCTTCGCCGCGATCGCGATCGGCTTCCCGCTGTTCGCCGAGTGGGTGATCGGCCGCTTCGGCGTGCGCGCGCTGGCGGCGACCATGATCGGCGTATCGCTCTTGTGTCTGCGGCCGGTGAGCTCCGCGCTGCCCAGCGAGCTGTCATTCCGCACGCTCGACACCGCGGGGCTGTTCGCGCTGGCCGCCGCTGCACTCGCCACCGGCGAGCGCACGTTTCTCTTGCTCTTGCCCGCGTGGCTGTATCTCGCGCTGGCGCGCATCGCGCTCGCCAGCCTGCGGGGCGGCGGCTCGGCGATCGAGCGCTTCGTGCGCCAGATGCAGCCCTACGCGCCCGACTTCATCCGGCCCTACTGCCGGCAGGTGACTCTCTTGTGGGCGGGCCTGTTCGCCGCGAACGCGCTCGCGATCGCGGCGCTCGCGCTGTTCGCGCCGCTCGGCTGGTGGCACGCCTGGACGGGCTGGGTCACGTGGGCCGCGTTCGCGGCGATCACCGCCGTGGAGTTCGTGGTGCGCAAGGCGCACTTCCGCATCTACGACGGCGGCCCGATCGACTCACTCTTCGAGCGTGTCTTCCCCGCCGAGCGCACCGAGATGGGCCGCCGCGCCAGCGCCTACAAGCTAGAGATGCGCCGCTCGCTGGGCATGCCGGAGCGCCGCCACTAGACGCGCGTCCAGCGCGCCCGGTTGGCGCGGTTCGGCTGCTCTAGTGACTCGTCGCCCGAGAGCCACCAGCGCAGGAACTCGAGCGCGGGCGGCCACGGCGGGGGGAGCAGGGTGCCGGTGCGACCCTGGGACGCGAGCTCGAGATCGAGGCCGGGCCCGCTGCCCGGCGCCGCGATCTGCACCGCGAGCGCGTAGGGCGTCGCGGCCTCGGCGACGAGCGGCGCGAAGGTGTCGGCGAGCGGCACGTCGCCGATCACCACCAGTACCGGCTCCGACGGGTCGCGCTCCAGGAAGCACAGCGCCTCGAGCCAGGCTGCGGTCCAGCTGTCCTCCTGGGCCGAGAGCGAGCTCGACGCGGCGCGGTTGCCGGCGGCGATGGAGAACAGACCGGCCTGGGCGTTGTGCACGGTGTGACTGAAGGTCGCGGGCGAGAGCTTCTCGCGCCGCACCACGTTCTCGAGCAGGCCGATCGACTCGTTGATGCTGCCGTGGCGCGACGAGAACACCGTGCGCAAGCGCGCGAGCTCGTCGGGCTCGGCGGCGCCGAAAGCGGCCGTGAGCATGGTCCGGGTGAGCGGCGTGCAGCGGCGGCGCAGCATGGCGGGCAGGAACTTGGCGTCGGGTGCGCCCGTCGCGGGCAGCGGCGCGGGTGACTTGGCCCAGGCCTCCCAGGCCGCGGCCGAGTCGAGGCCCGGCGCCCAGGCGGACCAGCGCAAGAGGGAGGCCTTCACGGCGAGTCACTCCGGCCCAGGATCAGCGTGCAGTTGTTGCCGCCGAAGCCGAACGAGCTCGTCATCACGGCGCTGCGCGGGCCGAACACGGCGCGCGCGCCTTTCTCGGTGAGTCGGATGGGCGCCAGCTCGAGGTCGCGCGCGCCGTCCCACACGTGTGGCGGCAGCGCGGCCTCGCCGCCGCGCAGGCCGGCCAGCACGAGCCAGCAGAACGCCGCCTCGATGGCTCCCGCCGCGCCCAGCGTGTGACCGACCAGCGGCTTGGTCGAGCTGCACGGCAGCTCGCTGCCGAGCACGCGCGCCACCGCCGCCGACTCCATGGCGTCGTTCTGCGGCGTGCCCGTGCCGTGCAGGTTGAGATAGGCGATGTCGGCGGGCGTGAGTCCCGCGTCGGCGAGCGCACCCTGCATGGCGGTCTCGGCGCCACGGCCTTCGGGGTCGGGCGCCGACATGTGGTGCGCTTCGCTCGAGTCACCGACGCCCAGCAGCTGGATGCCGCCCGGCTCGCGCGTCACCAGGAAGAGCACGCCCGCCTCGCCCAGGGTGAGCCCGTCGCGGTTGCGGCTGAAGGGGTTGGTGACTCCCGCCGAGAGCGCGCCGAGCGCCGCGAAGCCGTTGGTCGTGAGCCCGCACAGCGAGTCGGCCGCGCCCGAGATCACGGCGTCGCACAGACCCAGGCGGAGCAGCGAGCGCGCCGAGGCGAGCGCGCGCGCGCCCGACGAGCAGGCGGTCGACAGCGTGTAGGCGGGGCCGCGCGCGCCGGCGGCTTCGGCCACGAAGCGCGCGAGCCCGCCGAACTCGAGCTGGTCGTAGTGGAACTCGTGCGCGAGCACGCCCGTGCGCTCGCGGTGCGCGATCGCGGCCTCGGCGTCGCCCACGCCCGAGGTGCTGGTGCCCACGACGACCCCGACCCGCCCCTGGCCGAAGCGCGCGATGGCCGCGCTCACTTCGCCGCGGATGGCTTCCAGGGCCGCGAGCGCGAGCCGATTGTTGCGGCAGGCGAAGCGTTCCAGGTTCGGCGGGATCTCGGGCAAGGTCTCGTTCACCGCGCCCAGCCAGAGCGACCGCTCCGGCACGAGTGACTCGTTCAGCGTGAGCCGCGTCGCGTCACCCGCCGCGAGCCGTGCCGAGACCTCTTCCAGCGCGCCGCCGAGCGCGCTGACCTGGCCCAGCGCCGTGAGTCTGCAGGGAGGGCGGCTCATCCCACCCCGGCCACCTTCGGCCGGCGCTCGAACCAGGGCTGCGCCGCCTCGAGCTGGCCCGCCAGCCGGAACAGAGTGGCTTCGTCGCCGAAGCGCGCGCCGAACTGCACGCCGATCGGCATGCCGTCGGACGCCGTGCCCAGCGGCACGCTCATCGCCGGGTTGCCCGCGGCGTTGAACAGCGACGTGTAGCCGACGCAGCGCGAGAGCCGCGCGCCGTAGGCGGCGTCCGGCGTGTTCGAGAGCGCGAGCTCGCCGATGCGCGCCGTCTGCATGGCCATGGTCGGCGTGAGCAGCACGTCGAAGCGCGTGAAGAAAGCTTCGAACGCCCGCGACAGCGCGTGGATCGTCTTCACCGCGCGCGCATAGTCCGCGGCCGTGGCGGGCCGCGCCGCCAGGACCAGCATCAGGGTCACCGGCTCGAGCAGGTCGGGGCCGAGCGTCTTGCCCTGCGCGGCCGCCGCGTCCTCGGTCACCGCCTGGATGTTCGCGCCCATCAGCACCTGGGTCGCGCGGCCCAGCGCCGCGCGGTCGAAGCCGAACGACGCCTCTTCGACCTTGTGACCCAGTCCCTCGCACAGGCGCGCCGCGTCGCGCGCGGCGGCGGCGCACTCGGGGTCGGTGGGTGCGCCGTTGAAGGTCTCGGTCTGCAGGGCGATGCGCAGGCTGCCGGGCGCGCGAGTCACCTCCTCGAGGTAGGGCCGCGCGGGCGCCGGAGCCTGGTAGGGCGCGCCGAGGTCGGGGCCCTGCGTGGCGTCGAGCAGCGCCGCGCTGTCGCGCACCGAGCGAGTCACCGCGTGCGCCGTGCTCATGCCGCCCCAGCCCTCGCCGGAATGCGGGCCCATGGGATTGCGCGCGCGCGTGGGCTTCAGCCCGAACAGCCCGCAGCACGCCGCGGGAATGCGGATCGAGCCGCCGCCGTCGCTCGCGTGCGCCGCGGGCAGGATCCCCGCCGCCACGGCGGCGGACGCGCCCCCGGACGAGCCACCCGAGGTGCGCTCCAGGTTCCATGGGTTGCGCGTGGCGCCGAACAGGATCGACTCGGTCGTGGCCGTGGCGCCGAGCTCGGGCGAGGTCGTGCGGCCGAAGATCACCAGGCCCGCGCGCCGGTAGCGCGCCACCAGCTCGCTGTCGACGTCCGACACGTGCTGGGCGAACAGCCGCGAGCCGAAGGTGAGTCGCTCGCCCGCCAGGTGCGCGTGCAGGTCCTTCAGCAGGAAGGGCACGCCCCGGAACGGCCCCGCGGGCGGCGCTTCGCGCAGCTCCTTGCGCGCCCGCGCCTCCCACAGCATGTGCACGGCGTTCAGGGCCGGGTTCCGAGCGGACACACGCGCCAGCGCCGCGTCGAGCAGCTCGTCCGGACTCACCTCGCCCTTGCGCACCAGCTCCGCCAGGCCCAGGGCGTCGTAGCTCTCGTATTCCCGCATCGGGCAATTCTAACCGGTTATTCCCTTTGGTAGATTCCCGGGCCCTCCGATTCGTGAGGAGCCGGTGGAGCGCCAGAAACCCGATACCGAGACCAACGAGATCGCCCTCTATCTGCGCACCGTGTACTCGCTGTTGCGCAGCACGGGCGAGGTCCGGGTGCGCGCCTTCGAGGAGGCGCACTCGTTCTCGAATGCCAGTCTGCACGTGGGCGCGCGCGACGCCGCGCCCGACATCGGCGCCTTCGGCTACGCGGCCGCCCGGCTGCCCGAGTGCATGCCGCAGGTGCAGCGCGTGGTGCTGGGCCAGTCCGACGAGACCTTCGCCAACTTCGGCTTCCCGACCCACGCCTGGCGGCGTGTGCGTGCGCGCGGCCGGCGGCGGCTCTTGCGTTGGGACGGCGCGGGCACGCTCGCGGCCTACGTGGCGAGTAACTCCGACATCGACGACCTGATCCCCATCCTGACCGCGTACCAGATCGAGTGGAACAAGATGCACGAGCTGCTCGCGGCGCGCGCGTCTGCCGGTGACCCGGCGGCGAAGCCGGCGGCGGCCGCCGCGCTCGGCATCTCCGAAGCCGATTTCGCGCGCCTGCGCGAGGCCCTGGGCAATGACTCGGAGGCGACGCTGCGGAGCCTGGCCGCGGGCCGGCTCGACCTGCGCGTGCGGCTGCTCGCGGGCTCGTTCTCGGCCTACCAGCGCGCCGCGGAGCAGTGGTGGCAGGGCATCGAGCGCGACTACGTGCGCGACCCGTCCGCGCCGCGCCCGCCGGTGTACTTCGTATCGTCGAACACGCACTCACTCGCCAACCTGCTCGGCGGCTACGCGCTCGCGCACCGCGACGTGATCGTGGCTGCGGCGCGCCGCACCGCGCGCATCGACTTCCTGCCCGAGCTCGAGCGGCAGCTGGCCGACGGCTCGCCTGCCGCGCCGAACCTGTTGTACTTCGCGCTGCGCGACTACATCCACAGCGACCCCGGGGCGCTGGCGCGCGTGCAGCACTGGGACGCGGAATCGGGCATCAGCAACGCCGAGGCCACGGCGCAGATCGACGTGCAGGCGCAGCTGGTCGAGCTGCGCCACGTGCGGCCCGAGCGCCTGGACCCGCGGCTGCGCATGCCGGGCCTCGAGAGACTCGCCGAGAGCGACGCCTGGATCATCAACATCGACTACCCGCTGGGCCTGGCCGCCTACCACCTGCTCGCGCGCGTGGGCCAGGGCGCGGGCCCCCTCTTGGGCGTCTACGTCATGGGCAAGGCGGCGACGCTGAACGGCCAGGTGGGCGACGTGATGATCTCGCGCGTCGTGCACGACGAGCACTCCGACAACACCTACCTGATCCGCAACGCCCTCGGCTTCGAGGACCTCGCGCCCTGGCTCGAGCACGGCAGCGTGCTCGACAACCAGAAGGCAGTCACCGTGCGGGGCGCGTTCCTGCAGAACCCGAACTACATGGGCGTGTTCTACCGCGAGGGCTACACGGTGCTCGAGATGGAGGCGGGGCCGTACCTGTCGGCGATCTTCGAGCTGGTCGACCCGCGGCGACACCCGAACGACGAGGTCGTGGTGCTCTCCGAGCGCACGGGCTTCGCGGTCGGCGTGCTGCACTACGCTTCGGACACGCCGTACAGCCGCCGGCAGTCACTCCTGTCGAAGAGCCTGGGCGCGTTCGGCACGGACTCGACCTACGCCTGCGCGATCGCGATCACGCGCCAGATCCTGGCGAACGAGATCGAGCGGGTGAGTCAGAGGCCGAGGTCGTCGTAGACCGCCTCGAGCACCGGCGCGATGCGCGCGCGGTTCTCGGGCTCGCTGACGAAGCCGTTCCAGGCCAGCGCCACGGCCAGGTCGTGCGCGGGGTCGGCGAAGGCGACCGAGCAGCCGAAGCCCGCGTGGCCGAAGGCGCGCGGCGAAGAGCGCGGACCGTACCAGGCCGAGCCGGGCCCGTGTTCCTTGGAGTCGAGCACGAAGCCGAGCCCGCGATTCAAGGTGAGTCCCAGGCCGCGGTCCGAAACGCCGCGCAGCGCGCACGCGCTCAGTGACTCGAGCGTCTCGCCGCGCAAGAGCGGCGCGCCGCCGCCCGCGAGCGCCGCGTAGAACGCCGCCAGCGCGCGCGCCGTGCCCCAGCCGCTGCCGCCGGGCCGGCAGACCGCCATGCCCTCGGCCGACCCGTTCCAGGCCCAGAACTCGTGCGGGCGGGCGATGCGCGCGCGCTGAGCCGCGTAGTCCTCGGCCGACATCCCCACCCAGAAGTCACTCGTGCCCAGCGGCGCGAAGATCGCCTCGCGCACGTAGTCGGAGTAGCTGCGGCCGTCGCGGCGGCGCACGATCTCGCCCAGCACGTACCAGGCCGAGGCCACGTGGTACTCGCAGTCGACGCCGAGCCGGCGGTCCGGCTCCGGCGCCGCCGCGCAGATCTTGGCGAGAATCTCGTCCCAGGTCTCGCGCGACCACTGCCGGTGCGCATTGGGGATGCCCGCGGTGTGAGTCAAGAGGTGGCGCAGCGTGATCTCACCCTTGCCGGCTGCGGCGAACTCGGGCACGTGCGCCGCCACCGGGTCGTCCAAGCCCAGCAGCCCGCGCTCGGCGAGCTGCCCGAGCGCCACGGGCATGAGGGGCTTGGTCGACGACATCCAGAGCACGATCGAGTCCGTGCGCATCGGCGTATCCGGCCGCGCCTGGCCGAGCGCGAGCTCGGCCCGCTCGCCGCGGCGCGCCACCGCGAGCTGCGCGCCCGCGGCGTTCGCGCGCTCGAGCGCCGCGCGCGTGCGCGCAAGCGTCAGCAATTGCGCACGCGCACCCGGTACTCGACCCGCGTCGTGCCGTTCGCCGGCACCGGGACGTGGAAGCTGAAGGTGTTCGCGTCCTCCTTCACGGGCTTGTGACTCGAGCTCACGACCTCCCAGTCACTGCCCGCCGGCTCGATCACGTCGACCTCGACCGCCTCGGTCTTGTGGTTGCGCAGGTCGATCTGCCACGACGACTCGGAGCGGCACTTGTCGATCACCTTGTACTCCATCTGGCGCCGCTCACCGATCACGTCGAAGGCGTCGCCCACGCGGATGCGCAGCTTCTCGTCCTTGGGCGTGTGGTCGATCTGGTCCTCGCCCAGGAACTGGCGCCCGCCGGTCGAGTCGCGCTTGTACACGCGCACGATGCCCTTGGGCAGCGGCATGCCGAGGTGGTCCGACTCCCTGTTCTCGAGCTCGAGACTCACCTCGACCTTCGACGGCAGTGTCTGCCCGCCGAAGGCCGACCCGTACCAGTAGCGCTGGCCGCGGAAGGTGAGCTTCTTCTTGAGCTTCACGCCCGACGCCTCGAGCAGCGCGATCTGCTTCTGCTCGTTCTCGAGCAGCGTCGCCGGGCGCTCGAGCGTGTACAGGTGGTACTCGAACAGGCCCTCTTCCTGGAACGCTGGCGCCGCGGCCTCGGCCTTGGCGTAGGCGCGCATCGGCCTGTCCGCCGGGACGGCGTTCTGCACGCGGTGCACGTCGCCCGCCACGAGCTGCAGCTTCGCGTTCTCGAACTCGGCGCCGCTCCTGTTGTCGAGCGTGACCCAGCCGTTCAGGTCACCGGTCGTGTCGGCCGCGTCGACCACGAGCACGTAGTCGGCCTTCCAGGTCAGGTCCGATGCGAGATAGGAGACCTCGACCTTGGGCTTGTCGCCGCCGCTCTCGAGCAGCCACACGAGCGAGGGATGCGAGATCAGGTTCTTCGGGATCTCGGGGAACGAGATGCGCCCGGGGAAGCCCCAGGTGATCTCGTCGCCGACGCGCAGGATCGGCGGCGGGCCCGCGGAGAGCACGGTCGCCTCGCGTTCCTCGTCGCGGCCCTTGAGCTCGCTCCAGCGCAGCACGCGCACGTTCCGGCCCACGTACTTCTCGAGCAGCTTCTCGGGCGCCAGCAGGTCGTAGCGGTAGTTCTGCTCGAGCACGCGCAGGCTGCCGGGGCCCAGCCCGTGGATCTGCACGGTCTCGGGCTGGATGGTCCTGGCCACGCCCGCGAACTCGAGCTCGGCGCGGCCCTTGGCGAGCGGCAGCGTGCGCGTCTCGCGCACCAGGCCGAAGCCGCTCGAGTACACGGTGACTCCCAGGTCGGCGCGCTCTTCGGGGCTCGAGCGCACGTGGACCGCGGGCGGCTCCTCGGCGGCGGCGGAGAGGGCGAGCAACGAGACACAGAGCAGAGGCGTGAGTCGTTTCATGCCCCGGAAGCTAGCTCGTCGGCCGGGGGATTGAAGTAACCAAATCGTAAATTCGGCGCGGCCTGCCGGATGCGCTCCAAGAGCGCCCGCATGCCCAGGCGCGGCGCGCGCGGGCGGCCGGCGTAGAGCTCCATGTACCAGTCGGGGTCCACGTTCAGGCAGCGCCACTGGATCATGCCCAGGCCGGTTTCGCGCGCGAGCTCGAGCAGTGACTCGGCCTCGTCGGCGCGGTCGCTGATTCCCGGGAACGACAGCAGGTTCAAGGACGTGAACAGCCCGCGCGCGCGCGCCACGCGCAGCGACTCGACCACGTCGGCGAAGCGGTAGGTGCGCGGGCGGTAGTAGGGCGCGTAGGTCTCCTCGCACGCGCCGTTGGTCGAGACGCGCACGCTGTCGAGGCCCGCGTCGGCCAGCCGGGCCAGCGCGTCGGGCCGGCTGCCGTTGGTGTTCAAGTGCAGCGAGCCGCGGCGCGTGCGCGCGCGGATGGCGCGGATCGCCTGCTCGATGCGCTCGGCCTCGAGCAGAGGCTCGCCTTCGCAGCCCTGACCGAAGCTCACCATGGCGCGCGGCGCGCGTTCCAGGTGGGGCACGGCCAGCTCGAGGATCTCGTCCAGCGTGGGCTTGAAATCCAGCCGCGTCTGCGGCGAGGGAACGGTGCCCGCGGGCTGCTCCGAGATGCAGCCGAGACAGGCCGCGTTGCACGAGCGCGCCAGCGCGATCGGCGCTTCGAAGCGGCCCAGGAACAGGTTCTGCGCGTTGGGGCAGCCCCACTCGAGCGCGCAGCGCTCGCCGTGGTGGCGCACCAGCCGGTTCTCGGGCAGGCGGCGCTTCCAGGCAGTCACCCGGCGCTTCACCTCGTCGCGCGAGAAGGCCTGCGGGTCGTGCTTGGGGTCGTCGTCGACGCGCCGCGCCGCGGCGCAGATGCGCCCGCGGTGCCAACACACGGCGGTGTAGGCGTAGAGCGGGAGCAGGGGCGCGCCGGGCTCGCGCCGGAAGGCGGACAGCGCGAGCGCCGTCCAGCCGGGCGGCAGGAAGGCCGCGACCGCGAGTGAGTCGTCCTGCGCCGCGCGCTTCTCGCCGTCGAACGCCCAGGGCGTCCGCGCGGGCAGGAACAGGAGCTCGCTCGCCTCGGGCAGCGGCACGAGATCGGCGGGGTCCAGCGCGAACAGGTCGTCGCCCGCGCGCGCCGCGGCGCGCAGACCGGGCAGGTCGACGATCTCTCCGGAAGCGTTGGCGACGAGCGGGCGGGGGCCGGCCATGGGCGTTCGAGGTTTGCGAACCTCCGGCCGTTCCGCCGCCCCGGCCCTGCGCTGTCGCGCGCGCGCTGCACCCGGGCACTCGCGCCGGCGCTCGGCGTGGCCCGCACGGCGGGCACGTGGGTTGCTCCAGGGTCCGGCCGAGGAGGACTCATGACCCAGCACGAACGCGCGGACGAGCTGATCCACAACCACGTCGCCGGCGCCGCGGCGGCCGCGGCGATCCCCCTGCCGCTGATCGACCTGGTCGCGGTCACCGCCGTCCAGCTGTCGCTCATGCGGCGCCTGGGGCGCCTGTACGGCGCAGAGGTCGGCGTCGACGCGGCCGGCGCCGTGGGCGTGGGCCTGTTCGGCGCGCTCCTGCCGCGCGTGGCGGCGAGCGCGCTCAAGATCCTGCCCGGGATCGGCACGATCGGCGGAGCGGTCGCGCAGTCGGCGCTCTCGGGCGCGACCACCTGGGCGCTCGCACAGTCCATGCGCGACCGCCTCGAGCGCGGCGCGCTCGACCCCGACACGCGCGCGCACTCCGACGTGACCCGCAGCCTGGCGCGCGCGGAGCGGCTGCGCCGCCGCGGTCTGCTCACGGAAGAGGAATATCTCCGGACGCGCGACGAGTTGTTGTCGGCGCTCTAGCCGACTCTGCGGGCCAGCTCGGCGAGTGAGTCGAGCCGCGGCAGCGCCTTGTCGCTCGCCTCGGGCGGGACCATGAACACCGCCCGCGCGGCGCCGTTCTCGCGCAGCGCCTCGAGCTCCTTCTGGTCGGGCGCCGCGGCGAAGATCGTGAGCTCGAGTGACTTCCGGCGGCCGGCGTCGTCTGCCGCCTGCCAGAATTCGGGCAGGCGCTTCACCAGGTGCTTGGGGATGTGGATCGGCATCCAGCCGTCCCCGTACTCGATGGCGCGCCGCGCGCCGCCGGGCCAGCCGCCGCCGACCAGCAGCGGCGGGTGCGGCTTCTGCACGGGCTTGGGCCAGGCCATGATCGGCTCGAAGTCGACGAACTTGCCGTGGTACTCGGCCTTGGACTGGGTCCAGATCTCCTTCATGGCCGCCACGCGCTCGCGCATGAGCGAGAGCCGCGTCTTGTACACGGTGCCGTGGTCTTCCATCTCCTCGGCGTTCCAGCCCGCGCCGATGCCGAACAGGAATCGACCGTTCGACACGCGATCGAGCGTGGCCACGTCCTTCGCGGTCTGGATCGGATCGCGCTGCACCACGAGACACACGCCGGTCGCGAGCTTCAGGTTGCGCGTGACCGCGGCGGCCGCGGCCAGGCCCACGAACGGCTCGTAGACGTCGTAGTACATCTTCGGCAGGTCGCCCCCGCCCGGGAAGGGCGTGCGGC
>Ga0335084_10003429_pt1 | contig 15442 bp, 12 predicted proteins | sample Lox_Sample_44_FD_206721 | JGI IMG/M metagenome (GOLD analysis project Ga0335084, IMG submission 206721) | Soil microbial communities from Loxahatchee National Wildlife Refuge, Florida, United States - Lox_Sample_4.4 | ecosystem: Environmental > Terrestrial > Soil > Wetlands | place: USA...
TCCTCGTCGGCGGCCACCCGCATGCCTTTCCCGCCGCCGCCCGCCGCGGCCTTCACAATCACGGGGAATCCGATCTTGGTCGCGATCTTCAACCCGGCCTCAACGTCCTCGACGGCTCCCGCCGAGCCCGGCACCGTGGGGACCTTGAGCTTCTGCGCGAGCTTGCGGGCCGCGGCCTTGTCGCCCATCTGCCGGATCTGCTCGCCGGTGGGCCCGATGAAGGTGATGTTGGACGCCCGCACCGTATCGGCGAACTCACCGTTCTCGGCGAGAAAGCCGTACCCCGGGTGGATGGCGTCGGCCCCTGTGATTTCCGCGGCCGCGATGAGGCGGGGGATGTTCAGATAGCTGTCGCGCGACGGCGCGCGCCCGATGCACACGTCGTCGTCGGCAAACCGTACGTGGAGCGACTCGCGGTCCGCCTCCGAATACACGGCCACCGTGCCCAGGCCCAGTTCCTTGCACGCGCGAATCACCCGCAGGGCGATCTCCCCGCGGTTTGCGATGAGGACCTTCTTGAACATCAGGAGTTCAGGTCGATGCCGCCGGCAGTCGAGCCCGCCCGCCCGCCGAAGGCCTTGCTGGCCGCCGAGTCGACGCCCGAAACCTTGAGCGCGAACTCGCTCGGGTTCGTCGCGTAGAATACCGCGCTCTCGTAGCTGATCAGCCCCTGCTGGTACCATTGGAACAAGGACTGATCGAAGCTCTGCATGCCGTACTGCACCGAGCCCTCGGCGATGAGATCCGGGATCGAGAGCGACTTGGAGAGATCGCGCATGTTGTCCTGCACCGCCGCCGTGCTGATCAGGACCTCGGCCGCCGGCACCCGCCCCCGCCCGTCTTTTCGGGGTACGAGGCGGAGCGACACCACCGCCTGAAGCGCGGTCGAGAGGAGGTGGCGGATTTCCTCGTGCTGATGGGGCGGGAAGAATGAGATCACGCGGTTGATCGTCTGCGTCGCGTCCGTCGTGTGCAGGGTCGAGAACACCAGGTGCCCCGTGTCGGCCGCTTTGAGCGCCGTGTCCAGCGTCTCCATATCCCGGATCTCGCCGATCAGGATCACGTCAGGATCCTGGCGCAGCACGTGGCGCAACGCCGAGTTGAACGACAGCGTGTCGTTCCCCACCTCGCGCTGGGAGATATTCGCAAGGTTGTCCCGGTGCAGGAACTCGATCGGGTCTTCGATCGTGATGATGTTGACGCGGCGGTTCGAGTTGATGTGGTTGATCAACGCGGCGAGCGCCGTCGACTTCCCGGAGCCCGTCACCCCCGTCACCAGCACGAGGCCGCGCGGCCGCGCCGCGATCTCCTCGAGCACCGGTGGGAGGTTCAGATCCCGGATCGTCTTCACTTCGTACGGAATGGACCGGAACGCGAACGCCACGGTGCCCCGCTGCTGATACACGTTGGTCCGGAACCGGCCGACCCCCGGCACGCCGATGGCGAAGTCGGCCTCCTTGTGCTCGGCGAACTCCTTCACTTGGCGCGGCGTCATGATCTGCTCGGCCAGCGATTTCAACTCCTCCGGCTTCAAGGGCTGGGTTTCGAGCGCCACCAGCTCGCCGTTCACCCGGATCGTCGCCGGACGACCCACCTTGAGCAGCAGGTCGGACCCGTTGCGCTGGACCATCTGGGTGATGGCCTGCTTGAAGTTGAACGCCGCACCTGCAGTCTCAGCCATAGGGATCGACTCGGAAGAGGGTCTGTCCAAATTCCACCGGTTGCGTGCTGTCGAGGCACACTTCCTTGATCGTGCCCTGCACCTCGGATTCGATCTCGTTCATGATCTTCATCGCCTCGATGATGCACACGACCTGGCCGGGCGTCACGCGGGTCCCCACCTTCACATAGGGCTCCGCTCCGGGCTCGGGCGCAGCGTAGAAGGTACCTACCATGGGCGACTTGATCTCGAGCAGCCCTGCGGCGACGGCCGCGGGTGGCGCCCCCGCCCCTGCCCCCGCTTCGCCGCCGGCGGCTGCCCCGCGGCCGCGGGACACGGGGCCGGCCTCGAGCGGTGCCGGGGCTCCACTCGTGGCTCCCGGAGCCTGCGCCACCACCACATGTGGGATGGTGTTGGACGACGGATGACCGGCGCGCGACACGCGCACGGTTGACCAGGCCCCGAACAGCCCGCGGCGCACCTCGATCGCCCCGAGCTCCGGAGACTCCCTGAGGATCTGCACCAGCCGCGCGATAATGTCGAGGTTCATGCGCCTCCGCGCCGGGAAATAGACCACCCCAGAGAGCTACCCGTCAATCGCAACCACTCCCGCCCCGTCACCCGCCCCCCTTGCGCCCGCCGTCACACCAGTTCTCGTAACTCTGTGCGGCCGTCGCTGAGCAACACCGGCCCGTCGACGCACAGGTGCACGTCGTCCTCGATGCGCACCCCGCCTTCGCCCTGGAGATAGACGCCCGGCTCGATCGTGACGACGGCGTCCGCAGGGAGGGGGTCGGCGCTCGTCTTCGACAGCCGGGGCGCCTCGTGGACCTCGAGTCCGAGTCCGTGCCCCAGCGAATGGCCGAACGCCTCGCCGAAACCCCGGGCCGCGATCGGCTCCCGCGCGAGCGCGTCGGCATCGCACCCGGTCATCCCCGCGCGCACCCCGGCGCGCGCCCGCAGCTGCGCTCCCTGTACCAGCTCGTATAACGCCCGCTGACGCTCGCTCGCACGCGCTCCCACGACCACGGTGCGCGTGATATCCGCGCAGTAGCCGTCGACCTGCGCGCCGAAGTCGAGCAGCAGCCAGTCCCCTGCCTCGACGGTGCGCTTGCTCGAGCGGGCATGCGGCAGCGCCGTGCGTGGGCCCGAAGCCACGATGGCGGGAAACGGATGCCCCTCACTCCCGAGGCGCCGCAGCTCGCCTTCCAGGGCGCCCGTGATTTCGAGCTCGCTCATCCCCACACGCACCGCCTGGAGCGCCACCTCTCCGGCTTCGCAGGCGAGCGCCGCCGCGGCGCGCATCGCCGCCACCTCGCTTGGGTCCTTGCTCGCGCGCAGGCGCTCCACCAGATCGGTCGTCGCCTTCCAGTGCCACGCCTTGCCCGCCTGGGTCAGCCGCTCCCCGTCCTTGATCGTCAGGGCATGCGCCTCGTACCCCACGGTGGTCAGCGGGCCGAGCGACCCCAGCTCGCGGAACAGCCGCTCCCATACGTTCGCCGCATCGACTTCCACGCGGGCCACGGCGCCGGCTTCCGCGCGCGCCTGCGCGTCGTAGCGGAAATCGGTCACGAGCAGAAGGTCGCCGCGGGTGACCACGGCGAGCGCCGCCGATCCGCTGAACCCGGTCAGATAGCGGATGTTGGCGCGCGACGTGATGAGCAGGCCGTCGAGTTCCGCCGCTTCGAGCGCGCGCGCGAGGATGTCGTGACGCGTCCGGCGACGGTCAGCCCCCACGCCGCGCCCCGAGAAAGTTGAGCAGGCCCTCGAGACCGAGTCGATAGCTCTCGCCGCCGAATCCGGTCACCACCCCCACCGCGAGGTCGGCGAGCACTGAATGGTGCCGCTCCTTCTCCCGCGCGAAGACGTTGGAGAGGTGCACTTCGACGAACGGCACCCGCACGGCCAGCAGGGCGTCCCGCACCGCGAGGCTCGTATGCGTGAACGCGGCGGCGTTGATCACCGCCCCGTCCGCCTTGCCGCGAAGCTGCTGAATCGCCTCGACCAGCTCGCCTTCGTGGTTCGTCTGGACCCACGAGCACTCGGCGCCGAGCGCCCGCGCGCGCTCGCGCGTGGCGCGCTCGATCTCCTGGAGCGTCGCGCGCCCGTACACTTCGGGCTCGCGCTCTCCCAGCAGATTGAGATTCGGGCCGTTCAAGACGGCGATGTGCACTAGGACTTGAGACCCTTGAGCCACGACTGGAACTGATCCAGGTCGCCCTCGTCCTCGGCACCCGGCCTGGGCCGCGACCCGGAGCCGCGGGCCGGCGGTCTCCGCTCGGGTGGCGCACCGGCGGCGTCACCTCCGCCCCCAGTGGCCCCTCCGGACCCGAAGAACTCGTCGAACGAGAAGCCGCCACCCGATGACGCCGGACCGGGGGCCGACGGCGGTGGCGCGGGAGGCTCGACCTGAGACGTCGACCCCGTCGGCGCGCCGGGCTCCTCGCCGAACAAAGCATCGAGGGTGATGCTGTCCTGCGCGGCGCGCGTGGGCTCGCCCGGCGGCTCCGGCGTGACGCCGAAGGCCGAGTCGAGCTGGTCCGACAAGCCGAGAGGCGCAGCCCCGGACGCCGTCGCTCCCAACCGGGTCGCGAGAACGCTCTGCAGGAATGCTCGCGCCGACTGCCCACCACTGCGGCGCCCCGACAGCGCCTCGACCTTCGCCCGCAAGCGAGCGTCGCTGGGACGTTGCTGCTGCAGCGCCTGATAGACGCGCAGCGCTTCCTCCTGATGGCCCTGCTTCATGTACAACTCAGCCATCGTCTCCGTTACGACCGGCTGCGCGCGAGACAGCGCGGCCGTGTCCGCCGCCCCGTCGTCGTCGGACATCCTCGCCGCTGCCGGCCTGTGCTCGGGTGGCGGTGGGGGTGCAGGGGGAGGAGACGGCGGGGGGGGAGGCGCCGGCGTCGGCCGGCGCGACACCGGCGGCGGAGGAGCGGCGGGGGGCGGGGGCTCCGCCACGACGTCCTCCGGCATGATGAGCGGTAGGTCGACCAGCGGCGCGTCGTCCTCTTCGGCGACGCCGGGCGCCCCCTCGTCGACCTTGAACAGCCCGCTGCCTTCATACTGCGTCCGCGCCAGCCCTTCGATCTCGATCGGCGACGCGTTGAGAACGATCTCTTCCTGCAGCTCGATTCCGTCGGCGCCCAGGCCCGCGCCTCGCACCGACTCGAAGTTCACGACCCCGTCGTACGTCTCGAAACCCTCTCCTCCAAGACCAGTCTCGACGAGCGGCGCGCTCGGCGCCTCCTCGGGATGCTCGACCACGAGGTCGGACATCACCATGGGCTCGGGTTCTGGAGTTGGTTGTGGAGGTGGCGGGGGAGGCGGAGCAGGCGATCGCGTCGGCGCCCGAGCGGCGGCCGGCGGTGCATGCGCCCCGGACTGGCGAGCGGTCGGCGCCGCAGCCGGACCCGTATGGGCGCCGGACTGACGGGCGGTCGGCGTGGCGGGACCTGCCGGTGCACTTCGCGCGGGCGGTGGTGGCGCGGGGGCCACCGGGGCGACCGGGGCCACCGGCGTACCCGACCGGCTCGCCTGCGCAACGCGGCTCTTGGCCCGGGCCAGGGCCTCAGCAGCATCGCCGTTCATCGGATCCGCGGCCAGCAGCTTGGTCAGCCAGTCCACGGCATCGCCGAGCCGGCTCCCCCGTTCGGCGATCTCCGCCAGCACCTTGAACGCGATCACGTTCTCGGGATCGAGCTCGAGCACGTGGCGGAACACCTGCTCGCCGCCTTCGTCGTTCCGCTGGTCAACCAGGCAGCGCCCATAAACGATATGGGCGCTCACGTAGTCGGGGTGGCGCTCCAGGCCGCTCTTGCACAGCTCGACTGCCTGATCTAGTTGGCCTGCCTTGCGATAGGCGTCCGCCAAAGGCGCAAAATTGCGCCCTTTGGGGTTCTCAGCATAGCGTCGTTCGAGCTTCTCGATCTCGCTGGTGTGCGCCACAGCCTAAGTCTTTGTCGGAATTGGACGAAGATAGTGTTCGGCCGGCGTTGCTGTCAATCGGAAATGGCGGTTTCGGCTTGAGTTTTGTTGTTGCAATCTCTAGACTTATCGCCCTTCCCGGTCCGACACGCGGAGTCGACGCCCATGATGCGCGCAATGCGCGAGAATGCGAAGTGGATCTTCTATATCCTGGCCGTCGCCTTCATCGGGTGGCTGGTGTTCGATGTGGGCATGGGCATCACGGGCCGGGGGCAGTACGGGCGCGGCGACGTCGTCCTCAAGGTCGACGGACGCGAAGTCCATCTGCCCCAATACGACGCCGCGGTTCAATACGCCTATGAGCAGTTCCGCCGCCAGTCGGGTGGAGCGCTCACCCGCGAGGACCAGCAGGAGGTTCAAAATCAGGTCGTGGACGAGCTCGTACAGGCTCTCCTGCTCGACCGCCAGTATCGCAAGCTCGGCATCACCGCGACGGATCAGGAAGTGATTCAGGCGGCCCAGAGTACCCCGCCGCCCGAGGTGGAGGAATCGCCCGACTTCCAGACCAACGGTCAATTCGACATTTCCAAGTGGCAGCGATACCTCGCGTCGGGGAGCGATCCGCAGTTCCTGGAATCGCTCGAGGCCCGCTACCGTCAGCAGATCCCGCAGTACAAGCTCATGCAGTACCTCACAGCCGACGTCTACGTGCCGGATGCAAAGCTGTGGCGGATCTATCGCGACCAGCACGAATCGACCACAGTCGCCGTGGCAGCCGTCCGCCCCGAGCAGATCCCCGATCAAGATGTGACCGTCTCCGATGAGGAGGTGCAGCAGTATTACGAGCGGCACAAGGCCGACTTCAAGCGGCCGAGGGTGGCCTACGTCAGCTTCATCGCGCAGGGGCGGTTCCCGTCAGCCGAGGACAGCGCCGCGGCGCTCGCCCGGGCTCGGGCGGTGCGGGCGGACCTCGCCCGGGGCGCGAAGTTCGAGGACGTAGCCAAACGTGAGTCGTCCGACACGGCGAGCGGTAACCACGGCGGCGATCTCGGGTGGATCCCGCACGACGGGAGCGGGTTCGATCCGCAGTTCGTGGCCGGCATGCGGCAGCTCGCGCCCGGTGCGCTCAGCCAGCCCGTGCTCTCTTCCTTCGGCTATCACATCATCCGGGTGGATGCCGTGCGGCACGACTCGCTGCATGTGCGCCACATCCTCATCCCCGTCGAGCTGCACGGCGCGCACCTCGACTACGTCGAGGCGCGGGCGGACACACTCGACAAGCTCGTCGCCGAGCGCTCGGACGGCAGCGCGCTCGACAGCGTGGGACGGAAGCTGGGGCTGCGCGTGGTGAGCGGCACCCGGGTGATGGAAGGGCAGCGCCTGACGCTCGGCCGCTACGTGATCCCGGACGTGAGTGTCTGGGCCTTCGAGAACAACGTCGGTGAGACGAGCCCGGTGATCGACGCCCGGCCCGCGTACTATGTCTTCCGCCTCGACTCTCTGATTCCCGCGGGGACGCCGCCGCTGATCGAGATCCGCGGCGCCGTGCTCGGCGCCGCACGGCTCGCCAAGAAGCACGACGCGGCCGCACGCCGCGCCGACGAGGTGGCCCGCGCCCTGTCGGGCGTTACGGACCTGACCCGCACTGCGCCGACGCCGGGACTGACGGTCCAAACCGTGGGACCATTCACCCGGCTCTCACCGCCGCCGCTGCTGCAGGGCAATGCGCTGGTGGTGGGGGCCGCGTTCGGCTTGAAGCCCGGGGAGCGCTCGGGGGTGATCGCGGACCGCTCGGGGTTCTTCATCGTACAGGGCGTGCGGCGGGTCGCGGCGGATTCGCTGGCCTGGCTCAACCAGAAGGAGTCCCAGCGTCAGGAGCTGCTGCAACCGGTGCGGCAGGCGCGGGTCCAGGCATATCTCGCGGCGCTGCGGTCGCATGCCAGGATCGTGGACCGCCGGAAGGAGTTGTTCCGCCCCGGGGCAGGCAGCTAACCGGGTACCGCGGTCAGTCGATCAAACGGTCGCGCCGCGCCGGCGGGCGCGATTCTTCGAGTCCACCAGCTATCGAGCGCCGGGCTTCGTTGAGCGCGCGCTGCACGTCCCGTAATCCCTTCCCCAGCGTCCGACCTGCTTCCGGCAAGCGGTGCGCGCCCAGCGCCAGCAGCGCGATCAACAGCAGAAGGAACAGCTCGCCGCCACTCATCACGTCCAGCCTACTGGCTGAGACGCTTCGGATCGCCGCCCGACGACAGGGATGAGGGCGTGGAGGCTGGTGGGGGCGGCACGTTGCGCGCCTCGCGGTCGTCCGTCACGTCCTTCAGGCTCCGCTTGAATTCCTTGATGCCCTGCCCCAGCGACGACCCGATCTCGGGGATTCGCTTCGCGCCGAACACCAGCACCAGCACGAGGAGCAGGATCAGGATGTGGCTGAACGACAGGTCGCCGAACATGGGTACCTCGTTTCAGAAGAGCGATCGCGCGACGAAGTAGGCAATGGCAACGCCCACCAGCGCGAGCAACGATACGTCGAATCCGATCGGCCCGAGCGTCACCGACACTACCAGTAGATCAATGTGGACCGGGCCGAGGGTGGGCGTGACGGCCGTCGTGAAGAACTCCTTCGCGGCGCCTTGCGGCAGATAACGCCGCAACAGCGCGTGGAGAAAGCCCCCCAGGACGAACCCCGTGGCGAGCACCCCAAGGTAAAATAGCGGGCGGCGAGGGCCTTGCGCCACGTCTTAGCTGCGCCGCTCGACAGCGTACGTGATGCAATCGCGCAGCGCGTCGCGAGCCGCCGACGGCGCCAGCACGCCCAGGTCGGTCTCGGCCTCGAGCGCACGCTCGAGCGCGCGGCGCCGGGCGTACTCGAGCCCACCCGCCGCATCCACTGCCCGGATCACCTCCGCCACGAGTTCGTCGGAGGGCGCGGGAGTGGCCATGAGCTCGGCCACGCGCCGCCGCTCGGCGGGCGCCATCCGCTCGAGCGCCGCAATCAGGGGCAACGTGACCTTGTGCTCCTTCAAGTCCAACCCCGACGGCTTCCCCGTGATCGCCTCCGGCTGGGTGTAATCCAGCAGGTCATCGGCGATCTGGAACGCCATGCCCAGATGCATGCCGAACCGGGCGAGCGCTTCCCGTACCGCGGGTGCCGCCTGCAGCGCCGCGACCTCGCATGCGCCGGACATGAGCGACGCAGTCTTGGCGCGGATCAGGTGATCGTACTGATCCTCGCTGTAGGCCAGCTTGTCATGCGCCTCGAGCTGCCGCATCTCGCCAACCGTCATTTCGTTCGTGACGCGACCGAACACGCGCAGCGGCTCGAGGTCGCCGAGGTTGACCAGCTCGATGATCGCACGCGAGTACAGGTAATCGCCCATGATGACGGCGACCTGGTGCGAGAACAGCGCGTTGATCGTCGGCATCCCGCGCCGGAGCACGGAATGATCAACCGAGTCGTCGTGGACGAGAGTGGCGAGATGGATCAGCTCGACCACCGCACCGAGGGTGATGGCCCGCGGCGAGGAGACGCCGGCGGCCCGCTCGCTGAGAAACAGGAGGGTCGGCCGGAACAGCTTGCCGCGCATTTGCAGCAGATGCTCGTTCGCCGCCGCGATCACCGGGAAATCGGCGGCGACGATGCGCCGCAGCTCGAGCGCCAGGTCGTCCAGCGCGCCCGCAATGGGCCGCTGGATGTCCGCGAGGGCGATGGGGGCCGTCTGCTGCGTCACGCTACTTGGCGCGGGCCAGCGCCTTCACGCGCTGCCCCACGTCATGAAAGTGGATGTCCACCGCGACCACGCGGCCGTACAGGTCGCGTGCCTCGACCTTCTTGCCCGTCTCCTCGAGCGCACGTCCGAGCCAGTACAAGACACCCACCCGTTCCTGATCGCCCGACGCCGGGAGCTCGAGCCCCCGCCGCAGGATCGATTCCGCCACGATGTAGGCCCCCTTCTCGATGAAGCAGGCGCCGAGGGCTTCGGATGTCCGCAGCTTCCCTTCGGGAGCGCGTAAGGCCTTCTGAAACTCGGCGATCGCTTCGTCGAGGAGGCCCATCTCCTTGAACGCCACGCCCAGATCGTAGTGCGACTGAAAGTCCGCCTCGTCGATGTTCTCGGCGATGCCTTGCTTGAAGCGGGCCAGCATGTCGTGGAAATCCCTCTCTTCGTCCCCCGTCGGCTCCTCATCTGCCACCTTCATGCGCGTATCCCGCGCGACCGACTCTTCGTCCAAGATCATGGCGCCCAGATCGATGAACGACGACGCGTCGTCGGTCACCGCATCCTCGCGCACCTTCATCTTCGCGTCCCTGGCCGCCACCCTCCCCTCGCGCGCCGGCGTCTTGGGAGCCGGAGGTCTGGCCGCGACCGGCGCGAGCATCGCGAGCGCAGCCTTCGCCCGCTCATTGTGCGGCTCATGCTCGGCGACGCGCTGGTAGACCGCTCGCGCCTTTTCGGGCAGGTCACCCCGCAACAACGTGTCGGCGAGCCCGAGGTAGGCATCCACGAGCTTCGCCCGGTCGCCCGACTTGAACGCGAACTCCACCTGCTTCTGGCGATGGCGGACGCTGTTCGGATCCAGGTGCAGGACCTCCTCAACCAGATCCTGCGCGCGATCGAGCTCGCCCCGGTTCTCGAACCCGGCAGTCGCATGGTCCAACTCCTCGATGCCCCGTTCGCGGTCCCCGGTCTCGATCAACGCCTCGCCAAGCTCGCGATGGGCGTCAGGATCATCCGGATCGTCGGCGACCCGCTCTTCGAGCTCTTCGATCGTCGGCCCGGGCGGCGCCAGGGATTCGGCGCCGCCACCCTGATACTCGTCGTCGAGAGTGAGATCGATGAATCCCGACTGACGCCCCGCTGTCGGCGGCGCCTCGTCCAGCACCAGGGGTGGTTCCTCCATGTCCTGGGCCGGGCCGGCGGCCTCCGTGTCGAAATCCGGCTCGAGCTCAAGTGGCGGCACTTCGATGACCGGTTTCCGTTTCGGCTGCTCCTCGGCCGCCGGCCGCTTGGGCACCACCGGTTTCACCTTCGGCGGTTCTGCGGCCGGAGTCGGCGGGCGCGGCGCTCTGGGAGCGCCGGGACCCTTCGGCGCAAACGGCGCCGGTCGTCCCGCGGGAGGTGCAGGCGGTTTGGGCGGTGGGGCTGGCTCGGCGATCTCGATCGTGTCTTCCAGATCGTCCAATTCCACCGAGTCGAACGACGGGGCCGCCTCTGGCGCGCCGGAGGTCGCTTCGAAATCACTCAGGAGCTCGACCCCGTCTCCCGTGGGTTCATCGTCGCGGAGCGACGGCGCCGACGGAGCGCTCGCCTGCACGTCACCGAAGTCGGCCGTGCGCTCGAGACCCTCAACCGTCCCCATTGGGCGTCCGGTTGCCGCGTCATCGGCCAGGCTCGTCGGCTGGATCTCGAGCGACGGATCGACCTCGGGGGCGAACTCCGTCACGAGATCGTCTGTGCCGGCCGGTGGCGGGGACGGAGCGGCCGCAACCGGCGGCTCCGGCGACTTCGCCTTCCCGCGCGTCGGGGGCTCGTCGAGGTCGAGGAAGACGAGGCTCGAGGTCTTGCGCTTCCCCGACTTGTGCAAGTCCTCCTTCGCGTCCGGAGAAGCAGGTGGAGCGGGCGCCGGGGGCGCTCCCTCGCTGGAGCGGGCGGGCGCCCCGTACATCTTGAGGTGGTCCTCCAGCATGTGTCGCAGCCCGGCGCCCTCAGCCGAGAGGTCGGTGACTTCTCGGAGCGCCACAAAGGCCTGTTGGATCTTGCCGGCACCATGCATGCGGTCGGCATACAGCACGAAGTTCTGCTTGGCCTCCGCTAGGAAGCCTTTGGCGGCGTACAGCTTGGCGAGCTTCAAATAGGTGGTGGGGCGCCCCGGCGCGCAGCGGAGCACCTTGTTGCACATCGCGATCGCGTTGTTGTGGAAGCCGAGCTCTGCGTATTTGTCGACGGCGCGCTCGTAGTAGTCGGCGGCTTGCCCCGCATCCTTCAGCTTCAGGTACAGATCCCCGACGCGGTTGTAGATCGTGAGATCGGGGTTGGCCTCTCCTTCCTCCTCCTGTGCCCGGAGAGCGTCGAGCCAGGATTCGATTGCCCCCTTGGGGTCTCTGGCTTCGAGGTTCTTGGCCTTCTCTTTGGCCTTGGCAAGCTTGGACATGGAGGCTCTAAAGATACGGGGCCACAAGAACACAAACAAGCCGAACCCGCTGTCCGGACGGCGCTTACGAGGCTTCTGCTAGAGGTGGCTCGGGCCCAAAGACGCGAGGCGCCAGGTTGGCCGGAAGCACCCTGGCGCCTCGCCCGGCGTCCCCTGAGAGGGGGGGACTACTTCGAAGCGGACACGATGGAGCCGCTGGGAGCGGCCACCACGCTGCCGCCGTGGAGTTGCAGCTCCGGATTCCCCGGATCGGTCTGGACGCTCCAATCAAGGATCAGGTATTGCCGCCCCACGTGGGTGACGCGCACCGCGCCGTAGGTGGGGTTCGGTCCGTCGACGATCTCAAACACATAGCCGTAACCCGGCATCGCCAGGAGCGCGCTGCGGCCGTACCCGCTGGCGGGCGCAAAGTCGATCGACGTCAGGTCGGCGACCGGTCCGGCACCGTAGAAGCGCACGCTGGTTCCGGTGAAAACGGGAACAATCGACAGGCTCGAGTCGGCGTTCCGGTGGATCATGAAGTCCACATCGGTCGACGCGCCGCTCTGCACCAAGCCCAGCTCGTTGGACTCACCCGTCCCGTTGCCGTTCACGTCATCCCAGAACCGGAACCCGGAAAGGGCGAGGTTGGTGCCATCGGCGTACACCAGCACGTTGCGGGCGTCCGGACGCGGCGTGTCCTGCCAGAGCGGCGAGCGGTCGCTCTCAGAGCCATCCGTCGCGATCGCGGTGGTCGTGTAGCAGCGGGGCACGCCGTTCGTGAGCGCGCCCGCGAGAAACTCGGGGGCCACGGTTGTCCCTTCGATCTCCCATGTGGCCCCACACACGCCGGTGTCGAGGTTGTAGCTCGTGCTGTAAACCGTGTACCACTCGAAGCGCGACGGCGCGCTTCGGAAGGCGTTGTCCGCCCAGTGAAGCTCGATCGCGCGATTAAGCGACACGGACCCAAGGCTGTCAGGCGCCGGGAGCGGCGAAAGGACGACGGTGTTCGTTGTGGTTGACGAGTCGCAGCCAACGGCGAGCAACCCGGCGAAGACGAGAGCGACGAGAGTCTGGGTGCGCATGGAAGCCTCGGGTGTGCCAGTTGCCGGGCCACTAGGGCAGGCCCTGTGCCCCCGGGAAAGTGGTCATGATACATGGGGTTAGCAGTTCCCCTGCCCGCGCGCTCTGTCCCCGCCAGGGGACAAGGGTCAGGGCGGACACTCACTGCGCTACGGTCTGTTGCTCATAATCGAACTTGATTTCCGGCGCGTCCAAAAGGGCGATCGAGAACGCGAACGCGAAGTTGCCGTTGGGGCTTTTCACGAATGCAAAGGTAGCATGCCAGCGGTTCAGATCCCGCTCGAGACGGACGATGTGCTCCCCGAACTGCTCGGTGACGAAGTCGTACTGGGTGGACCACGTCGCGCGCCACTTGGCCGTCGGCTGAAAGTTGAGGGTCGTGTTGAGCTGCTCCTGATTGAGCGCCACGGGAGCCGCTCCGGCCGCGCCCGCGACCTGCGGGCGCGTGTGCGTGCTCGTGTAGGACAGGCTCATCGAAAAACCTTGGCCGCCGCCATAGCCCCCGACCGGTGTGATCCGCGGACCACCGAACAGGGGCGGGTTCTGCCCCGACATCGGAAGGCCCGGTTGCCCCGGCGCCCTGGCAGCCGCGCCGGTGTCCGTCGCGGCCGGCGCGGCCGGCTTGCCGGGATGGAACCCGAACAGCCGGGCGAGACCGCGCAGCGTCGCGGGAGACACTGCGAACGACGCATTCACGCTCTGCAGGAATGGTGAGAACCGGGCCGAGTCGAGTCCGACCTGGCCCAGCCACAGGTCGTGCACCAACCGCAAGCTGAAGTTGGGGAGCAGGTCGGAAGCGAACGTATTGCCGATGGTCTGCGTCTGCCATCCGTTGTGCCCCGGGATCTTGGCCTGCTCGAAGTTATACGCGAGCGCATCGGTGTTGATGCTGAGCAGGCGCAGTTTCCGGGCTTGCTGCTTCCCGGAATCACCCGCAGGCGGCCGAAGCTTGGCCTCGAAGTTCTGCGACAGGCCGAAGGTGATGGTCTGCTGAGGATCGCTGCGCGAGTTGAGGAGCACCCCGGCCGGGTCGAGCGCCCGCGAGTACTCCGCCGAGACGGTGGCCCCGGGAGCGTAGAAATAGTTGACGATTGGCGAGAACGAGTGCCGAATGCGCTCGAGCGGACCGAACCCCGGGAAGAACCCGAACACGGTGGGACGGATCCCCAGGCTTACCTGGACGCGCTTTCCCTGCTGGACCCACTGGCCATTCGAGAACTGGTTGCGCAGCATGAAGGGGCCGGCGGACGTGGTGTTGATGATCTGAACGGCCGGCTGGAGCTTCCACGTGCCCGAGAACAGCTGCGGCAGGTTGATGCCGGTCTGCCAGTCGAGCGCACTGCCGAACGTCGACCCATAGAATATGTGCCGCACTCCCCCCGGAACGGTCGAATCGATGATCTCGATGGCCAACGGCGCGTTGCTGGCCTGGTCGGTCATGTTCAAACTATTCGACCAGTTCCACCGACCCACGCGGAGTGGGGTTTCGAAGGTGATCTGCGACTGGCGGGAGTCCGCGAAATTCTTGATGGTGTCGGGTACGCCACCCGGACCGGGAACGAGCAGCAGAGAGGGCGGTTGGCCGTGAAAGGTCTGCTGGTTGTTGAACGAGAACCCCGGCGACCAGGTGATGGACGGCGAGATGTTCACCGGAGCGGGTGTGAGCGTCACCCGCGGGAAGTTCTGGCTCACTTGGCCGCTCGAGAGATCCTGCGAGCGGCTGCCGCCGAGGTTGAACGTCCCCCACGCAAACCGCTTGTCGAAGTTCAGCTGCGAGAAGAGGCTGGCCGTGGCGAGGGCCGGATCCACGGAGTTCTGCTGCAGGACCGTGCCGCTCGTTGCGTAGTTGACGCTGGCGTTGAAACGCGTCTGCTGGTCGAAGCTCTGCTGGTGCTGCCAGCTGATCTGCGAGGACGATCCCGGAATGTCCAGTTGCTCGACGTGCGCGTAGGTGAAGCTGCCGTTGACGAAGCGGTCGAGCCAGCGATACCGCGACTGGCCGTGGACAGTGATGTTGCGATTGGCGTACCAGTCGAGCGAGCCCAGCAGGTCGAGGTAGTCGTTGACCGCGACAAAGTACCCGATGTTCGCGAAATGGCGCTCGTAGCTCCGGGTGGGACGTACCAGATCGTTCACCCCAAAACGGGGGACCAGCATTCCGCTCCGCCGGCCCGTGCGAATATCCTGGAAGATGAACGGCAGCCACATGATCGGCACATCACGCACGTATAGCACGGCGGGACGTGCGACCATGACATTCTTGTTGAGCCACTTCAGTTCGCCCGTAGCGAAGTGGTAGTCGGGAACCGGCCGGTCATCCGAGGTGATGTCGCTCGACGCCGCGTACAGCCGGGTTGAGCCCGAGTCGACGGACAGGTCGCCCCGCACGTACCACGTGACGCCACCTTCGTTGAAATTCGTGAAGGCCTGGTGCACCGTGCCGCGGCGGATGCAGGTGTCGTAGCGCATCGCTTCGCCGACCATCACGCCCCCCTCTTCGAACAATCTGGGGTCGCCTTCGGCGTCGAGGCGGCAGCTCGATTCCCGGTAGCGCACGTAGTCGGCTTCGAGCTTTGAGCCTTGCCGGTCGACGAACGCGTTGCCGCGGAGAAAAATGGCCTGGCTGTCACTCACCACGATGAG
>Ga0335084_10003431_pt1 | contig 15436 bp, 15 predicted proteins | sample Lox_Sample_44_FD_206721 | JGI IMG/M metagenome (GOLD analysis project Ga0335084, IMG submission 206721) | Soil microbial communities from Loxahatchee National Wildlife Refuge, Florida, United States - Lox_Sample_4.4 | ecosystem: Environmental > Terrestrial > Soil > Wetlands | place: USA...
TCGAGGTGAAGCGGCGTGAAGGGTTTGCGCTGGGGGCAAGGACCCACCAGTTGATCGTGATGGTCAAGCCCATTCCGCCGAACACTCTGGCCGAGTTCCTTGAGGCTGTTCCGCGCGATCGGCCCGACCAGGTCTCGGCGAGTCCGCCTTAAAGGGGCCGCGCGAGCGCGAGATCTGGCGATTGCAGCCAGCGCATCGCCGCTTCGGCGAAGCGCTCGCCCTCGGCGATGGCGCGCTGCCAAGCCGCGATGCGACCACGGTGATCGAGGCCGTAGCGGTAGAAGTCCTGCCGGTCCGGCAGCTTCCCGTTCGGCAACCGCGCCAGCAATGTCGCCGATGGCGCGATCAGGATCACCTTGGACAGCCAGTCATGCTGTCGCGGTTGTGCGCGCCAGCGCAGCCCCTTGTCGAGCCAACCGGGCGTGACCCACGGCACGAAATGCGGATAGAGCACGAGTCCCGGGACGGGCCCATAGGGCAGCAGCAGGTGATAGTCGATCAATCCGCCGTCCCAGTAATCGCCCGCTGGCGCGCCGGCGATATTGCGGACGGGATCGCAGACCAGCGGTATCGAGCCCGAGGCGAGCAGCGCGTCTTCGCGGTTGTCATCGCTCAGCACAACCGCTTCGTAGCCGAAAGCGTCAACGGAACTCAAGGTGGAAGGCGCGCCCGCCTGGAACACCACGCGGCGCAGGTGCGACGCGAGGCGCGAGCGCGCGATCGTGTTCGCGAGCGCGGCGCGCGCGAACGCGACGCGGGTGCCGCTCGCCAGCGTGCCACAGGCCCGGGCCGTGAGCACGGACAGAGCAATTCCGCTGCGCGGCTGCAGTGCGTCGCCATTGGTGACCGCGCGCGCGACCGCGCGGCAGACGGCGGCCACCTGCGAAGGCGAGGGACGGTGCGGATAGTTCTGCTCGTTGACATAGGCATGCTGCAGACGATCGAGTGCCGCGATCGATTCGACCTGCGCGAGCGCGGCAGCGCGCCAGGCGCCGATCGAGGCGCCGATCAATTCCAGTCGCTCGATGCGCGGCAGCCACTCGCGTGCGAACAGCCGATCGAACGGCAGCAGTGCGAGACCCTTAGGTCCGCCGGCGGCTGCGGGAATGCAGGCGATGTCCTTCGGCGCGAGGCCATGGGCCTCGATGTGGCGCCGCGCTTCACGTCCGAGGCGGATATCGAGCAACTGCAATCGAAGACTCGGCAAGACGAGCGGAGAGGGAAGGGCAGAGGGTGGCTTCGTTCAGCCCGTGTGCAGCTTCTTCATCGCCGCTTCGAACTTGCCGCAGACGAGCAGCTCGAAGATGCCTTCGGCGCGGTCGATCGCCTCGTCGATCAGCGTCTGCTCGTCGCGCCTCGGCGGATGCAGCACGAAATCGGCGACGTCCTGTGCGAGCTCCAGCGTGCGCGGATGACCGATGCCGATGCGCAGGCGCCAGAAGTCGGGAGTCGTCAGGCGCGCCTGCGTGTCCTTCAGTCCGTTGTGACCCGCCGTGCCGCCACCGCGCTTGAGCTTGACCGTGCCCGGCGGCAGGTCGAGCTCGTCGTGCACGACAAGGATCTCGGTCGGGAGGATCCGGTAGAAGAGGGCGAACGCCACCACGGACTGTCCCGAGCGGTTCATGTAAGTCGTCGGCTTCAGCAGCCAGAGCTCGTGTCCTGCAAGCCGGACGCGCGCCACGTCACCCTGGAACTTGCGCTCGGACGAGAAGCGCACGCCCTCGCGGCGTGCGAGCGCATCGACCACCCAGTAGCCGGCGTTGTGGCGGGTTGCCTCGTATTCGGCGCCGATGTTGCCGAGGCCGACGACAAGGCGAATGCCGCGAGAATGCTCGGTAGATTCCACGGTCGGAGTTCAGCTCGCAGCAGCCAGAGTCGAAGCGAAATGAAAAGGCCCGCTGCGGAGATCGCAGCGGGCCCCGATTGTGCCGGACCGCGTACGAGGCTGGCCGGCGCTTGGCGCGGCTACTTCTTCTTGTCGGCTTTGCCGGCCTTCTCTTCCTTCCCCCCTTTGCCGGCGGCAGGTTCCGGCGCGGCCACCGGTGCCTTCTGTGCCGTGGCCGGGACGTCGGCCGCTGCGACCGGCGCGGCGGTTTCCTCCACGACCTCCTCCTCCTGTTCGCCATGCGTCGAGACCGCTGCGATCACGGGGTTCTCCTTGCCCTTCAGCACCGGAGTCACGCCCGCGGGCATCTTCAGATCCAGCACGCGCACGGTCTCGTGCGCCTGCAGGTTCGAAAGGTCGACCTCGATGAACTCCGGCAGGTCCTTCGGCAGGCACGCGACGTCGACTTCGGACATCACGTGGCTGATCAGGCCGCCACCCAGCTTGATCGCCGGCGAGTTCTCCTGACCGAAGAAGTGCAGCGGAACGCGCATGTGGATCTTCTGGTTCTCGGACACACGCTGGAAGTCGATGTGCAGGACGAGTGGCCTGTACGGGTGCATCTGGAAATCGCGCAGCAGCACGCGCTCCGACTTCCCGTCGAGCTCCATGTCGAGGATCGATGCGTGGAACTTCTCCTTGCGCAGCGCGTGGAAGAGCGGGTTGTGTTCGACCTCGATCGCCTGCGCGGCACCATCTCCGCCATAGAGCACGCCCGGCACCTTGCCGGTGTGGCGCAGGCGGCGGCTCGCACTCGTGCCCTGCGCGTTTCGTTTGCTTGCTACGACTTTCATTTCAGACTCCAGTTAACGCAGCGGACCGCGACCAGTCACTGCTGCGGGTTGTGATGCAGCACCTGCTGCACCGGCTGCGACACCAGTGCCGGTCGGCCCCTGTCTCGCAGTTAACTCGAAAAACTTCGTGTGCCTCTGCCACCGAAGTCTCTTCAAACAACCGCGCAAAAGTAGTTCCTACTTTTTGCGCGCTGCGCTACTCGATGAACAGCGAGCTCACCGAGTCCTCGCGCGCGATGCGCGAAATCGTCTCGCCGAGCAATGCCGCGCACGACAGCTGCCGGATCTTCGGGCAGGCCGCTGCGTCCGCGCTCAGCGGAATCGAGTCGGTCACCACGAGCTCGTCGATCACCGAGCGGGTCAACCGCTCCACTGCCTTGCCCGACAGCACGGGATGCGTGGCGTAGGCCATCACGCGCAGCGCGCCGCTGTCGCGCAGCGCCTGCGCGGCCTGGCACAGCGTGTTTGCCGTATCGACCATGTCATCCATGATCACGCAGTTGCGGCCTTCGACCTCACCGATGATGTGCATTACCTCTGCGACGTTTGCGCGCGGTCGTCGCTTGTCGATGATCGCCAGGTCGGCCTCCATGCGCTTCGCCAGAGCCCGCGCGCGTACGACACCGCCCACGTCGGGAGAAACGACGACCAGGTTGTCGTAGTTATGCTTCCACAGGTCGCCGAGCAGGATCGGGCTCGCGTAGATGTTGTCGACCGGGATGTCGAAGAAGCCCTGGATCTGGTCGGCGTGCAGATCCATCACCAGCACGCGGTTGACTCCGACCACCTGCAGCATGTTGGCGACGACTTTGGCGCTGATCGCGACGCGAGCACTGCGCGGCCGGCGGTCCTGGCGCGCATAGCCGAAGTACGGAATCGCTGCGGTGATCCGGCCGGCCGAGCCGCGCTTCAGCGCGTCGGCCATGATCATGATCTCCATCAGGTTGTCGTTGGTCGGAGCGCAGGTCGGCTGCAGGATGAAGACATCCTTGCCGCGTACGTTCTCGAACAACTCGACCATGACCTCGCCGTCGGAAAAGCGCGATACCTGGGCCTTGCCGAGCGGAATGTTGATCTGGTGTGCCACGGCCTGCGCGAGCCTGGGGTTCGCGTTGCCCGTGAACACCATCAGGTTGTCAGGAACGATCAAGGCCATGGCTGTGCGCCTGTCATGCAACTGCGTTCATCGCGCGGACAGCGTCAGCGGTCCGCAAAACAACGCCGTGAGGTGCGTCACGCATCGCGTGGGCGTACGTCACGGCGGAGGCTGAATGGCTGGGGAGGAAGGATTCGAACCCTCGAATGGCGGAATCAAAATCCGCTGCCTTAACCAGCTTGGCGACTCCCCAGCGCGAAACTACGAATCCGAAGCTGCGCTGTTACTGCTCGATCCCTACCTGATCCTCGTACGCACTTCGGACCAGTGCACTTGCCACGCCACCAGCGGGTGTTCGGCAAGTCCGCGGACAGCCCAGCCGCACCAGCCCGGGGGCAACCCGGCGACCGCGTCGCGGGCCTCCGCCTCGTCGGCAACGACAGCAAACGCCGCGGAGCCCGACCCCGTCATGCGCGCCGGTCCGAAACGCCCCAGATGCTCGAGCACTTCTCCGATCACCGGGAATCGACGTCTCGCGACCGCTTCTAGGTCATTCGCACCGAAGCGGGCCAGCACCCGCGCCACCACCTCGCCTCGGCCACTTTCGATGTCATTCCGGGCCTGCTCCGAGCCCTCTTCCGAGCCCCTCCACGGCCCAGGATCACCAGCCGCAGAAAAGTCTGACATTTTCGTGGCTTTGGTATTTCGTGTCAAACCGCGGTCACTGAAGATTTCCTGTGTCGAAACATGAACTTGGGGCCAGATCAGTGCGTAGTGCGCGGGTTGCAGCGCAAGCGGAGTCAGCCGCTCGCCGCGCCCTTCGGCAAACGCGTTGAATCCGCGGACGAAGAAGGGGACATCGGCGCCGAGTTCGATCGCGATTTCACTCAGTCGATCGCACGGCAGCGCGGTAGCCCAGATGCGATTCAGCGCGATGAGAGTCGTCGCCGCGTCCGACGATCCCCCTCCGAGCCCGGCGCCCGCCGGAATGCGCTTGGTCACCCGAATGTCGGCGCCGTGGCCGATACCCGTGCGCTCGCGCAGCAGTCGCGCCGCGCGCAATGCGAGATCGTCATCGGGTGCCCCGAGCAGATCGCCCGATCGGTGCAACTCACCGTCATCGCGCGGCTCGATGTCGATCCAGTCGGCGAGGTCGATCAGCGCGAATGCGCTTTGCAGGTCGTGGTAGCCATCGGCACGCCGTCCGATGACATGCAGGAACAGATTCAGCTTGGCCGGAGCCGGCAAGGCGAGGGCGCGTTCCACGGGCAGTGCGTCAAGGGGACTGCTGTTCGTCGACGATCAGTCGCAGCGATACCGCCGGCTGGTCGCGCTCGGCGGGCCGGTCGAGTTGCAGTCGGCGCGGCCGCCCGGCCTCCGAGGTTTCGCTGATGCGGATGACCCAGCCATCCTGCTCGATCTGCCTGCCACCGTCGGCGCCTCGAACCAGGTCGCCGCCACGTCCGGGATCGGGCCGACCCTCAAGCCAGTACGGCAGTCCGCCGATCGGCAGGGGCCAGCCGAGCGCCTGCTCGACGAGGCCGTCCGCATTCGGACCACTCAGGCCCTGCAGCTTGCCGTCAGTGACCCGAGCGCGGCCCGGCTCGATCTCGATGCGCGCGAGCGTGGTGCCCACAGGCGTAGCCAGCTCGATCAGTTGCTGGCTACCCCGGATCTCGACGATGAAGAGGCCACTGACGCTGTTGCGCTGTTCGCCCGAAGTCGCCGCTGCGACGAAGCGGCCGGAATAGCTGCGTTCGGGTGGGGCGCGCGGCGCGCTGGCGCATCCCGCCAACGCGAGCACAAGAAGAGCAGCGCAGCCGCGCAGCAGCGGCATCACAGCCCGATACGCAGGCGCGCGATCGTGGACTTCAGCAGTTCGTTGGAGGGTTCCTTGGCCTTCGCCTCGCGCAGCAGCACCCGTGCGCGCGCCTGCTCGCCCTGCGCCCACAGCACCTCGGCGAGGTGGACGCCGACTTCAGCATCCGGACGCGCGTCGTAGGCGAGTTCGAGGTACCTGCGCGCATTCGTGAGGTCGCCCATCCGGAAGTAGACCCAGCCCAGCGAGTCGAGGATGTAGCCATCGTCGGGCGCAAGCTGGTGCGCCTTTTCGATCAGCTGCAGCGCCTCCGGCAGCCGCACATTGCGGTCGGCGAACGTATAGCCGAGCGCGTTGTAGGCGTGCGCATAGTCCGGCCGCAGCTCGATCACGCGCCGCAGCTGCCGCTCCATGGCCTCGATCCGCCCCAGCTTCTCGGCGGTCATCGCGGTGTCGTAGAGCAGCGCGACGTTGTCCGGCGACTTGTCGAGCGCCTGGCTGAGCAGCTTGTAGGCTTCTTCGTAACGTCGCGTTTCGCGCAGCACCTGCGCTTCGGCGAGCAGCAGTTGCACGCGCTCGTCCTCGGAATTCGCCGATACGCCGCGCAGCATCTTGCGCGCGTCTTCCGGGCGTCCCATTTTGGCCAGCACGACCGCCTCCCGCGCGCGTGCCGGGACGTAATCCTCGCCGCCTTCCACGCGCCGCAGCCACTTCAGCGCCTCAGCGTACTGCCTGTCCTCCTCCGCGATCTGGGCGAGATACAGGTACGCCTGATCCGGGTCGCGCTCCTCGCCTGACTGCTGTGCGATCAGCTCGAGATAGCGCAGCAGGTAGGTGCGCGCCTCGCTGCGGAGGTTGCCCTGCAGAGACAGCAGCGCGAGCGAGTAGACGAGGTCCGGGTTGTCCGGATCGGCCTTGAGCACTTCCTCGAACTGCGCGCGTGCTGCCGGGTACTGTTTGTCTGCCACCAGCATGCGGGCGTAGGCGAGGCGCGCGTCGGCCGATGCGCCCGGCCGCGCGAGCGTGCGCTGCAGGGCTTCGAGCGCGGCCGCGCGATCCGTGCTCTGCAGGAACGGCACAGCCGCGAGCACCGTGCGCTCCGACTCGGGCTGCAGCGCCAGCGCGGCACGCGCCTCCGCCGTGGCGCGCTCCGGCATTCCGGCGCTCTGCGCCCCGGCCGCGAGCACCAGGCGCACGTCTGCATTGTCGAGATAGGGCTGCGCCAGCCGTTCGAGCAGCGAGAATGCCGCCGTCCGGTTCTGTGACCGCGTCAGCTGCCGCTGCAGGCGGCTGAGTTCGACTGCAGGATTGGCCGTGGCCTTCATCTCCGCGGCGAACAGCGTGTACGCATCGTCGTAGCGGCCGCTGGTCGCGTAGAGCAGCGCGAGCGCCTGGGTCGCCTCCTTCGACGTCGGCGCGAGCTGTCGCCAAAGCTCCGCCGCATCGAGGCTCTGGCCGAGGGCCCGACCCTGCAGTGCGAGTTCGGTTGCTCGGCGGGCCAGGCGCGGGTCGCGGGTTTCGCGCGCGAGCTTGAGGTAGATCGAGTACGCGGCGCCGAGGTCACCCTGCTGGGCAGCGAGTTCCGCGGCCATCAACTGGTACATCAGCGCGCCAGTGATCGGGACTTCGGGAATCGGGTCGTCCGCGGGCCTGCTGGCGGCTTCGGGCGCGGCTGGGGTCGCTGCCGCCTGGGGCGACGGAGCAGCCGAGGTCGGTGCCGCGGGGGCGCCCGCCGGCGCCGGCGGGCTGGCCTGCGTGGCACACCCTAGAATCGCGATCGCGGCCAGCAGGGGAGCCAGGCGCAAAGGCCGGGCCGCGACGCGTGCAAGTTGCAGCAGCATGTGGAAGGTCTCGCGCGCCAAGGCACGCGGCAAGAGGGATCGTCCCCACATTATCAGAACGGGCGTGGCCCGTTTCCCCGAAATCCGATGCCCGAACTGCCCGAAGTCGAGGTCACGCGTCGAGCGCTGCAGCCTGCGGTGGATCGCCACACCGTCGTCGAGGTCGAAGTGCGCGAGCGTCGCCTGCGCTGGCCCGTTGCAACCGACCTTGAATCGACGCTGCGTGGAAGGCGAGTGGAGCGGCTCGAGCGCCGCGGCAAGTACCTGCTGTGGAAGTTCGAGCATGGAACGATGATCTCGCATCTCGGGATGTCGGGGGCGTGGCGGGTATGGCCGCGCGAGGCGGCGCCGCCGCCGCGAACGCACGATCACGTCGATATCGTCTTCGACGACCACGTAGTACGACTGACCGATCCCAGGCGCTTTGGTGCCCTGCTGTGGCACCCCGCGGAAGCGGGTCCGGTGGCGCTGCACCCGCTGCTCGCTCGCTTGGGTATGGAACCTTTCGACGCCCGGTTCAGCGGCGACGTGCTGTATGCAGGCACACGCGGGCGCGCGGCGTCGATCAAGCAGGTGCTGCTCGCCGGGCAGGTGGTGGTCGGCGTCGGCAACATCTACGCATCGGAAGCGCTGTTCCGTGCCGGAATCCGTCCGATGACGGCCGCAACACGACTCAGCCGCGCGCGCTGCGAACGTCTGGCGCAGGCTGTGCGCGCCGTGCTGACCGAGGCGATCGGCGTAGGCGGCAGCACGCTGCGCGACTTCTACTCGGCGGCGGGGGAAGAAGGCTATTTCATGCTCGACGCCGCGGTCTACGAGCGCGCCGGTCAGCCCTGTCGCATCTGTGGTGCGCGAGTGCGCCGCATCGTCCAGGGCCAGCGGGCGACCTACTACTGCCCGCACTGCCAGCGCCGCTGAAGGCGTATCCGCCGACGTTCCGTGCCTCGATTTGCGCCGGATGTCGGTCCGTTTTCGTGTCATGGGCAAGCGGTTGGCCGCAGGAGCCCTGTGATAGATTGAAACGACCCTGCTTCCGGCGTGGCCCATGGCCCAGCTTGCTTCCAGCTTCGAGGAATACGGCCAGTGGCGCGACACGCTCGCGGGCGCCATCGTGCAGTTGCGGCAATGGTTGAATGATTCCGAGATGCTCGATGCGGACGCTGCGCGGCGGGTCGATGTCGCGCTCGACCGGCTGGCCGAGGACAAGCTCGTCATCGCGTTCGTTGCAGAGTTTTCCCGCGGCAAGTCGGAACTGATCAACGCCATCTTCTTCGCCGACTACGGCAAGCGGATCCTGCCGTCGTCGGCCGGGCGCACGACGATGTGCCCGACCGAACTGCTATACGACGAATCGCTGCCGCCTTGCATCCGTGCGCTGCCGATCGAGACCCGAGGGCGGCTCGGCTCGACCTCGGACTTCAAGCGGCTCAGCGAGGAGTGGCAGGTCTTCCCGCTCGACACGAGCTCGGCCGACGGCATGCTAAATGCGTTCAGGATCGTCGCCGAGACCGCACGTGTTCCGGTCGAGGAGGCCCGCAGCTACGGCCTGTTCGACCAGGATGACCCCGACCAGGCGATCGCCGTCGACAAGAACGGCATGGTCGAAATCTCAAAGTGGCGCCACGCGGTCATCAATTTCCCGCATCCGCTGCTGCGCCACGGTCTCGTGATCTTGGACACGCCGGGGCTGAACGCGATCGGTACCGAGCCCGAGCTGACGCTGTCGCTGGTCCCGAACGCGCACGCGGTCCTGTTCGTCCTCGCCGCGGATACCGGGGTCACGAAGAGCGACTTGGACGTCTGGCGCCACGTCGTAGGCGACGCCGGCCACAGGAACCATATCGCGGTACTGAACAAGATTGACGGCCTGTGGGACGCGCTGAAGACCCCGGGGGAGATCGAGCTCGAGGTGCGGCATCAGTGCGCGGGAGTGGCGGCGACCCTCGGCCTGGAGCCGCTGCGTGTCTTTCCGGTCAGTGCCCAGAAGGGACTGGTCGCCAAGGTGCAGAACGATCCGGTCCTGCTCGAGGCGAGCCGCCTGCCGCTGCTCGAGGAGGCGCTGATCGATTTGCTGGTGCCAGCCAAGCAGCAGATCGTTCGCGACCAGACGGTCGCCCAGGTCGAGCGCGTTGCTTCGGAGGCACGCCAGACCCTGGCAGCGCGTGAGCGCGGCGTGATGGAGCAGCTCTATGAGCTGCGCGGGTTGCAGGGGAAGAACCAGAGTTCGATCGAGCGCATGACGCGCCGCGCGCTGGCGGAGCAGCGCGAGTTCGAGGAAGTGGTGCGCAAGATCGTGGCCGCGCGCGTCGTGCTGCACAAGCTCTCGGAAAAACTCTTCGCGCCGCTACGCGTCAGCGCACTGCGGGCACAGGTGCTCGAGACGCGCAACACGATGAAGAAGTCACAGCTCTCGACATCGATCACGGCCGCCGTGAAAGAGTACTTTTCGAACTTGCGCGAGCTGCTGCGCGAGGCCAACGCGCGGGCGCTGGAGGTGGAGCAGATGGTGCTCGGGGTGCAGCGGCGCTTTGCCGAGGAGCTGGGCTGGAGCCTCAGTCCGCCGATGCAGTTCTCGCTCGATACCTACATCGCCGATCTCGAGCGCGCCGAGCAGGCGTACCGCTCGCAGTTCGGAGCGTTCGCGGTGCTGACGCGGGATCGGTGGACGCTGATGGAGCGCTTCTTCGAGACCGTGGTCGCCAAGTCGCGCGAAGTCTTCGCCGCGGCCGAGCGCGATACCGAGGCGTGGGTCAAGTCGCTGCTGCCACCGATCGAACTGCAGGTGCGCGAACAGCGCACGCAGCTGCGCAAACGTGCGGAGTCGATCTCGAAAATCCGCGACGCCCAGGGCTCACTCGACGAGCGCATTAGCGAACTCGAGCAGGCGCTCGAGGAGACGCAGTCGCGGCTGGCCGCACTGAAGCGGTATGCCGACCGCGTCCACGATATCGGGGACCGCGTCCCGGACGAAGCGGCGATCGAAGCGCTCGCGGCGTAAGTCAGCCGGGGCAGGTGATCCATTGGGCTAGGCTTGTCCAGCGCGCCGATGACTCAGCCCGGCGCGACCTCGATGCGCCTTTCCACCCGCCTGATTGCCTGGCAGAAGGTCAACGGCCGTCACGGCCTGCCGTGGCAGGGCTCGCGCGATCCCTATCGAATCTGGCTGTCAGAAGTGATGTTGCAGCAGACGCAGGTCGTTACCGTTCTGCCGTACTTCCGGCGTTTCGTCGAACGCTTCCCCAACGTGCGAACGCTCGCAGCGGCGCCGATCGACGCCGTGATGTCGACCTGGTCCGGCCTCGGTTACTACTCGCGCGCGCGCCACCTGCACCGCTGTGCGCAGGAGATTGTCGCTCGCCATGGCGGCCGCTTCCCGCGCTCAGCGGAGGTGCTGGCGCAACTGCCTGGCATCGGAAGATCCACCGCGGCCGCGATTGCGGCCTTCGCATGGGGTGTGCGCGCCCCGATCCTCGACGGGAACGTCAAGCGCGTGCTGACGCGCCATTTCGGGATCGAAGGCTATCCGGGCGACGCCGCGACCGAGCGCCACCTGTGGCAAATCGCCGAGTCCGAACTTCCGGATATGGAGATCGAGGCCTACACGCAGGGGTTGATGGACCTGGGTTCAGCGATCTGCACGCCGCGTACACCGGGGTGCGCTCAATGTCCGTTGCGGGCGAGTTGCGTCGCGTCACGCGACGGTCGCACCGCCCAACTGCCGACGCCTCGCGCGCCGCGCGCGCGCCCGCTGCGTGAGGCGGCGGTCGCGTTGATCCGCGATGCCGAAGGCGCCGTCCTGTTCGAACGCCGGCCGCCATCGGGCATCTGGGGTGGGCTGCTCAGCGCACCGGAGTTCGACGGCGCGCTGAGCGATGTGGCACTCGCGGTGGCAGTAGAAGAGCGCTTCGGCCTGCGCGTGGTTGCCGAAGGGCGCTCGGAGCCGATGCGCCACGAATTCACCCACTACACGTTCGTCATGCATCCGCGCTGGCTGCGCAGCGCCGGCGCAGCCGCGGCCCACGATGACGCGGGCGTTCTCTGGTACCGCACCGAAGACCTTGCGGACGCGCCACTGCCGGCGCCGATTCGCCGTCTCGTTCTCGGAGACCGCGGACCGAAGTAACGGCTACTTGAAGACCGAGTGCTGCTTCAGATAGGTGTGGACGATTTCGAGCCGCGTGCGGCCGTCGTCGAGTTCCATCAGTTTCTGCTTCGCCTTCAGCGGAACGGGCAGGACTTCACAGAGGCGGTTGGACACCCAGCTGCTCGATTCCATCCGGAATGGCTCGGCGAACGGCACCTGGGCGAGCACGTCGTCGTCCTCGACCGCTTCGCGCCGCCGCTCGGCCGACTGGGCGCGCAGGTCGTCGATGATTCGCCGCAGCAGCTCGACACAGGGGGAGTGCTCGGGCTGGATCGGCGAATCGGTGTCGTCGCCGATCCATTGGATCTCGGCGACCTTCAGACCGGTACCCTCGGTCGCCGAGTCGAGCACGCGAAATCGACGGCCGCCGATCGCCCGAACGTGCAGCAGGCCGAGCTGGCGCATGTCCCATGCGGCGATCGAAGCGCTGCATCCGACTTCAGCGATGCGTGGATCGCGGCTCGCTTCACTCGCCTTCGGGTCGGAGATCATGCAGACGCCGAAACTCGACCCATCCCGCAGGCAGTCCCGCGCCATGTCCATGTATCGGGCCTCGAAGATGCGCAACGGGAGCACGCCTCCGGGAAAGAGTACCGCCGACAGCGGAAAGATCGGCAGCCGCATCCCTCAGTGAAATCCGCGGTGCAGGGAGCGGGTCGGCATGCCGGCATGCCGCACAAGGCCGTTCGACACATTGGCGCTGTACACGGGCGGCTTTCAGCCCTGCTCGAGGCCGCGATGGCGGACCAGGACGGAGCGGTGCATGCCGAAGCGCCGGGCCAGTTCCTCGACCATGTAGACGGAACGATGTCTCCCACCCGTGCAGCCGATGGCGACCGTGACGTAGTGCCGGTTATCGGCGACATAGCTCGGCAGCCACTTGTCGAGGAAGTGCGAGATGTCGTCCAGCATCTGGCCGGCCTGCGGCGCGCGCTGAAGATAGGCCGCGACCGGCGCGTCGAGGCCCGTCAGCGGACGCAGCAGCGGGTCATAGTGCGGGTTCGGCAGGTTGCGCACGTCGAAGACGAAATCGGCTGCGAAAGGCACGCCCTGCTTGAACGCGAAGGACTCGAAAGCAAGCACCAGCGCCGCCGGTGGTAGGTCGGTGAACTGACGCACCCACTGGCGCAGCGTGTTCGGGTGCAGTTCGCTGGTATCGATGACGTGGCTGATGTTGATCAGAGGTGACAGCAGCTCGCGTTCCAGCTGAATCGATTCCGTCAGCGTTGCCTCCGAACCGCCGGGCTGCTCGCGCAGCGCCATCGGGTGGCGCCGCCGGGTCTCGGAGTAGCGCTGCACCAGCGCGGCATTCGACGCTGTCAAGAACAGCACACGGACGTCGTGCCCGTTGGCCCGCAGCGTCGCGACGATGTCGGGCACGTCGCCGAGTGCGGCCTCGCTGCGCGAATCGACAGAGAGCGCGACGTCACCGTGACCGGTGCCCTCGAGGTAGGCACAGACTTCGCCCAGAAAGCGCGACGGCAGGTTGTCGATGCAGTAGTAGCCCGCGTCCTCGAGGAGCCGGATGGCGACCGACTTGCCCGAGCCCGACATTCCGGTGACGAGAACGATGCGCATCGCTTAGCAGTGATCGACGGGATTGTTGCACGCGGAGTTCCGGCGCAGAACACGAAAAAGGGAGCGCGTGGCGCTCCCTTGAATCAGCCGTACGGACGGTGGCGTTAGCCCGACAGGCACTCCGACATGAATTTCTTGCGTGCGTCGCCTTCGAGCTTCTTGTCACCCGCCTGCTTGTTGCAGTAGCCCATCTTTTCCTGCTGGGTCATCTTCTTTTCAGCCGCCGGAGCGCCTCCTGCCGACAGGCACTGCGACATGAAGGACTTGCGCGCGTCACCCGCGAGCTTCTTGTCGCCGGCTTCCTTGTTGCACGCGGTCATCTTCTGCTGCTGGGCGGTCTGTTTCTCCGAAGCGGGTGCGCCCTCGGCGGACAGGCACTGCGACATGAAGGATTTGCGCGCGTCGCCCGTGAGCTTCTTGTCGCCGGCCTCCTTGTTGCAGTCTGTCATCTTCTGTTGTTGCGCGGTCTTGTCGGCCGCCACGGCCGCCAGCGGCAACGCCAGGCAGGCCGCAAGTAAACACTGCTTCAGCATCATGTTCTCCCTGAAAGTCTCTCGGGGCTCGCGCGACTCGTGCGCGGACGTAATGATTGCATCACGCTCTGATCCCAGGCGCTAGCCCCCGCCGAGCTGCTGCTGGTGGCGCTGCAGGAAGTCACGCATCGTATCGACGCCACGCAGTTGCAGGATCGTGTTGCGCACCGCTGCTTCGGTCAGGACCGCCAGGTTGCGCCCGGATGCCACCGGAATGATCACCTTGCGTACCGGAATGCCGAGCACGTCCTGGGTCTGGCCCTCGAGCGGCAACCGTTCCATCGTCTCGGCAGCGCCGTAGCGCCGCAATTCGACGATCAACCTCAGCTTCATCTTGCGGCGCACGGCGGTTTCGCCAAAGATCGCCTTGATGTCGAGCAGCCCGAGGCCGCGGACCTCGAGCAGGTTCGCGAGCAGCGGCGGACAGCGGCCTTCGATGGTGTCCGGCGCTACCCGCGAAAAGTCGACGACGTCGTCGGCCACGAGGCCATGGCCGCGGCTGATGAGTTCCAGCCCGAGTTCGCTCTTGCCCACGCCAGATTCGCCGGCGACGAGCACGCCCATGCCGAGGACGTCCATCAGTACGCCGTGCATCGTGCAGTGAGCGGCCAGCACCTTGGCGAAATAGATGCGCAGCACCTCGATGACTTCCGCGGCGGATTGCGGTGACGCCAGCATCGGCAGCCCCGCGCGCTCGGCGGTGTCGACGAGCTCGGCGGGCGGCGTCAGCCCTTCCGCGATGACGAGGCCGATCGGGTTGCCCGCGATGAGTTCGTTGGCGTAGTGCAGCCGCCGCGCAGGTTCCATCAGCCCGTAGTAACGGACTTCCGCTTCGCCCAGCACATGCAGGCGGTTGGGATGGATCAGGTTCAAGTGACCGACGAGGTCGGCGCTCGCGAGACCCGCGGTCGCCGGTGTGTCGAGCGGGCGATCGGCTGCGGCCCGGCCCGCGATCCACGTAAGCCGGAGTGCTTCGCGGTTGTCGTCGAACAGCGACTGAAAGGTCGGCATCGGGCTAGTCCTCGCGCGCCGTCATAGGCGCTCCGGCGCGAGGCTACTGCATCGGCTGCTGCTGAGGAACGTCAGGCCGCAGGCCGGATTGGCTCCCACGTGGTGAGGGCCAGGTGCACTGCGCTTGCGTCGGTCGCGGTGAGCAACGTCTCGCGGAACGACTTGTCGGACAGCATCTGCGCGAGTTCCGACAGGATGTCGAGATGCTGCTGCGTGGCCTGCTCTGGCACCAGAAGGAACACCATCAGTGCTACCGGCTGGCCGTCTGGCGCATCGAAGGGAATCGGTTCGGCCACGCGAATGAACGCAGCAACCGCCTCCTTCAGGCCCTTGATCCGGCCATGCGGAATGGCCACACCCTGACCAAGCCCGGTCGAGCCGAGCCGTTCGCGCGCGAACAGGCTGTCGAAGACCTTGGCTCGTGCAATGCCCTGCGTGTTCTCGAAGATCAGGCCCGCCTGTTCGAACACCCGCTTCTTGCTCGATGCGGGAAAGTCCAGCAGAACGTTGGACGCAGGCAGCAGCCTTGACAGCTGATTCATGGTGGCCAGGGACGCCGGGGCGGGGTCTTCTCAGACTAGGCGCGTGCTCTCCGGACCATCGGTCGGGAAGCGCAACGATCCGGATTCTTTTCCGGCCCGTGACTGGCGCGGCCCCTCGGAAAAACGAAGGCGCGGATCATACACCCGGGCACTGCATGACGGCGGTTGCCATCCCGGTCTCGAAGGAACGCTC
>Ga0335084_10003432_pt1 | contig 15435 bp, 15 predicted proteins | sample Lox_Sample_44_FD_206721 | JGI IMG/M metagenome (GOLD analysis project Ga0335084, IMG submission 206721) | Soil microbial communities from Loxahatchee National Wildlife Refuge, Florida, United States - Lox_Sample_4.4 | ecosystem: Environmental > Terrestrial > Soil > Wetlands | place: USA...
CCCCTTCCACAAAAAGCAGCTCCTTGCCCGCATGAGACACCATCTCCAGGAGCTTCCGCCTTCTTCCGTCCGCGTCATACATATACCGGAGTTTCGAATGTTCGAACCCAATCGTCATCTCTTCCGGATTCTCTTTCATTCCAAAAACGGACGTGATCAGCTCCGCATCATAGTCCCATACCTTCTTCTCCCGGTACACCATCCGGTCTCCCAGAGGCTTGACATAACCGAACGACTTCCCCAAGGCCTTGGCCATCCCCAGGATGAGGCTCGTCTTGCCCGCCCCCTTCCCCGTTGATGCAATGATTAATTTCTCCATCGATCTCTCCTCTTTAATAAGCTGAAAGCAGGATCCGGACATCCACGGCCTTCGCGCCCCGAACATCCACCACAAGGGGGTTAATCTCAATATCGGAGATACTCGGCTCCCCATCGAAGCGAGACTGAAGAATGGCCCCGACTTTCAAAATCGCATTCACCACGCTCTCGACGTCTTTTTTCTTTTCCCCTCTCACCCCCAGGAGGATGGGATAGGATTTGATCTCTTTGATCATAGTGATGACTTCTCTTCGGTCGAGCGGGAATCCCCTGAAAGAAACATCCTTCATCACCTCCACGTAAACGCCTCCCAGCCCGCACATCACGATGGGGCCGAAGGAAGGATCCCTCCTGGCGCCGACAATTAATTCGACGCCGGATTTGACCATCTCGGAAACCTCAACCCCCTCCAGTCTCGCGCGGGGACTGACTCTTCTGCAATTATGGATGATGGCCTCGTAGGCTTCGATGACCTCTTTCCGGTCCATGAGATCCAGGGCAACGCCGCCGACGTCGCTTTTGTGAAGAATGTCCTTGGAGACGATCTTCATCACCACCGGGTATCCTATTTTCTCCGCCGCCGACACCGCCTCTTCAAGATGATGGGCGATGAAACTGGAGGGCACCGGAATGCCGGCGGCCTTCATCACCTTCTGCCCCTCGTCGGCGAGGAGGAAATTCCGCTTCTCTCCCCTCACTTTCTGGATCACGGACTCGATCTCCGCAGTGTCGATGACGACCGGATCCACCCGAGCGGGCGGGTCTTGGAGGAAACGGTAATAGGTATACATCGCCCCCATACAGGAGACTGCTTCATAGGGATCGGTGAAGACCGGCACATCCCGTTTCCTCAGGGAATCCACGCAGTTTTCCGTTTTCTCTCCTCCCACCAGACAGAAGACCGTCGGTTTCTTCGCCTCTCTGAAGTTTCTATAATTTTCTTCGATGATGGGCGACAAATTTCCAATGTCGAAAACCGCCGTTTCGCAATACATGGAAATCACCGCGTGAATATCCGGGTCTTGAAATGAGGCCTGAAAGGCTTTCTGGTAAAGGGAGGACGTGGCTTCCCCGGTAAGGTCGATCGGATTCTTCGTCGACCCAAAATAAGGCATCATCCCTGAGAAGGTCTCCTTCAGACGCTCATAGTCGTCATAGAGTTTCACTCCGTATTTTTCGCAGGCATCGGTTGCCAGCACACCGATTCCTCCTCCGTTTGTGATGATCACGGCGTTTTCTTCCTGCGGAAGGGGGCTGTTCGCAAAAAACTTGCACCATTCCAGAGCGTCACCGAGGCTTTCGGCCCGGATCGCGTGGGACTGCCTCATCAGATAATCGAAGATCTCATCCGAGCCCGCCAGGGCGCCCGTATGGGAGGCCGCAGCCATCGCCCCTTTCTTGGATCGGCCTGCCTTCAGAACAACGACGGGTTTTTGTTTGGCCGTCTCCTGGAGAACGCGGACAAACCGCTCGCCGGCCTTCAGCCCCTCGATGTAAATCAGGATCACCCGGGTGGCATCATGATGAAGAAAATATTCCAGCAGATCGGTTTCGTTGATGTCAGATTTATTCCCTACCGAGACAATCGCCGAGAGACCGATGTTCTCTACCGTCGTTTTTCCGATCATGGCGATGCCCAAGGCTCCGCTCTGCGTGATGATCGCGATGCTTCCCGCCTTGATCCTCTTGGGACCGAACGTGGCATTGAGGGAACTGGAAGCCGAAAAGACGCCGAAGATGTTCGGGCCGAGGATGCGCATGCCGTTCTCCCGGGCGTAGGCCGCCATCTTTTTCTCTTCCTCCCGGTTTCCGATCTCGGAGAACCCGGAAGAGATGACCGGAGCGAACTTCACCCCCTTTTCAGCGCAGCCCTTCACCACATCGAAGACGGATTTTGCAGGGACGACGATCACCCCAATGTCGACCTCGTTTTCGACCTCCCGGATGTCTTTGTATCCCCGAAGTCCGAGGATTTCATCCCCCCGGGAATTGACCGGGTAGACTCTTCCCGGGTACCCTCCCGAAACGATATTGTCGAGGATCTTGTACCCGATCTTTCGGGTATCCAGCGAAGCTCCGATGACTGCGATGCTTCTCGGCTTGAAAAGATATTGAATATCGGGCTCAGCCCTTCCCATCCTATGCCTCTCGAAATCCCATCTTCAGCTCATAGACACCGGTCGTGCTCCTCTTCTCAATATCAAATCCCATCTTTTCAAAAAGATGAAGCATGGGCTGGTTTTCCATCAGAACCTCTGCCGTAAATCCAAGGAGCCCCTGGCGCTTCGCCAGAAACGTGAGATAAGCAAGAATCTCCGATCCGACGCCTTTGTTCTGGTATTCATCCCGAACGGCAAAAGCAACTTCGGCGCTATGGGTGGCCTCATCGATTCCATACTGCCCCATTCCGATAACCTCCTCCTTTTCTCCCTTCTTCAAAACGGCAAGGATCACCATTTCCTTGGTATAGTCGATGACCACAAATCCCTGGAGGCGTTCGTGGGGCATATCTTTCCGCTCGGAAATAAACCTGCGATGAAGGCTCTTATCCGAAAGAGAATAGAAAAAGTCTTTCAGTAAAGGCTCATCGTTGATTTTCACGGGCCGCAGAAAGATCTCCAGCTTTTCTTCCGTCGTGCGATAGGTCTCAAGGCCTTCGGGGTATTCTCCCCGCTTCCCGGAAATGAAGGCCTGATCGCGGTAGATCATGTCTAGCCGTTTCGCCTCCTCGATAAGCCAGGGACGAAACTTTGGATGGGCAATGGCGATCAAATCCATGGCTCGTTCCCGGATGTTTTTTCCGTGGAGATAGGCGATTCCCCATTCCGTGATGACGTAATGAACATCCCCTCTCATGAGACTGACGCCCGCTCCGACATCCAGGGAAGGCACAATTCGCGAGATCTTCCCGTCCTCGGCCGTGGATTGAAGAGTCAGAATGGTCTTCCCTTCCGGAGACAGGACCGCCCCGCGCATGAAGTCCGCCTGCCCGCCGATACCGCTGTAGAGCCTCCAGCCGATCGATTCGGCTGTGGCCTGGCCTGTTAGGTCGATCTGCAAAGCGCTGTTGATCGCGGTCATGCGCCGGTGCCTGGCGATCACCAAGGGATCATTGGTATAATCGATCGGCCTGAACTCGATTCCGGGGTGGTCATGGATTGCGGTATACGTCTCCGCCTTCCCCATGCAAAAGGTGGCGATGGTCTTCCCCCGGTGAATGTCCTTCTGGCTGTTATCGATAACTCCAGCCCTCATCAATTCCATAATACCATCGGTCAACAGCTCGGTATGAACGCCCAAGTGCTGTTTACTCCTAAGATTGGACAGGATAGCATTCGGAAGGCTTCCGTATCCGACCTGAATGGTGTCTCCGTCTTCGATCAGCTGTGAAACGTATTTGCCGATGTTTTGAGCCACCTCATCGGGCACCTGCGATTCGTATTCCAGCAAGGGCTCGTCATGGGGGATGATGAAATCGACCGCATCGATGTGCATAAAGGTATCTCCATGAACCCTTGGCATGCGGGCGTTCACCTGAACAATCACCAGCGTCGCATTCTCTGCGGCCGCCTTCGTGATATCGACGCTAACCCCCAGACTCATATAGCCGTGGTGATCCGGGAGGGAGGTCTGGATCAAGGCGACATCGATCGGAACCCGCTTGCGATGAAACAACTGAGGAACCTGCGATAAAAAGATCGGGGTGTAATCGGCAATGCCCTTATTGATCGCCTCTCGGACCGTATCGTTCCCGATGAAGAAGGAGTTCTGGCGGAAATTGCTTTTGTACGTGTCATTGGCGTAAGGCGCAATTCCCATGGTCCAGACATGAAGGACTTCCGCATCAAAAAAAGCCTTCGGGTGCTTTTCGACGTAGCCGACCAGGGCATGGACAAGATACTGAGGCTCGCCACAACCCGTGCCGATGAAGATTCGATCCCCGCGGTTAATCTGGCCAAAGACCTTCTCTTCCGGCGCAAACTTCTCGGGATACTTCTCCTTCATCTCCTCCAAGATCGTACGATTCCCTTCTACGGCCATGTTCCGTGCCCCCTGCCCTTCCTCAAAGTTTGGAAACCGGATCGATCGTAACTACGAGAGAAGAGCATCCATCCTATTTCACATTTTTTATCAATTCAGCCAGCCGGTTCTCAACTTCCTCTTCCTTTTCAAATCCCACGGCACCCAAAAGATAAAACCCTTTCTGAAGCACCATCACCTTTCCCCGATAAGGGTCCTCCCCTTTCAAGGCCCGGGTTCCTAATTCAATGAGGCCTCCGGATAGGACGTTGCCTTTTTTGGAGAGATCTTCTTTGTAAGCCTTTAAGGCGCTTGACGCTTCTTGAGAATCCTTAAGAATGGCTAAGAAAAGTTTGTACTCTTTTTTCTGATCCTCAAACTCTTCCGTATACGTCGCATGGAATCCTCTTCTCAAGAACTGATGCCCCAAAAGGCCCTCGGGAAAGTATTGAATTGATCCCGGGTTGAGCCCTTTCTTGGGAAAGTAGCCAATTTCCTTCGGAGGAGCTGAGGGGTCTGATATTTTTGACGAAATAGACTCAGAGAATTTTCTTAAGATTTCTCGATTTGATTCCGGAGCATGGAGTACCACAAAGTATTTCCCCTGGTAGAAAAAAGCGGAGTGATCATCGAGGAAGGAATCCAATCCGAACCCTCCGGGACGATTTTCATTTCTGAATCTTGAGAAGATCCCGAAGGCGTGAACAACATTCCCAAGATCATAAATGTCCACTTCCACTTGATCCTCATGGTTCTTCTTATTCTCATAAACGGCGAAACCTGAACTTTGAAATCCATATTTGAGAAAAAGTTCGGCTTCCCCATCGATGTGCTCGAAGAGGGTTTTGCGGGTGTAGAATTGCGGTCCTTCAACCAGGGCCCATTCCCCCGGCAGATCTTTCTTGGGAATGAGAGACCCCACCGACGCTGCCCAGAGAGACGTCTTGAACGATACCAAGATCCCGGTCAAAACAAAAAACACGATCAACTTTCGATGAAACATATCTCTGTTCTTCCCGCACATTAACTCTGAACGATCAGTTCTTGGGCTATTTTCATCTGCGCCTTCATGTCAAGCCCTCTTCTGCAAACGACGGAGCAGGAGGAGCAGTCGGAACAGCGTTGAAGCTCCTGCCTCGCAATCGTCTGTAATGATTCTCCCGTAAGAGAACGATTCTCGTATCCCTGATGATACATCACCGCCCTCAGGAGATCGCTGCGGGGCACTCCGTAGGGACACTCCCCCAGACATCCCCCGCACAGGGTGCAACTTCTTCCCTGAAGAAAAGACTGATATTGCTTCAGTTCGTTAAGATCCCCTTTCGACAAAGAATCCCCCATGGCCGCCGCGCATTGCTCGATCTGTTCAATCGTGGTCACCCCAGGAACGGCAGCAGAGACATTCTGATCCCTCAAGACATATTTCAGGGCGGCCTGGTGAGGGTTGAGGCCCCCCATCTTCTCTTTCTTATATCCTCCCGCCTGGGTCTTCATGGCCACGACACCTATCCCTGCTCGGGCTGCCAGGGCCACGGCTTCCTTCAACTCCTTCGAATGCGTGAAATTGTAGGAAACCAATGCGACGTCGTGGAGATTCGATTTCGCCGCTTCCCTCAACAGGGAAGCCATATGGCTATGGGCCGAAAATCCGCTAAAGCGGATTTTCCCTTCTTGTTTCATCTTTGACATGAATTCAAAAAGTTTCGGATCGGACACTTGATCCGGGGAAGAGTGACCATGCCACACCAGAACGTCGACGTAATCTGTCCTCAATCGCCGAAGGCTCCTCTCCACGGAGGCCCGCATCTTCTTCTCGTCATGAGCGTGAACCTTCGTCTGAATGAACACCTTTGAACGCTTTCCTTCAAAGGCTTCCCCCACCATCTCTTCGTTTCGGCCGCGCATATAGCAGTCCGCCGTGTCGTAAAAATTGATCCCGAGATCAAAGGCTCGAAGCAGTACCGCCGAATCGCTGCAATTCATCACGCCCATACTCACTGCGGTTACCTTCAACCCCGTCTTGCCGAGGGTTCGGTATTCGAGGGAGGGTCTCTGTTCTGCATTGACGGAGGGAAGGCCGCTCCAAAGGCGGCTTCCCACCACCCCGAGTAGGGCGGAGGAGACATTTTGGATAAACTTTCTTCTCCCCATTCTTTTTGAAAGCATCTACGCCTCCGTAAAGATGAATATTTTGCCACTAATTATCACTCTAAACCACCCGATTTTCAATGATAACGGATTCGATACGAATAGAAGCGTAGCTAGGAGGTGGAATATTTCAAACCGGAATCAACAAAGCGGCGTGAGAGCATTTTCTTACGTATGAGTAGGAGCTTACAACCTTTTACCTTCTTATGACAAGACTTCGATTGGAAATCGATAGGGGTTAGAGAAGTAATTTAGAACTATTAGGCAAATCTCTTCCACTGTAAACCTTTTCTGAGGACAAAGAGACTCATAGAAATTTTATTTGAATTGTCATCAGTTATTTTGCGGTTTCAACAATTGACACGATACAAGCATTGATATGCATAGGCATAAAGATTGCAAAATTCTAGAAGCATGGAGACAAGAAGATGGATGGAAACAGCAATCCCTGAATATATCCTCTTCGCCTTCGTCTCGAACGTGATTATAGCTTTCGTTATTATAACATTAATCTGCTTGTCCATTGGTGGACCATGAAACGAACACCCGGGCAAGCCAATCCCATAGGATATGTACGTATGAAGGTTAGGCTTATCCGATTTCACTAGAGGGAGGTAAAAGACGATATGGATCCAGTGCTGCTTAACGGTCATGTTCGGTGTACGTTGATTGAATCTTTCTCCGGGGAGGTATTCGTGGTCCGGCCGGGATTCAGAAAGGAGTTTGACAAGGGTCTCTTGGAGGCTAAGAAGTTTATCGATGATCAAGGATGGGACATTTCCATTTGTATCATCAAGGGATCTCTCATGCTCAGACAGATGATGTCTGGTGATAAATGTTAATTATTTCAATGAGTTACAGCGGATGATGGAATCGTGAAGATGCCCCTCCTCTTCGACAGGCAGCAGTGGAACATGTTCCCTGAATAAGGCTTTAATCCGGGTGGTTCATCATCGAGGGATAGATCGCGTGCCCAAAGGACCGCGACTTCCTTTCCACGGGTTAGGGGGCGAAATGAAGAAGGTGATAGCGACCCTATTGCTCATTCCTGCTTTTGTATTAATCGGAACGCGAGAAGCCTCAATGCAAGGAAGTGTTACATTGAGAAATCTCATAAGCGTTGAATCAAAGGCCGTTGATGTTCCCGTCGAGTTAGTCTATGCGGTCATCCTGATCGAGTCATCCGGTAACCCGCTTGCCAAATCTGAGGCCAATTGCCGGGGTCTCATGCAAGTATCGGAGGAGGTCTGGAACATCTTCATGAAAGGGAAGACATGGCATCTGGCATATAACCCAGAAGAGAACGTGCGCTGTGGTATCCGGTATTTGGGCGACCTGTATAAAATGTACGCCTCGTGGGAAAAGGTATTGCGACATTATCACAGCGGCGACCCAAATTCAAGACGCGAGGTGACGAACCGATACGTGAAGAAGGTGTTGAAACGAGCGGGCATGGTGAGCGGAGACGGGTGAAGGGGAAGGAATGGTGATTATCCGATATCGTCGACATAGAAAAGCTAAAGGAAGCAACTCTGGCGGATGAGTTTATCAGTTGCCTAATGGAACATATTTTGAGCGAGAACGGGCGGAGGAAAGAAAATGGTAGCCTATGAATTTTACTCGCGTGATGAAAGAGGGAAAGAGCATCTGATTGGAATACTTCTGGAGAGAAGGGCAAAACCAGAAAGAATAACGAACGACTCTATCCTTAATTGGGGATGGAATATTATAGGTAATCCCCCAGATGTCAAACAGATCCATTTCATTCGACTCGAAATGCACGGACCTAAGAAATAGAATGGCCTACCCAAGCGATACCTACTAAACCTCTTCAGGCATTCGATAAACACCCTAACTGGCAGAGAGTTGCAAGAATGGCCAAATCTATAGTAATCTATCCATAAGAAGTCTCACCCGAGGAGGACTCTTATGAAAAGATATTTCCCGATATTGAATCTCCTGCTGATCTTTGGATTGCTAGCCTTGGCGCTCCCCATTTGTTTGAAAGTTCCATCGACTCTTGCCCAGGAGAAAAGTGGAGGAGAGACGATAACATTGCCTTCTCCCGCCTATGAGAGCGCTATGTCTATTGAACGGGCGTTATCAGAAAGAAGGTCTATCCGGAGTTATAAGGAAGAGCCGTTGACGCTTAACGAGCTATCCCAAATCCTCTGGGGGGCTCAGGGCATTACAGAGCCCACGAAGGGCTTGAGAGCCGCTCCTTCCCCGAGGGCTGCTTATCTTTTGCAAGTTTATGTGCTTCCAGGAAACGTAACCAATCTTCCGATGGGAATCTATAAGTACCAACCCCAAGGCCATGAGCTGGTCAAAATAGCGGATGGGGACAAGAAGGCTGAATTGTTTAAGGCCGCGGGTCAGGCTCCGATCAAACAGGCTCCTGTTGCCCTGGTGATCACTGGGTTATCCGAGAAGACCCAAAACCCAGCATGGATGTATCTTGAGGCCGGCCATGCGGCGGAGAATGTTTATTTGCAGGCTGTCTCGCTGAAACTTGGCACCGTTTCCATGGCGGGCTTTAAAGAGGATGAGGTGCGGAAGGTCCTGAATCTTCCCGAAAAAGAGCGGGTTATCTACATCATGCCCGTTGGCAAGAAATAATTAGACTATTTTTCTTCTACAAGGGAGTAACCTGCTTTTTTCCATGCCTCGACGCCGCCGGCGAGGCATGCCACATTCTTGTAACCCATTTTCAGGTACTTTTCTGCCTGACCGGCAGAAGTCTTTTCATCATGTCAGCCTCAGTAGAAGACAATCTCCTGATCTTTTTCCAGAGAAGAAAGTTTGGACCTGAACTCGTTCAGGGAGATCGCTCCTCCCAAGCGCATTGCTTTGAACTTCATTTCATCCTCGTATGCGCAGACGAGTAAGGCGTTCCCGGATTTCAACTTATCATGTACATCCTTCGCTGTGACGCGTTCAGGTTCTGGCATAATTCCCCTCCTTCTCCCCAACCCGATCTTCTCCAGTATTTTAAATCTTATTTGATTAAATAATCAACCTTCGTTTTTCATTCGTCGTTCTAAAGCCAGGAGACGCTCAGGGTCGATACTGCACTTCGATAGACTCAGTGAGCATGTCGAAGGGACGGCACTCCGGGATCCTGCCCTTGAAGGATGAGCTTAGCGCCGTCGATGTATCACCATGTTTCAGCCAAACGATGGAGCTAAGGTTCAGCTTAGGTTGACTTTGTGAGTATCTTCTTTATCGTAAACTTGAGGGCTGTATTCGATCACAAGGGCATCTTCCAACCCGTGAAAGAGATGGCCGCAACGAGTTTTGACTCTTATTCTATCCCCTTTTTCAAGAATCCTCTCATCCTTCTGAAGCGTGTCCATATCGATGAAGGAAGCCTTTATTGTTCCTCGAAAGACATAGAAGATCTCTTCCTTTCTCTCGTGATAATGCTCCCCCCTGGAGTATCCTTTCTTTATCTCAAAGGCCGCCAAATGATGCATCGTTTCCTTATAGGCAACCTGTACAAATTCCCCTCTTTCTTCCTCCCATCTTTTTGCTCCAGGGATTTCCTTTGTGTTGGGCAGTTTTTCAATGGTCACTTTATCCATAATCCCTCCATGTTTTGCGTATCGGATATTATTGTGAGGAGCCCGTCACTGGTCTTCGATGCCCTTTTATTCTTCTCTGGGTTTTGATTCCTCGGGGACGATGTTGAGATTTAGTTTCTCCGTGTGTCGAAGGGTTGTGAGGGTCGTTTTTACTCCGACTCTCTCTTCCGTCAACATTCGATGCAGATCATCAATCCCAGCAATCGGTTGACCGTCAAATCCAACGATGATATCCCCCTCAGAAAGGCCAGCCTTTTTGGCCGGGCTATTTTCTTCTATGGACACTACCAACACGCCACTCTCAACGGGCAGATGATGGAATCGTACGACACGACGAAGCAATGGAACGTTCTGGCCGCCGAGCCCGATGTAGCTCCGTCTGATCTTACCTTCCTTGATGAGCCGGCCCGCCACAAACTTGGCGGTATTGATTCCAATGGCAAAGCAGATCCCTTGCGCGGCCAGAATCATCGCTGTGTTAACGCCAACCACATCTCCATGAGACGTGACCAGAGGCCCTCCGGAATTTCCCGGATTCAGGGCGGCGTCTGTCTGGATGATGTTGTCTATTAACCGGCCCGAGATAGACCTGAGGGAACGTCCCAAGGCGCTGACGACTCCAGAGGTGACCGTGCACTGAAAGCCGTAGGGGTTACCGATGGCAATGACTAGTTGGCCTACGCGGATCTTTTGCGAGTCGCCCAACGAGGTGGCCAGGAAATTCGCCCCGTTGATTCTGACCACCGCCAGGTCCGTATCCGGGTCTTCCCCAACAAGATCCCCCTCAAATCGGCGTCCGTCCGGCAGTGACACCGCAATCTTATCGGCATGATGAACGACGTGACTATTGGTTAAGATGAAACCGTCCGGCGTGAAGATGAAACCGGAACCTGTCCCCCGCAGTTCTTCGGGCTGACGGGAACGGGCGCTCTGCCTTCCTCTTGGGTTCGTCCGAACATCGAGATTTACCACGGACGGACTCACTCTCTCGGCTGCGCTGATGACAGCTCTTGAATAAGCATCGAGAAGAGCATCGTCCGAAGGGCGATCAGGCTCAAGATTTCGTGCCTCCCCTCCTCTGACCTCTTCGCTCGATAAAAGCCGCAAAATTTTCTTTGCCATTTCTCTTGTCTCCTCAACCAAATTTTCTCGATTTCCCTTTGGCATGAGAACTTCTTTGTAAAATTAATCTAATCATTAGAGACCATTTTTTCAAATAGTTTCCCCATTTCCCGGGGTAGGGACCTTCCCCATCTCCAGTTTATTCTTCTGTGGGCAGAATCGTTATCGACACAAAGGGGCGAGTTTCCGAACCTTTAAAATCCGGCGATGATCGGATGTTATGGGGAACTTCGTCGGTCTTCATCATCAAGGTCTGGTGAGGGTCTGAGACTCCTTTCTGGAATTGCCTAAAGGTGGCCGCTCTAAAGCTTCTCCAGCCCACCCCTCTGTGTCCTGATTGGCGGGAGCAAGAAAAAAACTGGGGATGGGCAGGAGGTGGGGACTGATTGATTATTCAACCATTTTCAATTATGATATTTTGTGTGAAACAAAATAATGGAAAAGAATACACAGACAAACATGCCCGTTCCGGGGTTGATGCGCCCCTTCCCAAGCTCGAATGTTTCAGGAATCAGTTTAAGAACTATGAGATCTCCATCTCCATTCCCGAATATACCTCAGTCTGCCCTCGATCGGGGCTGCCCGATTTCGGAGCGATTACCATTCGTTACACGCCTGATCAATGGTGCGTGGAGTTGAAATCGCTCAAGAACTACATCCTCGCCTACCGGAGCCTTGGAATCTTCTACGAGAATGCGGTGAACCGAATCCTCCGAGATTTCGTCAAAGCCTCGAAGCCGGTTGGAGCGGTCGTCACGGGTGAGTTTAATGTCCGGGGAGGCATGAAGACCGTGGTCGAAGCCTCCTATCCCTCCAAAATCCAAGGGAAGAAGAGATAGATGACGCCGGAGATAAAAAAAGTTCTTTTTCTCTGCACCGGAAATTCTATTCGGAGTCAGATGGCCGAGGGCTTTCTGAAAACGCTCGGTTCCGATCAGTGGAAGGCCCAGAGCGCAGGAATCTTTTCCTCCTATGTCCACCCCCTGGCGATTCAGGTGATGCGGGAGATCGGAATTGACATTTCTCAACAGACCTCGAAGGCCATGGATCAATTCGTCAGGGAAAAATTTGATGTGGTCATCACCCTTTGTGATCACGCGGCTAAATTCTGTCCGACTTTTCGCGGTCAGGGCAGGCGGCTCCATTGGCCTTTTGAAGATCCTGCTGGAGCTACGGGAACCATGGAAGATCGTTTGGCGGTATTCCGAAGGGTGCGAGATGGGATTAAAAGGAGGATTGAAGAATTCTTGAGATCTGAATCCTCTGAAATCCCCGATGCGATTGCTTCATTTAAGTTTTAGGCCTGAGCCTTTCTCAAAAGCCTCTCCCAAGTTCTCTCTACGTTTTCCTGAATCGCTTCTACTTCCGAGTCCCTCACGTGGCTGAAACGGCCTTGAAGCTTCAAATACTCTCTTACGGAAACGACATGGGATTCTTCTTGAAAGGTATAGGAAATCCCATCCTCAATTTCATAGAGAGGAAAGACCCTAGACCGGACAGCAAGCCTTGAAATCTTGATCGTGAGCTCTGAGGGAATTTTCCAACCCGGAGGGCAGGGAGAAAGAAGATGGATAAATCGGGTTCCCCGGATCCGCTTCGCTTTTTCAAACTTTCTTATCAAGTCTTCCGGGTACGCAATCGTTGCCGTCGCTGCATAGGGAATCTGGTGATCGGCCATGATCGCCATGATATCTTTCTTCGGGTTCTCTTTGGGTTTCACCACCGGGGTGGTCGTCGTCCAGGCAAACTTGGGCGTGGCAGAACTCCGTTGGGTGCCTGTATTCATGTAACCTTCATTGTCATTGCAAATGTAAATGAAATCCTCATTCCGCTCTGCAGCTCCCGAGAGGGCCTGAAGCCCAATGTCAAAGGTTCCACCGTCTCCAGCCCATACGGCGACCACAGCTTCATGGTCACCTCGAACATCCAAAGCAGCTCTCACACCTGAGGCAGTGGCCCCGCCCGTGACAAAACCGGCATGAACGACAGGGATTCGGAAACTCGAATAGGGCCAGAATCCCGGAATGATCGACCAGCAAGAAGCAGGAAAGACCATCACCGTTTTCTCCCCAAGGGCCTTCAAGGTCAGGCGCATGCTGATGGCCGCCCCGCATCCAGCGCAGGCAAGATGGCCATGGCCGAGATTCTCGCTAAGGGGCACTTCTGTTTTTCTCATTCTTCCCTCACGACATTGAAAATTGCAAAATAAGAAATTAAAAGGAAGATCTTAACTATTTTGAAACTTGCAATCTAAATTTCAAATTTGCAATGATGTTTATCGTTTGAGTCCCAACCACAAAATCTCCTCCTCAAGTTGTGGGTGGTCCACCGTGTATTGGATCGCCTCTTCAATGAGCTCCGGAGTGATATCCCTTCCCCCTAATCCCGAGATGAACCCAAAGACCTGGGGTCTGTTCTCCCTCGCGTATAAAGAAGCTCTTAACTCGTGAGCAAAGATGCCTCCTACCCCCGCTGAAAGACTTCTGTCGATCACGGCCAGCTTCTTTACTCCTTTGATTTCCTCGTAAATTTCTTCAGACGGGAAGGGCCGAAATCTTTTTATCTTTATTCCGGCAACGCTCATTCCTTTCTCATTCAGTTTCTTGACAACGGTCCTTGAGGTGCTCGTCACTGTGCCGGAGGTGATCAGAAGAACTTCAGCCTCCTCTTTTCCGTATCTCTCAATGGCGCCGTAACCGCGACCAAACCGCGATTTGAATTCATCGTTCACTTTTCTGGCGATTTCAGGAACCTGCTCCATGGCCTTCTGCAATTTGTATCGAAACTCCATAAAGTTGTCCGGCGTGGCGATCGTTGAAAAACTTGCCGGCTCCTGAATATCGATGGTATATTCCGGGCAGTAAGGCAGCAGAAACGGGTCCACCTCCTCCATCGTGGGAATTTCGACAGGCTCGGAGGTATGGGAAAGGACGTAAGCATCAAGGACAACCATCACCGGAAGCTTGACCGATTCCGCAATCCGATAAGCCTGGAGAACAGTATCGAGAACTTCCTGATTATTTTCGCAGTAGAGTTGAATCCACCCCGTATCCCGCTGAGACAGCGAGTCACTCTGATCGCTCCAGATATTCCAGGGCGGGGCGATTGCCCGGTTGACGTTCACCAGCACAATGGGAAGGCGAGCGCCACAAGCCCAGTGGAGCATCTCGTGCATGTAGGCCAATCCATGAGAGGAGGTCGCCGTAAAGCATCTTACACCGCCGGTGGAGGCTCCGATCAGAGCAGCCATGGCAGAATGCTCCGATTCCACTTTCAGGAATCGTGTGTTCAACCGGCCGTTTGCAATGAGCTCGGATAGCTCTTCCACGATCGTCGTCTGCGGGGTGATGGGATAGGCAGAGATGACATCGACACGGCTCAAAATCACTGCATAGGCCACCGCCTGATTTCCTGTGATGACCTTTTTCATCTCGTCTCCTCTTTCAAAGAAATAGCCCCTCGGGGGCATTCAGAAAAGCAGATTCCACAACCCTTACAAAAATCGTAATCCACCTGATGAGCGAGAAATTCCTCTGTTCTCATGATGGATGCATCAGGGCAGAAGATGTAACAGTTCTCACATCCATTACAGGCTCCGCAGCTGAAACATCTTCCCGCCTCTTCCAATGCCATGCTCTCGGCGAAAGTAGAGGTTACTTCTCCAAACCCTTTAACTCTTTTCTTCGCCGGATCCTTGTATTCTTCATTTCTTTTTGAGATCTCAAAGTAGTCCGTATTCAATTCTTCAAACGCGACGACATGAGGGTTGATCGACCTCTCTTCAGCGTGGAGATATCTGAAGATCGAGAGGGATGGGCCTTCCCCTATTAAAACTTGACGGATCGCTTCCTCTGCATCTTTTCCCTGGAGATAACAATCGATGGCCACGGCAGCCTTCTTGCCCGAGCCGATGGCATGAGCCACTGTTCGCTGGTTTGAAGCAAGATCGCCTCCTGCAAAGACTCCTTTCATACCCGTGTTTCCATCTCTCTGCGTAAGAACAATCCCGTCTTTTTTCTCAATTCCCTTTGGAAGAAACGAAACCTCAATCTCTTCTCCCGCTGCAATGATTACGGTATCCGCCTCAACGATAACATTGGAATTGGGGATGGGAACTGGTCTTCTCCGGCCGCTCTCATCCTTCTCTTCCAGCTCCATTCGCACGCATTCCAATCGTTTTACGTCATCCTCCTGTTGAATGCGAATGGGATTGACCAGGTATCTTATCTTTACTCCTTCTTCC
>Ga0335084_10003433_pt1 | contig 15434 bp, 14 predicted proteins | sample Lox_Sample_44_FD_206721 | JGI IMG/M metagenome (GOLD analysis project Ga0335084, IMG submission 206721) | Soil microbial communities from Loxahatchee National Wildlife Refuge, Florida, United States - Lox_Sample_4.4 | ecosystem: Environmental > Terrestrial > Soil > Wetlands | place: USA...
CCGTCCGTTCACCTCAATCAAAAAGGTCTTGGGTCTGTCCTGGAGGAGGCACTGGGTCGCCATCACGTGCTCCACCTCGCTGGTGCCGATCCCGAAGGCCAGCGCCCCGAAGGCGCCGTGCGTCGAAGTGTGGCTGTCGCCGCAGACCAGCGTCTGGCCGGGCAGGGTCAAGCCCAGCTCCGGCCCGATGACGTGGACGATCCCCTGGTCGGGACTGCGGAGATCGAAGAGCGTGACCCCGAACTCTCTGCAGTTTCGGACCAGCGTTTCCATCTGCTGGGCCGAGATCGCGTCCTCGATTGGAATCGACCGGTCGGTGGTGGGGACGTTGTGGTCCATCGTGGCGAAGGTCAGATCGGGCCGGCGGACCCGCCGGCGGGCCAGGCGAAGGCCTTCGAAGGCCTGGGGAGACGTGACCTCGTGCACCAGGTGGCGGTCGATATAGATAAGGGAAGGCTGGCCCGTCTCTTCGTGGACGACGTGCGCCTCCCAGGTTTTCTCGAACATCGTTTTCGCTTGCATGGCTCTACCCGGACATGGTCCTGTCTTAGGAACCTATTTTTGCACAGAATCCGGTGCGAGGGCAAGCCATAATCCATTCGCTTTATTTTCGGCTTTCCGTGGGGGAGGCCACCAGCGATCTCTCCTCCGAACGGAGCGGATGATCCACCGCATGGTGAGTCGGTTTTCTCCGGACGGATCGGGCCAGGCTCAAGACGATGGGGACGGCCATCACGGCCACGCCGGCCATTCCGGACCAGAAGAAATACAAATGAGACGATTGGAGCAGCGGCATCCCCACGATGACGGCGTCGAACACGTAGTGGGCCACGATGACCGTGATCAGACCGTAACGGACGAAGAAATAGCCGGAGACCAGGCCGTCCACGGTCAGTTCGATTCCCCGGGTATAAAAGGGCATTACGGAATAGTCCGAATGGGCGAATCCCCAGATCAGGGCTGGGACGAAGAGGGCCAGGGCTCGCGACCGAAAATATTTAATCATCAGGGCGATCGCGAAGAACCGGTAGATCAATTCCTCCGAGACGGAAGACCGGAAGGCGTTGGTGATGGGTTCCAGGAAGGGAAGCCAGGTGCCCAGCATATTGGAATAGCTGCTGGGAACGGGCGACCAGACATCGAAGTAGCGTTGGCCCACCAGATAAAAAACCGTCATATAACCCAGGCTGATCGACGCCAGCAGGTAGCCCATGAACAGGGCGCGCGTGAAATCCCGGGAAAGCCAGCCGCGTCTTCCAGTGATCTGATCCACCCGCTTGGCCGTGAAAACTTCCCGGCCGACGGCCCATCCGGCGACGGCGAACAAAAACGTCACAACACCCGACCAGAGGGTCGCTTCGATCGTGTCGAAGATCCATCCGCCCCAAAACGTGTAGAGGGGGGAATCGGTGGAGTACGAGGACCGGATGTTGGGAATGGCATTGATCTCCCCGAGAACTTTCGCCGTCACCATGGCCAGGGCCAGGTACAAGGCCCCTTTCCAGGGGATGGTCCTGTATTTATGGTGGGTCAGAAATATGACCAGCGCGGACAGGGAAAGGAAAACCGTCAACAATCCGCTCAGCCTCGCGAGCAGTTCCCCCTTCGAGCTTTCCCCCTCGTACATCTCCGCAAATTTTTGGGGAACGCTGATCGATTGCTCATACCCGTCCACCGCGTCCCCGTGAACGGCGAGGGTCATCAGCAGTTGGGCCTCTCCGAGGGAGGGCGTGGACGCCTTCCATGTAAAGATATGGTCGGTCCTTTTCTCCCTTTGCTTGGTCGAGGCGTTGATCAGGTCGTAGCTCAAGAAATCAACGTCCTTCTGATTCTGGATAAAGGTTTCGGCCAGCTCCAGGGCCCGGCTTTGTTTAAGGCGGGCTCCCTTCGTATCCTCCGGAATGTAATGGTTAAACGCGATGATCCGGCCTTTGGGGTTTACATAAACTCTGAACTCCTCGTACTGAAGTTCCTTCAAGAAGCGGACCTTCCAATACCGGAGGGGCAGATCTTGCGCCAGGGCATTGAAGCGGTCCATCCCCATCGATCGCTGAAGGTAAAGTGCGGCGTCGCTATCCTCGGAAAAAAGGACGGTTTCCACATAACCGTCCAGGTTGAATCCCTGCGCTTCGAGGAATTGCCGTGCCTCGCGTAATGCGTGATTTCTTGATATGTGGGAATTCATCGTGGCCGTCGGAGAGGCGTCGTCGTAGAACCTCAGAAAGACGAACAGGGCGATGACCGCCAAGAGAGCGATGAAAATGTCTTTTTTTTCTAATGAGGTTTTCATCGGATGGGCGCTTCCTGGAGGCACAATTTAAGTGTATCACGTCGTCGACGTCCGTCAATCCGATCTCCCCCCTCGAAAGTGGGTTTTTCGGTTCATTTCGCGGCGGTTGCGCATCGGTTACGATTTTATTATAATGACACCACAGGATACGAACGGGAGCCTTTTGAATGAAACGAAGCAAGGGACAGGTCGAGTCCGAAATCAGCAACGCCATGATTCAATTCGAAAAGGATTACATGGGTCGGGGTCCGAAGGAGAGCAAAACCTGTATTATCGACGATATGATCCTTGTGCGCCTCAAAGGAGTTCTGACCCCGGCCGAGCAACAGCTGGCCAAGAATCCGAAAGGGACGGACCTGATCAAGGAGATACGCTCCAACCTCCTGGAACAGGCCCGGGGATTGTTGACCGAGGTGATCGAAAAAATTACGGGGCTCAAGGTGGTCAGCCTCCACACCGACATCAGTACAAAAACAGGGGAGCGGGTCATTATTTTTTCATTGAACGAAAATCTGGAGGAGCGATCCCGCAACAATAATACTTGACCAAGGGACTTGGCCTGGTGTTCAATAATGGAAATGGAAGATAGCCCGAAGGATCCCGCTCCGCCGGATCGGTCGGGCTGTAAGCCGACTCGGAATGGGTCGGCATTTTTTTGTCTTTAGGTCCCGCGACGACTGGTGACGATGCTCCACGACTACCCTTTGCTCATACTGCTTGCGCCCCTGGCCGCGGCCCTTCCGACCGCGTTTCCGTCCGCCTGGATCGGCCGGAGGGCGTACGGGATCGGGGTTCTGGCCCACGTGCTGGCTTTCGGGCTGGCCGTATGGGTCCTTCGCGAGGTGGGGACGCCCGGCCACGATCCCTTCCGCATTTTCCTCTTTCCCTCCCCCTGGAGCCGCCTGGTCAATTTCGAACTTTCAATCGACCGCCTGGCCGCCGTGATGATGGTTCTGATCACCGGTATTGGGGCGCTGATTTATCTCTATTCCGTTCGCTACATGCAGTCCGAACGGGGACGCGGATGGTTCCATACGCTTCTGGCCCTGGCCGTCTTCGTGCTTCTCTGCATGGTTTCCAGCGCCAATCTGCTGATGCTCTTTGTTTTCTGGCAGCTCTTGAGCTGGATTCTCAGCCTGCTGGCCTACAACTATTCGCACACGCCCACGGCGCAGGGCGCCTTCCGGACCTTTACGATGCTTCGCCTGGGGGATGTCGCCTTTCTCGCCGGGATCGTCCTGGCCTACGGTCTCTACGGCACACTCGATTTCGATCCGCTCTTCAGCCGGGCCGCGGGGGATCCGATGCTGTTGTCGCTCTTCGGGCCCGAAAGCGGGATCGAAGTCGGCGGCCCCACGGTCGTCGCCCTCCTGATTTTTGTCGGGGCCATGAGCAAGTCCGCCCAGTTTCCCTTGCATATGTGGCTGCCCGATTCCCTCTACGCGCCGACCCCGGTTCATGCCCTTCTGCATGCCGGAATCATCAATGCCGGCGGCTTCCTCCTAAACCGTCTCGCCCCGCTCTACGGCCTCAGTCCCGCGGTCTTGCATGCGGTCTTCGTCGTCGGCCTGCTCACCGCCCTCCTGGGGGCCTCCATGATGCTGACGCAGAACGACATCAAAAAAACCCTGGGCTACTCCACGATCGGGCAGATGGGCTACATGATCATGGAATGCGGCCTGGGGGCCTTCGCCCTGGCGGTCTTTCATCTGATCGCGCACGGGCTGTTCAAGGCCACGATCTTCCTCCATTGCGGCAACGTGATCCATGCGGCCCGGCTCGATCCGAGGTTTCCGCCGAAAATCGAGACGTCGGAGCCGCCGGACTTTTCGCTCCTGACCTGGCTGACCGGGTTTACGACGACGCTCATCCTCCCGCTGATCATCCTGCTGGCCGCGCACGGGGTGCTCAACATCACCTTCAGGGACTCGCAGGGGGTCGTGATCTTCCTGTTCTTCAGCTGGGTCACCTCTTCCCAGGCCATCCTGACGCTCTACCGTTTTCGGGCGGTCGCCTCCCGAAAGGTGGCGGCGCTCATGCTTCTCACGCTTCTGCTGGTCGTCTCAACTTATCTTCTCGCGGCGGAGGCCTTCACCTATTTTCTCTATCCGGCGCCGGGTCGTGTGTCCGCTTATTTCCAGGCCGCCGCATTGCCGGGGGGACTGTTCGATGCCGTGATCCTGGCGACCGCGCTGTTTGTCATTCTGGGATGGACCCTCATCTACGCGAGGAGCCACGGACGCTCGATCCGTTTGCCGGAATGGGTCGGCGAACTGCATGTCCGGTTCTATCTTTTCTGCATGAACCGGCTTTACATGGACGCCCTTTTGCTTCGACTCGGCCGCCGATTCGCCCGCGCCGCCCGTTGGACGGAACGGAGCCGGCTCTTCGCCCCCGTGCTGTCCCTGATCGCGCTCGGCCTGGTCTGGCCCGCGTTGGGTCGGGCGGCGGATCTGCCGGCGCCGACCCTGGCGATCTTGGCTGCGTCGGCCCTCCTGCTCCCGCTCTTCCCCTTTCACGGGGTCTATGTCACCGCCCTGACCCGTCTGCCGGGTTACGGGCCGGTGCTCGTCGCCCTGCTGCTGCCCGCGGCCGGATTCTACGGGCTGGTCCATCTCCTTCCCGATCTTCCGCCGGAGCTCCTGGGAAATGTGAGCCGGCTGGCCTTGATCGGCGCCCTCTACGGCACATTCAGGGCGCTGATGCAGGACCGACCGAAGCGCCTGACGGCCTATGCCGGTCTGGTTTTCTATTCGGTGCTGTGGTGGCATTTGGCCGCGGCCCGAAGCCCGACGCCCCAGGCCGGCGTCTACGCCGGCTCGGCGGCGCTACTCACCGGCGGTCTCTTCTTTGCCTTCAATCGCCTGGAGGCGCGGTACGGGGATCTCGGCGCTGATCCGGGAATTGGCCGGATGGGGGGACTGGCTCTGCCGATGCCCCGCTTTGCCACGATGCTGGGCTTCCTGGTGATGGCGACCGTTGGCCTGCCGCCCTTCGGCCTATTTTCCGGCTTCATCGGGATGCTGCTCAACCCGCCCGTCACCCGCTTGATCGAAACGCCCGGGGCTTTGCTGGTCATCCTCCTCGCCTGGTTCGGGGCGTCGTGGTATCTGTTCCGGATGATGCAGCGACTCCTCTTCGGTCCCCATCGGCCGGAAATCCTCTATGAAGACCTCCGCCCGACCGAAGTCGCCTCCTTCATGATCGTGCTGGCGTTATTGATCGGCTTGGGCCTTGCGCCGCACGGCTCCCTCGACGCCTCGTTTCTTGCCGACGGTTATCGCACCGCGATGGAATGGAGCCGATGGAACCCGTAGAGCCCAAACACTACAACGACACCCAGCGGATGCGGCTCCGGGGGGTGATCCTGATTGCCGGCGAGATCGTCGCCCCGTACTGGCCGATGCGAACCTTTGTCCATCACAATCCGCTGCATGCACTGGAAGATCTTCCTTTCGGGGAGGCGGTACGGCGCGGGCGGGAACTTCTGGGCGGAAACGGTTATCTCTCCAACGCGCTTTTTCGGGATTATTTCCGCTCGGGCCGGATCCTTCCTCGCCAGGTCGACGCCGCTCTCAGGCCGATGGCGCAGGACCGAAAGGTGGCGCTGGGCCGCAGGGAAGTCGGGCACATCGATGTGCTCCGGGCCCGTCTGCTTCGGGGGATCTCCGACCCCGCGCCCCTCTCGGAAGGCGGCGCGCTCGAGGCCCGGATCGGCCGCGGCGCGGATCGGTCCCTGGTCGACGCGCTGGCCGAGCGGCTCGCGCCCCTGCAGGATTTGCCGGGTCACCCGGAGCCCGTCGTCCCCGCGCCCCCTGGCCGGAGTTCGACCCTGGCGGACTGGTGCGACCGCGCCCTCGGCGCGAAGACCACCGAGCTCATCGATCGGGAATTGATCAAATGGTGCGAGGCCTTCTTGGACGAAGGGCACGCCGCCTGGTGGATGCCCGGTCGGGATAGGGGATTCTACGGCGCGTGGAAATGGCTGGCCGGGCGGGAATGGTCCCCCTGCGCGATCCCGGACAGCCGAAGTAAAATCGCCCGTCTGCCGGACCCGCCGGAAGATGCGCTGCTGGATTCGCTCGACGCGCTCGGAATTCCATCCGAGGCCTGGCCGGACTATCTTTCGCGGCACCTGGCGGCGCTGCCCGGCTGGGCCGGTTTCATTAAGTGGCGTTCGGAGCAGGCCGACTATGAGTGGCAGCAGGTCTATCCAGCCGATCTGGTCCAGTACCTCGCCGTGCGGCTTTGGTATGAGCGGGAATTGGTGCGGCAGGCCTGCCGGGAGGAACTGGGGGTCGACGGGAATCTGAAGTCCATTTCCGAAGCGGTCGCGCGGAACGCGGGCGCCATGGAAAAAGCAGCGGGGCTTCGCGAAGCGTCCCTTCCGCGCGGGGATTCCCGCCACCGATCCTCCGCCTGGCGGCTGAAGTCGCTCGCGGACGCGCTGGAGATCGATGTCCCCGTTTTAATCGAAACCCCGCCCGAGACGCTGAAGGTCCTGCTGGAATGGCTCGACGCCTTTCCGGAGTCGGAGCACGGGCCGGTGTGGCTGGAGGCGTTGGAGGCCGGGTATCAGGAGCAATTAATCGATAAACTCCGGTCCAATCTATCCGGCCCGCCGCCGGCGCCGACGACCGTTCGTCCTCAAGCGCAGGCGGTCCATTGCATCGATGTAAGGTCCGAGCCGTTCCGGCGCCATTTGGAGGCGGTCGGGGATTATGAAACCTACGGCTTCGCGGGTTTCTTCAGCGTCTTCATCCGGTACCGAGCCCTGGGCCATCTCCACGAGACAGACCAGTTTCCCGTGATCATGAAGGCCAAGAACGTCGTGCGCGAAGTTCCCCGGACCTATCATGGGCAGCGGCTCTCCAGGCACCAGGCCGGGACCAGGCTGCTCCAGGCGGGGCATGAGCTGCTTCATGACCTGAAGGAAAATGTGGTTACCCCTTATGTGGCGGTGGAATCGCTCGGCTGGTTTTACGGTTTACCCTTGCTCGGCAAAACCGTCTTCACCGCTTGGTATCAAAATTGGACCGACTGGCTCCGGCGCACCTTCGTGCCGACGGTCGCCACCGCCGTGACCGTGGACAAGCTGTTGCGGGAGGAGGTCGAGGAAATGCTGGCCGCCGAGCAGCGCTCCGTCATCCGCCGTGCGCTCCAGGAACGGTTCGGGGACCGCGATCTGAATCTTTCCCTCGAGCGGCTGGATTATCTGCGCAAACGGGCCCTGGATGAACCTTATTCGGGACAGCATCCCCCGAAAGGATCGCTCACGGCCGGGGAGGAGGCGGACTTTGTCCGGGCGCTGCGCGATCAGTACCGGATCAACCCGGGCGGCGCCTTCGCCCGCATGGAGCGCATCACCCGGATCGGCTTCACGCCCGGAGAGCAGGCCTTCACGGTCGAGACCGCTCTCCGGATGATGGGACTGACCCGGAACTTCGCCCGGCTCGTCCTCTTCTGCGGCCACGGCGGAACGACCGAGAACAATCCCTTCGAGGCGGCGCTGGACTGCGGCGCCTGCGGCGGGAATTCGGGTCAACCGAATGCGCGGGTCCTGGCGGCCATGGCCAACAAACCGCTGGTCCGTGACGCGCTGGCCCGGAACGGCATCGTCATTCCCCAGGATACCTACTTTATCGCGGGCCTGCACGATACGACGACGGACGCCGTTCGGCTCTTCGACCTTGAGGATCTTCCACACACCCACCTCAAAGATCTGCTCCGTTTAAGCCGCGACCTCGAAGAGGCCGGCCGGCGGACCAGCCAGGAGCGATGCGCTCGGTTTCCGGAGATCGCGGCCATTCTCCCGCCGGGCCGGGCGACGCGGGAGGCGCGCCGGCGGAGCGGCGACTGGAGCGAGGTCCGGCCGGAGTGGGGGCTGTCGGGCAACGCCGCCTTTCTCGTCGGCCGCCGCGAGTTGATCCGGGGGATCGATCTTGGAGGCCGGGTCTTTCTTCATTCCTACGACTACCGCGACGATCCCGCCGGCCGGCTGCTGGAGATCGTGATGACCGGTCCGCAAGTCGTCGGGGAATGGATCAACATGGAGCATTATTTCTCCACGGTCGATCCCGAAGTGTACGGCAGCGGGAGCAAAATTTACCACAACGTCGTCGGCCGCTTCGGGGTGATGTCGGGCCCCCAGAGCGATCTTCGCACGGGCCTGGCCCGGCAGACCGTGATGGACGGGCCGCGGCCGTTCCATGAGCCGGTCCGGATGTTCACGCTGATCGAGGCGCCCCGGGATAGGATCATCCGGATCATCGGACGTCAGCGGTTTCTTCAGCATCTGTACGACAATCAATGGGTGCACCTGGCCGCGCTTGATCCGGAGGAAAAAATGTTCTATCGTTATGTTCCGAGGCAGGGATGGACGCCCTTCGGAGTCGAAGGCCGTCCCTGAAGACAAACCCGTCTTAATCAGGAGGAGTATTGCGCATGACCGGCCTCACGCTTCATCCGATGAAAGAGATCCGGATCGTCATTCAAGGCGAACACGTGAAATTTGCGACCGATTTGCTGGACGCCATCAAGGCGACCGGCTACACAATCATCCACAATATCTCGGGCAAGGGCCACCACGGTTTCCACACCGCCCATCCGATGTTCAACGAGATGGACAGCCTGGTGATGCTGATGACCGTCGTCCCGGAGGAGAAGGTGGAGCCGATCCTGGCCGGACTGAAGCCGGTTTTCGACCGCTACACCGGGGTCATGTTCGTCTCGGACGTCGCCGTCAGCCGCGCCGAATATTTTTCGGGGCAGGAAGGGCAGAAGTAAAAAAAGATTTAACACTCATTTAACCCCGCCTTGATCATTTCGTCTCTTTCGTCTGGCATAATCACGCCTGAACGAATCATAATCCGCTCAACTCATCGACAGATAAGGAGATTCCGTCATGAGCCAAAAGAAAATCACGGCGCTTTTGCTCGCTTCGCTCCTGTACGCACCCGCGGCCCACGCGACCGACCTCATCGCGATCGGGACGGTGAACGGCGCCTACGAGGATTTCTCGACCCAAACGGCCGCTCCACTGGAAAACGGCGTGCCGGGTAACCGGCTCGGCGGGGTGGGTTCCGGCCTGGCCTATGCCGGGGGGACGACCTTCATCGCCATCCCGGACCGGGGTCCGAATGCCAACCCCTACAACAGCCTGGTCGACGACACCGTGTCCTATATTGACCGGTTTCAGACCTTTAATTTTAGCCTCTCGCCGAGCGATCCGGGTTCGGCCCTCCCTTTCACGCTGACCCCCATGCTCACCGACACGACGCTGTTGTCGAGCCGTAGCCCGCTCGTCTACGGCACGGGTTCCGGTCTGGGACTGGAAAGCGGCGCGCCCGTTTTGAATGCCGTGAATCACACGCATTATTTCACCGGCCGTTCGGACAATTTCGATCCGTCCAGGCTCTCGACCTATCCCGGGGACGCCCGTCTGGATCCGGAGGGCGTGCGCGTCTCGAACGACGGCCGGAGCGTTTTCATTTCGGACGAATACGGCCCCTATGTTTACCAGTTCGACCGCGCCACCGGAATGCGCATCCGGTCTTATGCCCTGCCCGACAACCTGGCCATAGCCACACTTAGCCCGCAGAAAGATGTCGAGATCGGCTCGAATACAGTCGGCCGCGTCACCAACAAGGGCATGGAAGGCCTCGCGATTACCCCGGACGGCGAGATGCTTGTGGGGATCATGCAGGCCAACCTGGAGCAGGATAAGAAAAAGAGCCTGCGGATCGTCACCATCGCCATCCGGAGCGGTGTCGTCCACGAGTACGCCTACCTTCTCACCGACGGATCGGGCGTCAGCGAAATCGTCGCGGTCAACAACCACCAGTTCCTGGTGGATGAACGGGACGGCTCCGGCATGGCCGACACGCCCCTGCTCACCGATACGGCCTCCGCGGCCCAGGTTAAGGAAATGTTCCTGATCGATCTCGACGGTGCCCGGGACGTCACCGCGTTGAGCGGCGATCTCTCGGGTTACGCCGTCCCCAAGAGCCTGTTCCTCGACATCGTCGGCAAGCTGAATGCCGCCGGCATCGACAGCTTCCTTATCCCGTCCAAGATGGAGGGCGTGGCGTTCGGGCAGGATGTGATCTTCAACGGGGCGACCAAGCACACCTTGTATATCGCCAACGACGACGACTTCCTCGCCGCCATCGCCGACCCGCTCAAGCTCCCGAACGATCCCACCCGCGGTCTCGTCGCCAACCCGAACCAATTTTATGTGTTTGCCTTTGACGACAACGACCTTCCGGGTTATGTTCCCCAGCCGGTCCGGGAACCGCGCGGGCGGGGACACGACGGGGACGACCGCCATTGATGGGCCCGGACAGCATCAAAGAAAATGATCGGGTGGTTTTAACGGCCGATATCCCAAAGGAAGGGCTGAAAACCGGCAACGTGGGCACGGTCGTGCGCGTTTTCAAAGGCGCCGGGGCTTACGAGGTCGAATTTCTAACGCCCGAGGGCGATCCGGTTTGCGTCACCACGGTTCATGCCTCCCAGGTGCGTCGCGTCGGCGAAGAGAAAATTTCAAACGCCGGTCAATGAAAGATCGGCCTTGGATCGATATTCACAATGGGCGATTTTCCTTTCCTTGAACACCGCCCGTTCTCTCATAAGGATCAGGAAGCTGAACTCCCGAGGCTCCGGTTTCTTTGTTAGGATTTTTTTTCTTTTTGTGACGGAAAAATTGACACTTGGCGCTATCACCCCCCGAAAATCGGGTTTGACAGATCCGATAATCATACAATTGTACAGATAGATCAAGGCCTTGCAGCCTTCGTGAAATTCGGCCTAAGAAAATGGTATGCTTTCTGCAAATATCCCGCATATGATTTCCGCGCCCCTATATCGTGACTTCTTACAAATCGTTTCCACCCGTCTGCCTTCACTTCCGGATAAACCGGAGGAGACTCCGGACCGCATCATACACGCGCTATGGCTCAAGGCCGCGGGCGTCTCCGTTTCCGTTGAGCATGCGGGCGAGCTTGCGCTTCCCGCGCTGGATCGATCCGCCGTCGCAAAGCTGCGCGACCTTGTGGCCCGACGCCTAGCCGGGGTTCCCATTTCCTATCTCACGGGGCGTCAGCGTTTCATGGGATTGGAGTTGCAGGCGGACCCGGGAGCCTTGATCCCGCGCAAGGAAACGGAACTTCTTTGTCGATCGGCCATCGATGTATTACGTCGCATGGCGAGCCGGAAGGAAAATTTAACCATCATGGATGTCTGCACGGGTTCCGGAAATCTGGCGGTGGCGCTGGCCCATTATGTGTCACACGCCCGCGTATTCGCGTCGGACCTTTCGCCCGAAGCAGTCGAGGTGGCGAGACGGAATGTCCGGTATCTGGAACTGGACAAGAGAGTGGAAATAAGGGCGGGAGATTTATTCGCGCCTTTTGAAGACCCGTTCTTCCATGGGAATGTCGACCTGATCACCTGCAACCCCCCCTACATTTCGAGCGGGAAGCTGGAGGCCATGCCGGAGGAAATCCTCAAGCACGAGCCTCGCCTGGCCTTCGATGGGGGGCCCTTTGGAATCCATGTCCTGAACCGCTTTATCCAGGATGCGCCGCGTTTTCTCCGCAGAGGCGGATGGGCGGTCTTCGAAGTCGGCCTCGGGCAAGGTCGGGCGATCTTTCAGCGGCTCGCCGGCGACGACCGGTTTCGAAAGATTATTCCCATTCAGGATAGTTCCGGCCGAGTGCGCGGAATCATGGCCTCGCGTTAGTATCGCCTCCCTCCGGACTCTGCGCTTTCCTCCTCACCCATTGCCCGTTACTTCCCACGCTTTCTTGACCCGTTGGCTCCAAAGGGATATAATCCGCCATCACACGACGGGGTCAGGCTTCCTAGAATAAAACACTGGGATAAAAATGAACGGACCCCTCTACCGGTTTTTTGCCGACGATCACCGGCGGCTTGAGGAGTTTTTGAATCGCGCCGCGACGGACCCGGCCGCGATCGACACCTCGGCCTATGATGAATTTCGTCGGGGCCTTTTAAAACATATCGGCCTCGAGGAGAAAATTCTCCTTCCGGCGGCCCAGCAGGTATTGGGCGAAGCGCCGTTTCCGATGGCGGCCAAGCTCCGTCTCGATCATGGCGCCCTCGCCGCGCTGACCGTCCCGCCGCCCTCGCCCGGCGTCATCGCCGCACTCCGCGCAATCCTGACCGATCACGACCGCCTCGAGGAAGTGCCCGGCGGGGTGTATGATCAGTGTGAACGGCTCATCGGCGATGGAATCGGCGATCTGCTGATCCGGCTGCGTCGCGCGCCGGACCTGGAGGCGATGCCTCCGAATCCCGATCCCCGTGTGTTGGACGCGGTCCGTCGGGCCATGACTAGGGCGGGGTACAATTTCGACGACTACGCCGGAATGTGACTCGATCTCACCCGGCTCTCCGAAAGATGATCCGATAGGCCAGCAGAATCAGGATGGAGCCGACCACGGCGGCGATGAATCCGGAAAGCTCGCCGGTGATGGAGACGTTGAGGTACTGGCCCAGATAAGTCGCCAGGCCCGCCCCCGCGATGCCGATCAGCGGCGTGACGATGATCCCGCTTGGATCGTCTCCCGGCATGATGATCGTGGCCGCGATGCCGGCCAGTACGCCGATGATCACGGTTCCCACGACGCCCATGCCGCCGAGCAACTGCAGAATCGAGTTCACCTGTTCCATCACGCGCCTCGCTCGAGATTTCCAATGATCGTCCCTATATATGTATCCGTATAACTCAAGGAATGCCGGAAGTCAAGAGCCGCCTCGAATGTTTCCCGGATTTGAATGAGTCCGGAATTCGGAGGAAAACAAAAAAGGCCCCCCGATTGAAATCGGGGGGCCTTTTCGTTTGCGCGTCGAGAGTACTATATCTTAACGACGTTCGTGGCCTGGGCGCCTTTCGGTCCCTGGGTCACTTCAAATTCCACGGCCTGGCCCTCGTCAAGAGACTTGTAGCCTTCGTCCTGAATCGCCGAGAAATGGACGAAAACATCTCCGCCCGTTTCCTGCTCGATGAATCCAAAGCCTTTGCCGGCATTGAACCATTTTACTTTTCCTTTTGCCATCTTGTTAATCCCTCCCTTCCTATTAAATTCGCCTTACTTCAGACTTCGTGAAAGCGACATAAAAAAACCGCAGGGCCTCGTGTGAAAGACTCTGCGGTTGATCAGACCTTCAAAACTCCCGAAACAAAGCTGGGGTTAATGTAACAGAAGAATACCGGAGATGTCAACTAATATATTTTGCCGCCCGGCCGGATGCCGCGCCGCACGGCCATTTCACGACCGACCTCGGCCAAGTCGGATTTCTCCAAAACATTGCCGGCCAGGGGAAAGATATCGGAATCCTCCACGGCGATATGCCGTTCGTACGTCTTCTTCAAATCATCCAGGACCTGAGACAGCCGCTTCGCCTCCCGGGTCGAAAGACGGCCCTCGGCCAGCCATCGTTGACCGAGTGTTTCGACTTCGGCGTGCACTTTTTCGGCCTTGTCGTGATCCGCCTCCAAGGTATCGAGCGCGGCGAGAGCGGTCTGAACCTGTTTGTTTTTGGATTTACGCATCCGCGGAAACAGGGATTCTTCTTCGTCCCGCGTATGATTCGGGGCGGCCTCTCGGAAGTAGCGAAGGGCTTTCTCCAGGGCCTCCCGTCGCTCTGCATTCAACTCACAGCCGCCGGTCTGTGCGATCTTGATTAACAATGACAGGAAGGATTCGATCCGACGGTGGCAATCGCCGAGCAGCCCCACCGGATCCGAAAACGAACTCTCCGGCTTCTGACCTATTTTGATTGGCATAAGCATTGCCTTATTTGAAGGGATGTCTTCAGAATAGCGAAGCGGGTGAGTTGGTGTCAACTTGTCCATTAAAAAAGGACGAATAAATTGAGTCTGTATCGTAATAAATGGAAATATAGAGGGGAGAGGAATTTCCAAAAACGGAGGGGTTTCCTTTTGGGTTACAGGTAGATATCTAAAATTCTACTAATCGTATTCCAATTTCGTGTGGTGATCTTTCGGCCGAATTGTTTTTCGAGAAAACCCATGAGGTCCGTTGTTCCGGTGCTTGGAGACAGCGTCACGACGCTGAAAACCGCGCTTTCGCTCGCGTGCAGGAGGCGGAGACTTTTGTCGGGGGATCGGTAGGGGATCTTGAGGCCGCCCCTGGGTTTCTCGGAGAGGAAGGTGACGTAACGCCTCGTTTGGGGCGTCATTTTTATCTCTTTAAAGGGATTCCTCTCGGCCAGCCGTTGTAATTCCGCGATTGTCCGGACCAGCACGACGATCTCATGTCCTAATTTCTTTTTCAGCCTTCCTTCGATGGATAGGCCGAGTTCCCGCGGACTTGCATTCGGCGAATAGAAAATTACATTGCCGCTCGCGAGGATCGTCCTGACATTTTTAAACCCGAGCGACTCGAAGGCCTTCTTCAACGCATCCATCTTGACGGGTTTCTGCCCGAGGTTGTTGATCCCGCGCAGAAAGGCCGCGTAGGAGCTTTGTCTGTCGCCCCGCTCCGACTTCATGCCGGGCCATTACACCTCGACTTCGATGCTGTTGCCCGACACGCGGACCTTGTGGCTCTCGACTCCCTTGGTCGCCGGCGCCCCGAGGGCGTTTCCGGTCTTGACGTCGAAGACCGCGCCGTGCCAGGGACAGGTCACTTCGTTCCCCGAAAGTTCGCCCTCCGACAGCGGACCGCCCCGGTGGGTGCAGGTGTCGTCGATCGCGTAATAAGTCCCGTCGACATTGAACAGGGCGATCTTCTTTCCGCCCGCCTCGACCTTTTTTCCTTGTCCGGGGGCCAGGTCCCCCGTCGTTCCGACTTTTACATATCCCGCCATACCTTACCTCCTATTATTGTTCAAACGGAGTTCATTGCGTCACAGTGTTTTCATGTCGATGCTGAAACGATACCGAACATCTCCTTTGAGGACGCGCTCGTAAGCCGCCTCGACCTGCTGGATCGGAATCACCTCGACGTCGGAGGTGATGTTCCGGGCGGCGCAATAATCCAGCATCTCCTGAGTCTCGCGAATGCCGCCGATCATCGAGCCGGCCAGTTGTCTTCTCTTGGGAATGAGCGAGAAGGCCTGAAGCTCCAACGGTTTTGCCGGCGCCCCCACGAAC
>Ga0335084_10003434_pt1 | contig 15434 bp, 10 predicted proteins | sample Lox_Sample_44_FD_206721 | JGI IMG/M metagenome (GOLD analysis project Ga0335084, IMG submission 206721) | Soil microbial communities from Loxahatchee National Wildlife Refuge, Florida, United States - Lox_Sample_4.4 | ecosystem: Environmental > Terrestrial > Soil > Wetlands | place: USA...
AGCACCACCGAGAAAGCACTCCCCCTCGTATTGGCACGCTGGATTTCGTCAATGGCTTCCAACCCGGTTCCTACGGTCAGTACGCGCATGCCTGCCGCACCCAGCATCTGCGCTAGTACGCGTGCACATGTGGCATTGTCGTCCGCAATAAGCGCGGTGGCGCCGGCGCACTCAGACGGGAGCGCCGGCGCTTTGCGCTGATCGGCGCCGCCAGGCCCCGCCTGCACCGTGAAGTAAAACGTGCTGCCTTTTCCCACTTCGCTTTCCACCCAGATCGTCCCGTTCATCAGCTCTACCAAGCGCTTACAGATCGACAAGCCGAGGCCGGTGCCCCCGTACTTTCTCGCGATCGATCCGTCAGCTTGAGCGAAGGCCTCAAAGATTTTCTCTTGTTGTTCCTTGGCGATGCCTGCCCCCGTGTCCTTCACCGCGAAATGCAAATAGAGACGTCCCCGCGGACCGTCCTTGGCGGATACCGAAACGACAATTTCGCCATAGTCAGTGAATTTCACCGCGTTCCCTACCAAATTCACCAGAATTTGGCGAATTCTGCCCGGATCACCCATGGCCTTTTCCGTCACTCCGGCCTGAATCTCGCACACCAGTTCCAGGCCTTTCTCCTGAGCGCGCAGGCTCTGCATCTTCAGCGTCGCGTTCACTGTCTCGCGTACATCGAACGCCACATTCTGCAAGTCCAGCTTCCCCGCCTCGATCTTCGAAAAATCCAGGATGTCGTTGATGACTGTCAGCAGGCAATCCGCCGAGGATTTCACGGTCCCGAGATACTCCCGTTGCTCTTTCGTAAGCGGTGTTTCCAATGTCAACTCCGTCATCCCGATGACGCCGTTCATGGGAGTCCGAATCTCATGGCTCATGTTGGCCAGGAATTCGCTCTTCGCGCGGTCCGCGCTTTCAGCCGCCTCTTTCGCGCGCTGCAGCGCTTCCTCAGTACGAACTCGAAAGATAAACAGCGCGATGTTCTCCGAAGCGGTCTCCAACGCCCGCAGCGTGTTCGCCGTAAATGACCGGCCCGACCATGCTGCAATCGCGCCTACAGTGCGTTCGCCTACGACCAACTTCTGGTAGGTACAAACCCACGCGATCGCCGAGGGGCCCCGGTCAGCGCTGCCGTTGGTTACTTCCAACTCCAGTTCTCCGGTCTTCTCGTTCGCTGACCACGCCATCACCTGTGTTGCTTCCAGAAGCCGTCCGAAAGCCTCGGCACACGACCGGAGGCCTTCCGGCAAACTCTTGCTGTGTGTGAGCACTGCGCCTATCTCCGCCGCAAATGCCGCGAGCTTTGCGCGCTCTTCCAGTTCTGATTCGGCCCGCTTCCGTTCGCTCACCACCGCGCCGACGCACAATCCCGAAAGCCCTAGGGTCAAGGCCACGAGTTGTAATCGCGGCATGCCCTCCACTCGGCCGACGCTTTGTGTCAGCAGGATCATCCCGGAGTTCATCGCGAACGTCGCCAGTGATACCCCCTTGACTCCGTGCTTCAGGGCAATCCACATCACCGGAATAAGCAAAGCGTAGAGAGGCTGGAACTCCCGGGCTTCCGGAAAACGGAACACCAGCCACAGCGCCCAGACAATCGCCGCGCACTGTGCGCCAAGTTCTGCTAGTTCTCTGGCCCAGTTTTCCAGCGGCGCCGGCTGGTCGACCTTCCTCGAATCGGCTCCCGTCATCCATCTGTTGAGCCTCGGACCCAGATGCACCAGCAACAGAGGAGCGAAAGAAACCAAGGAAATGGCGTCGCTCTCCCACCAATTGATCGCCGTTTTGCTTACGCTGGTCTTCTGCAAAAGCCCGTCAGCCAATAACGTGGCGGTGCCGATAAGGGCGCAAACAACTTCCACGCTCAGAAAAGTCAGCGCAAACCATCCCACATCCCTCAGCCGTTTGAGACTCATGTCGATCCGGATTCGGTCGCGCAGAAACTTCGTTGCTGTTATGTATGGAAGGTATGTGGCGATGGCACCCGGCAGGCCACACCACGAAAACCAAGCCCGGTGGTAGTTCAGACGGGCCGCGAGGATTGACGCAAAGAATACCAACGCCCAATATCGCATTCCGCCCCACAGAACCAACGCTACAGCCAGTCCTGTCGGCAGATACCAAGTCGGCGCGCCCTCCCATTGCTGCAAGGGAGCCGCATAGCCATCGACCAGGAGAAAGAGCGCAACAAAGGATACCGACAACACGAGCTGCTTCCAAGCCGGCGCATCGGCCCAGTCTGGACGGGACATCACTTCGCCTTTCTCGTCTGTTTCGCTGCTCACTCTTGTGCCCGAGCCGGGTGGGCTGGACCCCTTTGACGGCGGCGTCTTACCCACACCACTACTTCCATTTCTGTAAGGTGGTTTGCAACTCGTTGCCCCTTGATTCCCCCCGACGTCCGGCTAAGCTTCCTGTCTTCAGTCAACCGACCGAAGGTCGAAGGCGACACCGATCGCCCCCATCGGGTTGGTGTTCCAAGCGGGGAAGACCATCCATTCTGGCCACCTCCCCGTCGAGCGGTTTGTCCCAAATTCGACACAGTCCTATCCCGCAAGCGGACACCGCCGCCACGACTGTCGTCGCTCTTATTTGCGTTTACGCATGTGATTGTATGATTTCCGGGCGCCGCGCTACGGTCCAGAAATTGCCTTGAAACTAAAAAGCACGTTTATCCTGCCGATTGTGTGGGAGGCCCCTATGAAGAAGATCGATCGCGTTCGCGAAAAGATTACGATTCTGCCCACCGCGACATATTTGTCCAAGATGCATGACGCTGGGTGGAAACTCGTGGCCCTGGAATGGGAACGCGAAATCGACGTCCCTGAGGATCCGGCGACGTCACCCGCGGAGCTCACCTCCGGTTCAGAGGAGATTCCTTTTGGCCTCCGCGTCGCGCCGGATTGCCGCCATCTCGAAGATGATCCTCAAGAGATGGAAACCTTGCGTTTCCTGACCGAGATGATCGTGCAAGATGTGTCATTCAAAAGCATGGCGGACGCACTCAATATTCGGGGATATCGCACGCGCGATGGTCAACCATGGAACGCAGCCACCGTCTTTAAACTCACACCGCGCCTTGTGGAGGTCGCTCCGCGCATTCTTTCCAGCGGCGATTGGGAATCACGAAAGAAACAGATGACGCGAGTCGCTTGGAACTCGTAGCCTGGCGTAGCGCTACCGACATCTTCACTCCCACGAAATCATAATCTCGTCGGCATTCTCGACGATCACCGTTTTTTGGGGTTTCATCCGTTCTTTCTCTCTAAGCCCACGGAACTGCGCCTTGTCGAAGTACAGCGGCTCCAGCTCATCGAGCGGATCCACGATTGGACGGGTTTCCTCGCGAACCGTAACGGACTTGCCATCGCACAGGAAGTTGCCCTCCTTTTCGAAGCCGTGAAGCACAAGCTCGATCTTTTTGAATCGTGATGGATACTTCCCTTCTGGCTTTCCGAAAGCCAGCCGCCTCTGGAACGGATCAAACGTGATTTGGCGGAAATAGTAGTCGCCCCGCTGGTAGTCCAGCGTGCTTCCATCGTCCTCGTAATAGGCAAACGTATTGCTCTTCGAGCCGTTGTAGATGTGCACAAACAGCGTGTCCCCCGGATCATCCCTAGTCGACTGCACGGCGCCCTGCAACGGGAGGATCGACGACGCTTTGACGAAAACCGGTATTCGCCATGTGGGATACTCGCTGCCGAACTCTCCTGCACCGGCGATCCTCTGGTCCGAAAACAGGTCGTACCATTCGCCGGCAGGCAAGTAGGTGGTCTTGCTCCGCTGTTGGCTCGTCATCGGATTCACCAAAAGCGCATCACCGAACAGGAACTCATACTGATTCTTCACTTCGTATATACGAGCATCGAAAGGACTGTCGAGGCACAGGCAGCGGCTGACCGGTATCCCGGTGACCGAGCTCTCGTGGAATTTCGAATATAGATACGGCAGCATCCGGTACCGCAGCCCGATGTATGTCTTCGAGAGCGCTTCCGCCTCTTCACCATAGGCCCACGGTTCATTTGCCGCCGCGAACTGTTCACGATGGTTGCGCAGGTAAGGGGAGAACACCCCAACTTCTACCCAACGTTTGTACAATTCCTTGTTTCCGTCGCCGATGTACCCGCCCAAGTCCGGCCCCGTGAACGACACGCCCGCGAGTCCCATCTGCGTGTTAAGCAGAGTCCCCAGCAAGATGTGCTCATCTTTCGCCTGGTTGTCACCGCTCCACACCGCCGCATAGCGCTGGATTCCCGCAAACCCTGAACGGCTCAGTACGAACGGACGCTTGTTTCCAGCGTATTTCCGGAATGACTCGAAGGATGACCTGGCCATAAGCATTCCATAGTAGTTGTGGGCTTCCGCCGTCGTTCCGCCATGCCCGTCAAAATCAAACACCACGTTCTCGGGCATCGCTTGGCCGTCGATTGCCGGTTCATTCATGTCGTTCCAATAGCCGTTGATTCCCACATCTTGGTAGACCTTCATGTTGTCGGTCCACCATGCGCGAGCTTTAGGATCCGTGAAATCCGGAAACACGTTTGTGTTTGGGTAGATATCCGCCACGTACGCTTCGCCATCCCGATATTTCAGAAACACATCCTCTTCGAGCCCGCCCCTGTACGCGGGATATGTTTCGTCGATCTTGATCCCGGGATTCACCGAAGCGGTAAGTTCGATATTCATTGCTCGCAATTTCGCCGCCATCGCCCCCATATCCGGAAACCGCGACGTGTCGATGCGAAATGGCTCGTAATCGGCGTCCAGCACGATACCGTCCAGCGGGATCTTCTTGTCTCGGAACGTCCGGGCGATGAACATCACCTGATCTTCCGGAAAATAGCTGCACCGCGACTGCTGGTAGCCGAGGCTCCATCGGGGCGGGAGAGGCATCCGGCCAGTGAGTAATGTGTAGTGTTCGAGGATTTTTGCGATCGACTCGTCGTGTATGAAGAATTCGTCCCGGTCGCCTCCGTCAAACGTGTAGGACGCGAACCGATTGTTCGATGCGCCGAAATTGAACACCGCGCGGTAGGAATTGTTGAAAAATATCCCGTACATCCGCTGATCATGGAGGCCGAGGAAAAACGGAATGCTTACGTACATCGGAATCCGCGGATCGTCGTACCTGTAGTTGTCGGTGTTGCGCAGCGTCACCACAGTGCCGCGCCTGTCTAGGTTCCCCAATTCTTCGCCCAGCCCCACGAACCGTTCTTCCGGCTGCAGTTTCTCGTAAATGGCGACCCTCTCGCCGGAGAAGGTCGTCCCCAGCCCTGGCCCTCTGATGTCCTCAGTCAGGACAAAGCCTCCTGCATCTCGAAAAGTCGCGCGAAGCCAGGGCGAGGTGTCCATCTCGAGAGTTAGTCGCGCCGTTCTTACGGCAAGCTTTCCACCGGATTCTTCTACCGAGAAATCTGCGAACGGCGGAATTGAATTGTCCGTCAGCGCATAGGAGAAACTCTTGAGTCTGGCCTTGAGAGATACCTGAAGCCGAATCACATTCTCCGAGTAAACGGACACCGCGAAAGACCCCTCCGCAGTTTTGCCTTCGACTCCGTGTGGCGTTTTCTGATAAGCAAGAATTTCGCCGATGGTTTGTGCCCTTCCCGTGATGGGAAACAGGGAAAGCACAGCGAGCGTGATGACAAGAAACAAGAGATCTCCGCTTTTTCGTTCTGGGAGTCCAGTCTGGGATGTTTTCATGTGTAGGCGATCCTGGTGTCCCCATTTTGCCCCAAAACTGATTTGCCCGCCGTGCCAGCTCGCCCATTGCATCCGGAAACCGCCCGGAGTATATAAATCCCTCATCTTCCCCAGGGGGCTGCATGTTGATCGATCGTCTTCTGGAAGTCACCGTTGAATCGTTGGACACTGCACTGGCGGCCGAGCGAGGTGGCGCCGACCGGATCGAAGTCTGCGCCGAACTTACTCATGGAGGAGTCACGCCTCCTGCCGCTGCACTTCGCAAAATCCATGACGAATTGGAGATTCCGGTCTTTGCCATCATTCGGCCGCGTGCCGGCAACTTTGTCTATTCCGACGCGGAGTTCCAGGTGATGCTTCGCTCGATCGACACCGTGCGCGACCTCTCTCTTGAAGGTGTGGCGCTCGGCATTCTTCGCGATGACTGTACTATCGATATCGAGCGCACTCGCGAGCTCGTCGATGCGGCACGTCCGCTCGAGGTCACATTCCACCGGGCTTTCGACAGCACACCGGATTTTCTTCGCGCGCTGGATGACGTTCTACGGACGGGGGCGACCCGCATTCTCACTTCCGGCGGCGCAAAGGGAGCTCCCGAAGGCGCTGCCGCTCTACGTCAACTGGTACACGCTGCTGGCGACCGCATCATGGTTGTCCCGGGCGCGGGCTTGCATTCGGGCAACATCGCTCAAGTTGCAGCCGAAACTCGTGCAAACGAATTTCACTCCGGACTGGGAACGGTCCTTCCTTACGGAAGCACCAACCTTGCGAAATTCGAGTCGGAGATCCACAGCATGAAACGCGTTTTGCACAGCTTGAATTACACTTCTGCAACAAAACAGCAACCCACGTAAACCTTCCTGACATACGACAACTCTCCTACCTGTTATTTTGACGGAGCATTTACCACTCCCTAACAGTCAGCCGCGAAGATGTTCGCCCGGCCCCCGCGCACTCATTACAGGCGAGATTCTGAACCTGTGATGAGGTTCCACAGCATCGCTTGCTGTGCAGGTCTGTCGAACTCACATTTAGGAGAAACCAAAGATGTATCACTTCGTCAGTCGAGCTGTTGCCGTAGTTGCCTCGGCCGCGCTAGTCTTTGTCCCAGTAAATTCCGCCAAGGATGGCCCCTCGTTCCGGTTCACACCGGTGCCGAGCGCCAATCCGAAGATCGTCGGCTCTTCACAGCCCAACGTCCTGCCGCCCGAATTGACGGAAGCGCCCGTCGCGCAGGGCTCGGTCGTCCTAGAGAATGGTTCGGACGTCAGCAACTACTATGGCTACAACAACGACGGACCCCTTGTGCCGGTGCCGGGCGACCTGCCTTCCGGCTCACACAAGGTTGAAGCGACCAAAACCGAGCCGGACAAGAACACCTACCTGATTCTCCGCAATCAGCACGGTTCTGATCCCGATTATGACTATGGCACCCACTTCCTCTATCAGGGCCATGAACTCGGCGCTGACGGCAAGGGATATATCACTCGCATCAACCTGGATGCCGATGGTGCCCACCGCGTCACTCAGCTTGCCACGACGGATGTCAACGGCAACGCTCTCCCCACAATTGATGGCTCAACATGGTATCCCTTTTCCCACAGGCTCCTCTTCACTTCAGAAAGCGGCTCCAACGCGAGCATCCTTCAGGCCACGCCCGACTATCCGTCGACCGTAGAAGACATCTCGGGAATCGTCGGCCGTGCCGCCTATGAAGGTGTCCAGGCAGACCGCTTTGGCCGCATCCTCCTCGTGGAAGACGCCAGCGGAAAGGCTGGCGCGGTGAACACCCACGCCAAACAGCCCAACAGCTTTGTCTACCGATTCCTTCCCTACAATCCTTCGGATCTCAAAGCCGGCGGCAAGTTGCAGGTGCTGCAGGTGAAATCACAAGCCCACTCTGGTGCAATCGTGTTCGGAACGGATCCTGACGCCGATATCCTCTCGCAGGATGTCAAAGATCTGCACACCTACGGCAAGCTCTTCCTCACCACATGGATCACTATCCATGACACAGCGACGCAGGGCAGCGACCCCTTCAACGCCAACGCCGCTGCCAAGACGGCCGGTGGCACGCCCTTCAAGCGTCCGGAAAACGGCCAATTCCGTCCCGGCACGGACTTCTCCGAATTCGTGTTTGCGACAACAGGCGACACTAATGCTCTGACTGAAGCGGGCTCAACCTACGGTGGATTTGGCGCTATCTTCAGACTGCGTAACCTCGCCGGTCCCTTTGGAATTCTCTCTCTCGCCTACAACGGCGATGTCGTTCACTCCGGCTTCGACAATTGCGCGTTCTGGGATGCCAATCGCATCGTCTTTGTCGAAGACGCCGGCGACACCCTACATAGCCAGCGCAACGCCCTCGACTCCGCTTGGCTGATCGACTTGAACGCGAATTACAGCAACCCGGCTGTTCAGCCCGCTCGCGTGCTCGCTGAAGGCCGCGATGCTTCGGCCACTCTTGACTCGCAGTTCAGCGGCCTGCCCGGCTACCAAAACGAAGGCGACAACGAAATCACCGGCTGGCACGAGTCCGACGGCGATCCCACGGTCGGTGGCCTGCTCGGCGCGAAGATCCCCACGCCGTTTCGCAACGGTTGGCGCGTCTTCTACACCCAGCAGCACGGCGACAACTTCACCTGGGAGATCATTCCGGCCAACTGAACGGGCCTCACGACAACTCTAAACAGGAAAGGGGCACGCTTTTCGCGTGCCCCTTTTGTTCTCTTTCTTGGAATTTTGCTCAGGCCTTCTGCGCTTGGCGACGTAGGAACGTCGGCACGTCCAGGTCGTCCTTGGGAACGTCGTGCTGAACCTCGCGCACGTTCTGCGCCACCTGGTGGACCACATTCGGTGGTGCCTGTACCGGCAGTTCCGTCTGTGTCGGCACGTCTCGTCCCGCCTTCCACGTCTTCGGAAGGAATGCCGGTTTTTGGGCAATCTGTTTCTTACCCGCGTCCTTAAACCCCGCCGCGATCACGGTGATCTTCACCATATCTTTCATAGCGTCGTCCATCACCGCCCCAAAAATAATATTCGCATTCTCGTGCGCCGCTTTCTGAATCACGCTGGAAGCTTCGTGCACTTCATGCAGCGAAAGCGACGAACTGCCGCAAATGTTGATGAGAATCCCCTGCGCGCCCTGAATCGAATTGTCTTCCAGCAGCGGACTCGAGATTGCCCGATTCGCCGCATCGATCGCGCGGTTCGCGCCGCTCGCCATCGCCGTACCCATCACGGCATATCCTTGCCCGTGCATGATCGCCTTCACATCGGCAAAGTCGCGGTTGATGATGCCTGGCACGGTGATGATGTCCGAGATTCCCTGTACCGCCTGTCGCAGGATATCGTCTGCGATTCGAAACGCATCGAAGAAGCTCGTTCCCGGCTCCACGGTTTCCATCAGTCGCTCGTTCGGAATCACGATGACCGTGTCCACCACGCCAACCAGTTCCTGCAGTGCCTGCTCCGCCTGCAGCATTCGCCGCTTCCCTTCGAATGCGAACGGCTTCGTCACCACCGCGACGGTCAGCGCGCCCAATTCGCTCGCGAGAGACGCGACCACCGGCGCCGCGCCACTGCCCGTCCCCCCCCCAAGCCCCGAAGTGATGAAGATCATGTCTGCGCCTTCCAGCGCTTCGATAATCTTGTCCGTATCTTCGAGTGCCGCTTTGCGGCCGATCTCAGGGTTCGCGCCCGCTCCCAGCCCCTTCGTCAGTTTTGCGCCCAGTTGCAGTTTCACCGGCGCTTGGGACAATTTCAGAGCCTGCAGGTCCGTGTTCGCCGTGATGAACTCCACGCCCTCCACTTTCGCGCGAATCATTCGGTTGACCGCGTTGCAACCCCCGCCGCCCACGCCGATCACTTTGAGCTTCGCGGGTGAAAGCTCCTCACTGAAACTCATCCGGATGCCTGCGTCTTTTGCTGTCATGCTTGCCCCTTTCCGGCTGGTCCAAATTCTTTTATAAAGCGCAGATAGCAGGGTTTCCACAGGCAGTTTTCCAGGCTGTGGAAAAACGCCCCATTTTAGGCCCTTCCCGCGTTCGCCGCCGCTCTGTGCGGCTCAAATTCTCACGCTCCCGCGAACATCGCGCGGAGTTTCGAAACCAGCGTGCCGCCCTTGGCAGGAACCGTTCGCCTCGCTTTTGCGGCGTATAGCACCAGGCCAACAGCCGTCGCGTAGTCCGGCCTGGCTACTTGTTCCGGCAGGTCCAGAATCCCGCGCGGCTCGGCAATTCGCCCGGGCAGGTGGAACCCATCTTCAGCCATCTCCAGCAAGCCATTGAGTTGCGCCCCGCCCCCCGCCAGCACAAATCCGGCGGGTATCTGCTTCAAAAGCCCGGCGCGCTGCAGATCATCGGCCACAAGTGATAACAACTCCTGTGCCCGCGGTTCGATAATTTCCGTCAGCATCCGCGTGAAAATGGTTCGCGGCGGTCGATCACCCACGCTGGCAATCTCAATCGCATCGTCCGTGCGCATCAGCGCTGCCGCTGCCCAACCATGATGCTTCTTGATGCGCTCCGCTTCCGGAATCGGCGTCCGCAATCCCACCGCAAGGTCATTCGTAAAATGGTCTCCGCCAATCGCGACGGCTCCCGTGTGCCGCACGACTCCTCCTCCGTAGACGACGAGTTCCGTCGTGCCGCCGCCAATATCCAGCATGCAGCAGCCCAGATCCTTTTCATCCTGCGTCAGGCACGCTTCCGCCGACGCCAGCGGTTCCAGCACCGTGTCGTTGATCAGAATTCCAGCCTTATTCGCGGCGCTCACCAGGTTCTGCGTCGCGGAACTCGACGAAGTCACGATGTGTACATTCGCCTCGAGACGCTGGCCCACCATGCCGATCGGATCGTGAATCCCTGCTTGCGCGTCCACAAGGAACTCGTGTGGCAACACATGCAGCACTTCGCGATCTTCGGGAAGCGCGATGTTTCGCGCCGTGTCGATGGCCCGCTTCACGTCCTCGCGCTCGATATCGCGCGGCCTCGGTCCCAGCGATATGCCGCCCCGGCTGTTCACTCCGCGTACGTGCCCGCCCGCAACCCCGATCACCGCGGATTCGACCGGCACGTTGGCGACGCCCTCAGCTTCCTCCACTGCGCGCCTGATCGAACTCACCGTCGAATCTAGGTTGACGATCAAGCCCTTCCGCAACCCCTTGGATTCGGCCGCGCCCAGCGCCAGGAAACGCACCTGCTCTCCATCCATCTCCGCTAGCAGCACACACGTCTTCGTGCTTCCGATATCCAGCCCGACCAGATACTTGTCTTTCTTCGCCAAGTCGCTCTCCTGCGCTTTGCTATTTCCCTTTGGAAGCCACGGCGCTGGTGTCGGGGTTCACCACCACCTGCTTCGCGTACTGCAAATCAATCGACCGAACCTGCCCTGCATTCGCCTGCCACTGCGCAAAATTCTCCACCAGCAATTGGTACTTGCGGTTAAACTCGCCCTGCCCGAAATGCACGGTCACGCCTCGCGCATTGTCCTCCGTTGCCAATCCGGTTAGAACCGCTCGCAAATCCCGAGGATTGCTCAGATCAACCTCGCTCACCTTGTCGGCCGATCCCGCCTTCACCAGACTGATGCTCTTGATGAAGTCCTGGTAAGTGGCCATCCTTTTTTCACGCTCTTCCCGGGGGATGCTGTCGCTCAATCCCGTCACAATGGGAAAAAAGAATTCCTCTCCCTGCGGCCGGTCGAGGAGCACTCCATGCGCATCAATCAATGCCAGCTCGGTGCCATTTCGGAAAAACGCAATCGGCGTGCGTTCCGTTATGAAAACCTTCAGGTGATTCGGTAGCACTCGCTGCAAGCTTGCATCTTCGACCCACTGTAACTCCCCGATTTGTGTTCGCCGCGTATCCAGCGGAATCCTCAACACACTGCGGTTTCGGTCGCGGACAAACAATTTCTGCACTTCTTCTTTCGCCACGATGTGGCTTCCCTGGACGTCGATCTGGTCCGGCTTCACCAGCAGCATCTGCGGTGAGTACAGCAAGTACCATGCCGAGAACCCGATTCCCGCCCCGAGCACCGACACGACCACCGTGCCAACCAGCACTCGCCGGTAGAATGGCCATGTCTTACCGCTGAACTTCTTGCGGCGGATCTCCACAGGTTTCTGTCGCCGCAAATACCTCGGCTCGTCCTCCGCCACCAACTCCGGCCGGTAGGTTTCCTGCTCTGCCGCCGCGGCGGCAGACGCGTTTCGCTGCATGGGCTTTACGCGTTCCAAACCACCACCTCGTTTTCGAGAGTTACACCAAAACTCTTTTCTACTCGGCCGCGCACATCGGCAATGAGCGCCAGCATCTCCCGGGCACTTGCTTTGCCCGCATTGACGAAGAAGTTGGCGTGCCGGTCGCTCACCCTGGCGTCCCCCACCGAATGCCCCTTCAGCCCCAGCTCATCGATCATGCGTCCGGCTGACCCTCCGGGGGGGTTCCGGAAGATGCATCCGGCGCTTTTTTGCCCCAGCGGCTGGCTGGCCCGTCTTTTTTCGTTGCAGATACGAATGCCTTGAAGAATTTCCGTGTACGGCTTGGAGGGAAGTTCGAGCTTCACTGCCAGCATCATATCATCCGGTGCAAATGAAGTGTGCCGGTATTCGAAGGAAATCTCGTCGCCTTGAAGCATTCCGATCTTCCGCGTGGCCGCGCGGTAAACCTTGATCTCGCGAACATAAGTGCCGATTTCGATTCCGTATGCCCCGGCGTTCATCCGTAAGGCACCACCCACACTCCCCGGCACACCAATTAGTCCTTCCATCCCTCCCAGGTTCTGCTTCGCGCAGTACGTCACCATTCTGCCCAAGTCCGCTGCCGCCTCCACGAATGCAATGTTCCCCTCAATCACCACGTCTGGCTCTTTGTGCCCGAGCTGCAATGCCACGAACGGCAGCTCGCCGTCGGCCACCAGCAGGTTCGATCCGCCGCCAAGAAACATATGAGCAATTCCCTCTTCGTCAAGCAGTGCCAGGAGGTCCGGAATCGATTCATGCCTCTCTATGCGCAGCAAGTCTGTCCGGCCACCGATTCCAAGCGACGTCATATCTGCCAGCGAAACCCCGGCCTCCCGCCGCACTTCGAGTGCGGGAAGTACCTCTAGAACTCGCTGATTCTCAATGCGCATCCTTCACCTTGTCGTTCACCCGTAGTTCCGATCCCAGCAGCACCATGAACTCTCCGCTGGCTCGGCTCACGTTGCCCGCGCCAATCGTCAGAATTGCGTCCCCCGGCCGCGCCTCGCGTAGAAGGAATTCGATCGCCTCCTGCATCGACCGGTAGTAATGAACATTCTTATGTCCGGCGTCGCGAATCGCATCCGCCAGCCCTTCACTGGTAACTCCGGGAATCAGCGGCTCGCTGGCAGCATAGATGTCCAAAAGTGCCAGGACATCCGCCTGGTTGAACGCCAATACAAATTCGCTCCACAAATGCTGCGTTCGCGTGTAACGGTGCGGCTGGAACAGCACCAGCAGGCGGTTGAACTTGCAGTTTTTCGCCGCTTCCAGCGTTGCTTTGACCTCAACGGGATGGTGCCCGTAGTCGTCCACCACCGTGATCCCGTTCACTTCTCCCTTGACGTCGAAGCGCCGGCCGACACCCGCAAATTTCGCCAGCCCTTCACGAATCAGGTCTGCCCCGATGTTCAAATACAGTGCCACCGCAGCCGCGGCCGCCGCATTGCGCACATTGTGAATTCCCGGCGGATGCCGCAGTCCGAACAAACCCAGATCGTCTCCCTTGTACGTAAGGCGGAACTCGCTTCCCAATCCCTTCAGATCGATGTCGCTGATCACCAGGTCTGCCTGATTCGAGGTTCCGTACGTGATGATCGGCCTCTTCACTTCGGGGATAATCGCCTGGACATTTGGCTCGTCCAAGCAGAGCACCGCCGCTCCGTAAAACGGAACGCGATTCACAAACTGTACGAAGGCACTTTGAATATCTTCGAGTGACGAATACTGATCCAGATGCTCGCGGTCAATCGTCGTGACCGCCGCCACCACCGGTGCAAACATCAGAAAGCTGCGGTCGCTTTCGTCCGCCTCTACCACAAAATATTCGCCTTTGCCGACACGCGCCGTTGTTCCCGCCTGATTCACCCGGCCGCCCACAACAAAGGTCGGGTCGAGATGTGCTGCGGCCAGAATCGAGGCCACCATCGACGTGGTCGTGGTTTTCCCGTGCGCCCCGCCGACGGCAATCCCATATTTCAGGCGCATCAGTTCCGCCAACATTTCGGCGCGCGGAATCACCGGGATCTTTCGCTTGTGTGCCTCTATTACTTCGGGGTTATCGCTCTTGACCGCTGACGACAACACCACCACGTGCGCGCCTTCAACGTTCTCTGCCTTGTGCCCTTCGAATATCGTAGCCCCCAGATCCTGCAGCCGTTCCGTGATCGTCGACGGCTTTACGTCGGAGCCGGAAACCGAATACCCAAGGGTCAGCAGCACCTCGGCAATGCCGCTCATGCCAATCCCGCCGATACCGACGAGATGAATCTTCTGAAAGTTACGAAACGATACCATCGTCTGCCTCAATGAACTCCGTGGCTCGCTCGCCGTGCGACCGATTCAATCAGATCAACGATTCCGCGCGCTGCTCGAGGGTGGGCAAGGCTGCGCGCTTTCGTCGCTAACGCTTCAATCTCTGTGGGCTGGTCCAGCAGAGTGAATATTTCTTTTGTCAGGCGTTCCGCCGTCAATTCCGGTTCGGGGATCAGCCGTCCGGCGCCCACTTTCGTCATCTCTTGCGCATTGCGCAGTTGATGGCTGTCCGTCGCCGCCCCGAACGGAATGAAAATCGCCGCTCGTCCCGCCGCGGCTACTTCTGCCGCCGTAATCGCACCGGCTCGGCAAACGATCATGTCGGCCCACGCGAACCGCTCCGCCATGTTCGTCAGGAACGGTACTACTTCCGCACTCATTCCATTTCTCGCGTAGGCGGACGAGATATCATTATAGTCGCGCTCGCCCGTCTGGTGCACGATGCGCATCTCATCTCTTCGCGTCGCCAGCAGCTCCGCTGCGCCCGAAAATGCCCGGTTGATCGGCCGTGCCCCCTGGCTTCCGCCGGTAACCAATACCCGAAACGGCTTCTGAGGTTGGCGCGCCGCGATCTCAAAGAATTCCGCCCGCACTGGATTGCCCGTAACTACCGCCTTTGCTCCCCACCCCTCCGCCGAAACTCCGTATCCTGTCGCGATGCGCTTCGCTAACCGCGCCAGCACTTTGTTCGTGAATCCCGGCTCGGCATTCGGTTCAAAGATCACATTAGGAACTCCACTGAGCCAGGTCGCCAGCAACATCGGCCCGGCGGCATATCCGCCTACACCGAATGCCACTGCCGGCTTGTGCTTCCGCACCACGCCGAAAGCATCCACCATGCCTGGCACTAACATCGACACGTTTTTCAACAGCGTCATTCCGCCTTTACCCTTCAATCCCGCCGCCCGGATAGTTTCGAGCGGCAATCCTGCAGCCGGCACCAGCTTCATCTCAATCCCTCGCTGCGTCCCCACCAGTACGACTTCCCGGTCATTCCCTCGCGACAGCCATTCCATCGCAATCGCCACCGCCGGGAATACATGCCCTCCGGTTCCGCCTCCCGCAATCAAGAGTTTCACGCCTCGCCTCTCAGGCTCCGTATTCCGGGTTGCTGTTGCCCTGATGCGCCACGTTCAATAACACACCTGTCGCCAGCAGCATCACCAGCAGGCTC
>Ga0335084_10003435_pt1 | contig 15431 bp, 14 predicted proteins | sample Lox_Sample_44_FD_206721 | JGI IMG/M metagenome (GOLD analysis project Ga0335084, IMG submission 206721) | Soil microbial communities from Loxahatchee National Wildlife Refuge, Florida, United States - Lox_Sample_4.4 | ecosystem: Environmental > Terrestrial > Soil > Wetlands | place: USA...
GGGTGGACGCTGGCCGCGGGGGTCGCCGAGGCGAGCGCGCCCGGCGCGGCGCCGGCCGCGCCGGCGGGGGCCGGCGATCTGTCGAGCTGGGCGGCCGTGCGCGCGCAGTTCAACCTGTCGCCGCAATGGCTGCACTTCTCGCAGTTCTTCATCGTCTCGCACCCGCGGCCGGTGCGCGAGGCGATCGAGCGCTACCGCCGCCTGATCGATGCCAATCCCTTCGCGACGGTCGACCGCGGCATGGGCTTCGCGGCGCTGCCGGCCGGCGCCGCCGCCGAGGACAGCCTGCCGGTGCTGGTGCAGCGCGCCGCGGCCGATTACATCGGCGGCCGTGCCGAGGAGGTGGCGCTCACCGACAGCACGACCATGGGCCTCGCGCTCATCTACAACGGGCTCGCGCTCAGGGCCGGCGACGAGATCCTGACGACGACGCACGATCACTTCGTGCACCACGAGGCGATCCGGCTCGCCTGCGAGCGCAGCGGCGCGAGCAGCCGCCGGGTCGCGCTCTACGACGCTGCGCAGGCAGCCTCGGTCGACGAGATGGCGGAGCGCCTGCGGCGCGCGATCGGGCCACGCACGCGCGTCGTCGGGCTGACGTGGGTCCACTCCTCCACGGGCGTCAAGCTGCCGATCCAGGTCCTGGCCGGCGTCGTCAAGGACGCCAACCGCGGCCGCGGCGGCGCCGACCGCGTGCTGCTGGTGCTCGACGCCGTCCATGGCTTCGGCAACCAGGATCTGGACCTCGCCGCCACCGGCGCGGATTTCGCGGCCGCCGGCACGCACAAGTGGATCTTCGCGCCACGCGGCACCGGGATCCTGTGGGCGCCCGTGCACAACTGGGCGCTGGTGCGGCCGACGGTTCCGAGCTTCTACGCGCCGGGGCCGATCGAGGCGTGGCAGGACGAGCACGCGCCGACCGGCGCCACGCAGGCCGCGTGGGTCTCGCCGGGCGGCTTCAAGGCCTACGAGCACCAGTGGGCGATGACGGACGCTTTCCGGTTCCATCGCCAGATCGGCCGCCGGCGCATCGCCGAGCGCATCGCCGCGCTCAACACCCAGTGCAAGGAGGGCCTCGCCCGCATCCCGGGGGTCACGGTGCTGACGCCGCGCGACGCGAGCCTCTCGGCGGGGATCATCTGCTTCGAGATCGCCGGCCAGTCGCCGCAGGCGATCGTCGACAAGCTGCTCGAGCGCAAGGTCATCGCCTCGACCTCGCCGTACAAGATCAGCCGGGCGCGACTCGCGCCGAGCCTCGTCAACGACGAGCGCGAGGTCGAGGCGGCGCTGCGCGCCGTGCGGGCGATCGCCTAGGACACGCGGCGCGCGGGCGCCGCGCGCTCAGTCTTCCATCAGGAAGCTGCGCAGCTGCTCGGAGCGGCTCGGGTGGCGCAGCTTCCTGAGCGCCTTGGCCTCGATCTGCCGGATGCGCTCGCGCGTGACGTCGAACTGCTTGCCGACCTCCTCGAGGGTGTGGTCGGTATTGAGGTCGATGCCGAAGCGCATCCGCAGCACCTTGGCCTCGCGCGGCGTCAGCTGCGCGAGCACCGCGTGGGTCGTCTCGCGCAGGCTCTCCATCGTCGCCGAGTCGAGCGGGGACTGCACCGAGGTGTCCTCGATGAAGTCGCCCAGATGCGAGTCCTCGTCGTCGCCGATCGGGGTCTCCATCGAGATCGGCTCCTTGGCGATCTTGAGGACCTTGCGGACCTTGTCCTCGGGCATTTCCATCCGCACCGCGAGTTCCTCGGGCGTCGGCTCGCGGCCCATCTCCTGCAGCATCTGCCGCGAGATGCGGTTCATCTTGTTGATCGTCTCGATCATGTGCACCGGGATCCGGATCGTTCGTGCCTGGTCGGCGATCGAGCGCGTGATCGCCTGGCGGATCCACCAGGTCGCGTAGGTCGAGAACTTGTAGCCGCGGCGGTATTCGAACTTGTCGACCGCCTTCATCAGGCCGATGTTGCCCTCCTGGATCAGGTCCAGGAACTGCAGGCCGCGGTTGGTGTACTTCTTGGCGATCGAGATCACGAGGCGGAGGTTCGCCTCGACCATCTCCTTCTTCGCGCGCCGCGCCTGCGCCTCGCCGACGGCGACCTCGCGGTTGATCTCCTTGATGTCGTGGATCGTGAGGTGCAGCACCTTCTCGAGGTCCTTGATCGACTGCTGCCGCGCCAGGATCTCCGGCTTCAGGCGCGTCAGCGACGAGGAGTGCTTGCGCTTGAGCTTGATCTGCTTGTCGATCCAGCCCGGCTTGGTCTCGTTCTTCGGGAAGATCGCGATGAAGTCCTTGCGCGGCATGCCGGCCTGCTTGATGCAGATCTGCATGATCTCCTTCTCGAGGCCGCGGATCGTCGCCACGTGGTCGCGCAGGTTCACGATCAGCGCGTCGAACATCTTCGGCGCGAGCTTGAGCTCCATCATCTGGCCGGCGAGCCGCTTGCGCAGCTTCTGCGTCTTCGGCTCCTTGGGTCCCGGGCCGTCGAGCGCCTTGACGACCTGCGCGTGCAGCTTGGCGATCGACGCGAAGCGCCGCGCCGCCTCCTCGGGATCCGGGCCGGTCTCGAGCGCCTCCTCCTCGTCGGAGTTGTCGTCGTCCTCGTTCTCGCTCTCGGTCTTCTCGAGCGCCATCAGCTTCGGGTTCTGCGGCTGGGCGATCTCGTCGGGCGCGTTCGGGTCGACGAAGCCGACGATGATGTCGACGAGCCGGCCCTGCCCGCCCTTCACCGGCTCGTAGGACTTGAGCAGGTACTCGTAGGTGGCCGGGAAGTTGGCGAGCGCCGAGCGCACCGCGTCGAGCCCCTCCTCGATGCGCTTGGCGATGCGGATCTCGCCCTCGCGCGTCAGCAGCTCGACCGTGCCCATCTCGCGCATGTACATGCGCACCGGGTCGGTGGTGCGGCCGAACTCGGCGTCGACCGTCGCGAGCGCGGCCGCCGCTTCCTCGACGGCCTCGTCGTCGGTCGCGACCGGGCCGTCGGCGAGAATCAGCGACTCGGCGTCCGGTGCCTTCTCGTACACCGGGATGCCCATGTCGTTGATCATGTTGACGATGTCTTCGATCTGCTCCGGATCGACGATCTCGCTCGGCAGGTGGTCGTTGACCTCGCCGTACGTGAGGAACCCCTGCTCCTTGCCCTTGGCAATGAGCCGCTTGAGCTGGGACTGCCGCTCGTCCGGCACGCCCATCGCCAGTGCCGCCGCTTTCTTTTCGCTCAAGATGGATACCCTCTCGCGGGGCTACAAAGAGCCGCGCATTTTACACAGACCCGGTTGGCAACCCAAGGTTCAAGGCGCAAATCGGGCCCAAAGTCAAGAATCGTGCCGGAACGACCGGCCGGGCCCTGCCGGGCCCTCAGACAGGTCGTCGCGGGCGGGCCTGCAGCTCGCGCAATTCCCGCTTTTCCTCGTCGGACAGACCGTCCGAGGCGGCCTTCTCGATCAGCTCGTCCAGGCGCCGTTCGGGGCCCGCCTGGGCCGTCAGGCGCGAGACCGCGGCGGCGAACTCGGCAGTCACCGCGGCCGGTTCGAGTTCGGGCAACGGCAGCGCGGCCAGTTCCGCGAGGCGCTCGTGCTCCGGCCGGTCGCGCCAGCGCTCGACGAGCTGCGCCGGGCTTAAATGAGGCTCCGCCTGCGCCATTTCAATGAGTTCGGCGAGCACGTCGAGGCCGCGGTCTCCCGACAGGCGCAGCGATTCGGGATCGGCGATCCCGAGCGCGGCCGTCGGCTGCTGGACGACGCGGGCGATGGCCTGACTGACCAGCGAGCCGCGCCCGGCGCTGCGCACCGGCCGGGCCCGCCGCTGCGCGGGATCCCCGGGTCCGCCGCCCGCGGCCGCCGCCCGGGCGGAGCCCTCGCCGAGGCCGAGGAGCTCGGCCAGGCGCGGCGCCGGCATCCGGACCTCCCGGGCCAGCCGGTCGACGAGCAGCTCGCGGTAGACCCCTTCCGGGATCCGCGCGATCAGCGGGCGGGCGAGCTCGGCGAGCCGGGCGCGGCCGTCGACGCTCGTGAGGTCGATCTCGGCCGCGAGGTGCCGGACGAGGTACTCCGACAGCGGCAGGGCGCCCTCGAGCCGCGCCTCGAAGGCCTCGCGGCCCTCGGCGGCGACCAGCGTGTCCGGGTCATGGCCCTCCGGCAGGAACAGGAACTTGAGCTGGCGGCCCTCCTTGGCGAAGGGCAGGCAGGTCTCGAGCGCGCGCCAGGCGGCCTGGCGGCCCGCGCGGTCGCCGTCGAAGGAGAACACCACGTCGCCGGTGATCCGAAACAGCCGGTTGAGGTGCTCCGGCGTGGTCGCGGTGCCGAGCGTCGCGACCGCGTAGTGGATCCCGGCCTGCGCGAGGCGCACGACGTCCATGTAGCCCTCGACGACCAGCAGGCGCGGGATGTTGCGCAGCTCCTGGCGCGCCTCGTAGAGCCCGTAGAGCTCGCGGCCCTTGTGGAACAGCGGCGTTTCGGGCGAGTTGAGGTACTTGGGCTCGCCCTGGTCGATGACCCGGCCGCCGAAGCCGACCACGCGCCCGCGCGAATCGCGGATCGGGAACATGATCCGGTCGCGGAAGCGGTCGTAGTAGCCGGGCCCGCTCGAGCGCTGCTGGTCGGCACTGCGCTCGATGATCAGCCCGGCCGCGAGCAGCGCCTGGCGGCCGGCGTCGGTGGCGCCGAATTTCCTGAGCAGCACGTCCCAGCCGGCGGGCGCATAGCCGAGGTGGTAGCGCGCGGCGGTCTCGCCGACGAGCCCGCGGCGCTTCAGGTAGTCCTTGGCACGCTCGGCCTCCCTGAGCGCGTCGCGAAAGTGCTGGTCGGCGCTCGCGGTCAGCGCGTAGAGGTCATCGAGCAGCCGGTCGCGCGGGTCGGGGCCGGCGCCGCCCTCGCGCGGCACCTCGAGGCCCGCGCGGCCGGCGAGATCCTCGACCGCCTCCGGGAACGGCAGCCGGTCGTGCTCCATGAGGAAGGTGAGCGCCGTGCCGTGCGCGCCGCAGCCGAAGCAGTGGTAGAACTGCTTCTGCTGCGAGACGGTGAACGACGGCGTCTTCTCGCCGTGGAACGGGCAGCAGGCCTTCCATTCGCGGCCGGCCTTCTTGAGCGGCACCCGGCTGCCGATCACCTCGACGATGTCGGTCCGCGCCAGCAGTTCGTCGATGAACGCGCGTGGAATCCGGCCGGCCATCTGGGCGGGCCCGCGCGCTCGGTCAGCCGCCGAGCAGCGCCTTGACGCGCGCGCCGACGGCGCCCATGTCGGCGCGGCCGGCGGCCTTGCCCTTGACGATGGCCATGACCTTGCCCATGTCCTTGACGGACGCGGCGCCGGTGGCGGCGATCGCCTCCCGGATCAGGGCATCGAGCTCGGCGGCGCCGAGCTGGGCGGGAAGGTAGGCGGTGAGCGCCGCGATCTCCGCGCTCTCCTTGGCGACGAGGTCGGCACGGTGGCCGGCCTCGAACTGCACGACCGACTCCTTGCGCTGCTTGATCATCTTCTCGATGACCGACAGCGTCTGCGGGTCGTCGAGCGTGATCCGCTCGTCGACCTCGCGCTGCTTGATCGCGGCCTGCAGCATGCGGATCAGCCCGAGGCGATCCTTGTCGCCCGAGCGCATCGCCGTCTTCATGTCCTCGGTGATGCGTTCGCGAAGGGTCATCGCCGGCTCAGCGCGGAGCGCGCATGCCTTCGCGGGACAGGCGCTTGAGGTGCCGCTTCACGGCGGCCGCCTTCTTGCGCTTACGCTCCTGGGTCGGCTTCTCGTAGAATTCCCGGCGCCTCAGCTCCGTGAGCACACCCGCCTTCTCGCAGGCGCGCTTGAAGCGCCGCAGGGCGGCGTCGAAGTACTCGTTCTCGCGGACACGTACGCTCGGCATTGAGATCGACCTTCCTCGGGTGGCTGGCCCGACCAAACGCCGGGCGCAGAGCCGAGTAGTCTACGGATGTCCCCCCTGAAAATCAAAAGACACAGCGATTGCGCCGCGACCCGGCGGGCGGCGCCGTGAGGGTGCTCGGGCTCGAGACCTCCTGCGACGAGACCGCGGTTGCGGTCTACGACGGCCGGGCCGGCCTCCTCGCCCACCGGGTCTATACGCAGACCGACCTGCACGAGATCTGGGGCGGGGTCGTGCCGGAGCTCGCCTCCCGCGACCACGTCCGCCGGCTGCTGCCGATGATCCGCACCACGCTCGGCGAGGCGGGCCTCGCGCCCGCCGCGGTCGGCGGCATCGCCTATACGGCGGGGCCGGGCCTGATCGGCGCGCTCCTGGTCGGCGCCGCGGTGGGACGCAGCCTCGCCTACGCCTGGGGAGTACCGGCGCTCGGCGTGCACCACCTCGAGGGCCACTTGCTGGCGCCGCGGCTCGAGCCCGATCCGCCGGCCTTCCCGTATCTCGCGCTGCTCGTCTCCGGCGGCCATACGATGCTGGTCGATGTCGAGGGCGTCGGCCGCTACCGAGTGCTCGGCGAGTCGCTCGACGATGCCGCCGGCGAGGCCTTCGACAAGACCGCGAAGCTGCTCGGCCTGCCGTACCCGGGCGGGGCCCGGCTCGCCCGGCTGGCCGAGTCGGGCCGCGACGGCGTCTACAGCTTCCCGCGACCGATGCTCGACCGGCCCGGTTTTGACTTCAGTTTCAGCGGCTTGAAGACGGCCGCACGGCTCGCCCTCCGGGCGGCCGGGGCCGATCCCCAGGCGCGCGCCGACCTCGCGCGCGGCTTCGAGGAGGCCATCGTCGCGACGCTGGCGACGAAGAGCGCCCGCGCCCTGGCCGCCACCGGGCGGCGCGTGCTGGTGGTCGCCGGCGGCGTCGGCGCCAATGCACGCCTGCGGGCCCGGCTCGCCGAGGTGGCGGCCGCGGCGGGCGCCCGCGCCGCCTACCCGCGGGCCGAGTTCTGCACCGACAATGCAGCGATGATCGCGCTCGCGGGCGAGGCGCGGCTCGCGGCCGGCGAGCGCGCCGAGCTCGCCGTCGTCGCGCGTGCCCGCTGGCCGCTCGCCGAGCTGTCCGCTCCCGGCGGTTGACCGTGCAGGGCGGGCGTGGCGCTGGTAGGGTGCGCCCCTTCGCGGCGGGAACGTGCGGCCGGGGACCGATCCGATGGGCGACCGAATCTACCTGCGGGACCTCAGGACCGAGACGATCATCGGGATCTACGACTGGGAGCGGAAGATCCGCCAGACCGTGAGCTTCGACTTCGAGTTCCCGGGCGACATCCGCCGCGCCGCGAAGACCGACCGGATCGAGGACACGCTCAACTACAAGTCGGTCGCCAAGCGGGTGCTCGCCTTCGTCGAGACGAGCGAGTACCACCTCGTCGAGACGCTGGCCGAGGAGGTCGCGCGCCTGATCCTCAAGGAGTTCTCGGTCGAGTGGGTCAGGGTGACGCTCAACAAGCCGGGCGCGGTGCGCGGCAGCCGCGACGTCGGCGTCGTGATCGAGCGCTCGCGCGCCGATCTCGATCTGCCCTGAGCGGCACGTGCCGGCCGGGCCCGTGAAGGTCTACGTGGCGGCGGGCTCCAACGTCGCGCCCGTCGAGAGCCTCGCCACGGCGCTCGCGGCGCTGCGCGAGCGTTTCCCCGATCTGGTCGCCTCGCCGGCCTACTGGAATGCCGCGGTCGGCTTCGCGGGCGACGACTTCGTCAACCTCGCGGTCGGCTTCACCACGCGCCTGCCGCTCGCCGCGCTGCTCACCGAGCTGCACGCGGTCGAGGCGCTGTGCGGTCGCGGCCGCGACGAGCCGAAGTGGGCCAAGCGGCGCATGGATCTCGACGTGCTGCTGTACGGCGACCTGGTCGGCGAGTTTGCGGGCGCCAGGCTGCCGCGGCCCGACCTCGTGCGCCGCGCCTTCATGCTCGGGCCGCTCGCCGACATCGCGCCGGACACCGTGCACCCGACGCTCGGCCTCACGATCGCCGAGCTGTGGTCGCGCTTCGACCGGGACGCGCATCCGATGCGGCGGGTCGGCGCGCCCGGGCCCGCCGCGCGGCCATGAGCGCGGCGGGCGGCGCGCTACAGGCCGCCGACCGTCCGGCCGCCGTCGACCGTCAGCACCTGGCCCGTGACGTAGGGCGCGTCGCGAACGAGGTACAGCGCCGCGCGCGCGACGTCCGCGGGCGTGCCGATCCGCTTCAGCGCGGTCCGGTCCAGGATCCGCGCCTGCAGGGCGGCGTCCATCGCACCCTCCGGCCACAGCACCGGGCCGGGCGCGATGCCGTTGACGCGCACGTGCGGCCCGAGCTCGCGCGCCAGCGACTGCGTCACCATCAGCAATCCCGCCTTCGCCGCGCAATACACCGGGTGGCGCTTCAGCGGCCGCAACGCATGGATGTCGATCATGTTGAGCACGAGCCCGTGGCGCAGGCGCAGCTCGGGCGCCGCGGCCTGGGCGAGGAACAGCGGTGCGCGCAGGTTGGTGCCGACGAGGTCGTCGAAGGCCTGCGGCGTGATCTCGCCGAGCGGCGTCGGGTAGAAGGTCGAGGCGTTGTTGACGAGCACGTCGAGACGGCCGAAGGCGCCGATGGCGGACTCGACGACGCCCGGCAGCGCCGCGATGTCCATGAGGTCGGCCGCGTGCGTTGCGGCCGAGCCGCGCCGCGCCGCGTTGAGCTCGGCGGCGAGCGCGCTCGCGTCCGCCCGCGACGCGCGGTGGTGGATCAGGATGCACGCGCCCTCGGCGTGCAGGAGGCGCGCGATGGCCGCGCCGAGCCGCCGGGCGCCACCGGTGACCAGCACGACCTGGCCCGCAAGCGGCAGTGGCGGATGGGCGGCCATCGCGCGAGGATACCTGCCGTCCCCGGGAGGCGCACGCGCCGATGATGCCGCTGCCGCTGGTGCCGCTCTCGCCTGACGAGGCCGAGCACGAGGCGCGGGTCGTCGCGCACATCCGCGCCGCGCTCGCCGCGGCCGGCGGCTGGCTGCCGTTCTCGCGCTACATGGAACTTGCGCTCTACGCCCAGGGGCTCGGCTACTACGCCGCCGGCGCGCACAAGCTTGGCGCCGGCGGCGACTTCGTCACGGCGCCGGAGCTCTCGGCGGTGTTCGGCCGCTGCCTCGCGAGCCAGGCCGGCGAGGTGCTGGCCGCGCTCGGCGGCGGCGACCTGATCGAGGTCGGCGCCGGCAGCGGCGCGCTCGCGACGGAGCTGCTCGCGGAGCTCGAGCGGCAGGGGCGGCCGCCGCACCGTTACCGGATCCTGGAGACGAGTCCCGACCTGCGGCAGCGCCAGCGGCAGGCGCTCGCGCGCCTGCCGCCGCATCTCGCGGCGCGGGTCGGCTGGCTCGAGCGGATTCCGGCGGAGCCGCTGCGCGGCGTCGTGGTCGCCAACGAGGTGCTCGATGCGCTGCCGGTGGAGCGCTTTCGCATCGGCGCGGGCGGCGTCGAGGCACTCGGCGTCGAGCTCGCCGGCGAGCGCTTTGCGTGGGCGGCGCGGCCGGCGGACGCCGCGCTCGCCGCGGCCGTCGCCGGGCTCGGTGTCGCGCTCGCCCCGGGCTACGAGAGCGAGCTCTGCGCGCGGCTCGCACCCTGGCTCGGGTCGCTGACGGCGCCGCTCGAGGCCGGCGTCGCGCTGCTGCTTGACTACGGCTGCACGCGTGCCGAGTACTACCGGCCGTCGCGTGCCGGCGGCACCTTCGCCTGCTTCCATCGGCAGCGCCGCCACGACGACCCGTTCGTCAACGTCGGCCTGCAGGACCTGACCGCCTGGGTCGATTACACGCGGGTCGCCGAGGCCGCCGTCGCGGCCGGGCTCGCGGTCGCCGGCTTCACGACCCAGGCGCATTTCCTGCTCGCGAACGGCTTCGAGCGCCACCTCGCGGCGCTGCGCGCGACGCTGCCGGCCGAGCGCGAGCCGCTCGCCGCGCGCGCGGCGCTGCGGCTCGTGCTGCCGTCGGAGATGGGCGAGCGCTTCAAGTGCATGGCGCTCGCGCGCCGCTACGACGCGCCGCTCGCGGGCTTCGCGCTGCGCGACTTCACCGCGTCGCTCTAGGTCGCCGGCCCGGCCTTGAGCGCCTGCAGCGCCGCGAGCCGCGCCTCGCGCAGCCGCGCGCCGATCGCGGCGCCGTCGAGTGCGGCGCGCTCGGCAGCGCCGAGCTGGGTCGCCTGGGCGGCGGCGAGCGCGGCGCGCAGGAAATCGCCCTGCGGGTAGCTGTGGTCCGCGAAGCCCGTCCGGCCGCGCATGTCGGCCTCGCAGGCGAGCAGGAACTCGAGGAAGCGCTCCGGGCGCCGCAGCGCGTCGCAGTGCTCGAGCAGCTCGAGTACCGTCGAGGCCCTGAGCTCGAGCGCGCGGTGGCTGAGCCCGTGGTGGCGCGCGACCAGCACCGCGAGCTCGCGAAAGTCGTTCGGCACGCGCAGCCGTTCGGCGAGCGCGCCGATCAGGCGCGCGCCGCGCTCCTCGTGGCCGACGTGCTTCGGCCACTGCGCGGGCGGCGTCGTGCCCTTGCCGAGGTCGTGCGTGAGCGCCGCGAAGCGCACGCGCGGCGACGGCGAGAGCCGTGCCGCCGCGGCGAGCACCAGCTCGACGTGCACGCCGGTGTCGATCTCCGGATGCCAGCGCGGCGGCTGCGGCACGCCGTACAGCCGCTCGAGCTCCGGGAACACGACCGCGAGCGCCCCCGCATCGCGCAGCACCGCGACGAAGGCCTCGGGCGCGGGCTCGCCGAGCGCCTTGGCGGTTTCCTGCCAGACGCGCTCCGGCACGAGCGCGGCGGCCTCGCCGCCCTGCACCATGGCGCGCATCAGCGCCAGCGTCTCCGGCGCGACCCGAAAGCCCCGCGGCGCGAAGCGCGCGGCGAAGCGCGCGACGCGCAGGATGCGCACCGGGTCCTCCGCGAAGGCCGCCGACACGTGGCGCAGCAGCCGCGCTTCGAGGTCGCGCGCGCCGCCGTACGGGTCGATCAGCGCGCCGTCCGCGTCGCGGGCCATGGCGTTGATCGTCAGGTCGCGGCGCCGCAGGTCCTCGGCCAGCGTCACGTCCGGCGAGTAGTAGGTCTCGAAGCCGCGGTAGCCGGGGCCGGTCTTGCGCTCGGTGCGCGCGAGCGCGTACTCCTCGTGCGTCGTCGGGTGCAGGAACACCGGGAAGTCGCGCCCGACCAGCCGGTAGCCGGCGCGCGCCAGTTGCTCGGGACGCGCGCCGACGACGACCCAGTCGCGTTCCCGCACCGGGAGCCCGAGCAGCGCATCGCGCACCGCACCGCCGACGAGATAGGTCTGCATGGCCCGATTCTAGCGTGCGGCGCGCGGCCGGCGCGCCGGGTTAGACTCGCCGCGCCCCGGGCTCTGCTCTGCGACGACGCCCCCATGCCGCTGCGCCTGCTCCTCACCCTCGCCGGGCTCGGCCTGCTCGGTGGCTGCTACGTGCTTGAGAGCGCGCGCGGCCAGCTCGACCTCAACGCGCGGCGGGTGCCCGTCGAGCGGCTGATCGCCGCACCCGAGACCGCGCCGGCGCTGCGCGAGCAGCTCGTGCTCGCGGCGCGGATCCGCGACTTCGCGAGCCGCGAGCTGGCGCTGCCGGACAACGACAGCTACCGCTCCTACGCCGACGTCGGGCGCCCGTTCGTGCTGTGGAACGTGTTCGCGGCGCCGGAGTTCGCGGTCGAGCCGCGCCAGTGGTGCTTCCCGGTGGCCGGCTGCGTCGCGTACCGAGGCTACTTCCGCGAGCAGCGCGCGCGCGACTACGCGCTCGGCCTCGAGGCGCGGGGCTACGACGCCGCGGTGACCGGCGTGCCGGCGTACTCGACGCTCGGGCACTTCGCCGATCCGCTGCTCAACACGATGCTGCGCTGGGACGAGACCGAGCTGGCCGCGCTCGTGTTCCACGAGCTCGCGCACCAGCTGCTGTACGTCAAGGGCGACACCGCGTTCAACGAGGCCTTCGCCACGGTCGTCGAGCGCGAGGGCGTGCGGCGCTGGCTCGATGCCGAAGGCCGGCCGCAGGCGCTCGCCGCCTACCGCGACCGCGAAGCGCGCAACCGCGGCGTCGCCGAGCTCGTCGCCGCCGGCCGCGCGCGCCTCAAGGCGCTCTACGCCCGGCCGCTGCCGCCGGCGGCGCTGCGCACGGCCAAGGCGGAGGAGTTCGCGCGCCTGCGGTCCGAGTACGCGGCGCGGCGCGCCGCGCTCGGCGGCGGCTACGACTGGCTGTTCGAGGCCGGCCCCAACAATGCGCGGCTGCTCGCGGTTGCGACCTACGAGGACTGCGTGCCGGCGCTCGAGTCGCGGCTCGCGGCGGCGGGCGGGCAGCTGGCGCAGTTCTACGCGGCGGCGCGTTCGCTCGCGGAGCTGTCGCAGGCGGCGCGGCACGCTGCCGTGTGCCGCGGCGCGGCGGCCGGCAGCTAGCCTAGCTGCCGGCGGTCAGCGCCGACACGGCGACGACCTTGAGGCTGTCACCGCGGCGCTCGACGCGCGCGGTTTCCTCGCTGTGGGTGATCTGCCGCCGGCCGCCGAACACGACCGTCTCCGTCACGTGGCTGACGACGGTCGCCGCCGGCGGGTCGCGCTCGAGCGCCACCTGCTGATCGTCGACTTCGTAGTCGTAGGCGTCGAGGTCCTTCAGCGAGGCGTAGCCGGTCGTGAGCATCTCGAGGTACTCCGCGCGCGTCATCAGCGTCACCCGCTCCTGGCCGTCGATACGGGTGCGCAGCTCGATCCGGCAGTCGGCCGCGAGCACGGCGCCGAGGCGGTTGACGTCGCGCGCGCGCGCGGCGTACTCGACCGTCTGCATGAAGGCCCGCACCTCGCTCTCCGCCAGCGGCGGCGCGGCGCGCGCGCCGGTCCCCGGCAGGAGGAGCAGCGTGGCGAGTGCCAGTGGGGCGAGGGCGCGCATGGCGGCAGTGTCCGCCCCCGGCCGGGCGCAGACCGCGACCTGGATCACGCCCCGGGACGGCGACCGGCCGTCGCGCGCCGGAAGGCGTCCAGCTGGGCGGCCCGCTGGGCGGTCCCGAGGTAGGTCGGCACGACCGCCTGCAGCGACGCCGGGGTGATCCCCAGCCGGGCGAGGCCGTTCTCGCTGCAGACGCTGTCGAGCTTGAGCGAGCGGAAGTTGTCGAGCGACAGGGGCTTGCCCGGCACGAATCCCAGCAGCCACGCCTGCAGCCAGCCGGCCGGGTCGGGCAGCCCGACGACCAGCCGCCGCCTGCCGAGCACCGTGGCCACGTAGCGGACCAGCGCCGCGAGCGTCAGCACCTGCGGCCCGCAGAGCTCGTAGGTCGCGCCGTGCGCGTTGCGGTCCTCGAGCGTGCGCACGATCGCCTCGACGACGTCGCCGACGTAGACCGGCGCGAAGCGCGCCTGCGCGCGCGCGATCGGCAGCACCGGCGACAGGCGCAGCAGGTCGGCGAACTTGTTCATGAAGCCGTCGCCCGGCCCGAAGATCACCGACGGGCGGAAGATGGTCCAGGCGACCGGCCCCGCCTCCTCGCGCAGCCAGCGCTCGGCGCGCCCCTTGCTGCGCAGGTACTCGCTGGGCGCGCCTTCGTCGGCGCGCAGCGAGCTCATCTGCAGGAGGCGCGGGACGCCGGCGGACTTGCAGGCGCCGACGACCGTGCGCGCAAGCTCGGCGTGCACGCGCTGGAAGCCGGCGCCGCCGGTGGCGTTGAGGATGCCGATCAGATTGATGACGACCTCGTTGCCGCGCAGTGCCTCCGGCAGCATCGCCGCGTCGTGCACGTCGCAGTCGCGCAGCTCGAGCGCCGGCAGCACCAGCAGCTCGCGATGCCGGTCGCGGTTGCGCGTCAGCACCCGGACCCGGTGGCCGTCGCGCACCAGGCGGCTGACCAGGTGCGAGCCGACGAAGCCGGTACCGCCGAGGACGCAGATCGCTAGGGACCGCATAGGACTCCGGCTCGCGCCGCGCGAGAGCCGGAAGTATAGCGACGCCGGCACCGGCCGCGGTGCGCCGCCGTCAGCGCACCAGGATCTTCAGCGTCGTCGCGCCGCGCCGGACCGTGAGCAGCAGCGAGGTCTGGTCCTTGGCGGCGGCCTTGAGGTCCTTGAGCGTCGCGATGCTGGTGCGGTCGACCGCCGTGATCACGTCGTTGGGCTTGAGCGGCTGCTGGCTGGCCGGGCTGCCCGGCTCTATCGAGCGCACGACGACGCCGCCGCCCGGGGCATCGCCGAGCTCGGCGCCCTCGAGCGCCCGCGGCAGGTCGGCGCCGCCGGCTTCCTCGGCGCCGGTGCCGGAGCCGCGCGACTGCACGACCGCGGTCACGTGCTTGGACTTGCCGTCGCGGACCAGGCCGAGATCGACGCTCTCGCCGATGCGCATCAGCCCGATCCGGTTGCGCAGCTCGGCCGCCGAGCGCACCGGCTGGCCGTTGACCGCGGTGATGACGTCGCCCGCCTTGATCCCGGCCTTGTCGGCCGCCGAGCCCTCGACGACCTGCTGCACGAAGGCGCCGGCGAGATCGGCGGCGCCGAGCTTGTCGGCGAGGTCCGGCGTCACGGTCTGGATGTTGACGCCGAGGATGCCGCGCTTGACCTCGCCGTACTTGACGAGCTGGTCCATGACCGAGCGGACCATGTTCGACGGGATCGCGAAGCCGATGCCGATGTTGCCGCCCGAGCGCGACAGGATCGCCGAGTTGACGCCGATCAGCTCGCCGCGCAGGTTGATGAGCGCGCCGCCGGAGTTGCCCGGGTTGATCGACGCGTCCGTCTGGATGAAGTCCTCGTAGCCGTCGGGGTTGATGCCGGACCGGCCCAGGGCGCTGACGATGCCGTAGGTGACGGTGTGCTGCAGGCCGAAGGGATTGCCGATCGCGAGCACGAAGTCGCCGACCTCCGCCTTGTTCGAGTCGCCGAGCGGGATCTCGCTCAGCTTCGCGTCCTTGACCTTGACGACCGCGACGTCGGAGGCGCTGTCGGCGCCGACGACGGTTGCCTTGTAGTCGCGGCCCTCGATCGTGGTCACCGTGATCTCGGTGGCGTTCTCGACGACGTGCGCGTTGGTGACGATCAGGCCTTGCTTGGCGTCGACGACCACGCCGGAGCCGGCGCTCTGGAACTGGCGCTGGCGCGGGCCCTGCTCGGGGACGTCGAAGAAGCGGCGGAAGAACGGGTCCTCGAGCAGCGGGTTGCGCTGGCCGCGCTCGGTCACCGTGCCGCGCGTGGCGATGTTGACGACGGCCGGCGAGGCGCGCTTGACGATCGGCGCGAGCGACGGCAGCGGCGTGCCGTTGAGGTCGGCCGGCAGGCGTCCGGCTTGGGCGAGCGCGGCGGGCGCGGCGAGCGCAGCGCCGGCCAGCAGGAGGGCGGCGACGGCGGTCGAGTACATGCGACGGCGAGCGGAGACGACGATGTGCATGGCAGGCCCTTGAGGTCCGGTAAAGCGAGGCTATCGAATGCGGCGCGGCCGCCCGTGCGGGCGGCCGACAATGCTAACCCGTCGAATCGACGGCCCGCCGCGGATGACCATCCGGCGCGCGGAAAAGTTCCGCGCCGGCGGCCGACGCGGCGCTGTCCGCCGCGCGGC
>Ga0335084_10003436_pt1 | contig 15427 bp, 13 predicted proteins | sample Lox_Sample_44_FD_206721 | JGI IMG/M metagenome (GOLD analysis project Ga0335084, IMG submission 206721) | Soil microbial communities from Loxahatchee National Wildlife Refuge, Florida, United States - Lox_Sample_4.4 | ecosystem: Environmental > Terrestrial > Soil > Wetlands | place: USA...
ACACGATGTTCAATCCGTACGTCGACCGCATGGATTATGTCGCGGCGGTCTCGAACGGGCTCGGCTATTGCCAGGCGGTGGAGAAGTTGCTTGCCGTGGAAGCACCGCCGCGCGCGAATTACATTCGCGTCATTCTTACCGAACTGAATCGCATTGCCAGCCATCAGCTCTGGCTGGGCACGCATGCGCTCGACATCGGCGCCATGACGCCGCTTTTCTACACCTTCCGCGACCGGGAAGAGATTCTCAAGATTTTCGAAAAGTATTGCGGCGCGCGCCTGACCACGCACGCCTTCCGCATCGGCGGGCTGCAGTACGAGACTTATGCGGGCTTCGAGAAAGACGTGAAGAACTTCGTCGACTTTGTGAAGCCGAAGATCGACGAGTACGAAGAACTGCTCACCGGCAACCGCATCTGGATCGAGCGCACCAAGAACGTCGGGGTGATCTCCGCCAGAGACGCTATTGCGCTCGGTGTGACCGGCCCTGTTCTGCGTGCCAGTGGCGTGAAATGGGACATCCGCCGCGCCCAACCCTATGCCAATTATGCCGACTTCGATTTTGAAATCCCGATCGGCGAGAACGGCGACACCTACGACCGGTATATCGTGCGCATGATCGAGATGCGGCAGTCGCTGCGCATCATCGAGCAGGCGGTCGCCGGCATTCCTGAAGGCCCGATCATGGCCAAGGTGCCGAAGGTGATCAAGCCGGCGGTGGGCGAGATTTATCACTCGATCGAAGCGCCCAAGGGCGAACTCGGATACTTCATCGTCAGCGACGGCTCCACGCAGCCCTATCGCGTGCGCGTGCGTCCACCGTCGTTCGTGAACCTGCAGGCGCTCGACATCATGGTGCGCGGCATGTTGGTTGCTGATGTGGTTGCGGTCATCGGCACGCTCGACATCGTTCTCGGCGAGGTGGACCGCTGATGCTCGACTCGCTCAAGTCCTTCCTCGACGGTTCGGTCTCCGGCACGCCCGGCCAGCTCAACAATCAAGTCTGGGCGCTGATTTACGTGCTCATCATTTTTGCCGGCGTGTCGGTCGCCGTGATCGCGATGAACTGGCTGGAGCGCAAGGCGCTCGCGCACTTCCAGGTGCGGCTTGGACCGATGCGCGTCGGCCCACACGGCCTGCTGCAGCCGATCGCTGACGCGGTAAAGCTGCTGATCAAGGAAGACATCATCCCCGCCGAGTCTGACAAGTTCGTTTTCTGGATCGCGCCGCTGATCGGTCTGCTGGCGGCGTTCACGGTTTATACCGTCGTTCCTTTTGGCCCGTCGCAAGCCGTCAGCGACATGAACATCGGCATACTTTTTATGCTCGGCGTGTCGTCGCTCGCGGTCCTTGGCATCGTCATGGCCGGATGGGCCTCCAATTCGCACTATCCGCTGATTGGCGCGCTGCGCTCGAGCGCGCAGATGGTCTCGTATGAAGTCGCGATGGGGCTGGCAGTGATCTCCGCGATTCTGATGACCAGCCTGCACGGAACGGGACTCTACGGGGTCTCCAGCCTGGGCGATGGCACCGGAACGCTAAGCATGATCGGGATCGTGCAGGCGCAGCAGGAACAGCATGTCTGGTTCCTGTTCAAGTTCTTTCCGCTTGGCCTGATCGCATTCGTAATCTTCGCGATTGCGATGGTGGCCGAAACGAATCGTGCGCCTTTTGATCTGCCGGAGGCCGAGTCGGAACTGACTGCCGGGTTCCACACTGAATACAGCGGTCTGCGCTGGTCGTTGTTCATGCTGGCCGAATACGCGGCGATGATTGCGGTGTCGTCGATCGCGGTCACGCTGTGGCTAGGAGGATGGCTGCGGCCGTTCCCAAACTTGCTGAGTGGAGCGACGTGGGACTTCATCTTTGCATTGTTCCCCGGGCTGACGTTCCTCGCGCTGGGGGCGATTGCGCTACTGGGCACGGTGCGCATGCCGAAGCACCCGTACTTCAAGATTCAGACGATCGGTCTTGCGGCGTTCGGCGTGGTGCTGGCGGGAATCGGCGTGCTGTTGCTGGCGGTGCCGATTGCGGCGAAGGTCAGCAACCAGAGCATTCTGAGTCGTTCCACCGAAGCGTTGATGAACGTGTACTGGTTCGTCGCCAAGGTCGCGGTGTTTATGTACCTGTACATCTGGTATCGCGCGACCTGGCCTCGCTATCGCTTTGACCAGCTCATGAAAGTGGGATGGAAAGTGATGCTGCCGATTTCGCTCGGCGCGCTGATATTGACCGCCATCGTGGGGGTGCTGCTCGGATGACACCGGTTGCGACTCCATTTTTCTTTTACATGCTGTCGGGGCTGGCGATTATCGGCGGCCTGCTGGTGATCACGCGCAGGAACGCGGTGCATTCGGCGCTGGCACTGATCCTGACGCTGCTCGCCGTGGCAGGCTTGTACTTGATGCTCTACGCACCGTTCGTCGCTGGCGTGCAGATCATCGTCTACGCCGGCGGCATCATGGTGCTGTTCCTGTTTGTGATCATGTTGGTGAGCCTCGAGCGCACCGTCAAAGAGCGGCAGTTCAACCGTATCTGGCCGGTGGGATTACTGGCGTCGTGTGCGCTGCTGGCGTTGCTGCTGGGCGTGTACGCGAAAGGGAAGACCCTGTTTGAAGGCCGGCCCGCGCCTCCGCTGACGGAGAGCAGCAACACGCAGCAGATCGGCCTGATGCTGTACGGAAATTACATGTTCGCCTTCGAAGTCGCATCGCTGCTGTTGCTGGTCGCGATTCTGGGGGCGGTGATTATGGCGAAGAAAAGAATTTAGCGGTTCGCTGTTCGTCGTTCGCTGATCGCAAATCTGCAATACACAAGATGCGAACAGCGAATAGCGAACGACGAACGACAAAAACTATGGCTGACATCGGCACTCTCCACTACCTCGTCGTCGCAGCGGCACTGTTCGTGCTCGGCGTCATCGGTGTGCTCACGCGCCGCAATGTGGTGATCGTGCTGATGTCGATCGAGCTGATTCTGAACGCGGTGAACCTGAATCTGGTTGCCTTCTCGCGCATGTGGGGCAACCTGCATGGGCAGGTGTTCTCGATCTTTATCGTGGTTGACGCCGCCGCTGAAGCCGCCGTCGGCCTGGGAATCTTGATCGCCTTCTTCCGTAATAAGGAGACGATCAATGTGGATGAGATTGATTTGTTGAAGTGGTAAGGGCGCTGCGAGCTACGAGCCGCGAGCTTCGAGCAGGCGGCTACTAGCTTCTGGCTCCTAGCTGCTAGCGAAATGCGAACAGCGAATGACGAACAGCGAACGACGAACGACCAACGACTGACGACATGTTTCTAAACTACATCTGGCTGATCCCCCTGCTCCCCGCAGCAGGCGCGACGATCATGTTCTTCTTTGGCCGTCGGCTGTCGAAATCGGCAGTGAGCGCCGTCTGCGTCGGCTCAGTCGTGCTGGCGTTCGTCCTGGCGGTTGGTTGCGTATGGCAATACTCAGGATGGTCGCACGCGAACCCTGACAAGCCCGGGTTCGAAAAGGTTCTCTACACGTGGCTCGGGAGCGACACTGGCCATCTGACGTTTCTTACAAAGGGCGGCACGCCCGCCGAATTCAAAGCCGACGCCGGTTTTTACCTCGATCCGCTTTCCGCCATCTGGCTGCTGTTCGTGACCGGCGTGGGCATGCTGATCCACATCTACTCGATCGGCTACATGGGGCACGAGGGCGGCTATTACCGCTTCTTCGGATACCTCAACCTGTTCATGTTCTCCATGCTTACGCTCATCCTGGCGAACAACTATGTGCTGATGTTCGTCGGATGGGAAGGCGTGGGCTTGTGCTCGTACCTGCTGATCGGGTTCTACTTCCATCGCAAGTCGGCGAGCACGGCGGCGAACAAGGCATTCATCGTGAACCGCATCGGCGACGCCGGTTTCATCCTCGGCATGTTCACGTTGGTGTGGTACTTCGGATCGTTGAGATTTATCGACGTGAATGCCGCCGCGCGCAGCGGGCATTACTTGATCGGCGATCCGATTCTGACCGCAGCAGCGCTGCTATTGTTTGTCGGCGCGACAGGGAAGTCGGCGCAGATTCCTCTCTATGTCTGGCTGCCCGACGCCATGGAAGGCCCGACGCCGGTTTCCGCGCTGATCCATGCCGCGACGATGGTCACGGCGGGCGTGTACATGGTGGCGCGGTCGAATGCGGTTTTCGTGCTCGCGCCCACGGCGATGAAGACGGTGGCGATCGTTGGCGCGCTTACCGCGATCTTTGCGGCGTCGATAGGACTGGTGCAGAACGACATCAAGCGCGTGCTCGCCTACTCGACTGTTTCGCAGCTCGGCTATATGTTTCTCGCGCTCGGCGTTGGAGCATTCGCCGCGGGAGTGTTCCACGTCTTCACGCACGCCTTCTTCAAGGCGCTGTTGTTCCTCGGGTCCGGTTCGGTGATTCACGCCATGAGCGGCGAGCAGGACATGAAGTTCATGGGCGACCTGCGACGGCGTATCCCGACGACTTTCTGGACGATGTTTGTCGGCATGCTCGCGATCGCTGGCATTCCAGGCTTCGCGGGATTTTTCTCGAAAGACGAAATCCTTTGGCAGGCATATGCCAAGGAAACGAGCGCTTATCACTTCCTGTGGTTCATCGGATTCGCCACTGCGCTCATGACTGCCTTCTACATGGGCCGCCTGATCTTCCTCACGTTCTATGGGCAGCCGCGCATGAGCCACGAGGTTGAGCATCACGTTCACGAATCGCCAAAGTCGATGACCGGACCCCTGGTCGTGCTGGCGATCTGCTCGATTCTGGCCGGATGGCTGGGACTCCCGCACAGCCTGGGCGGTTCGAATCGTTTTGAAAAGTATCTGGAGCCGGTCTTCGCCAAAGAAGCTCACGTGATGGAAGCGGAGAAACCGGCGCAGCGGGCGGCGGGTGACAAGGAAGAAGAGAAGACTGATCCGATGGAGTATGTACTGATGGCTCTCTCAGTCGGTGCGGCGATTGCGGGCCTGGGCTTGGCCTATCGTTCGTATGGACGCGCTGGCAAAGACTACACCGAGCCGATCAACGCCGCTGCTCCGCCGCTCTACAACACGCTCTACAACAAATGGTTTATCGACGAGGCTTACGACTACGCCTTCACCGGACGGCGCAAAGTGGGCAACTTGCGCTTAGGCGCAATGGGCGCGGGCGACGCTTCGTCATGGTTCGACGCCAAGGTCATCGACGGTACGGTGAACGGCGCTGGATGGTCCACGCGCGCGGTCGCGACGCTTTCGACTTGGTGGGACAAGTGGATCATCGACGGGTTGCTGGTAAACGGCCCCGCAATCCTGTCGCGCATGTTGTCGTACCCTGCGCGCCTGTTCGAATGGGGCCTGGTGCAGTGGTACGCGCTGGTCATGGTTGCCGGGCTGATTGGACTTGGGTTTTATTACGTGTGGCGGTGAGGCAGCTACTAGCTACTGGCTACCAGCCTCTAGCGAGCAAGAACGGATTCGACCTCGAGGCAAAGAGCTTGCTAGAAGCTAGTAGCTAGAAGCTAGAAGCTGAAAATATGCAGAGCCATATACTTTCCATCATCCTCTTCACGCCGCTTGTGGGCGCGCTGATCCTCTTGTTTGTCCCCAAGGACAACAAGGCGGCAATCCGCTGGATTGCGAACCTGTTCGCGCTGGGCGGATTCCTGATCTCGCTGCCATTGGTCCCGATGTTTTGGCATCAGCGCTTCGACCCGCAGCAGTTCAAGTTCATCGAGGGCGCGGCCAACAACTGGATTCCTTCGATCGGCGCGGGCTACGTCCTCGGCATCGACGGCATTTCTTTCCTGCTGATCATGCTGACCACGCTGCTCGGCTGGATTTCGATCCTCTCCTCGTGGACTGCGATCGAGAACCGCGTGAAGGAATACTACGTCTGGTTCCTGGTGCTGCAGACGGGCATGCTCGGCGTCTTCATGGCGCTCGACTTCTTCCTCTTCTTCGTATTCTGGGAAGCGATGCTGGTGCCGATGTACCTGCTAATCGGCATCTGGGGCGGCCCGCGCAAACTCTACGCCGCGATCAAATTCTTCCTGTACACGTTGCTCGGCTCGGTGCTGATGCTGCTCGGCATCCTGTTTCTGTACTTCAATCACCACAGCGTAACGGGTGTCTACACATTCAATATCCCGGCGCTTTATCAAACGGCCCCGCAGATTCCGTTCCACTACGCCATCTGGCTGTTCCTCGCCTTCTTCATCGGCTTCGCGATCAAAGTCCCGATGTTCCCGTTCCACACCTGGCTGCCCGACGCGCACGTGGAAGCGCCGACGGCGGGTTCAGTGATCCTGGCCGGTGTTCTGCTGAAGATGGGAACGTACGGATTCGTCCGCTTCTCGCTGCCGTTCTTTCCGGGCGTTGTCCAGGATTCGCGCGTGCGCGGCTGGATGATCGGCCTCTCGATTGTCGGAATCATCTACGGTGCGCTCGTTTCCCTCATGCAGAAAGACATGAAGAAGCTGGTGGCCTATTCGTCGGTGAGCCACCTTGGCTTCTGCACTCTCGGCATCTTCGCCTTGAATCAGGCCGGCCTGAGCGGATCGGTTCTCCAGCAAATCAACCACGGCATTTCAACAGGCGCGCTCTTCTTGATCGTAGGCATTCTGTACGAGCGGCGGCACACACGCGAGATCGCTGAGTACGGCGGAATATCGAACGTCATGCCGGTCTACGCCACAATCACCATGATCATGTTCCTGTCGTCGATGGGACTGCCGCTGCTGAACGGGTTCGTCGGCGAGTTCACCATCCTGCAGGGTGCGTTTACCGCGAACTGGAAGTGGGCAGCGTGGGCGGTGCCGGGCGTCGTGCTCGCGGCAGCGTATTTGTTGTGGCTCTACCAGCGGGTGTTTTTCGGAACGGTCACGAATCCGAAAAACGAAAAGCTGCATGACCTGACGCCGCGCGAGGTGCTGACCTTCGCGCCCCTGATCGTCATGGCGTTCTGGATCGGCCTCTATCCGAAACCGTTTTTCCAGATTCTCGAGCAGCCGGTGAATCAGATCGTGCAGACCGTTCAGCAGAAGAATGCGCCTGTGAACGCGGAGGCGACGCCCGCAGAACTAGCACCGCAGGCGCCCCCGGCTGCGACCGTTCCAAAAGTCCCGGCGGCCAAAGCAGCGCCGAAGGCGGTAACTGCGAAACCGAAAGGAACCGTCCAGTGATCGGCCTGTCGGCAGCCGAATACAAGCTCATGCTCCCGATGGCGGAGCTCACCATCTTCGCCCTCGGCCTTTTGCTGATCGATTTGTGGGTGCCGAAGGAGTGGAAATGGATTAACGCTGTCGGAGCGTTTGTAGGCGTGCTTTTTGCCGCAGGCTGCGTGGCGCAGATTCAATGGATGTTTCCACACGGTCGCCTTGGTTTCTTCAACTCGCTGCTCGTGGACCGGCTCGCGATTTATTTCTGGTATCTCTTCCTTGCCGGAGCGGCGATTGCCATTCTGATGTCGGTGCGCTACCTCGAGATCGAGGATGAACATCACGGCGAATACTACGCGCTGCTGTTGCTCTCCGTGGTTGGCATGATGTGCATGGCCGCCGGTATCGACATCGTGCTGATCTTCATTGGCCTGGAACTGATGGCGATTTCGACGTATGTGCTGGTCGGATTTCTGCGCCGCGACCGCCGATCGAACGAAGCCGCGCTGAAGTATCTGCTGCTCGGCGCCTTTTCTTCCGGAATCTTCGCGTATGGTCTGTCACTGTTGTATGGGCTGTCGGGCGGGACGAACCTGCTAATCATCCAGCGAGCCGTCGCGCGTCTCGATCCACATAATGCCGTTGTCGTCATTGCCGTGCTGACGACCATGGTCGGGCTGTTATTCAAGATTGCGGCTGTCCCATTTCATCAATGGGCACCGGACGCGTATGAAGGCGCGCCTACGGCCATCACAGGATTCATGTCGGTGGCAGTGAAGGCCGCCGCCTGGGTGATGCTGATCCGCATCTTGATCCTTGGCCTGTTTCCGCTGCGCTCCGTGTACACGCCGATCATTATTTTCGTCGCGATCGCCACCATGACCGGCGCGAATTTTGCCGCGCTTACGCAGAACAACACCAAGCGCCTGCTGGCGTACTCGTCGATCGCGCATGTCGGATACATGCTGCTGGCGTTCGTCGCCATGGGCACGTCTGTTCCTGGAACCCCCGGCTTCATCGATGGACTGAGAGGAATCCTCGTCTACCAGCTGGTGTACACGTTCATGAACCTGGGCGCTTTCGCCGTGATTACGTCGCTGCGGCAGCGCAACGTGATCGGCGATGAACTCGACGACATGGCTGGCCTCTACCAGCGCCAACCCGTCGAAGCAATCCTGATGCTGCTGTTCCTGCTTTCGCTCGCCGGCATCCCCCCCATGGCCGGCTTTTTAGGGAAGTACTACATCTTCCTCAGCCTGGTCGAGAGCGGACATTATGCGCTGGCGGCCCTCGGCGTGTTGTATTCGGTTTTTGGACTCTACTACTATCTGAGAATCGCGAACGCAATGTTCGTGCGCGATCCTCTTGAGTCGAGCCGCTTACCTGTCAGCCTGGGGATGCGGGTGGCCCTGGGCATCACGGCCCTTGCGACCATCGTGATCGGCATTTATCCCGAACCGTTCTTTCGCATGGTGAACTGGTCGCTGGGACTGGTGCAGGCCTCGAGTGTAGCGATGAGATAGCTACGAGCTTCGAGCCACGAGCTACGAGCAACCAACTTGTGCACCGCCGCGAGCATTGTCTGATTCGCGTTGATCGCTCGTAGCTCGAAGCTCGCAGCTGTTCTACAATTCTCGCCGTGCGGGACCTGTCCAAGCCCCCCGAAAAGAAAGATCCTCTGGTCGCGCTCGCGCGCTATTCCGAGATTGGATTCATCATTCCCGCGTCGGTGCTGCTGGGATTTCTTCTCGGCAAAGGGCTCGATTACTGGCTACACACCCGATGGCTGTACCTGGTGGGGCTTCTGTTTGGAGCCGTTGTCGGATTTACGCAGATGATTCGCATGGCAATGTCCAGCTTCAAGGATGAGTAATCTCCCCAATCCGTCCGCCGACAGTCCGGAGATCGAAGCCTTCTACGCGCAGGCGATTCCGAGAATGTTGCGTGTCATGTTGGTCGTCGGAATCCTGTCGCTGTTCCCGGTTTCCTGGCTATACGGTTGGGCTGGGTTGATCGGAGTGGGGGCGGGAGGCGCCGTTTCCTATATCAATTTTCGGGCGCTGGCGCGCGGGGTGGAGGGCCTCGTGGACCGCGTGGCGGACCGCCAAAGTAAAGAAAAGGGGAGCATTATCGTGTTCCGCTTCCTGGTTCGCTACGGGTTGGTGGCAGTCGTTGCGTATGCTATCTTTAAAGGTTCTGCATTAGCCTTCCGCGGTTTCCTGTGGGGGCTTTGCCTGCCCGTTGCCTCCATGATGATTGAAGCGGCGGCAGAGGCGTGGGTAGCATTTCGTAAGTAGCGCGAGCCCCGAGCTGCGAGCTACGAGCAAACTACTATCAAGCTCGTAGCGCGAAGCTCGCAGCTCGTAGCTGTTCTTCATGGAACAACTGGCATTCACAAAACTACTGAACTCCCTGTTTGGCACTGCCGCACTGGGGCTGCTGAACCTGCTCGGGATTCATCCGCACAATGCCGCTGCACCCATCACCAACGCCGTGGCGATGGAGGTTCTCGTCGTCCTGCTGCTGACGATATTTTTCGTCCTGGTGCGTCTGCGCCTGTCGGTGGAGAATCCCGGTGCGCTGCAGCACACGATGGAAACTATCTACGGGTTTGTGAACAACCTGGCGACGGAGACGATCGGCCATCATTCCGAGAAGTATGTCCCCTACCTGATGGCGCTGGGCATGTTCATTTTGTCCTGCAATCTGATCGGACTGGTGCCAGGCTTGGAGTCACCGACCGCGGTTCCAGTTGTTCCTCTGGGCTGCGCGCTGCTGACGTGGTTCTACTATCACTATCAGGGAATTCGCACGAACGGGCCGGTCGGCTATCTCGCGCATTTCATCGGACCGCAGGACAAGGACATGCCGATCGCAGTGCGGCTGTTCTTGCCCCTGCTGTTGTTTCCGATTGAGATTTTCAGCCACGCCGCGCGGGTCATGTCGCTGACCATTCGTCTTTTCGCCAACATGTTCGCCGGCGAGATGGTGACATTAGTGTTCTTTTCGCTGGTGCCGCTGGGCGTCCCGATCATATTCGAGGGTCTGCACATCGGCGTGTCGTTCATTCAGACGTATATTTTTGTGCTGCTCGCTTGCGTGTATCTCGGCGAGGCGACAGCGCATGAGCACTAAGATCAGTGGTCAGGAGTCGGGAGTCAGTAGTCAGCGAAATACCTCGTTACACAAAAATGCGAGTGATCTTGCTGACTACCGACTACTGACTCCTGACTACTGCTTCCAGTGTGAGGGCGTCGGCTCGAAGAGCGCGGCGTCAACCACCTCCTGGGGCAATTCATAAGGAGAAACAAATGCGGAAAATCGGGTTGTTGCTGTTTGTGATGATGATGTTCTCGGTGCTGGCCATGCCTGCTTTCGCGCAAACCGGCGAAACGGCGCATGCGGCAACGAACTGGGTCGCACTGACTGCGGGTTTCGCAATCGCGATTGCAGCCGGCCTGGCCGCGCAAGGTCAAGGCAAAGTCGCTGCGGCGGCGTGCGAAGCTCTGGGCAGGAATCCAGCGGCGCGTCCTGGAATTCAGCTGGCGCTGATTCTGGGATTAGCCTTCATCGAGTCGCTGGTACTGTTCGCACTCGTGATCATCTTCGTGAAGGTCGTGTAGTCAAAGAATTGGACACAAAAGGGCCCTTGCCTTGGCAAGGGCCTTTTGTTTTGTTCAGGAATTCCGTTCTTCTCTAGCTCGAGAAAGTCGGCTTCGCGGCGGTTGTTAACCCTTGCGTTCACCATCCCAGACAGTGTTGCGGTTCTCGGGAGCCTTTTCGAGGGCTTCCACGAGGATGCGGCGGAGGCGGTAGCGGCTGTCGAGGTCCATGCTGACAAACTCAAATCCGATTTCATTGACGCGGGCGCGGCGGAGCAGGACCTGGCCGCGAATTTTCTTCACGCCGGTCGAAATTTCAACGTTCGCTTCGGACCCTACGCGCAGATTGTCGTTGCGCGTGCCCATGCCGCCGCCAAGGCTCATCTCGCGCATGATGACGGTGGACTTGCCCCACGAACTGCTCAGGGTAGCCGAGAAAGTGCGCGGCAGGATTACGCGCTCGTAGCGCCGCTGCCGGACCCAGGGACAAGCCGGGGCGGGATCGAGCGGCGCAACCGCCAGTTCGGCGGAATCGAGTCCGCTCTCCGACATCACCTGTGCGCCGTAGCGCGGATCGATCTTGGAAAGCGCCTGGGCGGCCGCCACCCGCAACTCGCGGTGCTGGGAGCGTCCCCAGAGCTTCTTCTCTTCGACGATGCTGCGCAATACGGGAACGGCTTCGGGTTCCCGGAGACGGCCCAGCGCTTCGATTGCTTTCAGTTGCACGAATGGAGGCCGGGACGCGGCCTCTCCCGAGGTGGCGAGCGCGATCAGGCTGGAACTCGCAGTGCGGTCCAGGCTCATGCCGATCTCGTCGATCGTTTCCGGCAGGATGAGAGAATCCAGCAGTTCCAGCAGTTCCAGCAGCGTGCGACCGCGATCCGCGGCAGCTCCATACGCGATCTGGCGCACGACCAGATCCTGATAGAACCGGTTGAATTCCGGCATCCGCGTCGGCAGCAACTCCAGCAGTGTGGTCACGCCCAGACGGCTCAACAGGCCAACGGTCGCGGCTGCCTGCCGGGGTTGGCCGGTGCGCAGCGTTTCGCGGAGATCGATGACAGCGGGCTGTCCCAGTTCGTCGACGAGTTCGACGATGCGATCGCACTCCACGCGCTTCTGCGAGCGGAAGAAGCGGTCGCAGAGGTGTTCGACCGAACTCTTTGGAATCTGTTGCAGAACGTTGATCAGGTCGTCGGCCACCGCGGGGGCATTAATCGCCTCTTCGATCATCTCCGGCAGACGGTTTTCGACGCCTACGCGGGACCGCAAGTCCTGAACGAGGAGAGGCCTCTCCTGAGCGATACCTTCTAGAGCGGTGCAGACTTCGGCGACCGCTTTGTACTTTTTGCGGGCGCAGGATTCCTGCCCGAAGCGAGTGAACGCCGCGCTTAACAGGCTCTGGATTTCGGAATCGGTTTCCTTTGCCAGCTTCTCGCCGATCTTGGCGATGGCGTTCGGCATGACTTCTTCAGAGGCGTTGGCGTAGAGGTCAGCGATCTGAGACAGGCCGATCGAAGTCTTGCGGCGCGGGTCGAGTTCCTTGGCATCGAGGCAACCGGTGTAGTTGGCCAGGATCTTGGCTGCAAGCTCGTTGTCGCCGCGTTCGAGCAGCATCTCGACGAACTGCCGGATGTTGCGCGGCGGCACACAGGCTGCTTCGCCGGAGAGCAGCACGCTCTTCTTGCCGGCTTCGGGAACTTCCGCCCAGAACATGCGGTCAAGAATGTCGGCGTGCGACTCAACCAGGATGCCGGCCTTGGACATCTTGTCTTCCTGCACCCGGAGAATCTGGCGCAGAGTATCCATCTGCCGGCTCATGTGCTCCATCATCTGGTGCACTGCGTTGACTTTGACCTCACCACGCTGGTAGCGATCAAGGGCGAAGCGGATCGCCATGTGCTCGGCCGCCTTCATGAGCAGCGGAGTGTCGGTCTCTTCGGCTTTGGTGGTCACGTCCTTTGACAGGTTCTCGAGCAGTGCTGCCAGGTTGAGCTTCGCGCCTTCCGGCGCTTTGCTCAGTTCGGCTTTCATCAATTCTTCGGGGTTGGCGTTCGGATCCTGCGCAGCCTGCCCGAAATGGGTGAGCATGCGGATTGCCTGAATGACTTCCTCTTCCTGGAGGGGGACCACCCCGCCGGTCCAGCCACCGCCGCTGCCACTTCCCGTGCCGCTGCCTGTCCCGCCACCACCGCCCGTGCCAGATCCGCCGCTGCCGGTGCCGGTACCGCCGCCTCCGCCCCCGCCGCCGCGAATCGGAACTGTAGGAACGCTCCCCAGTGGCGCGCCACCGGGTTCCCCAGAGCCGCCCGAGGTTGCACCCTGGGCGGCGGCGATCAACTGCAGCAGCTTCTGCGGATCGTTGAGCCACTGCTTGAATTCCGGTCCAAGCGACTGTGCCGCAATCTGCGCGGCTACCGAGATCTCTCCGGTAGCGGGATCGGCCGCAACGAATTTCACCTCGTTAATGCGGATAGAGGAATTCTTGTTGTCGCCCAGCGTTTCCTTGATCTGTTTGGCGAAGTCCTGGGCCTTGGAGCCGCCCATTGCAAAGGCGCTGACGAGCCGGGTGAAATCGTCGAGAGTAACCTTGTTCGAGAAATGAATGCTGGCAAGACCCGCGGCCGTCAGCAACTGGGCAAAGCTGCGTTCAGCTTGGCCGGTCTCGAGCGGAATGCCATCCAGGAGCAGCTTGTTATCCGAGACACCAAGGAGGAACCCACCATCGCCGGTCTTGGGGATTGACGCCTGCAGCTCATTCCACGTGGTCTGGAATTGCCCCTCGGTCCGCTTGTGCCTCACCCCATACAGGCGGGTGTACTTCACGAGAATGTTAAGGCTGTGAATAAAGGAGCGGGCAGACGCGTTGCGGGCGGCATCGGTTTGGGCCGTTGTGGAGATTGCTACCTCCTTGTAGCTGGAGCTTAAGGATCAAGGGTATGTCGGAAAGTGACCTATTGCACGATTACGGAGGTAATTGGCCCGCCGGGGGGACTTTGAGAGCCTGAGGCGGGTTCAGGTGAACCGGCCAACCTTTGCAAACGCGCTACACTGTTCAGGAATTACGACATCTGGGATGCAAGTCCACGTACTATTCTTCGGAGCCGTGAAAGATTTGCTGGAGCGCTCGCGGGAAACCCTGGAACTTCCCGAAGGTGCCCGGCTTCAATCGGTTCTGTCGCACTATGCCCGTCAGGCGCCGCGTTTCGAGGCACTCATTCCATCCTTGGCACTTTCTGTGAACCAGGAATACTCAAGTACTGATTTCCCCCTGCGCGCGGGCGATGAGGTCGCGATCTTGCCACCCGTGAGTGGAGGGAGCGAGGATCGAGTCCGGATTGTCCGCGAGCCCATTTCGACGGAAACAGAGTTGGCGCGTCTCAAGATGCCTCAGGACGGCGCGGCGGTCATCTTTGAAGGGGTGGTGCGCAACCACACGCGTGGCCGCCAAACCCTTTACCTCGATTACGAAGCGTATGAAGAGATGGCCTTGAAGAAGATGAAAGTGCTGGCGGATGAGGCAAAAAGCAAGTATTCCATCCGGGAGGTGGCCCTGGTCCATCGGCTGGGGCGGCTGGAGATCGGGGAAATCTGCGTGCTCATTGTGGTTGCTTCCGCCCACCGGGGCCCCGCCTTTGACGCCTGCCGTTGGGTCATCGACACGCTTAAGAAGACGGTGCCTATTTGGAAGAAGGAATACTTTGAAGATGGCGCCGTCTGGGCAGATGGCGAGCCGTTCCCCGAAGAAATCCCGCGTGCGGCAGGCGCGGCTGGAGTGCGGCCCGCATCCTAATGAGTGTCCACTCCATGAAGCGAACCTTATTGACCCTTGCACTCGGTTGTGTGGCCGCGATGTGCCTGGCCCAGGAGTCGGATACCACCTTCAAAGTGGATGTGAAGCTGGTCAATGTGTTCGTGACCGTGACGGACCAGCATGGAGCTCCGGTCTCGTCCCTGCAGAAGGAGAACTTCGCACTCAAAGAGGACGGCAAGGAACAGAAGATCGCCGTGTTCAGCCGGGAATCAGCGTTGCCGTTGTCGATCGTGCTGGCGATCGACACCAGTCTCAGCACGAAGAAAGATCTGCCCCTGGAGCAGGCGGCAGCCCGCAAATTCGCCCATGCGATCGTTCGCTCACAGGATGGCCTCGCCGTTTATAAGTTCAGTGAGGAGGTTACGGAGGTGGTGCCGTTTACCGCCGATCTTGGCAGGATCGACAGCGGCATCGAACGTCTGCGCAACGGCTCCGCGACCGCGTTGTTTGACGTTGTGTTTCTCGGCAGCCAGGCTTTGGGCAACCGTCAGGGAAGGAAAGTCATCGTGGTGGTCACCGATGGTGGCGATACGATCAGTCAAGTAACCTACCAGCAGGCCTTGCGTGCTGCGCAAGAGTCTGAGGCAATCATCTATAGCGTTATCATCGTGCCTGTCGAAGCTAGTGCCGGCCGTGATACGGGCGGAGAGCACGCGCTTATCCAATTCTCGGAAGACACCGGCGGGAAGTATTACTACGCGAGCTCCCTCCCTCAACTGGATGAAGCGTTCCGCCAGATCAGCGACGAGCTTCGCACCCAGTACCTGCTGGCGTACTACCCGAGCCAACGCTATACGGACTCGGATTTCCGTCGCATTCAGATCGATCTGGTCAATCCACCAGCGGGCGGTCCTTACCAACCGCG
>Ga0335084_10003437_pt1 | contig 15423 bp, 14 predicted proteins | sample Lox_Sample_44_FD_206721 | JGI IMG/M metagenome (GOLD analysis project Ga0335084, IMG submission 206721) | Soil microbial communities from Loxahatchee National Wildlife Refuge, Florida, United States - Lox_Sample_4.4 | ecosystem: Environmental > Terrestrial > Soil > Wetlands | place: USA...
CGCTCACCATCTCGCGCGAGGCGAGCTACCTCGAGAACGTGCTCGCCGCCGAGGCCTTCGACACGCGCCGCAACGTGGCCAAGCTCGGGAAGCCCATCGACCGGACGGAGTGGGGCATGTCGCCGCCCACGGTCAACGCCTACTACAACAGCAGCATGAACGAGATCGTCTTCCCGGCCGGCATCCTCCAGCCGCCGTTCTTCTGGCCGGAGGGCGACGACGCGGTGAACTACGGCGCCATCGGCGTGGTGATCGGCCACGAGATGACCCACGGCTTCGACGACCGGGGCAGCCAGTACGACGCGGAGGGGAACCTCTCGAACTGGTGGACCGAGGCCGACCGCAAGGCCTACGAGGCGCGCACCGACCTCATGGTGAAGCAGTTCGACGGCTACCGGCCGTTCGCCGACGCCTCCATCAACGGCAAGCTCACGCTCGGCGAGAACATCGCCGACCTGGGCGGCCTCAAGATCGCCTGGGCCGCGCTGGCGAAGGCGCTCGGGCAGGATCCCAACAAGGCTCCGCCCGTGGAGGGCCTCACCCCCGGGCAGCGGTTCTTCCTCTCGTACGCCAACGTCTGGAGGAACAACGTGCGCGACGAGGCGCTGCGCGTGACGCTCGCGACGAACCCGCACAGCCCGGGGAAGTGGCGCGTGCTCGGCCCGACCTCGAACCTGCCCGAGTTCCACGCCGCCTTCTCGTGCGGCCCCGGCTCGGCCATGAACCGCCCCGAGGCCGAGCGGCCGGTGATCTGGTAGCGGCGGGGCGAGCGATGAGACCCCGTCCGGCGCGAGCCGGGCGGGGCCTCGTCGTCCCGGAGGCGGTCAGCGAACGCGCCGGGTCGTGACGCCGCCGCCGATCCCCGCGACGTGCTCCTCGACCGGGAACCTCATCCCGGGCCGGCCGGCGGCCCGGAGCGCGGCATCGGCGATGCCCCGGCAGCAAGGCACCTCCATCCGGACGACCGTGAGCCACCTCGGCGGCGAGCGCTCGACGAGCGCCTGGAGCCTCGCGTCCATGTCGGCCGGGTCGTCGAGCTTGGGGCAGCCGACCACGACCGCCCGGCCGGCCAGGTAGCGCGTGTGGAAGTCCGGCACCGCGAAGGGCACGCAGTCCGCGCAGACGACGAGGTCGGCGCCCGCGAGGAAGGGGGCGTCCGGCCGGACGAGCCGGAGCTGCACCGGCCAGTGCGACAGACCGGACGGACCGCCCATGGAGCCGGCGGCCCCCCCGACGACCGGGAGCAAGCGCACCGCGGCGCCCTGGCAGCCCCCCGCGGGCGGTCCGGCGCCCTCGGGCGCGCCCAGGACGCGCAGCCGGGGGCGGAGGGACGCCTTGCGCCGCTCGACCTCGGCCTCGTCGAAGGCCTCGGCCGGCCGCTCCTCGATGGAGATGGCGCCCTGCGGGCATTCGCCCAGGCAGGCCCCGAGGCCATCGCAGTAGACGTCGCCGACGAGCCTCGCCTTCCCGTCCACGAGCGCGAGCGCGCCCTCGTGGCAGGACGGCAGGCAGTCCCCGCAGCCGTTGCAGAGCGCCTCGTCGATGCGCACGATCTTCCGCGGCGGCGCGGGCTTCAGCGTCGACATGGGACCGAACCTACCAGAGCGCCGAGGCCTCGCCTCTTGACCCGGAGCAACCCCCCTGCGCCCCGCCGGGAGGAAGCGGAGGCGGAGGGCCACGCCGTCAATCCCTGGCGCCCTCGTCGGCCCCGGCGACCGGCTCGTGGTCCTCGCTGTCCAGCTCGGGAAGGGCGACGGGTGCGCCTTCGCCGAGGGGCGCGCGGCCCTTCTCGCGGCGGCGCGCGTAGTAGCGGGTGACGGAGGGCAGGCTGAAGCGGTTCATGGTGACGCTGTGCGTGGCGATCGCGTTCAGGCGGTCGATGTCGATGAACCACTCCGGCAGGTGCACCGGCCCCACGCAGAGCCCCTCCTCCACGAGGTCGCGCACCAGCGCCGCGTCGTCCACGCTCATCTTGCCGGCCAGGAACGCGCGCACGAGGTCCACGTCGCGGCCGTCGAGCGCCGAGCGGAGGAAGTTCCAGGTGCGGCAGTAGCCGCGCTGGTAGGCGGCGTCCTTCGTGAACGGCGCGCCACCCTCGACGAGCCCGCCGCGGAAGACGCGCTCGCTCATGAGCGCCGCCTTCTGGGGCGGAAAGCGGGCGAGGAGGTAGCGGTACACCTCGAGGAAGTCGGCGCCGCGCGCGGCCATGTCGATGGCGATGGTCCGCTCGCCGAGCTCGATGTAGCGCTCGTCGGTGATGTTGCCGGTGAGGTACTCGGCCACGATGCCGGCGCCCTCCTGCGACTCGAGGTGGCGCGGGAGCCCCACGCCCAGCACGGTGAGCACCGGCTGGCGGAGGCCGTTCACGCTGGTGAGCACGTGCCACAGGCCCTCGTGGTGGGCGAGGGCCCGGACGCCGCGCTCCGAGAAGCGGGCGCCCTTCCGGAGCGAGATGTGGGTGGCGCCCGAGGCTGCGTTGGCGGTGATGCGGGACGTGACCACCACCCTCACGCGCCCGCCCAGGAGCGGGTTGCAGATCTCCGCGACCCTGCGCGCCGCCTGGGCCGCGCCGAGGGTCAGCTCCTCGCCCCGGGCGCGCGGGCGCGACGCCCAGAGGCGGGCGATGGCGAGGTTGTCCACGTGGTGGTCCGGGAAGCGATCGCGCGGGTCACCGTAGATGCGCCGCGAGAGCTCGTAGAAGCGGCGCGTACCGCGCGAGGCGAGGAGCTCGACCACGAGCGCGAACTCGTCGCACTTCTTGCGGAGGAGGTCCTCGACGGGGTTCTTGCCGCGGATGCCCCGGCGGATGGCCCGGAGCTCCTTCACCTTCTGGGCGGGCTCGAACCCGAGCGCCGGGTACTCCGGGCGCGGCAGCTCCCTCGCGCCGGACCGGAAGAAGCGCTCGTGTACGCGCGGGCCCCAGTTGATGGAGCGGAGCACGCGGATGGGCCGCTGCGCGTGCAGGATCGCGTCGGAGATGCGCCGGAGGTACTCGCGGGCCACGGCGCGGAACCTACCAGAACTGGCGGCGTCCCCCCGTGGCGACGCCGGGAGGGACCGGCCAGGTCCCGACCGGAGCGAGCAGGGGGGCGTCCGGGGGGAGCGCAGGCTCGCTGCCGCGCAAGCGGCGCAGCGAGCCGAGTATCCCCCCGCGGCAAAACGGCCCGGGCACCTCGGAAGGTGCGCCGGGCCGCGCTGTCTACGTGCTGTGCTCCAGCCTACCGGTAGTGCACGTCGTGGATGCTCGCGATCCGGTCGCTGGCGTGGCACACGAAGCACTGCTCGACCGTGCCGAGCGCGCCCGTGCCGGGCGTGCCGCGCGCCGCGTAGAACGAGCCACCCATCTGCTCCATGTGAGCCTTCGCGAGGTCGGAGTCGTGGCAGGCCGTGCACACGGTCACGGTCGGAGACGTGACCAGCGTGGCGGGATCCGCCTGCACGGTGCCGAGCGACGGGTTCGTGGAGCAACTGTTCGAGGCGGCGGCGCCGGCGTTGTGGCTGAAGCCGAAGCCGTAGTACGTCCCGGTCGTGCCGCTCGCGTCCGCGACGACGTAGGGCGAGAGCGTGAAGACGCCCAGCGCGGTCTGCGCGCTGCCCTGCGCGCCGGCATTGCAGACGCCGGCGGAGTACGTGTACGTGGTGATGGTGTTGCCCGCCACGCCGATGTACTTGCCAACGCCCACCGTGCGGTAGAGGCGCTTGTCGGTCTGGTCCGCGCCGAGGCCGACGGCGTCAGCCGAGGCGCTGTTCGAGAAGTCGTACGAGCCCGGCACGTGGCACTGCTCACAGCGGGCCAGCACGCCCGGGTACTTGACGTCCGCGAAGCTGTCGGTGGTGCTGGACGCGTCCCAGGTGAACGGCACGTGGCGCTTCGCTCCGCCGTGGATCGCGTGGACGAACGCGGTGGAGTCGGCGGACCAGCCGCTCGAGGTCTGGCTCGGCTTGTGGCACCAGGCGCAGGTGGTCCCGTCGTTGCGCTGCCCGGCGTGGAAGGCGTCCTCGGTGAACGTGCCGAGCTCCTGGTGGCAGGCGTTGCACTTCGAGTCGTCCACGATGGTGCGCCGGCCGGTGTAGCCAGTCGCGACCTTCTGGGCGTTCGGAGCGACGACGATGAGGCCGCCGGTCTTGTTGGTGGCGCCCGCGTTGACGAGGCCCGAGCCGTCGGGCACCGGGTAGTCGGAGAGGTTGGTCTGGGTGAGCGGCAGCGTGGAGCTCACGCTGTAGGTGTAGCCGATGCCGCCCGAGAGCATCACCGCGCCGTCGATGACTGTGATGCCGGTGAGGGTGACGGTGTAGTAGTGCGACCCGTCGGCCTGGGGCGTGGCGTCGGCGACGATCGTGCCGGCGCCGTTGCCGGTGGCGGTGCCGTTCCAGAGGTTCTTGATGTAGCCGGAGGCCGAGACGTTGAAGTCGGCCGGGGCGGTGATGCCGTCCTGCGGGACCGCCCACACGAAGTAGGCGCTCGGCGAGCCCATGAAGTTCGGCCAGATCTCCTTCTGGCCGGAGGCGGCGTTCACCGGGGCGGTCGCGAAGTCGAGGAGGTCGGTGCTCGCGCTGGCCACGCCGTTCTGGAGCATCCGGAAGACGATGACCGGGTGCTTGTTCGCGTCACGGGAGACGCTCTTCACGTCGTAGGTGACGCGGATCGCGCCCGAGGGCAGGCGGTTCGGGTTGGAGGCCACCCAGGCCGCGTTGGTGTTGGCGTTGCCGCCCGCCACGTGGAGCGCGCTGCCCGTGTTGGGCGGGGTGACCGGCGTGTGCTTCGTGTCGATGCCGCCGGGGCTGTGGCAGCCCGCGCAGGCGTGGTCGTCGGCCTGGGCGCCGCCGACGTGGCCGCCGGTGCCGCCGGTGATGGTCGTGCCGAGGCCGGTCGAGAAGTCGATGCCGTCGTGGCAGGCGCCGCAGGCCAGGCGGCTCGGGTTGTTCTTCCAGTCGTCGCCCTGGGGTGTGGCCGCGATCGAGGCGTCGTGGCACTTCTGGCAGTTGCGGATGTCCTGGGAGTAATGGGTCTCGTTGAGGAGGACGCCTCCGAAGTTGTAGGCCTGCTTCGTCAGCATCTCGCCCAGGTGCACCTTGTGGATGAGGTTGGGCAGGTCGCCGACCGCCCGGCCGTCCACCCGGTAAGTGTTGCCGCTGAAGGTCATCGTGGCGGCGGTGTAGGTGGCCTCGGCGCGGCCGTACTTCCGCTGGTCGGTGTGGCAGACGACGCAGTAGCGGACGTCGTTGCGGCTGCCGCCGTGGAAGCCGGCGCCCGAGCTCTCGGCGCTGTCGCCGGGGATGCCGCCGAGGGTGCTGTGGCAAGAGGTGCAGTTGTCGTTGGCGACCATCTCACGACCGGATGTGGTCGTCGCGCCGGTCTGGGGGATGAAGTCGTAGACGACGTCCACGGCCTTCGTGAGCAGCACGCCAGGGACGAGCTGCACGCCGTCCGGGGTGTTGGTGCCGGTGCCGGGCGCGTTGCCGGAGATCTGGATGGTCAGGCGGTGCGGCAGGGTCGGCTGCCAGCTGACGTCTCCGAGGTCCGCCTTGTCGTTCGGGGCGGTGACCGGGGGCATGGCGGCGAGCGTCGCGTCCATGGTCGTGACGTCGCGGAAGAACGTGTAGTCGTAGGTGCCGTCGCCGTGGTCGGTGAGCGTTCCGGTGTTGTCGGTCGAGGGGCGCGTCGGCGCGGCGGCGGCCGTGCTGGTCGGCACGGTCGTCACGATGTAGCTCACCCACTTGGACGGGCTGCCGTTCGCGGCGGGGACGAGCTTCGCGAGCGCGAAGGCGATGTTCGGGTACATCGGCACCGTGGCCGTCGAGGCCTGGGACGTGGAGCCGAATCCGATGATGGGCGCGCCGTCGGGGTCCGCCAGCGTGAACGTCACGTTGGGACCGTTCGCGGTGGCGGCCGGGAAGGCCACCGACTTGATCGTCACGCGGATGTCGAGCGCGGCGAACTCGTCGGGCGTGGTGTTCGAGGTGATGAAGATCGCGGGGGGCGCCGGCGGGCCGGGAGGACCCTGGGGGCCGGTGTCGCCGGTGTCGCCCTTGGGACCCTGGGCACCCTGAGCGCCGTCGTTTCCGCTGCACGCGACGAGGGAAGCGGCGAGGAGGACGACCGCGCCGAACCTGAGCGTTGGGATTCGCACTTGTGATTGCTCCCTGGTTTTGGGGACCGGCAGGGTCCGCTCGGGGCTGGACCCTGCCACCGGAGGCTTCAGGCCAGCACCTGAGGGCCTCCGGGCGTTGAAGCGACATCGACGCCCAGCGATGCCTCCCTTTCGGGTACAGGCAAGGTTGCGCGACGCCCCTCGACGGGAAGCAAATCGGGGGCCGCGCACGGACGCGCCCTCGCGCGCGGGAACGCGCGGAGACCACTGGGATAATTATCGTAACGGACGCTTACCCGACGGCCCTTTTTGCGCGTCGCGCGACGATTTTCACCCCGAGTAGACATCCACCGGTGGCGAGATGCCGCGGGCGGCAGGTTGCCGCGGCGGCCCAGCGGCGGGAGGCCGCAGGCGGACGTGGGGGACCAGGGGAGGGCGCCGGTCGACGGCGGATCGCCGGGCGGCCGTGGCCCGTACCGGGCAGGCGCGTGGCGGCCGTCATCGGCGCGTGCTCGGGAGCGGATCCCCGCGGGATCACGCGCGTGCGCACCGGGCACGGCCCCTGCTCCTCGCCGGTTTCCCGCGGCCCGCGCCGCGCCCACTCGCAAGCCGGAGGACCCGCCCATGAACCGAGTCGAGACCATCCACGTCGCACCCACCACCGAGCGCAAGACCGAGCCCGGCCGGTTCGAGTCCGCGCTCCGCGGCGCCGCCGAGGGCCTGGCCCGCACCGTGGCGGCGGGCGTCGAGGTCGCCGCGCCGCTCGTGCCCGGCGGCACGTTCCTTTCCGCGGCGGTCCACGGCGCGGTGGCCGGGCCGTCCGGTGCAGGCTCGGCCGCCGGGCTCGTCGCCGCCGGCCCGGACTCGGGCGCGCCGGCCGCGGGCGGGGTCGCCGGCGCGGTGCAGGCGGCGGGAACGAGCGGCGGGGACTCGCTCCTGGACGCGACGCGCCGGCTCCAGGAGGAGGCCCGCACCTTCAACCTCCAGTACCTGCAGCTCCAGGAGAGCATGCAGCGCGAGAGCCGCGAGTTCACGGCCGTGAGCAACGTCATGAAGGCGAAGCACGACACGGCTCGCGCCGCCATCCAGAACATCCACTAGGAGCGCCCCGTGCCCGTCGCCCCGCTCTCCGCGACGCCCGCCGTGCAGGCGGCGCGCTCCGCACCCCGGGCCTCCGGCGCGTTCCGCGACGCGCTCGGGGCCAGGATGCCCGCCGCGGCCGCCCCGGGTCCCGGTCCGGTGCACGCCGGCCTCGCCGCCGTCGAGCGCGCGCAGCGCCGGCTCGACTCCGTCCTCGCCGCGGCGCGCGCCGGCAAGACCTTCACCGCCGGCGAGCTCCTCGGCCTGCAGGCCGAGGCGTACCGCGCCGTCCAGGTCGTGGACCTCGCCGGGAAGCTCGTCGAGCAGGGCGCCCAGTCGGTGCGCCAGGCCCTCAACACCCCGCTCTAGGAGCTCGGCCGTGTCCCGTCCCATCGCATACGCCCCGTTCGTCCTCCTGCTCCTCCTCGCCATGGCCCTCGCCGGATGCTCGGCGCGCGAGGAGCTCCTCCACGGGCTCGAGGAGGGCCAGGCCAACGAGGTCCTGGTCGCCCTCGAGGAGGGAGGCGTCCCCGCCCTGAAGCGCCACGAGGAGAGCGGACCGGCCCCGGACGCGGACGCGCGCTGGCTCGTCGAGGTCGATTCCTCGGGCGCGACGCAGGCGAGGAGGCTGCTCTCCGAGCGCGCGCTCCCGCGCGTGCGTGCGGCCGGCTTCGAGGAGCTCCTCGCGCGGGGCTCGATGGTCCCCACGCCGGCCGAGGAGCACGCGCGCTTCCAGCACGCCCTCGCCGGAGAGCTCTCGCGCTCGATCGAGCGGCTCGACGGCGTGCTCGAGGCGCGCGTCCACCTGGGCCTCCCCGAGGCCGACCCGCTCCGGCCGGACGCGCAGCGGTCTCCCCGCGCCGCCGTGCTCGTGAAGTGCCGGCCCGCCTCGTGCGACGCGCTGCGGTCGCTGGAGGGCGGGATCCGCTCGCTCGTGGCGGGCGCCGCGGACGGGCTCGATCCCGCCGCGGTGTCGGTCGTGGTCGCGCCCGGCTCGGAGGCGCGATCCGGCGCCCAGGCCCTTCCGGCCGCGCAGATCACGCCGGGGGCGTCGCCGCCCGCCGCTGTCGCGACCTCCTCTGCCGGGCCTGCCGCGCCGGCGCGGCGCGGGTCGTCGCTTCTCCTGGGCCTCGCCGCCATGGCGGGGGCCGGTGCGCTCGGATTCGCGGGCTGGGGACTGCGCGGCCTCCGGCGGGGAGGCGACTCGTGACCGGCAGTGCGCGGCGGCTCTGCGCGCTCGCGGCGCTGTTCGCCCCCGAGCGCGCCCCATCGCTCGTGAGCCGGCTGGCGGGCGCGACGCCCGAGGCGGCTCGGGAAGCCGAGCGGCTCGTGGCGTCGGCGCGGCGCGAGAGGTTGCGGGCGCTCGGCGAGGCCCTGGCGCTGGCGGGTCCCGACGCCGGAATGTTCGCCGCCCGGGAGAGCGCTCCGGTCGCGATGGTGATGCGGGCGGTGGCGTCCGGGTTGCCCGCGGGCGACGCGTCACCCGTGCTCGTGCGGCTGTGCCGGGAGCGGCTGGGGAGGTGAACGCCCCGGGCGCGACGGGCTACTTGCAGGCGTCCTGCTGTCCGGCGGAGCAAGCCTTCTTCTTGAGCTCGGCGGCCTTGGCGGGATTCTCCGGGACGTTCTTCCCCAGCTCGTAGCGGAGCGCGAGCGCGGCGCACGCGCCTCCCACCCCCGCGTTGCACGAGGTCTCCAGGATCCCGATCGCGCGCTTCTCGTTCCGCTTCACGCCGCGGCCGTCCTCGATCATCTCGGCGAGCGGCACGCACTCGGCCGCGAGCCCGTTCTTGCAGGCGAGCTCGGTGAAGTCGGCCGAGCGCTCGTTGTCCTTCTTGACGGTCGTGCCGATGCGGTAACTCGTCGCGGCCGACCGGCACGAGGGGGCATGGCCCGAGGTGCAGGCCTTCTCGAAGACGGCCAGCGCCGCCTTGGGATCCTTGAGCTGGCCGCGCCCGGTCACGAGCGCCTGTCCCGTCTTGAAGCACTCCTCGAGCATGGGGCCGGGCACGCATCCCTTGAGGAGGAGCTCCGAGATCCGCTGGAGCTGCGCGTCGGGGAGGAACGACTCCGCCACCGCGGCCCGCACGCATGCGTCGGAGCTCCCGAGGGTACAGGCCTTCCGCGACAGCTCGGCGCCCACCGGAACCGATTCGCCGCCCTTGGCGATGAAGAGCTGGCCACCGACGTCGCAGGCGCGCGTGTTGTCGGGCGCGTCGTGCTGGCAGCCGTGGCGGTACATGCGAAGGGCGAGCTCCGGGTTCTCGAGGCGCTGCGCCGCGTCCGCGCCGGGCACGCACACCGGGAGCAGGCCGCGCTCGCAGGCGGGGCCGAGCGTGTCGAGCTGCTCCTTCGTGATGTCACCCGCCTTGGCGTCCTTGGCGAGATCGGCGAGCGCCGTGCAGGCCGCGTCGTCCCCTGCGCCGCACGCGCTCGAGATGAGCTCGGCGGCCTTCTTGCGGTCCTTGGGCACACCCTCGCCCTTGGCGTGCGCGTAGCCGAGGATGACGCAGCCCTGTGGCTGCTTCGCGTCGCAGGCCCGTTTCGCGAGCGCGACGGCCGACACCGCGTCGCGCATGAGCCCCTTGCCCTCCCAGAGGATGTCCGCGGCCTTGGCGCACGACTTGGGCCCGTCGACCTCGCCGGACAGGCACGCGCGCTGGAGCAGCCGCACGGCCGGCGTTGAGAGTCCGACGGTCAGGTAGGCCTCCGCCGCGGGCGCGCACTGGGCGGTCTCGCCGAGCTCGCAGGCGCGCTCGAAGGCGGGTGCGGCGCGGCCGGGATCCTTGGGCGGCCCCTCGGCCAGCATGTTTCCGAGCTTCACGCAGGCGATGGCGCTGGAGGTGCGGCAGGCGAGATCGCACTCGCTGACGCTCGCGCACTGGTCGGGCGGAGGGGGCGCGGGCGCCGCGGTCGGAGGCGGCTCGTCCTTGGGCGGCGCCATGTTCACCGAGGCGCGGTACTCCTTGCGGAGCTCGTAGCCCAGCCGCTGGATGGCCGAGAGGACGTTGTTGCCCGGAACGGGGACCGTCGAGCGCGCGATCACGCGCGCGGTCTTCGTCTCGATGATGCGGCCGGAGACGACGAGACCCTCGCCGACCTTCCCGACCGAGGTCGCGATCGCGCCGTCGGCCCCGAGCCCCTGCGCCACCTGCGCGACGTCCCCGGACTCGGCCGAGGAACCGAGCACCTGCTTCTGGAGCTGCAGGCCGAGGAGCGCGTTGACGTCGCGGGTGGCGACGAGATCGAACGCCTCGGGGTCGTGGAGGGCGCTGGCAAGCGCGTCGGTCAGGGCCGCACGCTCGGTGACGCTGACGTCCTTGCCGACCTCGATGTCGAGGATGGCGAACTTCTGGGGGGTGGCGGCGAGGAGCGCAGACAGCGCGAGGGCTCCGAACATGGACGCTCATCTCCCGGGGTGGTTGTCACAGGGTATAGACGGGCGCCCCTTCGGTTCACAAGCGCTCGGGCAGGCGACGTACGGGGGCGGAGGCGATAGCGGGGACGCCGCGAGCCGGTGAAGGCCAGAACCGGCCGGTGGACCTCGCGGGCGTGTCCTGTGTCCGGGTTACAGACGCGGCGCGTCCGGGCCCCGTCCGCCGTCGAGTCCAGGCGGACTTCGCGGAGCCCGTGATCTCGCGATGTTACGCCCTGGCACGACGGATGGACTGGGTGAGTCGAGTGCCGCTTCCCTTCGACCTGCCTTCCCTCTCCCGAGGCGCCTCCGCCCTCACGGCCGGCGCCGCGCACGCCGCCGACGCCATCGCCCGCGCCGCTGCCCGATCGGTCGGCGCCCTCCTCGGATGCGAGGTCGCGGTCGAGGGCCGGGCCGGCTCCGGACGCCCGGCGCCCCGCGCCGGTGTGGGGCGCGTCGGCATCGAGCTCGCAGCCCTGCCCGCGGCCGCGGTGCTCGAGCTCGACGCCGGCCTCGTGGTGGCGCTCGTCGAGCGCCTCGCCGGCGGGCCCGGCGCGGAGCCCCGGAACCGCCTCCCTCCGGCCACGTCGCTGTCGCCCGTCGAGACCGCGGCGCTCGAGCTCATCGCGCTCGCCGCGGTCGACGGGATCTGCGCGGAGGGGAACGTCGAGCACGTCCTCTGCCCCCGCGTCGGGCCCGCGCCCTCCGAGCCCGCCGGTGCGCTCGGCGTGGAGCTCGCGATCTCGGCCGGAGGAGTCGCGGGCCGGGGCCGTCTTCTCGTTCCGCCCGCGGCGCTCGAGGCGCTGCGCGGCCCGCCCGATGCGAACGCCGCCGGCCTCGCCTTGCGGGTGGGCGCCTCGGTGCGAGCCGGCTCCGCAGCGCTCGACGAGGCGGAGATCTCGGCGCTCTCACCCGGGGACGTGGTCCTCGTCGAGGCGTTCGACCGGGCGGCGCTCGTGCTGCCCGGCGGGGCACGCATCGCCGGCCGCGCCGGCGCGGAAGCCTTTCAGGTGGAGGGAGAGATGAAGGACCGGACGGCTGGAATCCCGATCGCGCTCGAGGTGGAGCTCGCGCGGGTGGAGGTGAGCCTGGGCGAGCTCGCGCGGCTCGAGCCGGGGGCGGTGCTGCCGCTCGCGCTCGACCGGCGCGGGCGGGTCGCGCTCCGCGCAGGCGAGCGCACCGTGGCGCGGGGCGAGCTCGTGGACGTCGAGGGCGCCGTGGGCGTCCGGATCCTGGAGGTGGTGCCGTGAGCGCGCTCCTCGATGCCGTCCGGGCCGCGCCGCGCGCCCGGGTGGCCGTCGTCGCCCTCCTGGCCACGGCAGCCGCCGCCGCGGCGCTCGCCGCCCTCGGCCCGGGAGATCTCGGCCCGCCGGCCGCGCGCGGACTCCTCGCCGTGGCCGGCCTGGCTGCGCTGGCGGCCCTCGCCCGTCGCAGGCCTCGCGCTCGCGAGCAGGCGCCGCGCCTCGCGGTCGTCGAGCGCGCCCTGCTCGGCCGCGACGGAGGCGTCGCCCTCCTGGAGGCCGACGGCCGGCGCCTCGTTGTGGGGTTCGGCCCGGGGGGTGCGCAGCTGCTCGCCGACCTGGGCGGCGGCTCCCGGGCCGCCCACGTCGTCGAGGCGGCGCCGTGAACACCCTCGTCCCGCTGTCCGGTCCGGTCGCCGACCGGCCCGCCGAGATGCTGGTCGTCCTCGCGCTGCTGGCCGTCGTACCCGCGGCGCTGGTCACGCTCACCTCGTTCCTCAAGATCTCCGTCGTCCTCTCCATCGCCCGCTCGGCGCTGGGCGCGCCCCAGGTGCCGCCGACGACGGCGGTCACGGGGCTCGCCCTCGTGCTCACCGCGATCGTGATGACGCCGGTCGGCGAGGCGTCGCTCGCCGCCATCCGCGCGGCACCGGCCGGGCGCGGGGCGGCGGCCTCGCTCGCGGCGGTCGAGCGAGGGTTCGGGCCGCTCAGGGCGTTCCTGGCCCGCCACGCGCGGCCGGACGACAGGGCCGCCTTCCTCGACGTGGCGGTCCGATTGCGAGGCCCCTCCTCCGCCGCACCCGCTCCTGCGGCCGACGACCTCGCGGTGCTCGCCCCGGCGTTCGTCGTCTCCGAGCTGCGCCGGGCGTTCACGCTCGGCTTCCTCGTCTTCGTGCCCTTCCTCGCCGTGGACCTCGTCGTCTCGAACGTCCTCCTCGCGCTCGGCCTCACCCAGCTCTCGCCGAGCTCGGTGTCGCTCCCGTTCAAGCTGCTCCTCTTCGTCGCGGTGGACGGCTGGAAGCTGCTCGCCCGCGCGCTCGCCCTTTCGTACGCCGGGTGAAGGAGCCGACGTGGATCCCGCCCTCCTCCACATCGCCCGCGAGGCGCTCGTCGTGGTTCTCCTCGTCTCGGCGCCGCCGCTCGCCGCCGCCCTCGCCGTCGGCCTCTGCGTCGGCGTGCTCCAGGCGGCCACGTCGGTGCAGGAGCCGACCGTCGCCGTGGTCCCGCGCCTCGTCGCCGTTCTCGGCGCCCTCGCCCTCTCCGCTCCCTTCCTGGCCGCGCGGCTGGTCCGCCTCGCCCAGACCGCCTTCGACCTCCTCCCGCGGATCGCCCCGTGACCGCCGCGGAGCTCGTCCAGCGGCTACCGGCCGCCCTGCTCGCCTCGGCACGCCTCCTGCCGGTCACCCTCACCTCGCCCTTCCTCGCCGGCCCGCTCGTCCCGCCGGGCGTCCGTGTCGGCCTCGCCCTGGGGCTCGGCGCTGCGGTCGCCGCGCTCGCGGCGCCGGCCCGCCTCGACGGCCTCGATCTCGCCGCCGCGGCCCTGCGCGAGGGCGCCGTGGGCCTCGTCCTCGCGCTCGCGGCCATGGCTCCGGTCGAGGCCGCTCGCGCGGGCGGCCGCCTCGCCGACACGTTCCGCGGGGCCACGCTCGCCGAGCTGCACGTGGCGCCGATCCGGCAGCGCGAGAGCGCATCCGGGGACCTCCTCGCCCACTGGACGGTCGTGCTCGCCTCCTGGGCGGGCGCCGACCGGCTGGTGGTCGGCGCGCTCCTCCGCGGCTTCGCGTCCCTCCCGCCGGGCGCCGTCCTCCCGGAAGGCCCGGCCCTCGAGGTGGCGCTGCGCGCAGGCGCGGGGCTCGTCGCCGCCTCCGTGGCCCTCGCCGCACCGGCCGCGGCCGGCGTGCTCGCCGCCGACCTCGCCCTCGCGCTCGTGGCGCGGGTGGCCCCGCAGCTCGGCGCCGTGAACGCCGCCCAGCCGGCGCGCGCGGCGCTGGGCCTCGTCGCCCTCGCCGCCGCCTCGGCCGCGGCGGGCGGGCGCCTCGTCGCCGAGGTCGCCGGCGCCGCCTCGCTCGCCGGCTCGCTCGCGGGGACGCCGTGAGCGGCGCGCGCACCGAGCAGCCCACCCCGCGCCGCCTGCGCGAGGCCCGCCGTCGGGGCGAGCTCCCCCAGGGTCGCGAGCTCACCGCCGCCGCGGCGCTCCTCGCCGGCCTCGCCGCGCTCGCCGCCACGGGCCCGTCCTCCGCGGGCGCGCTCGCCGACCTCGTCCGGCACGCCCTGTCCGGTCGCGAGGTCGCCCCCGCCGACGCCCTCGCCGAGGCGGGGCGGTGCGTCCTGCGCGCGGTGCTCGCGCCCGCGCTCGCCTCGACCGCCGCGGCCGTTCTCGGCGGCATGATCCAGACCGGGTTCGCCTTCGCGCCCGGGGGCGCCGCGCCCCGCCTCGAGCGGCTCGACCCCGCGCGCGGCCTGCGGCGCCTCTTCTCGCCCCAGGCGATTCTCCGGGTCGCCCTCGCACTCGCGAAGGCCATCGCGCTCCTCGCCGTTGCCGCGGGCTGGATCTCCGGGCAGGCGGCCGCGCTTGCCGAGCTGCCGCGCGCCGGGTCCGCCGCCCTGTGGCGCATCGTACCGGCGATCGCCTCGCTCGCCTTCCGGCTGGGAGCGACCTTCGCCGTCGCCGGCGCGCTCGACGCGCTGCTCTCCCTCGCGCTCCACCGGCGCAGCCTGCGCATGACCCGCGACGAGGTCCGCCGCGACGCGCGGGAGGACGACGGCGACCCCCAGCACCGCGCCGAGCGCCGGCGCCTGCACCGCGCGCTCCTCGAGGCCGGTCCCGTCGCGCGCGCCACCGTCGTGGTCGTGAACCCCACGCACGTGGCGATCGCCCTCCGCCACGAGCGCGGCGCCGACGAGGCGCCGCGGGTGCTCGCCAAGGGCACCGGCCCCGAGGCCGCCCGCATCCGCTCCGCCGCCCGCCGCGCCGGCGTCCCGATCGTCCGGGACGTCCCGCTCGCCCGTGCCCTCCTCCGCCTCGCCGAGGTCGGCGAGGAGATCCCCGAGGCGCTCTTCGAAGCCGCCGCAGCCGTGCTCGCCCACCTGTACGCCAGGGAGGACTCTCGGTGAACCCGCTCCACGCCCTCGACGCCGCGCTCGCCCGCCTCCGCCACGCCGGCGACGCCGTCTTCGCCCTCGCCGTGCTCGCGCTGGTGGTCCTCCTCGTGGCCCCGCTGCGGCCCGCCGCGCTCGACGCGCTCATCGCGGTGAACCTGGCCGTGGCCGCCACCATCCTGGTCGTCACGCTCTTCGCCCGGGACGCCCTTCGCTTCGCGAGCTTTCCCACGCTGCTGCTCCTCACGACGCTCTTCCGGGTGGCCCTGGCCGTGTCGTCCACCCGGCTCGTGCTCTCGCGCGGCGAGGCCGGCCGGGTGATCGAGGCGTTCGGGCGCGTGGTGGTGCAGGGCGACGCGGTCGTGGGCGCCGGGGTGTTCGCGATCCTGACGCTCGTGCAGCTGCTCGTCGTGGCGAAGGGCGCCGAGCGGGTGGCGGAGGTGGCCGCCCGCTTCACCCTCGACGCCCTGCCCGGCAAGCAGATGGCCATCGACGCCGA
>Ga0335084_10003439_pt1 | contig 15412 bp, 15 predicted proteins | sample Lox_Sample_44_FD_206721 | JGI IMG/M metagenome (GOLD analysis project Ga0335084, IMG submission 206721) | Soil microbial communities from Loxahatchee National Wildlife Refuge, Florida, United States - Lox_Sample_4.4 | ecosystem: Environmental > Terrestrial > Soil > Wetlands | place: USA...
TGTGTCGTGCGTAAGATCAACAACGCGTTCATACGTGCGGATCAGATCGAGCATGCCGAGGGCAAGTCCGATCGCGACTGGTTCGCTCCAATCGTGGCCGATGCCGAAGCCGGCTTCGGCGGCGTGCTCAACGCGCACGAACTGATGAAGCACATGATCGAAGCAGGCGCCGCCGGGGTGCATTTCGAAGATCAACTCGCCTCCGCGAAAAAATGCGGGCACATGGGCGGCAAGGTGCTGGTCCCCTCGCAGGAGGCGGTACAAAAGCTGATCGCGGCGCGGCTCGCGGCTGACCTCCTCGGTGTCCCGACCATCCTGTTCGCACGCACCGACGCTGAAGCGGCCAATCTGTTGACTGCCGACATCGACGAGAACGACAAGCCCTTCCTCACTGGAGAGCGTACCGCGGAGGGGTTCTATCGCGTGAAAAATGGTCTGCAGCAGGCCATCTCTCGCGGGCTCGCGTACGCGCCCTATGCCGATCTCATCTGGTGCGAAACCGGGAAGCCCGATCTGCAATTCGCGCGGCAATTCGCCGAGGGTATCCATCGCAAGTTCCCCGACAAGATGCTGGCATACAACTGCTCGCCGTCATTCAACTGGACCAAGAACCTGGATGCCGCCACCATCGCGCGCTTTCAGAATGAGCTTGGCGCGATGGGTTACAAGTTCCAGTTCATCACGCTCGCTGGTTTCCACGCACTCAACTACAGCATGTTCGAGCTTGCGAACGGCTACGCGAAGGAGAACATGACCGCCTACGTCCGTCTGCAGCAGCGGGAATTTGCCGCTGAGGCCGAAGGGTACACGGCGACCAAGCATCAGCGCGAGGTGGGCACCGGCTACTTCGATGAGATCACGCAGCTGGTGCAGGGCGGCCGCTCTTCGGTGACCGCGTTGACCGGCTCCACCGAAGAAGAGCAGTTCGTGTAGCACCGGGAGCGCTTAACGCAGCCTGTCGGCGTGAGCCGGCAGGCTTTTTTGTTTGCGCCTATGCTTATCATGATGAATTCCGGGAAGCGCATGAATGAGGTCATAGCCAGCCACTACGGCCGCGCGAACCCCGCCGCGATCGCTCGATGAGGAGAGAGCACAATGGAAACCAAACCGCCGCTGCCGCCCTTTACGCTGGAGACGGCACGTCAGAAAGTCCAGGCCGCCGAAGATGCATGGAACTCGCGCGATCCGGAGCGCGTTGCACTTGCATACACGCCGGATTCGGAGTGGCGTAACCGCGCGGAATTCTTCACCGGCCGCGATGCCATCAAAGCGTTCCTGCAGCGCAAATGGGCAAAGGAGCTCGACTATCGATTGCAGAAGGAGCTCTGGTGCTTCATGGACGATCGCATCGGCGTGCGGTTCGAATACGAATGGCACGATGATTCGGGCAACTGGTTTCGCTCGTACGGCAACGAAATGTGGGAGTTCGCCGAAAACGGACTCATGCGTCGCCGCTACGCCAGCATCAACGATGTCGCGATCCGGGATTCCGAGCGCAAATTCCGCTGGGAGCGCAAAGCGTGAAAAGGTGAAGAAGTGAAGAGGTGAAGAGATTTAGCTCAGCGGTCGGACTAGCATCGGGTTTTTGCAATAAGAAGTGGAATGTCCTTGGGCGCAGCTTAGCGCCACCGCTGCGTCTGGAACCGCCAAACTGCCCTGTTCACCTGTTCACCTGTTCACCTCTTCACTTCGTCACTTCGTCACTTCTTCACCACCTGAAACGACGCCACACTCTTCTCGAAGTCCGGGTAGTAGCGATCGAAGTAGTAAAGCTTCGGCGCGATGTACTGAATGCTGTAATAGCTCGAGGCATCCATGAACCCGTAGATGACACGGTCGATCTCCAGGCCGCGGGTGTTCTTGTAAGAGACCTTGATGCGGAAGGCATCGCGGCTGGATACCAGCGCGGGCTCGTTCTCGAGTACGGTGAGCGCCGCGGTGAACGTATCCTGACTCTTTACCTCCGCTATCTCGAGCTCCGCGAGCTCGGATGCAAGCATGTTGTCCGCGGCTCCCTTTTTGATTCGCGGAAACGCTTCTTTAGCCGTACGCCGGCCGATGTAGATCGCCTCGAGCAAGGGACCATCGCGGCTCGCAAGCATCGTCTTGTCTGTGAGTTGCTGCTTCATCCAGCCCAGGGGCAGGTCCACTGAGTAGTTCTTGTCGGGCCCTTCCGTGCGCGGGGTGTCCACCCGAACAGGCTGCTGCTGCGCGCAACCGCTCAGCAGCAGCATCAGGATGATGGTCGATGCATGCCTCACTGAGTCTCCTTCTTTCTGGCGATGGCGAGATAGCTCTCGACATACTTGCGGTCAGAAGCGTCCGGGCTGAGCTCGAGATAGCGGGTGAGATATTTGGAGGCCGCAGGGTACTGCTGCGTTTTGATATACAACACGCCCACCGCGCGGTAGCTCGGAGCGAAGTCTGCTGCATCGGCAATGGCCTTCAGATAGGCGCTCTCCGCGAGCTGCGCGTCTCCCGGCTGTGCACGCAGCCGGTAGGCCTCGCCGAGGTAATACTGCGCGTGCGGCAGCTCGCTCATGTGCTCACTGTCAGCGAGCATGAGCAGGGCGCTCTTCGCGCGTCCCATCGACAGCATCTGCTCCAGGTTGTCGACGCGGGTTTTACCCATGACCTGCGCGTAAGCGGCGTGGCTCGTGCCGGCGCCCCCGGGCGGGAATCCAGCCGCGAGTTTGCGCATGTTGTCGACCCGCTCGGCGAGCTTGGGGTGACTCGCGAAGAAGTACGGCTCCTTGATGTCCTCGACCTTGATTTCCGCGATCAGGTGCTCGAACACTTTTGGCGACTCATGCACGTCGTACCCGGCACTCGACAGGCGGGCGAAGCCGCCTTTGTCGGCCTCGGTCTCCAGCTCCCGAGAAAAGCCGAACACCGAGCTCGCGGCCACCAGCTGAGGCAAAATGGGAATCCCGAGCATAGCGCCGAACGTTGCGAACGCCGAGTTGTCCTTGACGCTTTGCTGGTTCTGATATCCATGACGGTGGGTGAAGTGGGTGCCCTCGTGGGCGAGAACGGTGGCGAGCTGTGCTTCGTTTTGAAAGCGCGCGAGCAAGCCCTCGTTGATGTAGACATGCCCATCGGGCAGGGCAAACGCATTCAGCTGCGGCGATCGCAATACCTCTACATGAATCCGGCCCTCGAATTGCGGGAACAACCGGTTCATCACCCCCTGCACGTACGCCGTGACGCCGGGATCCGCGTAGACCACCCCGCCGCGCTGGAGTGCCAGCACCATGTCATTGCTCTGACTCCAGACGCGTTGCTCGTCGCTGTCGAGATGCCCAAGCGAGCTGGCGTCGGTGAACGGCGCGGGCCGTGCCGCAGCCAGCGCGCTCGCCGTGAGCAGCGCGATGACGGCCCCGCTTCGCACCGGCCTATTTCGTCTTGCCCGCATCGGCCGGCTTCGCCCCATAGGGGTACGTCTGCACCATGCCATCGATCAGCTCTTTCATCACGCCGGCATCGCGCAGGTCCGATGAGCCGCCGCGAATGTCGGTGGCATACCAGATCAGCGCGCCAGTGCGCATGTCCACGAGGCCAACCGACATGAACGTCGGCGATCCTGCTGGAGCGATCACCACGCCGGTGAGGGCGGCGGCGAGAATGCCGAAGACCATGGCCGCCCGGCGTCCTGCGCTGGAAATGTAATCGGTACCGACCAGGAACAAAACCGCATCCATGTGAGTATGCTCGGCGACGCCCTGCAGTCCGGGACCGAGCGTGTAGTCGAACGTCGCAGCGCGTTGCCGCCATGCAGCATAGGGTGAGGCCTGCGCGCCGTGCGCACTGCCGCCCACCAGCGCGTACAGCGCGGCATGCTGATCCAACGCCGCCTTGTCGGCCTCGGTGAGGTTAGGCGCCGCGACCAGTTCGAACAGAGTTTGTTTTCCCACCGCGTCCTGGAGCGAGTTGACCGCATTCTGGGAAGCCTGCCGGCTCCACTCGTCGATCTTCTCCACGACACCGCCCGCCGAAACCTCGTGCAGGCGGATATCGGGCTCGACCAGCAAAACGCGCCGCGGAGGCGCTTGCTCCGGGGTGCTGCCGAAGCTTTGGTTGACGGAGCCCTTCGTCGTAGCGCAGCCGCCCGCGACCAGCGCCGTCAGCCCCAGAACTGCCGCCAATCGAAATGTAGCCATGGTCATCGGCCCACGCATGATCACACAGCGCTAGTTTAGCCTATGCCAAACGAATAGGGCAACGTCTACAACCGACCGCTGCGCTTGACTTCCAGATACTGGTTGACCAGCGCAAGCGCCAGACGCTCGGGCGGCACGTCGAGGCATACCACATCGCCGAGCTTGAGCTGCGCGAACGCGGCGTCGCGCTGCCTGCGATATTCCACCGCGGCCGCGTGCGTCAGCGCTTCCTCGTAGGTCTCCACCGGCGCTGCGATCGCTTGGTCCAGCGCCCGCTCGCGCAGACTCGCGAACAGCACCAGGTGGCGCTTCTGCAGCAGGCGCAGGGCCGGCAGCAGGGCGCTGTCATCCTCGTCGCGCAGATTGGAGATGATGACCACCAGCGCACGCTTTTTGAGACGCCGCGACAACTCTACGGCGGCCTGCTGATAGTCGCTGGTAAGCAGGCTCGGCTGCAGTCCGTAGACGGCGCCCAGCAACTGATGGATCGCCGCCTGCGACTTGCGCGGTGCGAGCCAGGTGGCGGGGCCGCTCATCGTCAACAGGCCTACCGCATCGCCCTGCCTGAGGCCCACGTAAGCGAGCAGCAAGGTTGCATCCAGGGCATGGTCGAAATGAGAATATTCACCGTCCTTGGCACGCATGCGACGCCCGCAATCGATCAGGAATACGACCTGCTGATCGCGCTCGTCCTGATAGTCGCGTGAGATCAGGCGCGCGAAGCGCTGGCTCGCCTTCCAGTCGATTTTGCGTTGCGCATCGCCCTCATGGTATTCGCGCAGTTGATCGAAGTCCAAGCCTTCGCCGCGCCGGCGTCGTTGCAGTACCCCCATCTGCGAAAGGCGGTTGTCGGTTGCGAATAGCGCGTAACGGGTCAGCGCAGCAAAGTTCGGATAAACCCGCAACACCGCGGGCGCGCCGGCGCGCACTCGCCGCTGCCACAAACGGAGCGGCGAATCCACGCGCATGTCCACTGTGCCGAAGTACAGATCGCCGCGCGTTTCGGGGCGCAGCCGGTATGCGAGCTCGACCCAGCCTCGCGGCGCGGCGGTGAGGCGCCGCGGGAGGGCCTCGACCCCGCAGCCGGATGGGTAATGGTCGAACAGCTCGCACGACAGCGGCATACGGTCGTCGTTGTCCACGCGCAGCCGGATGTCGATCCACACGCCGAGCGGTGCAGACCCCGGCAGCCAGCGGCGCACTGCGATACGCACGCGGCGCGCCGCAAGCAGCGCGTCGCTCAGCACGATCACTGCAAGCACGGCGCTCAATCCCAGCCACTGCACCATGAACAGGGGCCAGACGCACGCGGCCACCGCGCTCGCGAGCCACAGCAGCGTCCAGCGCACCAGAGCAGAAGAGGGGATCAGCATCGGTCGTGGTACCGGCTTTGTCGCAATGTGCTCACCGCCTGAAAGCCGTCAGCCATAAAGGCGCAAGCATTTCTATCTGCACACGGATCCCACATGCGCAAGAACCCTCCATGCGCACGGACCATGGAGTAAAAATACGACGTATGGTGACACAGTCGGGAGCCCGATGGGGACGTGCCTCGCGAGCGGAACGATTGGCGGAGAGCCGTGCTCAAATCAGTCTGAAGCTACAGTGCACAGCAGCCGCACCCAGGGCACAGCTATTCGCGTCCTGCTGCCGCTCGACGCGCCCGTACCGCCCGCGGGTCCGGCGGAGCAACGCGTGAGCCCGTCACCCGGAATGGGTTGAACGACTACTCGTGAACGGCGCTCTTGCCTTCGGCCACTGCGTACAGCACTTGCGGCAGGCGCTCATAGTCGCGCGCCTTGTCGAGGAAGAAATCGGCGCCGGCTTGAAGGCAGCGGTGCCGATAGAGGGAGAAGGCGTAATTGGTAAGAACGATCACCACAGTACGGTGCGCGGATGTTTCGGCTTGCCGGATGGCCTTGAGCACATTGAAACCGTTGCCCTGCTTGAGCTGCAGATCCAGCACTACCGCATCGCATTGCAGGCCCCGCAGCTCATCGATTGCGGCCTGCTCGGTATCGCTCGACCCAATGACCTGCACACCCGGCAGGGCGCCCAGCGACTCGGCGAGCCGTTCTCGCAGCACAGCGGAGTCTTCCACCAGGAAGACGCGTAAGGGCCGATCGGTGTACATGATAGTTGGACTCTAGCAATCGATGAGGCATCACACTATCAGCGCACGACCAGACCTGCTATCGGTCTTTGTCCTACGTAAGCGCCTCGCTGCAGGTCGCAAGCAGCAGAAAAAATTACATGAGTTTGCAGGAAACTACATCGCGAATGGACGGCTTTCCTAGGAAACACTGAAGGTACACAGGGATAGAAGCGCGCATGCTGGGCACACGCTTTGCGTTGTGAGACACTTCGGCGGCTAAGGCGCCCATGACGACAGTGATTTTCTAGGAGACGACGAAATGGCAACAACCGGTTCACAGGGTTCCGCGTGGCAGGATCCGACCAGCACCTCGACGGCGGGAACAGGCGCGAGTACCAGCGCCGGTACCAGCGGTCGCAGCAGCGCTCTTTCGGAAAACGCCGCCGCCACGGTCGACAAGATTGCGAGCGGCGCACACCAGGCGGTGGATCGTATCGCATCGGCCGCGACCTCCGCTGCCACGCAATTCGGCGTAAAGGGCGACGAGATGCTGGAGACCAAGGACCGCGTGGTCGAAAGTGCGCGCGAGTATGTGCGCAACCACCCGATGGCCGCGCTCGGCATCGCGCTGGCGGCCGGCTTCATCCTCAGCCGCATCATACGTTGAGCAAGCGCCTTGCAAACCACCACAAAACTCGGGTCAGAGCGCACGGGAGACGCCGCGGCCGATGATGCTGCCGCTTCGTTGAATGCCGCGCTGCGCTCTATCTGTCACGAGGCGAGCGCGCTGATGCATGACCATCTGCGCCTCGCTGCGCTCGAAGCCCGGCGTGCCATGCGTGATCTGGTGGTGATGATCGCGCTGGCCATTGTCGGCGCGCTGCTGGTGCTTACCGGCTGGCTTGCTCTGGTAGCCGGCCTCGTCGCATGGGGGGTGGACCACGGCGCATCATGGCCAGCCGCGTTTTTCGTCGCTGCAGTGATCAGCGCGGCCACAGCTGCGGGCGCTGGGCTTTGCATCCGGTATCTGGGGTCGCGTCTCATGTTCGCTCTCACTCTGCGATGGTTGCGTCCGGCGCCTCGAGCGCAGGCTGTACCCGCTACTGCTGCGCGTAATCAGGCCTGAAGGTGAGCAAACGGCGCGCGCATCCGTATCCGGACTCCGAGATTGGATATCTACAGCAGCGCATCTATCTGCGCCGGCTGAGCCTCGAATTAAGCTTGCTGAATGCACGACAGGCGTTGCGCGAGGGTCTCAGCTCACCGGGCGCGCTGCTCGGGATGGCCGCGGCCGGGTTCGTGCTGGAGCGGCTGACGCGCGGGCAGGCTGCCGATCGTCCTGGCACAGTGAATCGCTTATTGAGCCTGTTCGCGGAGGCGGCCCGTACCGGGCTCAAGTTCGCACAAAGCGCTCCCGGTCTGTGGCTTGCAACGCGTTTCGCATCGCGCGGACAGCAACGGGCACCCCAAGACTCTTAGGGCTCCCAGCCCAACGGGAGTGAGCAATCGATGACATCGCGTCGATACCGGAGAAGCTGCGGCCGACCTGGGGCGTGAGCTCGCTCTCGCCTTTCGAATGAGAATAGCAGCGCGAACTGTTAAAGCAACCTTGCAATAACGGAGATTTTTCGGAAAGCGGATAACACGCCTTCTATACTTTGCTCAAGCCGAGGCGACGATTCATTCGCTCATGGCCCGGTTGCACGAACGCAAGTCGTCTTGTCTCCGGGGGACATCGAGGGAGGTTGCCATGCGTATCCGCTGTCCGAAGTTTCTTGCAGCAGGCGTCTCAGTAGTCCTCAGCTTCTCTACTCTTGGCGTAGCACACGAGGTCTTTGCCGCGTATGCCGATCCGCCGCAGACCACACCTGCTCCGCCGTTTGCGCCGCCAGTGGTGCTGCTGGATCTCACGGGAGCGGCGGCGCCACCGATCACGCTGGCGCGTGGTGCTTCTCCTGCTCCCGGCCTGTTCGCGCCTGCGGGTGCTTCGGGTCCAAGCCTGTGCGCCGGCGGCAACAACGCCTTCGCGGCTGCTGTTCAATGCGTGTTCACGGACAATGATCCAGCGCCCGGGCTCGGTTGGAACGGGGAATGGGTGATCCACAACCCCAATGCGGCAGCGGTCAGCTTCTACGCCGCGTTTTTCGATGGCTGGGGCAATGTCTACGCCGGGCGCGCGACGCTGGGAAAAGACAGCTCGCTATGGGTCGATATGCTGACTGCGGACGTGAGTCCCCCGCACTTTTCCGAGCTTGGTGTCACACGTGCGTGGGCCGCCAGCACGATTCCGGTGCCGATGGATGTTTCGTTCTCCGTAAGCGAAGGCGTGGCGGCGTTACCTGCACCTACATTCGGCTGTCCACAACGAGTGTTCAGCATTGGGGGCCTGACGCCTCAAGGAGAATTTGGCTGCCGATTTCGGTTCTTCACCGACCCTGCGGTCGACAGCTGGCTGCCCGGAGATCAGGGTGACCTGCCTAGATTCGGTATCAGTGATCCGGATGATCTCGACCGATTCGCCGATCTGCTGCGACCGATTCCAGAGCCGTCAACTTGGACCTTGCTATTCGCAGGCCTGGCGATGATGACAGGAGCAATCCGCAGGGCGCGGAGTTAGCGAGCTGGTGGCGCGGGATTGCTCAACGTGCGTGCGGGATGCGCAGCGACAGCTCGAGCGGATATCGCAATATCGCAAACCTGACCCCGAGCCCTGCGAACTGGGGTGAATTCACCACGCGCTAGCGTTCGTTCGCCAACACCCAACCAATTTCGCTGAACAACGCGGGCTTGGCCCCCAACAATGCCGGCAATTCCGAGGTTGAGACTTTGGCATCTTTCGTAGCGAACACGTCACTGGCTGGCATGCCCATTTGCTCTGCGACAAACTGGTAGACATAGACGACGAATTGGGAGCAGAAGAACTTTTGCTCTCGACCCTCAAGTATCCGGGTGAGGAGCTGATCCATTTGATTTGGAGTGAGCGGCGTTCCCTTGCTCCCGAAGATAGACTTGATGGCGTCCAACAATCCGTACTTCAGACTCCCGGTCTGCGCATGGATATCGAACATCATTTTCGCACAGGTGCCGGCGCCTTTCGCCATATCAGTGTTTGCGCACCTGTACACGTAATAATTGTTCTTGAGATCCCCAACCCGCAAGTCGTTGGCGACGACCCCAGAACCCTGGGCCTCAACAATATAGGTCGAGTCAAACATGATTCCGGCGTGCGTGATATCAGGGTTTTTCTCTCTAAACAGCGCTTGCCCTTTTGCAATCAAGTTGTTGACGAGTGAGCCGTCATTGACCTTGACCATAATGTCACCCGCTTGAAGGTCTTTGCATCGCAATTGACTAGGCATGATATCTCTCCTGTAGTGACAATCACTGCAAGCTGCCCCCTCCCTGACGCTCCCCCGCTGGCCAAGGGGGAGGAACAAGCACTGCCGATTCCGACGTTACAGGCCGCTAGGCACCGTAACGCCCGCCTCAGTAACACCGCGGATAGCAAACTGAAACACCTTTGCACAAACATGACTATATCACCAGTCGCGCGAGCGCGAGATGGTGCGAGCGCACGCGCAGCCGTCGTCACGACTCGTCATTCCCGGACAGATCACCGCGACCTGATTGTGCAAAGGAGGGACGAACCGCCGGCCTGGCGGTTCTGGAATCGATCAAGATGTTGGTCGCGCAAAAAAACGACGGCCCGCCCAGGAGGAGGCGGCGGCCGCCGAAGGGGGAGGTGATAGGCTTGTCCTAGCGGATCATGCCTTGCATGAGCGAGCTCAAATCCTCCGCATGCTCTTCTTCCACAGCGAGGATCTCCTCGAGCATACGGCGTGTGGTGGTGTCCTTGTCGCCGATGTAGCGGATCATCGCGCGATAACTCTCGATGGCGATGCGCTCGGCAACCAGATTCTCTTTGATCATGTCGGAGAGCGACTCGGCCTCGACGTATTCCGCATGGCTGCGATCGGTGAGCGTCTGCGGGTTGAAGTCGGGCCCGCCGCCGAGCTGGACGATGCGCTCAGCGATGCTGTCGGCATGCTCCTGCTCTTGCTGAGCATGCTCCATGAACTCGGTAGCGACCGGCTCCGAGAGAATGCCTTTGGCCATGAAGTAGTGACGCCGGTAGCGCAGCACGCACACGATTTCGGTAGCGAGCGCTTCGTTGAGCAGGCGGATGACGGCCTCAGGGTTGGCCTCGTAATCGCCCGTCACTGCGCCCGTCTCGATGTCGCGACGGGCGCGGCTGCGGATCGCCTGCACGTCGATGTCGGGCGCCGCCGTGCGCTCATCATCGCGTCCTGGGACGCTTTGGATCGGGTTCATCAGTTATCTCCCGAGCGGCGGGTGAGGACTACGGCGACGATTGCGCCGATCGCCACGGCGACTGCCAGTGCCGCCCAGGGGCGCTCCGCGACGTAGTCCCTGGTGCGAGCGGCGGTGTCCATGGCACCGCGACCGGCCTCGGAGAGACTTTCACGGGCGCGGGAAATGCGGCCCTGGAGCTCCGAGCGCGCCGTCGCCAGCGACGTACCGGTCAGCTGCTGCAGATCTTTCACGACTCGCTCCACATCGCTCACGAAATTGTTGAACTCCTTCGCCAGGCCATCGCTGTCGGCTCGACCGAGCGTTTCCGATGCGCGCGCTAATAGTCCCATTGCATAGTCTCCCTTGGCTTAATGTGGATTCACTCCTCGCGTCCGCCGATGAGACCGAGCACCAGCATCACCGCGGCGACGATGAGGAAAATGAAGAAGAGGATCTTGGCGATCTCGCCCGCACCGCTGGCGACCCCGCCCACACCGAACACCGCGGCGATAGTGGCAACTACGAAAAAAATCGCGGCGTAGTGGAGAACCTTCAATGCCGACTCCTGACGGTGCACGGGGACCTCGAATGGTCCTGCCAGCCTGTTTATGGCCACCGGTGTTCCGCTTTAGTTCAGCACTACGCGTGCCAGAGCGTTTACCGATAAAAAGCTGAGCAAATTCGCGCGGCTGGGCAATTCCCACGGCATGCGTGGGCGCAGCGCGCGAGGTCGGTTTTGCAGACTGCCGGTAACTTTTACGCGGCGCTGTGGCATGCGTCCGTGGGAGACTGACGACGGAAAGAGGCAGCGTCCGATCGACCGCGGGCCGCGCTCCGCACTAAACTGAATCAGTGGCCTATCGACAGTATTGAAATCCATCTGACTACGGAGTGCGACCATGAAGCTCATTTCCACGGCAATCGGTGCGGCGTTTGCCGCATGGGCGGTGTCCCGCGTGCTGCGTCATGCGAAGCGGCAACAGCGTGCGACACAGAAGGAAGCGGTGACGCGCTGGGAAGGTGAGGGGGGTGCGATTCCAGCCGTGGAGGCCGGCAAAACGAACTCGCCCTATTCCGAGGGCGGGGTCGCCTCTTGAGGTCGCGCGCAGCCTGCTTTAGTGCTCTTTCGGCAAGTTGCAGTAGGGTTACACGCCGCGTCGTCGGGTGGAGCGCGATAAAAAAAAGAGGCGACCTTTGGGGCCGCCTCAACAATGCCGAGCGTAGAAGGAGGTGCCAACTACCTCCGAGTGCCGTCACCGCGAAGCGACGGCACTGAAGGAGCCAGCAGAACGGTGCTCGGCTCGGGGACCGTAGAATTCGGGGTCATGCAAACGCACACATGATCGCAACCGGAGCGGAACTGCATCGCCTTCCTGAGCATTTCTTCTGACTCCAGCGCTGCGCGACCTTGCAATGATGTGTAGGCGCCCGAGCAGGATCCGCTACCGATCGAATGAGGCGCCGACCCGGGGAGGAGAAGTTGCTCGTCACCCCTTTCCAACGGCGCGAATCCTGCGAGCGAGGAGAAGTGTACGGGCCGCCATTGCGCTCTTCCATAAGTGCAACACTGATTGCGGTGTCAGCGGAATTCCTACAGATTCATATTGCATGACGCTTTCGATAGCGGACGGCGCGGACCGAAATGTATCGGACTGTGAGGATCGCGAATCGACGCAGTGGTCAGTTGCAATTCCGATGAAGTCCAAGGCTGACGATACTTTGTCGGTATCCAGCGCCAACGCGCGCCGGATTCCTGCGCCAAACGGATCTGCCAGAGTTATGTAAGGCGCGTCTGCGGCGAGCACGATGGTCGAGGTGAACTCATGCAGGCATCGTTCTTACGCGCGATTGAAAGATTTACTGCACACCGTCTGCAATCTGCGAATCTGCCGGCGCCTGACGCGCCCGCTGTCGTCGTGCAGGCGAGGTGGGAATGCAACTACAGGTCGTCCCGCGATCAATAAGTTGTGTGTTCGCATGTGCGTTACAGAAATGCTGTACTGCGCGATCAGCTGGCGGTGGCATGCAGCTTGCGACCCGACTCGCACGCACGACGTGACAGCGGCTGGCGCTAACAGGTCGTAGCGCCCAACACTTTGCTCTTAAAAAAATGGAGACCCAGATGGCAAGAAGCACCAGCAGGACGAGCTTTCCCGAGCCGATGACGATGCTGATTCAGGATCATCGCAAGGTGCAGAAGATGTTCAAACAGTTCGAGAAGCTCAAGGATCAGGACGACGAGCAGAGCAAGCGCGACCTGGTCGAGCAGACTTGCGCCGAATTGAAGGTGCACACGCAGATCGAAGAAGAGATCTTTTATCCGGCTGCGCGCGAGGGCCTCGAAGAGGACGGTCTGGTGGCCGAAGCGCTGGTCGAGCACGACTCGGCGAAACAGTTGATCGCAAAGCTCGAGGGCGCGAATACCCCGGGCGAGGAATACGATGCGCTGTTCACCGTGCTCGGAGAATACGTGAACCACCACATTGCCGAAGAGCAGGAGGAAATGTTCCCGAAGCTTAGGAAGGCCGACCTCGACTGGGACGCGCTCGCTCTCCGGATGCAGGAGCGCAAACGGCAGCTGCAGGAGGAGCTGGGACTTGGCCAGGAGGAGGAAGAGGAATTGCAGGACGAGGAGCCTGCCTCAGTTCGTCGAACTGGACGCGAGGCCACGGGACGCCCGCGGCGCTCGGCAACCAGCAAGTAGTGCAGCGGGAGAGCCGGCCCGCCTAGGCGAACTGCACCAAAGCTACTTTCGCGGGCGGACTTGGGCCGGCTTTCAGTGAACCGGGTCAGCCGGCGTGTCCTGCACCAGTTTGGCGACCACTTGAGGATCCACCGGCTTGGTGAGGTGAACGTCGAAACCCGCCTCGCGCGCGCGGCGCTTGTCTTCTTCCTGGCCCCAGCCGGTGATGGCCACCAGCAAGAGCCCGCGTCCCCACGCCGTGTCGCGCAGGTTGCGTGCGACTTCGTAGCCATTCTGACCCGGCAGCCCGATGTCGAGCAGCACCACATCGGGTTGCACCTCGAGCGCAACGCTCATCGCTTCATTGCCATCGTGTGCAGTACGGACTGCATGGCCCATCAGCTCCAGGTACAGCGCCAGGCTTTCGGCTGAATCGCGGTTGTCATCCACGACCAGCACGCGCTTGCCGCCATTCACGGGCATGGGCGGACCGGTCGATGATGAAGGCTGAGGGCTGGCCGCGGCGGACGATTCCGTCGTGGCCAGGCGCACGGTAAAGCGGCTGCCGCGCCCGCGTCCTTCACTGTCCGCCTCCAAGCTGCCGCCGTGCATTTGCACCAACCCGCGCGACAGTGCAAGGCCGATGCCCAGACCGCTGTGCGAGCGATCGAGTGCGGCCTGCTCCTGGGAGAACATGTCGAAGACCTGTGCCAGGCGTTCGGGAGCGATGCCGATGCCGCTGTCTTCGACGACGACGCTCACCTGATTGCCCTCGCATTGTGTGCGCAATGCGATGCGTCCTCCCGGATCGGTATATTTGGCCGCATTGTTGAGCAGGTTGGAAAACACCTGCGCAAGCCGCGTGCCGTCGGCATCCAGGTACACCGGCTGCGCCGGCAGCTCGACGTCCAGGCGATGCCCGCTCGCCTCGATCAGCGGCCGGCTAGTCTCTAAAGCGGCGCTCACGATTTCCGCAAGCGCTGTGCGGGTTCTACGCAGCTCGAGGCGGTTGCGGGTGATGCGTGACACATCGAGCAGATCATCGAGCAGGCGCGCCATCTGCTGCACCTGGCGGTCGATTACCTCGCCCGGCCATTGCCCATCCGTGACCGGCCCCGACTGCATGCGCAGAATGGCGAGCGCACTGCGAATCGGGCTCAGCGGATTGCGCAGCTCGTGCGCCAGGGTGGCGAGAAACTCGTCCTTGCGGCGGTCGGCCTCGCGCAGTGCCAGCTCCGCTTGCTTGCGTTCGGTGATGTCGGTGTGGGCGCCGATCACCGCGCGCACTTTCCCGTTTTCGTCGAACAGCGGCGCTGCGCTGCCGTAGACGCTGCGCATGGTGCCGTCGGCACGCGTCACTTCGTACTCGACGTTCTCGCACGCGACGCCGGTGCGCGCCGCCTTGTGCATCGGCAGGGCTTCAGGGGCAACCGGTATGCCGTTCATCGCGAATCGCAAATGCGCGAGCGGTGGCTGTGCCGCCTCCGGCGCGGTCATGGACGCATTGATACCGAAGGGCAGCCCGAGAATCTCGTACGCCGCCCGATTGCCCACCAGCCGCTGGCAGGTCTCATTGCCGATCCATACCCCCACCGGCAGCAGCTCGAGCAGCGTCTCCAGCTCGCCCACGCGGCTGTTCAACTCGCGGTTGAGACGATCGACTTCTTGCGCACTCTTCTTGCGCGTTTCGATGTCGCGGAAGAATACGGACAAACCCTGCGGGCCCGGGTAAGCGTGGATCTCGATCCAGCGCCCGGTGGTGGGCGAATGCAGCTCGAAGTGGACCGGTACGTTATTGCGCATCGCGCGGTGGTACTGCTGGTACGAATCGGAAGTAAGCAGCGCCGGGAACACATCCCAGATGCTCTGGCCGAGCAGCGAGGCCTTGTCGCGGCCATAGTATTGCTCGGCCTGCCGGTTGACGTAGGTGTAGCGCCATTCGCGGTCGAGCGCATAGAAAGCATCCGTGATGCTTTCCAGGATCGCCGAGATGCGCGCATGCGCTTCCTCGAGCTGCGCCTCGGCCTGCTTGCGCGGGGTGATGTCGAGCAGCGCGGCGAGTGCGCCGCGTACGTGGCCCCTCGAGTCGAACAGCGGCGAGGCGTAGCCGTAAAGATGCTTGACTGTGCCATCTTCGAACACCATCTCGTATTCCTCGCC
>Ga0335084_10003441_pt1 | contig 15411 bp, 11 predicted proteins | sample Lox_Sample_44_FD_206721 | JGI IMG/M metagenome (GOLD analysis project Ga0335084, IMG submission 206721) | Soil microbial communities from Loxahatchee National Wildlife Refuge, Florida, United States - Lox_Sample_4.4 | ecosystem: Environmental > Terrestrial > Soil > Wetlands | place: USA...
CGGATCAGCGCTGTTGCAGAAGATAAAGACCGGATACTTGCTTGGACTCTGTGCCGTCTGCGCTGCAGCGCTCGTCGCTATATCAATGCTCACCAACGGTCACCTAGCCATGTACAGCATCATCCTGGTCGGATTCTTCAATTCCATCATGTTCCCGAGCATCTTCACTCTGGGCGTGGCTGAACTCGGTCCGCTCACCGGAGATGGGTCCGGGATCCTGATCATGGCTATCGTGGGTGGCGCCATTATCCCAGTCGCGCAAGGCTGGATCGCCGATCGAATCGGCATCCATCACGCCTTCTTCTTGCCCGTCATTTGTTATCTGTACATCCTGTTCTATGCGCTGAGTGGCTCAAAGCCAAACAGCGAGCGGTATGCGAAGGTGTAGGCGGGGGCTACGATCTAGAACGCCATGGCCTACCTCAAGAAACCCGGCCAAAAGCCGCAGGTGATCACTCTCAAAGCCGTCGCGCAGCACTTGGGACTCACACCCGGTACGGTGTCCGCCGTTCTGAACGACTCCCCATCGGCCCGCTCGATTCCACAAGAGACCAAGAACCGCATTCACGCGGCCGCTAAAGAACTGAATTATCGCCCCAATTTTTTCGCTCGGACGCTTCGCAACAAGCGCACCTATACCATCGGCGTCATCGCCGAGGAAATTGGGGACTCCTACAGTTCGCCGATTATCAGTGGGATTGAGCAGTTCCTTCGCCAACGCGATTATTTCTTCTTGACCGTGGTGCATCGCCACGATGCCGCGCTGTTGAGCCGATACTCTCAATTGCTCTCGGAACGTGGCGTCGAGGGCATTATCACGGTAGACACGACGGTCCAGGAGGCACCCATGCTCCCTACCGTGGCGATTGCAGGTCACAAGAAGTTGAAGGGCGTCACCAACATCGTTCTCGACCATGAACGCGCTGCAATTCTGGCTTTGAACCACCTGAAAGGCCTGCGCCACGAGCGCGTCGCCTTCATGAAGGGCAATCCAGTCAGCTCGGACGCTAAGGACCGCTGGGACGCGATCTGTCGTGTTGCGTCGCAGGTCGGGATCAACATCGACCAAGAGCTGACAGTGCAGATTGACACTGACGATCCCACTCCGATGTTGGGATACCCGTTCACAAAGCAACTGCTTGCGGGTAACAAACCATTCACTGCTCTTTTTGCTTACAACGATATCTCAGCCATCGGCGCCATCCGGGCCATTCAGGAGCAGGGACTGCGGGTACCGCAAGACATATCGGTCCTCGGGTTCGACGACATCCCCGGCGCAGCCTTCCATAGCCCCAGCCTGACCACCGTTCGCCAGCCTCTCAAGCGTATGGGTGAAGTCGCAGCCCAGAGTCTGCTGGATCGCATTGAAGGGAAGAAAGAATATCCTTCCGAAATTGCGATTGAGCCTGAACTGGTCATTCGGGAGTCAACAGCGGACGCGCCTATCTCCTGCTAGCATCAGAAGCGTCGACGCATCTTTAGGACTACGGCAGCACTCATGTCCACCGCTGATAGCTCGAGCACAAATAGCTCTGCCCGCGCTCTCACCTACATCTCCTACGCCTCCTTCGTTCCTATCGGAATTGCAACCGTCCTACTCGGTCCCATGCGCCCGATCCTCTCGGCGCGATGGTCATTGAATTATGGCCAACAAGGTGCGCTGTCGATGGCTCAATATTTGGCTTCGACCTGCGCAGTCGCTCTGTCCGGCGTGCTAGCCTCCCGCTGGGGATTCCGATTTCCGATGAAGGTCGGCCTTTTCCTTATGGCCGCTGGATTGGCTCTGCTTCCGGCAGGTTCCAGGATCGCCGGCATAGTCTGTATCGCCGCATATGGAGGAGGCCTGGGATTAGCGGTTCCGGCGGCTAATCTTCTTGTAGCTGCTGTCAACCCCGGGCGGCGAAGCGCCGCATTGAATGTGCTCAACTTCTTTTGGAGCGTGGGCGCCGTGGCTTGCCCTACTCTTGTCGCAGTTGCCGAAAAGAGTGGCCGCATTCCTCTATTTCTTGCCCTCGTCTCCGGATTCTCCGTTTTGGTCATGATCGGGATCGCGCTGATGGGCCGTCACATCGTCGAACCAAAGGCAGCATCTGATAGTGGCCCCTTGCTTCCTTTCGTCCGGACTCGGATGAATACCTTCCTCGCTTTCGCTGCTTTGTTCTTTCTCTACGTTGGAGTGGAAAACGGCTTCGGGCAATGGATGGCCTCCTACGCCAAGAGTCTGGGCACGCTGCCGCTCGCCACCTCCCTCTCGACTCCCTCTTTTTTCTATGCCTCGTTGATGGTTGGCAGATGGATCGCACCATTGGTACTGCATGCGCTCGACGAGGTGCGCCTTGTTCAGGTTGGATTACTCCTCGCATGTGCCGGGATGGCGGGACTCACATTGTCGACTGAACTGATCGGAGTCGCCACGAGTGCATGCGCAGCGGGCTTCGGCTTATCCATCGTTTATCCCATAACAATTTCTTTGTTGTCGCGAGACTTTGGATCGCCGCGGATCGGCTCTGTGATGTTTGTACTTTCCAACATCGGAGGCGGCGTGCTTCCATGGATCGTGGGGATTTCCGCCGATCAATTCCACAGTCTCAAGGTGGGACTTCTCCTACCGCTCGGGGGATGCGTTCTCATGTTGCTTTTCTTTCTGCGAGACTGGACGCTGGCCTCGTCCCAATCTGGTCAGAGCCCTCAAGGAACTTCGTCCAGTGAGTCCTAAGGGCGGACCACCCTGGCAGCAATGCGAGTAATACGGACGACGCGATACAACGGAAACAATGATTTTGGCAACTTGACGACAGCCCATTCTCCTGGCCCAGGCGTGAAAAGCAATCGGCTGGCGAATCGGATTCGGTCTGCAGCGCGTTCCCGCAGGCGCAACATTAGTTGGAAATACCCCAGACTCTCGACGTCGTACTCAGTTTCGTTCGCGATCTGAGCCTCAATCTGTTCGGCAAACTCCCTCGCCCGGTCGTCTCGCGGAATACTTTCCTCGGCTGGGGATGGGATGGGAATCCCGAAGACTCGTTGGACAAGCCACAGCGTTGTTCTTACAATGCGCACTATCCCCAACTCGCTGGCCTGAGTTCCAATCCATCTCCAATTCAGTGTCGCGTAGGCTCCGATTCGTGCGAGATCGCATAGCCAGATAAGGCGTCCCCATACGTGCTTGGCGGCATGAAGCGCAAGTATGATGTACAGATCTTCCGTCGAAGGCGTCCTCATCTTTCGCCCTGCCACGGACTTTGACACAGCCCGCTGGAAGATGCCATCCATATCGAAGTCCACGGCGTAGAAACGAGGCTGTATCGCCCACTGGACCTCCAGTAGATTCCGTCCCGCAGTACCGTCGAATGCGCATTCGTACCCCGACTTCAGATAGGCCGCTACCTCGATATCGCTGAGTTCTGTGTGCGGAGTGAATCCGAGATCTCCCACGGCCTCCCGAACCTTATGCAAGTCGTTTGCACGGATGAGCAAGTCGATGTCGCCAGACTGCCGCAGCGCGATGTCCCCATATATCGTCTCTGCAAGCGCCAGCCCTTTGTAGGGCAACACCTCGATATCTTCAGCTGACAATCGCTCGACGATGCGAATGAGTTCGCGTGACAGAAACAGTGCCTTGTGCAGATTGGCTTGATAGCGAGCTTTCAGAACTGGCGCTTCTTCTGCGGGAATCTGATCGGCCACGCGAAATAATGCCTGACTAAGCAAGGGCAACACGCCATGCCGTTCCGCCAGATCAAGAAGCAATTTCCAGCGGATTGGCTTTTGCAGGATTGAAACGAGCTTCTCGCGTGCAGTCGCCCCGGAACAGGCCGCGGTTAATAAAGACCACTCCGTCTCGCGCGCGAAGTTCGTCACAAGCATGTGATTGGTCAGGATAGCGGAGGAGCGGTGATATTATGCGATGGCGCCGGAAACTGGAGCATTCCCTGCCGCAGGTAGCACCTGAATCTGGATCAGATTCGCGCTTGTCCGTTTCTTCGCCAGCATGTTGGCCGAGGGAACGCCAGTCCTGGCAAAGGATTTCTCGCAATCCTGCGACGACGGCCCTCGCATATTACCTTCCATGTAAGCGAGCCCCGGACAACGCGTGCAACTGGTCACATGCGTACACGAAGTACAAGTCGTAAGGTCTTTCAGCCGGATCGATCGAACATCATTCATCTGATCCGAGTAACGCCAGATGTCCAGGAATCGCTGTTTGCGGATATTGCCCGTAGGAAGCGGAAATTGGACACATGGAAACACATCGCCGTAGGGTGAGACATAGCATGCGGTATGCCCCGCGCTGCAAGGAAGCGCTGCCAGCGAGTTGTCATCGCCCGGCGCGGCGATCGTGCAGAATTCGTCGACATCCCCCACTAGTCCCTGGTCGCGAAAGACCTTCTGCAGCGCGTTGTGGTCAACCGCCAGGCTCAGAATCGAGCGGTCACCATCCATCATGGGAGTGATCGTCGGATCGAGCGTGCACTCCACTCCCATTTCGCCGGCAAGCGTTCGGACACCCTGGTAATCCTGCAAGTTCTGCACCATCAGGACATTGGCAAAGATCACACGCAGACCCTGCGACTTAAGAAACCTCGCCGCGTCCAAGGAGCGCTGTAACGATCCCGGCACCAGAGTGATGCCGTCGTGCACTTCCGGGCGGTGCGAGTAGATGCTGATTTGAATCGACTCCACCCCAATGTCCCGTAGGCGCGCCGCCTCGCGCTCGTGGATCATGATCGCGTTTGTCTTCAGTTTGACGCAGAATTGGCGCTGCCATCGCGCATACTCGAGGATTTCGAAGAAGTCCTTCCGCAGGAAAATCTCTCCGCCGCTCAGTGTCAGAATGAAAACACCTGCATCCGCCATCTGATCGAGCAACTGCTTGATTTCCTGCGTTGTCATCTCGCCGTGGTCATCGTGATCGAGATAACAATGAACGCAACGCTCGTTGCATCGGTACGTCAGGTCGAGTTGCACAGTGAGCGGAATATTCTTTGCCAGCGCCCTCTCGGTCATCTCCTCCAGCAGTCCGCTCATCGCGACCCTCCTGCCATCGAAGTCGTCGGCGAAATAGGCTGTTCTGAAATCTGCAGGATCCCATGATCGGCCAATTCGCGCGCCAGCGTCTCGGCGTCGTGCAAGGCCTCGCCAGGCTGGACTTCGAATTCGCGACAGATCTTCTCCGACACAATCTCGTCCAGTGGAGTCGCCCCGTCGGCCGCTTGCCAAAGTATTGTCGCCGTCTTGTTCAGGGTGAACAGAGTGGAGTCACGGCCAGACATGATCATCATTTCTCCATCAAGGCTGCGCGCCGCCACTCGCGGATTGCGCGCGACATAAAGCCTGCTCATCCAATTAACTCCCATACTCTAATGTCCGGCACAAACGTCAGCCGTGCCACAGGCACCCTGCTAACGAATTCGAACGCAGAGTGAAAGATGGCCTGCACCAGTTCTTCATCCTCTGCGAAAAACAGAAGATTGGCAAGCAGAGACCGCGTGGCCTCTGCTTGAGACACGGAATCGATTCGATTCTCCGGTCCCTTTGATAGCAGATACAGGGTGTCGATAGGAGCTGAAACGTTCTCGCCCAGTTTTGCTAATTCTCCGGTGAATGGAGTTCCAAAGGCAACGTAGGCTTCGCCCTGCTTCCGAACGTATGAAATCTCATCCGTTAATAGTGTGACATCTGGAGGAGCGAGCCGCGAAATTGTGGTCTTCCCTGCCTCAGAAACTCCCGCAAACAAAAACGCCTTGCCGTTTCGAATGGCACTGGCCGAGTGCAGCAGAAATCCTCCATCCTTCGCCAGCACAAGCGTGTGCACGATGCGAAGGAGTGCATCGATCGAATAAGGATTCGCCACCTGGCGGATCCAGCCGCGCCCTCTTGCCGGTTCCCATTCCGCTTGAAAGTCGCCGCGCTCGATCTTCCAACGGCCCTGGCGGGTCGTCACTCGCACATCGGCGTCGGACGGCCGCGTGCCAGGCGGAATCAACTCCACATCGAATTCCACGGCAGAATCGCGTGATGACGATCCGACATACCCGCTATACCGCTCCTGAAGCATTGCAATAAACGCTGCATCACTCGTATGCAAGCGGACAGGCATCCCCCCGATTTCGATGACAAGGTTGAGGCGTTCGACTTCTGTAGTCGATGGCAATGTGGGTCTAATCCTGTTCTTCCTGAACTCTTGGTCGTCGACGCAATCCGTGCACCCCCACAACGACGCGTGCCGCGATGCCAGAACGGCGAACCAGGGCTGCAACGACGCGCTCGCCGAAACGAGGCGTCTTTCGCGGCTCCATGCATTTTCCGTCTCGAACGATAAAAGACACTTTTCCCAGCAGATCTTCCTTCGCAACGGGAGCATCGGCACTACGCATGGAATCGCCGCGAGTAACGAACTCCTCGGCGCCGTTGCTCCGGACAACTCGATGTGCAAACAACCTACGGTCACGGCCGAAAAGAGCGATGTCCCCTGCGACAACTTCACCCGGCACGACCCTGTTGATGATCAATGTATCTCCCGGCCACACCGTTGGGAGCATGCTCCAACCTGTGACCTGTAGGTGCAGCTTTCCCGACGTTCGTAAGACTTCCGCCGCCAGTTCGCACTTTGCGGCGTGTATCTCGCAGCCTGGCGCGATCATACTCATGAAACCTTGGTATTTCCTCCGCTGCAGCTCAGTTGAGTAGAACTTATCTTTCCGCAAGAAAGCGCCGTGGTCACAAAAACCTGCTCGTATCGAAATGACGGCTTCTCATACGCTTGCTTGTTCACCGTGCGCGACTGATCTGACAGCGAATTGTTCGTATCCATAAGAACCCGTCTTTTTAATTAAGCCCCGCCTGGGATGCTTGTACTGCACATCCCCCGGTGCCAGACGTTCCGCAGGTCTGATTGCCCTGAGTCGTGAAGTAGACCTGGGAGGCTCCGGCTAATGTGCCCGATCCGACGGTGTTATCAATGATAATCCCGCCGGTGCCCCCTGTTGCGGCAAGGCTTGCCGTTGCAGGCGTTCCAGCATTTCGCCATCTCGCGCTTCCATCGTTCGTGTTGCCGTTGATCACCGTTGCCCAAACCGGGTGCGTACCAGACTTTGATGTACCGGCGGTTAGGATCACCTGTACATTGCCGTTGCTGTCCATAATCGAACTGCCAGTTCCGTAGGCATGGCTCGCTTGCCATGGTCCGTGAGCCGCATGCTGCGGTCCTTGGTTGACCCATCTCACGACGGTGCCGTCGTTCGTATTGCCGCCGAGAGCTGTGTTCCAGTTCGGAGTCGTTGTCCGTGACGTACCTGCGACTCGACAAGTTTGAATCTGAAAGTGCGTGTCCAGGATCTGGTCGCCTATCGCATACGCATGGGAGGGAATCCACTGGGTACTTTCAAAGTTCATAATGCATCCGCCCCCACCGCACACGTTCCCAGAACCGCTCGCCTGCACGCTCGCAAAAATCCACTCAGTGGCTCCGCCAGTGGCATTCGGATTCGAAATGTCCGTCACCGGCGAGCACCCAGTGGTAGCACCAGTAAGCGTAGGCCCGGTCACAACTGTGCCCATCGTGCCGGCGTTGATCGGAATCTGATACAGCGTGGGAACTCCGCCGGTGTTCCCGCACACATAGAGGTTGCCAGTGGCATTCGCAGACGCCTGATATTTCGCGTCAAATCCACCCTCGAACATTGGGTTCGGATTCGGCGGTGCCACTCGGCTCGTGCCGACCCGCGCCCTCGTTCCGGTATTATTCGCAGCAAAATTAGTCGCAAACTGATTTACCGCTGAACAAGGGGTCGCTCCGGGACACGCGGTGCTTCCATCGCTTGACGAAAATACGTACACTCTTCCCGCCGTGGAATCGACAATCGGACCTGCTACAAGCCCTGTCCCAAAATCCACCTGACCCGAGCGGGTGACGACGCCAGCCGAACTGACTCGATAAAGGAATCCTCCGTAGTCACCCACATACACGTTCGTGGTCGTGAAGTCGTAGACGGGGCTGGAGAGAGGGTTCGGATTCGCAGCATTCATCTGCACTGGAAATCCGCCTGTGGTCACTCGGGTCGGCGTTCCGCGGAACACACCTGTAAATTTCTGCAGCCAACCCCGCGCACCTCCTACCCAAATTACGTCGTGCGTGTAGTCAGGAAAAACAGAAGACGTTGTGTCGTCTGTGGTAACACCCAAGCTGTCCCGGAGATCAAGCGTTGTCATGCAAGGTGCGGTACAGTTCCGGTATGCCGCATTTGAAACCCCACTGAGCGTCCGAGGGGAACTCACAGTCTGCGTCGTAGATGCCTTCCACTTCAGCAACACCAGCGTTCCGATGCCACCGCCGTTGGTCTGCACAAATGCGACCTGCGTTCCATCTCCTGAGATGGTTGGCGACGTCAGGATCTGCCCGCCTGTGTTGTATGCCCAATACACCGATGGCACGGTTCCGCTGCACCCGGAGTACAGATTGTCGAAGGCAACCACGCTGGCCTGTGTCGCAGATCCCGCCAGTCCGGTGCTGAAGACGACATAATCTGGGCTGGCACCATTTCCGCAGGTTGCAGTTGTGACCTGAAATGAGTACTTCGCCGGAAAAGTCCCGGCGCCCGCGTTGGCTCCACTGCCCAGGTTCTGCGACCAGTCTGGTTGACCTTCGCTGTCGCGGGCTATACCTAAACCTGACGAGAGAACGCCGGGATCTGCACCTTCGGACTGTAGCACCCGAAAAAGATGCTGCCGATTCCACTGCTGCCAGTACCGCGGATCGTTCATCACCGACGCGGCCTGTCGATCCGTGGCCGGTTGAGAAAATATGACATGCCGATGGCTCCAATCGAGCGGCATTCCCTGCATGGCTACGCCGAACTGCTCCGGCGCAGCAGCTTTCCCAAGAACCCATCCCAACGTCACCAGTCCCAACAGGGAGATGCCCAATTTGACAAACCTCGTGGCTGTGCCTTTCATTCTTAACTCCGTAGTTCGCGAGATGCAGAGGTTGCGGGCAGCACTAAAATTTCCCGTCGTTAATCCCGTCCCTATTCGCGTGCCACGCGCTCAAATCTGGTTGGTTGTGTTCGGTCAACTAAAATCTTGACCGCGCATAGCGCATTGAGCCGACGGAAGACGGACGTAATCCCCGTCGGTTGGCTGGTTTGGCCAGAATTCTACTCTCCACGATCGACCGAAGTAAACGAGTTTTCCTCTAATCTTTCGCGCCGCCCCCGGCCTTGTGTCTTTCACAGGCACAGGTTCATTGCTCCCTGGCACAGAAATTCAAATCCGTTGTAGCCGATTCGGAATTACGCGCATTTCGCACTTAACCCTTACAATGTTAGGAACCCTCCAGAATGTGACGTCATCAAGCGTGACCGGCCGGGAAATGTTGCGGCTTTGGTGGAGGTTTTGGGGAAAACCGAATTGGAAAGATACGAAACAGCAGGGATTGTGGATCCGAGTGTACGTTCAAGTGAAGCCAAAAACGTCCTGACCTTGGAGGAGATGGAACATCTCGCCGCCGAGGGCGGCCAATCGGCGGAAACGCTGATGAATGTTGTTGCTCTGATAGCGAAGAGATTTAGAACCGACGTCTGCTCCGCGTATCTACTCGAGCCCGATCGCGCCAATCTGGTTTTGGCTGCATCGGTCGGACTCCGTCGCGAATGCATCGGAAACCTCCGCATGGCGGTTCACGAAGGCCTGACTGGACTGGTTGCTGAACAGGTCGCGCCCGTCGCGGTTAGCCAGGTCAAAAACCATCCCCGCTTCAAATATTTTCGTGATTCCGGCGAAGACGCTTACCAGTCGTTCCTTGGAGTTCCACTGATTGATCGCGGCATCTTGCAGGGCGTTTTGGTTGTGCAAACTGTCGAGGCCCGGGTCTTCAGTGAAGATGAAATTCGAATGCTCACCGGTGCCGCCAGTCAGGTGGCTCCGATCGTCAGCGAGGCGCGCACCCTCGATCGCTTCATCGCTCCTCTGCAGGAACGTCTGTGGGCACTGGCTCGTAACTTGTGGTGGAGTTGGGACCACAACTCCGCAAGCCTCTTTCTCGATCTGGATCCGACACGATGGAATGAACTCAACCACAATCCGGTAGCCCTGCTCAATGAACTGCCGTTAGCCAAGCTCGAAACCCGCGCCGCCGAGCTGATGTTGCATAGCCGGGTCAATTACGCCTACCGCCGCATGCTCGAATACCGGGAAGCCGACCGCACCTGGGGAACAAGGCATGCCGGTGTCTTGCGGCCTCACCCGGTTGCGTACTTCTCCGCTGAATTCGGCATTCATGAATCTCTACCCGTTTATTCAGGCGGCCTTGGCGTGCTCGCCGGAGACCACATCAAGAGCGCTTCAGATCTCGATATTCCATTGGTCGGTATCGGCCTCTTCTACGGTCAGGGCTATTTCCGGCAGCGGCTCGACAAGAACGGCTGGCAGCGCGAGGAATATCTCGAAACAGACGTCACTCAATTGCCGATGGAAGTCGCGATCGGAGCAGATGGGCGCCCGGTTGTCGTTGAGATCGAAACCCGCAGTGGCCGCATTCAGGCAAAAGTTTGGCGCGTGAAAGTCGGACGCCGCGATCTGTTATTGCTCGATTCTGATGTTGAAGGCAATGCCCCAGAAGACCGCGAACTTACCTCGCGTCTGTATGGTGGCGACGTCCGCATCCGGATTCGCCAGGAACTGCTGTTGGGTGTCGGTGGACTGCGCGCGCTGAAGGCTTTGGGAATATCTCCTGGTGTTCTTCACCTGAACGAGGGACACAGTGGATTTGCCGTGCTTGAAGCGATTCGCATGCGTATGGAGGACGAAGGAATTTCCTTCGAAGCCGCCGTTCCCAGAGTTTCCCGCGAAGTCGTCTTCACGACACATACCCCCGTTCCTGCTGGCCACGATCGCTTCGAAGCACGCCTTGTCGAAGAACACATTGGTCCTCTCCGCGAAGCTCTGGGACTTTCGCAGGAAAGCCTGCTCGGGCTTGGGCGCGAGAAACCCACGAACGCCGACGAACTCTTCTGTATGACTGTACTGGCTCTCCGCCTCTCGCGGCGTGCGAACGCTGTCTCGGCCCTGCACGGCGAAGTCTCCCGGGCCATGTGGACCGGACTTTATCAAAGCAAACCCGAAGACGAGATTCCAATCGGGCATATCACCAATGGGGTGCATGTTCCTTCGTGGCTCGCCCCACAGATGTTCCGGCTGTACGACCGTCATCTCGGTACCGACTGGCACAACCTGGCCAGCGAGGCAAAAATCTGGCTCGGCATAGAAAACGTTGACGATGGCGAACTCTGGGAGACCCATCTCAATCTCAAGTCCCAATTGATCGAGTTCGTTCGCCGGCGGGCCGTTGCCCAGGCGGCACGTCGCGGCGAAGCGAAAGATGTCTTGCAGCGTCTGGAGCGCGTCCTTAGCCCCGATGCACTTACCATCGGATTCGCGCGCCGTTTCGCCACCTACAAACGCGCCAACCTCATTCTTACGGACCTCGAGCGTCTGGCCTCGATGGTGAACGATCCGAATCGTCCAGTGCAGTTCGTGTTCGCAGGGAAAGCACACCCGCTCGACGAGCCCGGAAAGCGCATGCTGCAGCAAATTGCCGAACTGATGCGTGATCCGAAATTCCGCGACAAGTTTGTTTTCGTCGAAGACTACGACATCAACGTTGGCCGCCACTTCGTGCAGGGCGTCGATGTGTGGCTGAATAATCCCCGTCGTCCCCTGGAGGCGTCGGGCACGAGCGGCCAGAAGGTCGTTCTGAACGGCGGGCTTAATCTGTCAGTCCTCGATGGATGGTGGGCCGAAGCCTATGACGGCGTCAATGGCTTCGCGATCGGGTCCGGCAAGACTCACTCCAACATGAGCATTCACGATTCGCGCGACGGAGAGGATCTTATGCGAACTCTTCGTGACGAAGTGATTCCTCTCTACTATCAACGCGATCGTGATGGCTTGCCTCGCGGCTGGATCAAGCGTATGAAGCGCACCATCCGCACTCTCGGCTGGCGTTTCAACGCGGACAGAATGGTCATGGACTACACGTCCAAGTGCTACGTCCCGGCCGCAGGAGGTACTTCCAGCGACATGCGGTCTGTTTCGTAGTCCGAGCTCGAGAAAGAAAGCCTAACCAAAAAGAAAACCGCCCAAAGGCGGTTTTCGATCAGCAATCTGCAATCGATAATCTGCAGGCTTTAATCGATCCCGTGAATCTTCATGCTGACCAGCTTGTCGATCGAGAGTTCTTTCATGCCGCGTGAGCGCATGTCTGCGATGTATTCAGGAGTCACATTGTGAATGCGCATCGCGATCAACTCGTCCGGATCAGGATGTGAATATCCCAGTCCCTGCAGCTTCTGGATGAACTCCGGCGAAACTCCGTGAATGCGGAATGCAATCAGCTTCTGCAGTTCCACATGGTCGTATCCGCACTTCTTCAATTGCGCGATCCACTCCGGACTCGCGCCGTGGATTCGCATTGCCACCAGGGTATCTTCATCCGGCGAATATCCAGCCTGGCGCAGGCTGCGCACCATTTGGGCACTCACGCCATGAATTCGAAACGCTACCAATTTGTCCGCGTCAGAGATCTTCAGTCCCTCGGCCCGAAGCGACTCGATGAACGCCTTGTCTACACCAAAGATGCGGAATGCGATCAGCTTGTCGGTATCCAGATCGCTGAGGTTCTCACTCTTCATCTCCCGCGCAAAAGCAAGGCTCACATCGTGAACAGCCATTGCGTATTGCTTGTCTGAATCGACGGGAAAACCCAGCGATTGCATCTCCCGCGGATAATCGGGATTGGGCGTAAAGTGAAAGACACCCGCCCCTTCGCCATTATCCAGAAAGCCCTCGCAGTCAATATTTCCTGCATCGCGACTAATGGTATAGCGCACATCCTGTCGTCCCGACTTCGAGAAGTCCACTCCCTGAAATGCGCTCGCAGGCCAAGTCGACTGTTGGTGCGACTCTCCGTCGTGGCGGTGCTCGATCATCGAGAACTCGACCTTGCCCGCTTCATCCGACTTGCTGATCGCCCAGCTACCGCGATGGGTTTCCCCATTCTTCAGGTCAGCAGCGCGGTTCTTGACCACAACCAAAAGCAGGCAGGAGGCGAACACGAAATAAGCCAACGTTCGACGCATTCTCATAAGGATCTCCAGTCTTCTTAGCTCACGTAGCGACAGCCGCCTCGGCTGTCGAGCGAAGGCGAAGCCGAGCTACTGCTGGGAGTCAGTCGCCCTAGACGCTCCCCTTGCTGTCCAGAATCTCGAGACGTTTCAGCTCAATGAGTTTCTCAATCGTCAGGTTTTGGAAACCATGCTTGCGCGCGGCATCGATGAACTCGGGTGTGATTCCCTGCACCCTTGCGCCGATCACGTCGTCGACGCTTGGTTTGAACCCAGCGGCCTGCAGCGTCTTGATGTACTCCGGAGTGACCCCTTGCACCTTCATGCCAACGAAGTCGTCTGTGCTCGGATTCAGCCCAAGCGCGCGAATGTCGCGAATATATTCGGGGGTCACACCCTGCACTTTCATTCCGATTACGTCGTCGGTGCTGGGATTCAGGCCCTGGTCGCGCAGTCCCTTCACATAGGCCGCCGTCACTCCCTGCACTTTGAGTCCCACCACATCATCCGCGTTCACCTTCAGGCCAACACCCTGCAAATCTCGGACATATTCGGGAGTAACCCCTTGCACCTTGAGGCCGACGATATCGTCCGCGTCGGCCTGAATTCCAACTGCCTTCAGTCCCTGCACGTACTCGGCAGTCACTCCTTGCACTTTCATTCCGATGATCTCGTCCACATCTGGCTTGAAGCCGAGCGAGCGTAATTCCTTGATGTACTCGGGAGTCACACCCTGCACCTTCAACCCGACAAGTCCGTCTGCATCAGGCTGAAATCCAAGATCGTGGATTGCTCGTACATACTCTGGCGTCACGCCCTGGATCTTCAGAGCAATCAGATCATCGGCGCTGAGATCGTTCATGCCCGCCGATTTCATCCCGTCGATGTAAGACTGTGCGCTCACCGGACGTTCCGACGGCCGCGCACTTGGGGCCGCAGCCGGTGTTGCTACTGGCGCTGGAGTAGCCGGACGCGCAGGTTGCGCCTGCGGAATTGCACTCTGAAACAGACGCTGAATCGGTCTCGTGCTGGCAAATGCGACTGGCTTGGGATAGGCGATTCCGAAGAGAGTATTTCCGGCAAGGAGAGCGGTGGTGAGGAAGAGAATGCTGCCTGCGAAGCCGACCTTATGCCCTCCATCGCCGGACCTGTTCAGCCCTAGCAAATGCACAATGCGCTCGGAAAGCGGGCCGCGGTTCGCCGCCATGGCAAGAACTGGCGCGCTCCGCCACTCTTCCATCAGAGTCAGGGCGCGCGCATACTCGACAGCATTCCCACACATCGTGACGGCAATCTCGTCGCAGCAGTGCTCGCGCTCTGCACGAATCCGTTTATTGAGCCACCAGACTGCGGGATGATAGAAAAGCAACGTTTCCACACAAACCTGGAACACGTTCACGAAGGCATCGAGCCTTTGAATATGCGCCAGTTCATGCGCGATGACCGATCGCAATTGGTCCTCTGACAAGCCCGTCAGCGCGCTCACTGGAAGAAACACGACGGGGCGAAACCATCCGATCACGGCCGGAGCCTGCAGCCACGCACACTCCATGTATTGAATCGCGCGATCGATGCCCAAGCGATCCTGCAGCGTGTAGCACATCTCGAGTATTTGGTCTTCGACCACGGTCGAATGCAGCCGCCGCTTGCGTTCGAGCACGAAGAATCCCCCAGCTGAACGTAGGCTGAACAGAGCAACACCGATGAGCCAGCACTCGACCAGCCAAGGCAGTAGAGCGATCGTCCGCGCTGTTACTGCCCCAGTCGTGCCACTCGCCGCGGTCCTGTCCCTCGCAATTGGCCAAGCGGCCGCGGCGAGCGGTGACGACTTCACAAACTTCATGGAGCCAGAATGTTGCTGCGTGTAATAGAAAAATGTTGCCGTCGGGGCGATCAGCATCAAGCCCAGTGCCGCGATTCCGATGGAATATCGCACGGCAGGCCGCCGGAGCATAGCCATCACGGCCGTAGCCACGGCCGCCACAGCCGTTCCTTGCCAGACGAAATGCAGCAGCGCCCATCCCAGCGACTGCATCGTGCTCGGGCTGATCCAACTCGCAAGATTGCTGGTCATCATCGGCGGTTCCTTTCGTATTCGTCGAGCAAGCGTCGCAGTTCGTCGATTTCGTCCTGGGAGGCCTTGCGTCCGGCGAGCGCGTGCATCATCAATTGGCTCGCGGAGCCTTCGAAGACCCTCTGCAGCATGTCACCCGCCAGTTGGCGCTTGGTCTGCTCGGCTGGGAGGCCTGCTTCATAGACGTGCGCCCTCTGTGTTTCGTTTCGCCGCACG
>Ga0335084_10003442_pt1 | contig 15410 bp, 15 predicted proteins | sample Lox_Sample_44_FD_206721 | JGI IMG/M metagenome (GOLD analysis project Ga0335084, IMG submission 206721) | Soil microbial communities from Loxahatchee National Wildlife Refuge, Florida, United States - Lox_Sample_4.4 | ecosystem: Environmental > Terrestrial > Soil > Wetlands | place: USA...
CCGAGCGCGGCACCACCCTCGCGGCCGCCCTCGCCGAGGCCCAGCGGCTCGGCTTCGCCGAGGCGGACCCCACCCTCGACGTGTCGGGAGGGGACGCCGCCCAGAAGCTCTGCGTGCTCGCCCAGCTTGCCTTCGGGGCGCGGCTCGCGCCGGCGGAGGTCCTCACCGAGGGCATCATGGCCCTCACCCCGGAGGACTTCCGCTGGGGGAAGGAGTTCGGCTACGCGCTGAAGCTGCTCGCGGTGGCGCGGCGCTGCCCGCTCGAGGCGGGCGCCACCCGCGAGGCCATCGAAGCGCGCGTGCACCCGTCGTTCATCCCCCAGGGCTCGCTCCTCGCCGGCGTGCGCGGGGCCATGAACGCGGTGGTCCTCCAGTCGGAGGCGCTCGGGTCCTCGATGCTCTACGGCCAGGGAGCGGGCTCCATGCCCACCGGCAGCGCCGTCGTCTCCGACATCATCGACCTCACCCGCAACATCCTGGCCGGGAGCCCAGGCCGCGTGCCGCTGCCTCCCGAGGAGCCCCGGGTCTGGATCCGCCCGCACGAGGAGGTCCGCTGCGCGTACTACCTCCGCTTCTCGGTGAAGGACGCGCCCGGCGTGCTGGCCCGCACCGCCTCGCTGCTCGCGGCCCGGCGCATCTCCATCGCCGCCGTCCAGCAGCGGGAGCAGAACGACCAGGGCCAGCCGGTTCCGCTCGTGGTCGTCACCCACCAGGCCCGCGAGGCCGACCTGCAGGCTGCCATCGCCGAGATCGACCGGGAGCCGACGACGCTCGCGCCGACCCGGCTCATCCGCATCGAGGCGGTGTAGCCGGGCGGCCCCTCATGGTGACGACCCAGATCCGCGTCATCTACGGCGACTCCGACCAGATGGGCGTCGTCTACTACGCCAACTACCTGCGCTTCTTCGAGGCGGGGCGGAACGAGTTCATCCGGGCGAAGGGGCTGCGCTACCGCGATTTCGAGGAGCGGCACGGCCTCGTCCTGCCGGTGGTCGAGGCGAGCGTTCGCTACCTCTCCCCGGCGCGCTACGACGACCTCGTCACCATCGAGGTCACGCTCGAGGAGGCTCGCCGGGCCTCGGCCCGGTTCGGCTACCGGGTCACCCGCGACGGCGAGGTGCTCGCCACCGGGCACACCGTGCACGCCTGCGTGGACCGCGAGGGCAGGGTGAAGCGCATGCCGGCGGAGCTCGTCGCCGCCCTCACCGCGGACGAGCCGGCGGGGGCGGCGGCGACATGATCTCCGACCGCGGCCTGCCCCTCGAGCTCGTTCGCATCACCGAGGCGGCCGCCCTCGCCGCGGCCCGGCTGCGCGGCCTGGGCGACGCCCGGGCGGCCGACAGCGCGGCGGTGGACGCCATGCGGCGTGCCTTCGAGGCGGTGCCGCTGCGCGGCACGGTGGTCATCGGCGAGGGCGAGCGGGACGAGGCGCCGATGCTCTTCATCGGCGAGAAGGTCGGGCGCGGGAAAGTCGGCGATCCCGAGATGGACGTCGCCGTCGACCCGCTCGACGGCACCTCGCTCTGCGCCGGGGGGTTGCCGGACGCGGTCTCGGTCGTCGCCGTCGGCTCGTCGGGGAGCCTGCTGCACGCCCCCGACACCTACATGGAGAAGATGGCCGTGGGCCCGCGCGCCCGGGGCGCCTTCGAGCTCGGCCGGCCGACGCTGGACAACCTCCACCGCATCGCCGACGCCCTAGGGAAGGACGTGGCCGATCTCACCGTCTGCGTGCAGGAGCGGCCGCGCCACGAGCGGCTCGTGGCCGAGATCCGGTCGGCCGGCGCGCGGGTGCGGCTGTTCGCCGAGGGCGACGTCGCGCAGGCCATCGCGGTCGGCTTTCCCGACTCGGGTGTGGACGTGCTCATGGGCACGGGCGGCGCCCCCGAGGGCGTGCTCGCCGCCGCGGCGCTGCGCTGCCTGGACGGGGACTTCCAGGGCCGGCTCGTGTTCCGAAACGCGACCGAGCGCGAGCGGGCCCGGGCGATGAGCGCCGGGGATCCCGACCGCGTCCTCCGGGCCGACGATCTCGCCCGCGGCGACGTCATCTTCGCCGCCACCGGCGTGACCGGCGGCGGCTTCCTCGAGGGGGTGCGCTTCCGCGCCGGCGGGGCGCGTACGCGCTCGGTGGTGATGCGATCGAGGAGCGGCACCGTGCGCTGGATCGACGCCGAGCACCGGTTCGACGCCGCGCCCGGCACCGGCTGGTGAGCGCGCGGCGACCGCGTGCGCGTGGCGGGACGGCAGGTTAACTCGGCGGGAGAGACGGAGGCGAGCATGGCCGCGGTGACCGAGCAGATCGAGGTCGACGTCCCCATCGACCGGTTCTTCGACGTGGTGGTGGACTACGAGAGCTACCCGGAGTTCGTGCCCGGCATCCGCGCCTGCCGGGTGACGAGCGAGGCGCCGCGGCAGGTCGAGTACGAGCTCGACCTCGGCTTGAAGCGAATCCGGTACACCCTCCGTCACGAGGAGGAGCGTCCACGCAAGGTGACCTGGTCGCTCGTCACCGGCGAGATGATGAAGGTCTCGAACGGCTCCTGGGAGCTCGAGGACCTGGGCGGGCGGACCCGCGCCCGGTACGCGGTCGAGGTCCGCATCGCGAAGCCGCCGCTCGTGCCCCAGGCCGTCGTGGACCGCATCTCCGACGAGCTGAATCGCGTGCAGCTGCCTCGCATCCTGGCAGCCTTCAAGGCCCGTGCGGAGAAGGGGGCCGGCCGCACCTGAGCCCGTGCGGAGGCCGAGTGGCCGGCGGGACACACCCGTGCGCTCCCGGCCGCGCGGGGCCCGGGGTGGGAGACGTCGCCTTGACCCCTTCGTGAACCGGGTGTTACCTAGGATCGAACCGTCCCGAAGTGGGATGCGGCGAATCTGTCAGGGTCTGGACACGTCACGGGGGGATACGAGGAGCAAACCGGGGACGATGGACCCCGGAACGGCGGTTGCAGAGGTGATGAGGCGGGAAGGGCGAAGACGAGGCAGGTGACCCATGCTGGACGCCTACGTCATCGAGGAGATCAAGCGGCGCGAGCGAGAGCGCGGCCGAGAGGACCGCCCCGCCATCGAGCTGCCGATCCCGCCACCGGCCCCGCCCGACGCCCCCCGCAACCCCGGCGAGAAGGACGATCCCGGCGATCGTGGCGTGGTGATCATCGACTACGGATGATCGGGCCGGGCCGCCGAACTTCGGCGTTGACCCCGACTCGGATGCGCGCGCACATTCCCCGCGCCGCAGCGCGCCGCGCGGCACGGAGGGATCCATCCATGACCGAGATCGTGAACGTCCACGCGAGGGAGATCCTCGATTCCCGCGGAAACCCCACCATCGAGGTCGAGGTGGCGGTGGCGAGCGGCGACGTGGGCCGCGCCGCGGTGCCCTCGGGCGCCTCCACCGGCGAGCACGAGGCCCTCGAGCTCCGCGACGGCGACAAGTCTCGCTACGGCGGCAAGGGCGTGCGGAACGCGGTCCGGAACGTGCTCGAGGCCATCGCCCCGGCGGTCGTGGGCATGGACGCCACCGACCAGGTCGCCCTCGACGCGCGGCTCATCGAGCTCGACGGAACGCCCACCAAGGCGAAGCTCGGCGCCAACGCCATCCTCGGCGTCTCGCTGGCGGCGGCCAAGGCGGCCGCTCGCGCCCACGACCTTCCCCTCTACCGGTACCTGGGCGGACCCTCGGCCCGCACCCTGCCGGTGCCGCTCATGAACATCCTGAACGGCGGCGCGCACGCCGACTCGAACGTCGACATCCAGGAGTTCATGGTGGTCCCGCTCGGCGCGCCGAGCTTCGCCGAGGCGGTCCGATACGGCGCCGAGGTGTTCCACGCCCTCAAGTCGGTGCTCAAGAAGAAGGGCGCCGCCACGAGCGTGGGCGACGAGGGCGGCTACGCGCCGGACCTCTCCTCGAACGAGGAGGCGCTCTCGCTCATCATGGAGGCCATCCAGTCCGCGGGCCTCAAGCCCGGCGAGCAGGTCGCCCTCGCGCTCGACAGCGCGGCGAGCGAGTTCTACGACGAGAAGACCGGCCGCTACGCGCTCGAGGGGGAGGGCAAGACCTTCGAGGGCCCGGCGCTCGTGGACTGGTACGCGGGGCTCGCCGCGAAGTACCCCATCGTCTCCATCGAGGACGGCTGCGACGAGGACGACTGGCAGACCTGGAAGCTCCTGAGCGGCAAGCTGGGCGGGAAGATCCAGCTCGTCGGCGACGACCTGTTCGTCACCAACGTGACCCGCCTCGGCCGGGGCATCAAGGAAGGCATCGCCAACTCGATCCTCGTGAAGGTGAACCAGATCGGGTCCCTCACCGAGACGCTCGAGGCCGTGCGCATGGCCCACCGGGCCGCCTACACGAGCGTGATGAGCCACCGCTCGGGAGAGACCGAGGACACCACCATCGCCGACCTCGCGGTGGCCTGCGACTGCGGCCAGATCAAGACCGGCTCGGCGTCCCGGACCGACCGGGTCGCCAAGTACAACCAGCTCCTGCGCATCGAGGAGGAGCTCGGCAAGGGCGGCCGCTTCGCGGGCCGCGCCGCCTTCCGGGCGCTCCGCTGACCGATCCGGGGCCGGGCCCTGGCCCGCTCCTCGGCCGGGCCGGCTTGACGCTCCCCGGGCACGCGAATAGGTTCGCGACCATTCGTGGAACCGGGAGGTCGTCTCATGCGGGCGTCGTGGATCGAGGGTCGGGCCGGACGTAAGGACGTGACGCAGCTCTCGCTGGCGCGGGAGGGCGTGGTCACCGAGGAGATGGCTCACGTCGCCGGGAAGGAGCGACTTCCTCCCGAGCTCGTGAGGGACGAGGTCGCGCGCGGGCGGATGATCGTGCCCGCCAACGTGCGCCACCCCGAGCTCGAGCCCATGGCCGTGGGCCTCGCCGCCACCTGCAAGATCAACGCGAACATCGGCAACAGCGCGGTGGTCTCGGACATCGAGGGCGAGCTCCGCAAGCTCCGCGTCTGCGTCAAGTACGGGGCCGACACGGTGATGGACCTCTCCACCGGAGGCGACATCCCCGCCATCCGCGAGGCCATCCTGCGGGCGAGCCCGGTGCCGGTCGGGACGGTTCCGATCTACGAGTGCCTCGCACACGTGAAGGACGTGGCCGACCTCACCCCCGAGCTCATCCTCGAGATCATCGAGGCGCAGGCGAAGCAGGGCGTCGACTACATGACCATCCACGCCGGCGTGCTGCGGGACTTCCTGCCGCTCGCCGCGCACCGCGTGACCGGCATCGTGTCGCGCGGGGGGGCGATCCTCGCGCAGTGGATGATCGCCAACAAGCAGGAGAACCCGCTCTACACCCACTTCGACGCCATCTGCGACGTCTTTCGCCGCTACGACGTCACCTTCTCGCTCGGCGACGGCCTGCGCCCCGGTTGCCTCGCCGACGCCTCCGACGAGGCCCAGTTCGCCGAGCTCGGCGTGCTCGGCGACCTCACCCGCCGGGCGTGGGCCCGGGGTTGCCAGGTCATGGTGGAGGGCCCCGGCCACGTGCCGCTCGACCAGATCCCGATGAACGTGAAGAAGCAGCAGGAGATCTGCGACGAGGCCCCGTTCTACGTGCTCGGCCCGCTCGTCACGGACATCGCCCCCGGCTACGACCACATCACGAGCGCCATCGGCGCCACGGTGGCCGCCCAGCACGGCGCGACCCTGCTCTGCTACGTGACGCCCGCCGAGCACCTCGGGCTGCCCGACGAGGACGACGTCCGGGAGGGCATCGTCGCCTACAAGATCGCCGCCCACGCCGCGGACGTCGCCCGCGGCCGTCCGGGCGCGCGCGACCGGGACGACGCGCTCTCGCACGCGCGCTACGCCTTCGACTGGAACAGGCAGTTCGAGCTCTCGCTCGACCCCGACAAGGCCCGCGCCAAGCACGACGAGACGCTGCCGCACGAGGCCTTCAAGTCGGCCGAGTTCTGCTCGATGTGCGGGCCGAAGTTCTGCTCGATGAAGATCCACGGTCACCTCGCCGAGACCGCGGCCAAGGCGGACGCCAAGGCCGAGGCCAAGGCGCACGGATCGGGCCTCCAGGTACTTCCTTGAGGGCCGCCGGCCGAGCCGGCGGGTAGGATCCGCCCGACATGGCGACCCGGGTGACGGTGTACGAGGTGGGCCCGCGCGACGGGCTCCAGAACGAGGGGCTCACCGTCCCCACCGCGGAGAAGCTGGCGCTCCTCTCGGCGCTCGCCGAGGCCGGCCTCTCGCGGATCGAGGCCTCGAGCTTCGTGTCGCCGAGGTGGATCCCGCAGCTCGCCGACGCGGCCGAGGTGGTGGCCGGCCTCCCGCGCCGCCCGGGCACGTCCTACGTCGTGCTCGTGCCGAACGCGAAGGGTCTCGAGCGCCTCGCCGAGGCGCTGGCGCGGGCGGGGCAGGGCGCTGCGCCGGTGGACGCGGCGGTGTTCCTCTCGGCCTCCGAGACCCACAACAGGAAGAACGTCAACCGGACCGTGGCCGAGTCGCTCGCGGAGCTGGAGTCGCTCGTGCCGGCGGCGCTCGCGCGCGGCCTCCGGGTGCGCGGCTACGTCTCGACGATGTGGGGCTGCCCCTACGAGGGCGCCGTCGACCCGAGGAAGGGCGCGACCATCGTCGAGCGACTGCTCGCGCTCGGAGTCCACCAGGTGTCGCTCGGCGACACCATCGGCGTGGGCACCCCCAACCAGACGCGCGCGATCCTCGACCTCGCCCTCGACCGGGCCCGCCCCGAGCAGCTCGCCCTGCACATGCACGACACGCGCGGCACCGCGCTGGCGAACGTGCTCGTGGGGCTGGAGGCTGGCCTCACCACCTTCGACGCCTCGGTCGGCGGGCTGGGCGGCTGCCCGTACGCGCCGGGCGCCTCGGGCAACCTCGCCACCGAGGATCTCGTGTACCTGCTCCACGGCATGGGGTACGAGACGGGCGTCGACTGGAAGAAGCTCATCGCGGCGGGCGCCCTCGCCCAGCGGCTCGTGAAGAGGCCGCTCCCGGGCAAGGCCCTGCAGGCCGAGCTGGCCACGGCGGAGGCGTAGGGATGGAGTTCAGGGTCGAGCGGCGTGGTGCGGTGGAGACCTGGACCATCGACGGCGAGTCGCGCCGGAACGCCATCTCTCGCGCGATGCTCGCCGAGCTCCGCCAGCTCGTCGCCCGGGCCGGCGCCGACCGCGCGCTCCGGTGCGTGGTCGTGACGGGCTCGGGCGACAGGGCCTTCTGCGCCGGCGCGGACCTCAAGGAGCGCGCCACGATGTCGGCCGACGACGTGCACGCGTTCCACCAGGGCCTGCGCGACGCGTTCCTCGCCATCGAGGCCGCTCCCCAGCCCTTCGTGGCCGCCCTGAACGGCGCGGCCCTGGGCGGCGGCCTCGAGCTGGCGCTCGCCTGCGACCTGCGCATCGCCTCGGAGACGGCGCAGCTCGGGCTCCCCGAGGTCGGCCTCGGCATCATCCCGGGCGGGGGAGGCACCGCCCGCCTGCCCCGGCTCGTGGGCGTGGCGCGGGCGAAGGACCTCGTCCTCACCGCGCGCCGCTGCTCCGCCGCCGAGGCCCTCTCCACGGGGCTCGTCACCCGCCTCTCCCCGCCGGAGCGCCTCTCCGAGGAGGCCTGGGCTCTCGCCGCGGACATCGCCCGGAACGCGCCCGTGTCGCTCCGCCAGGCGAAGCGGGCCGTGGACGGCGGGTTCGATCTGCCGCTCGTCGAGGCCCTCGCGCTCGAGAACCGCCTCTACCAGGACTGCCTCGCCACCGAGGACCGCAGGGAGGCGCTCCGCGCGTTCGCGGAGAAGCGCCCGCCGGTCTTCCGGGGCGAGTGACCGGAGGAACTCCGATGGCCGACGGACCGGCCCCGAAGGGCGCGGTGGACGAGAGCCACCCCGATGCGCGAATCGAGCGGGAGCTCGGCCGCGTGCACGCGGGTGGAGCGCCGAAGTACCACCAGAAGAACGCCGAGCAGGGGAAGCTCTTCGCTCGCGAGCGGCTGCGGCTCCTCCTCGACGAGGGCTCCTTCGTGGAGGACGGGGCGCTCGCCAACGCCGTCGACCCCGAGCTGCCCGCCGACGGCGTCGTCACGGGCATGGGCCGGGTGGAGGGCCGCCCGGTCTGCGTCATGGCGAACGACTCGACGGTGAAGGCCGGCAGCTGGGGCGCCCGCACCGTGGAGAAGATCCTCCGCGTGCAGGAGGTGGCCGCCGACCGGCGCGTGCCGCTCGTCTACCTCGTCGACTCGGCCGGCGCGCGCATCACCGACCAGGTGGAGATGTTCCCGGGCCGCCGCGGCGCGGGGAGGATCTTCCACAACGAGGTCCACCTCTCCGGCGTGGTGCCGCAGCTCTGCCTGCTCTTCGGCCCGTCGGCGGCCGGGGGCGCCTACATCCCGGCGTTCTGCGACGCGGTGGTCATGGTGGAAGGCAACGCGTCGATGTACCTCGGCTCGCCGCGCATGGCCGAGATGGTGATCGGCGAGAAGGTGACGCTCGAGGAGCTGGGCGGCGCCCGCATGCACTGCTCGGTGTCGGGCTGCGGCGACTTCCTCGTGAAGACCGAGGAGGAGGCCATCGCCCTCGCCCGGCGGTGGCTCTCCTACCTGCCCGGCAGCCACCGGGCCCTGCCTCCCGCGGCGCCGCCGCGGCCCCCCAGGCCCGGCCGGCCGGTGGAGGAGATCGTCCCCCGGGACCAGAACAAGGCCTTCGACGTCATGGAGCTCGTCGATGCGCTCGTCGACGAGGGCTCGTTCCTCGAGGTGAAGAAGCTCTGGGCGGGTGAGCTCGTCACCGGCTTCGGCCGGATGGACGGCCGGGTGGTGGGCATCCTCGCGAACCAGCCGAGGGTGAAGGGCGGCGTCCTCTTCGTGGACTCGGCCGACAAGGCGGCGCGCTTCATCTGGCAGTGCGACGCCTTCAACGTGCCGCTCCTCTACCTCGCCGACGTGCCCGGCTTCATGATCGGCACGAAGGTGGAGCGGGCCGGCATCATCCGCGCGGGCGCCAAGATGATCAGCGCGGTCTCGGAGGCCACCGTTCCGCGCATCTGCGTCGTGGTCCGCAAGGCGTACGGCGCGGGGCTCTACGCGATGGACGGCCCGGCCTTCGGGCCGAACGCCACGATCGCGCTTCCCCAGGCCATGATCGCGGTGATGGGGCCGGAGGCCGCCGTGAACGCGGTCTACTTCAACAAGATCCAGGAGCGCCCCGAGGCCGAGCGCGCCGCCTACGTGGCGGACCTGCGCGAGGAGTACAAGAAGGACATCGACATCGTGAAGCTGGCGAGCGAGCTGGCCGTGGACGCCATCGTGCCGGGCGGGGCCCTGCGGGAGGAGCTGGTGCGCCGCTTCCGCCTCTACTGCGAAGGGCAGGAGCCGACCCGCGAGCGCAAGCGCGGCGTGCTCCCGGTGTAGACGCCATGGACCTCGAGCTCCCCGAGCACCTGCAGGAGATCCAGCGCACCGTCCGCGAGTTCTGCGAGGCGGAGGTGAAGCCCCGCGCCCGGGCCTGGGACGAGGCCGGCACCTTCCCCCACGAGGTGGTGAGGAAGCTCGGCGAGCTGGGCCTGCTCGGCCTCTCCGTCCCCGAGGAGTACGGGGGCGCGGCGCTCGGCGCGCTGGGCGGCGCGGTGGTCATCGAGGAGATCGCCCGCCACGACGGATCGCTGGCCCTCACCGTGGCGAGCCACAACGGCCTCGGCACGAATCACATCCTCCGCTTCGGGAGCGAGGAGCAGAAGCGCCGCTGGCTCCCCCGGCTCGCGACGGGCGAGCTGCTCGCCGCCTGGGCGCTCACCGAGCCCGGCTCCGGCTCCGACGCGGCCGGCCTGCGCACCACCGCCGTGCGCAAGGGCGACCGCTGGATCCTGAACGGCTCGAAGACCTTCATCACCCAGGGCACGGTGGGAGGCGTGTTCGTGATCCTGGCGCTCACCGACGCCGAGCGGCGCCAGCGCGGCGTCACGGCGTTCGCGATCGAGAAGGGGACCCCGGGGTTCACCCAGCGCGCCATCCACGCCAAGCTGGGCATGCGCTCCTCCGACACCGCCGAGCTCCACCTCGAGGACGTGGAGGTCCCGGACTCCCAGCGCATCGGCGCGGTGGGCGAGGGCTTCGTCGACACGCTGCGCATCCTCGACCGCGGCAGGGTCACCATCGGCGCCCTGGCGGTGGGGCTGGGCCGGGGCGCGCTCGAGGAGTCGCGCGCGTACGCGCTCGAGCGCAAGGCTTTCGGGAGGGCCATCGCGGAGCACCAGGCCATCGCCTTCATGCTGGCGGACGTGGCCACCGAGGTCTCGGCGGCTCGCCTCCTCGTGCGTCGTGCCGCGTCGCTCTGCGACGCGGGCCAGCCGTTCGGCAAGGAGGCCTCCATGGCGAAGCTCTTCGCCAGCGAGGCGGCCATGCGGGCGGCCTCGAAGGCCGTGCAGATCCACGGCGGATACGGCTACACGCGCGAGTTCCCGGTGGAGCGCTACCTGCGCGACGCGAAGCTCTGCGAGATCGGGGAGGGGACGAGCGAGATCCAGCGCCTCGTCATCTCCCGCGAGGTTCTGAGGTAGGCTCGCCCCGGCGATGGAAGGCGAGCACACCATCATCGGCCGCATCCCGCGGGAGCGCCTCAACCAGATCGCGGCCCGGAAGCTCTCCGCCCTCGGCATCGCCGTGCGGCTCTCGGCCGACCGGGAGACGCTCGAGGGCGAGATGGTGTTCTCGGGCCGGGTGGCCCACCCCGCCACCGGCGCCGCGATACCGCGCGCTCGCTTCGTGGTGGCGGGCCACGACCGCCTGCGTTTCCTCGACCCTCCGCTCTCCGCGCTCGGCGCGGTGAACTTCTACGACCACGAGCGCGCCACCGCGCTCGAGGCCTGGGTGGTCGCCGCGCTGGCCGCCCGGAACGGCGCGCTCTCCGACGTGGGTGCCAGGATGCGCGCGCTCCGCCTCGACGTCGCGCTCGACCCGGACCGGCTGGCCATGCGGGCGGTGGTGAAGACGCCCACGCACGCGTTCGAGATCCTGGGAGGGCCCACGGACGTCCGTGTCTCGCGGGTGGCACCGGTCGGCGGGAAGCCCTTCGAGGTGGCCGCGGGCTTCCCGGCGCTCGACCTCGCGGCCTACCGCACGCCGACCGACCTCGATCTCCACCTCATCGGCGCGGTCGAGGAGATGCAGGCCGCCCGTCCGGCGGTGCAGGCCACCGCGGAGGCCGGGCAGGGCCTCGTGGCGACGCCGCCCCCGCGGAACGCCCTCACCCTGCGGACCCTCGCCGACGCCTTCGGCGAGGAGGCCATGCTCGCCCCGAACGCCATGGTCGAGCTCGTGCAGGAGTTCCAGCACGGCGGCACCCGCTTCCGCTTCGTCGCGTCGCGGGACATGGGCACCCGCTTCCGGGGCCGGCTCATCGGCCCGAACGGCGACGTGTGGTCCGACCGGTTCGAGCTCGCCGACTTCCCGGGGACCCAGAAGGTCGTGGCGCTGGCCCTCGGCCTCGCCGCCGCCCCCGGGGAAGAGGCGACCTCCGGAGCGCCGGCGGCCCACGGCGACACGCCCGGTCACCTCATGCCGCACCCCGGGGAGATCTGGGTGATGAGCGTGGTGGTCGAGGAGATGGGGGACGACGAGGTGCGCTACGTGGGCACCGACATCGACGGCCGCCCGTACGGCGCCGCCCGGGTGCTGAAGCGCTCCGACTTCGAGGCGGTGTTCTCGTCCGAGCGCGGGGGCTGGCGGCTCCTCGTGATCATCGACCAGGTCCAGGACGGCGGCGTCATCTACCGGCAGCTGGATCGGCGGCGGCAGCCCATCGGCGCCCCGCGCAGGATGGCCTCGGCCATCCTGGTCGCGAACTTCGTCCCGGAGGCGGCGGCGTACTGATGTCCGCTCCGGCGCCGAACGGGATCGTGGAGCGGGTGCTCGCCGGGGACGCTCGCGCGGCGGCGCGGCTCATGCGCGACCTCGACGACCGGATGCCCGGCTCCGAGGCGGCCCTGCGCGCGCTGTTCCCCCGCACGGGCAGGGCATGGGTGGTCGGTCTCACCGGGTCGCCGGGGTCGGGGAAGTCCTCGCTCACCGACCGGCTCATCGCCCACCACCGGAAGGCGGGCCGCTCGGTCGGCGTGGTGGCGGTCGATCCGACGAGCCCGTTCACCGGCGGGGCGATCCTGGGCGATCGCATCCGGATGCAGGACCACGCGCTCGACCCGGCCGTCTTCATCCGGTCGCTCGGCACGCGCGGTCACCTGGGTGGGCTGTCGCGATCCACCGCGGACCTCGTCCAGGTGCTGGACGCGATGGGCAAGGACGTGATCCTGGTCGAGACCGTGGGGGTGGGCCAGGACGAGATCGAGGTGGCCTCGCTCGCGCACACGGTCGTGGTGGTCGCGGTTCCCGGGATGGGCGACGACGTCCAGGCCATCAAGGCCGGCGTGCTCGAGGTCGCCGACGTGTTCGCGGTGAACAAGGCCGACCGCGAAGGGGCGGACCGGACCGTGCGCGACCTCCAGATGATGCTGGAGCTCCGGCACACCGTGGCCGGGCACGGCCTGCCCCCGCTCGACCACGACGCGGCGCACCGCTTCACCGGAGCGTCGCCGGGGGGCGGCCCGCCTCCGCCCACGGCCGGCTGGGAGCCGCCGATCGTGAAGACGGTGGCGGTGAGGGACGAGGGCGTCGTCGAGCTCGCGGAGGCCATCGACCGACACCGCGCGCACCTCGAGGCCACCGGCGAGCTCTCGAGGCGCAACGCGGCCCGGGCGAGGGCGCGGTTCGTGGCGGTCCTGCGCGAGCGGCTGCTGGCCGGGGCGCTCCGCCGGCTGGAGGCCGAGCAGGCCGGGCTCGACGCGCTCGCCCGGCGCATCGCCGCGCGCGAGGCCGATCCCTACGCGCTCGCCGACGAGCTGGCGGCGCGCCTCGCCCTGGAGCCGAGATGAGCGACGTCCTCGAGCCCTTGCCCGTCCTGTACCCGGGCGATCCCGTCGCGGCGCTGGAGGCGCGCCTGGGCTTCGTCTTCTCGGACCGGCTGACCGCGCTCGCCGCCCTCACGCACAAGTCGTACGTGAACGAGCATCGCGACGAGGAGGGCCTCGCCGACAACGAGCGCCTGGAGTTCCTCGGGGATGCGGTCATCGACCTCGCCGTGTCCCACCGGCTCATGGAGCGCTTCCCGGGCGCGCGCGAGGGGGACCTCTCGAAGATGAGGGCGGCAGTGGTGGACGAGCAGGGCCTCTCGGAGATGGCCCGGGCCATCGGCCTCGGGGAGCTGCTCAGGCTGGGGCGCGGCGAGGAGCTCACCGGCGGCCGCGCGAAGGCGTCGCTGCTCGCCGACGCCATGGAGGCGGTGATCGCCGCCGCGTACCTGGAGGCGGGCCTGGCGCTCGTGCTCGGGCTCATCGACCGGTTCCTCTCGGACGCGTTCGCGCGCGCCGCGGCCGGGACGCTCGATCGCGACTGGAAGACCCAGCTGCAGGAGCTCGCGCAGAGCAGGATGCGCGCGACGCCTCGCTACCGGGTGGTCGCCGAGCACGGGCCGGACCACTCGAAGATGTTCGAGGTCGAGACCGACCTCCGCGGCGAGGTGGTGGGTAAGGGGACGGGGCGGTCGAAGAAGGACGCCGAGCAGGCGGCGGCGAGGCTGGCGCTCGACCAGCTGGCGCTCCGGTTCGAGGCCGAGGAAGGGGCGGAGGAAGAGACCGAGGCCGGACCCGGCGACGAGCCCGGACCGGGAGCCGCGACTGCACCGGCGAAGCCCGCGAGGCGGAAGGCCCCGAAGGCGAGGAAGAAGGCCCCGGCGAAGGGGGCGCGCAAGGAGCGGCGATAGCCAGGCTTTCCCTTTGCCCGCCGCGACCTCCGCCGCTAGCATGCGCGCCATGAACCGAACCGACCTCCTCCGCGCGGGCGCGCTTGCGCTCGCGCTCGCGATCCCGGCCGCCCGCGCCTCGGGCGAGGACAAGCCCGCCAAGGGCGACCCGTACGCGGTCTTCGAGACCTCCCGCGGCAAGATCGGCGTGAAGCTCCTGCCGCAGAAGGCGCCCAGCGCGGTCGCCAACTTCGTGGGCCTCGCCACCGGCAAGAAGGAGTGGACCGATCCCCAGACCGGCAAGAAGAGCCACGCGCCGCTCTACGACGGCACGCTCTTCCACCGGGTGATCCCTGGTTTCATGGTCCAGGGCGGCGATCCGCTTTCGCGAGGCGCGCCCGTCGGCCAGACCGCCACCTCCAGCGGCCGGCCCTTCGGGACCGGCGATCCCGGCTTCCGGTTCGCCGACGAGATCGAGGCGCCCGGCGCGACGCCGTTCGCGACGCCGTGCCAGCTGGCGATGGCGAACTCGGGCCCCGACACGAACGGCGCCCAGTTCTTCATCACCGAGGTGCCGACCCCTCACCTCAACCCGCGCGCCTGTTCCCAGTCCAAGACCGGCACCTGCGGCTACGTCCACTTCGGCGAGGGCGTCTGCGGCTGCGAGCTCGTGAAGGAGATCGCCCACGCCGGCAACGGCCAGACGAAGCTCGTGAAGGTCACCATCACGGGCACGCCGCCCACCTGCAAGTAGCGCCGAGGAGACACGACATGGCCAACCCCACCGCCACCTTCGACACCAGCCTCGGCAGCTTCGTCGCGGAGATCTACCTCGACAAGATGCCCGTCACCGCGAAGAACTTCCTCGACCTCGCGAAGAGCGGCTTCTACGACGGGCTGCACTTCCACAGGGTGATCAAGGGCTTCATGATCCAGTTCGGCTGCCCGTTCTCGAAGGATCCCGAGAGCCCGCGCGCCGGCACCGGAGGCCCGCCCCACGGCACCATCCCCGACGAGCACCCGCCCGAGCACAAGCTCTCGAACGAGCCGCTCACGCTCTCGATGGCGAACACCGGCCGGCCCAACTCCGGCGGCTCGCAGTTCTTCATCAACGCGACCCACAACAGCTACCTGGACTGGTTCACCCCGGGCAACTCCCGCCACCCGGTGTTCGGCAAGGTGGTGTCGGGCGCCGACGTGGTGAAGGCCATCGAGACGACGCCGACCCGGGCCGGCGACCGGCCCGCGAAGCCGGTCCAGGTGAAGAAGATCACGGTCGAGGGGTACTAGATTCCCGGCAAGAAGCAGCCCTTCCGAGCGGGCTTCGTGGCCGTCGTGGGCCGGCCCAACGTGGGCAAGTCCACGCTCGTGAACCGCATCCTCGGCGAGAAGGTGGCCATCGTCACGCCGAGGCCGCAGACCACGCGCACACGCATCCTGGGCGTGTGGAACGGCCCCTCCGCGCAGGTGGCGTTCTTCGACACCCCCGGGCTGCACCGCGCGAAGGGCGCGCTCAACCGGCGCATGGTGGAGGTGGCCCTCTCGACGCTCCGCGAGGTGGACGCCGTGCTGCTCCTCGTCGAGGCGGGCACCGGCCCGGGCGGCCGCGTGGAGGTGGGCGAGGCCACCCGCTGGGCCATCGCCGAGGTGGCGAGGTCGGGGAAGCCCG
>Ga0335084_10003446_pt1 | contig 15406 bp, 14 predicted proteins | sample Lox_Sample_44_FD_206721 | JGI IMG/M metagenome (GOLD analysis project Ga0335084, IMG submission 206721) | Soil microbial communities from Loxahatchee National Wildlife Refuge, Florida, United States - Lox_Sample_4.4 | ecosystem: Environmental > Terrestrial > Soil > Wetlands | place: USA...
GGGTAGACCCAGGCCTCGAGCGTCATCCCGTTGGTGAGATCGAGCGAATCCGAGCCCGGGATGTTCACCAGGGTGCTCGAGCCGTCGAAGGAGAGCGCCATGCCGAATTTTCCCGGGGTCCACGTCGCGCCGAGGATCGAACCGTCGTTGCCCTTGCCGGACGCGTCTCCAAGGCTGTTCCCGACTCCCTCGTCGAAGGAGTACGCCGCCACGAGATCGGCAGGAGTTTCCGACACCCCGAATCGCGCCCGCCAGCTGCCGCCCCCGGCCGGCACCACGATCGAGTGACTCGAAGCGCCGCCGTCCGACCACGATTCGAACACATAGCTCCGGCTACCGAGCGATTGCGTGGGCGCTTGGATCGTGTGGACGAAGCCGATCACGTCGCCGAGCGTGAAAGGAGCGGTGGTACGGATGCCGTCGACTTCGAGCCCGAGTCCGCTCGGCTGGCTTGTGAAGGACAGGTTGACCTTCTCGGGGAACACGGTCACCGAATCCGTTCCCTGCAGTCCATTCGAATCGGTGACCGTGAGGATGATCTCGTAGCTTGTCGCTCCCTGGAAGTCGTGTCCCGTCGTCGGGACCACGAGGGTCCCAGTCTTCGTGTTCGTGAACGTGCCTCCCGGATGGATGTGCGTATCGTGGTGGAACAGGATCGTCCACGAGAACGCGCTCGCCGGCAGCGTGCCATCCTCGAGGTCGGTCGCGTCTCCCGAATAGGGGATGACGTCTCCCGCGCGAAACAGGCTGCCACCCGAAGGAGTCAGAATCGTCGCGGTGGGGGCGTTGCCGACGGAGATCGCGATGTCGTTCGAGATCGTCTGGTTCACGCCGTCGGACACGGTTAGCCGCGCGAGGTACGGACCGTCGGCCGCGTAGACGTGGACCGGGTTCGGCAGCGTCGACGTCGCACCGTCCCCGAACGCCCAGCTGTACGAGAGCTGCATGCCCTCCGGATCGGAGGAGCCCGCGCTCGAGAAGGTGACCTGCAAGGGTGCCAGTCCCGATCGCGGAGATGCGGTCGCGACGGCTACGGGCGGCTGGTTTGCGAGCGTGTAACGGATGCGTCGAATCGAAGCCTCGTTGGGGACGTGTTGATCGTTGAAGCCGATGTCGACGTAGTAGAGCGAGCCGTCGGGCCCCTGGAGCAGCTTGACGGGATCACCATAGGGCCCGTCGGGCGAGCCATCGATGGGCTCGAAGTTCTCCACCCCCGCGACGTTCCCGTTCCCGTCGAAGGTGAGTCGCTTGATCCAGTTCTGGACGTAGTCCGCGAAGAAATAGCTGCCGACGTACTCGGCGGGGAACTGGGTGCCGCGGTAGACGAAGCCTCCGGTGACGCATGCGTCGCGCCCATTGTGCGGGTACGCATAGATCGGATTCGTGATGCCGGACAGCGCACAAGGCCCGTCGCACATCGGCCAGCCGTAGTTCGCCCCTCGCACAGCGAGGTTGATCTCCTCGAAGGAGGCCACCTCGTTATTGCCACCGACGTCCCCGATGAAGATGTGTCCCGTCACCGGATCGGACGAGATGCGGAAGGGGTTGCGCAGGCCATAGGCCCAGATCTCGTCCTTGTTGTTCTGCCCGGGCCCGTCGTAGAAGGGATTGTCGGTCGGAATCGTCCCGTCGAGGTTGATGCGCATCAGCTTCCCGCGATAGGAGCCGAGGTTCTGCGAATCCGACGGGAAGAATTGCTCTCCGTAGGCGAAGTAGAGCTTGCCGTCCGGACCGATGGCCATGCCCCCGCCGTGGTGCTCGTCCTGTGCGACCTGATCGTCCTGCCACAGCACGAACTCGCTGCCCGGCAGTGTCGTGCTGCCCGATGCCGTGAACCGCGACAGGCGATTGTGATTCTGCGAGCCGGGAAATCCGCGCGTGTAGAACACGTAGTAGTACTGATTGACCGCGAAGTTCGGGTCCAACAGGATGTCCATCAGCCCCTGTTCACCGAACAGCTGGCTGTAGTCGATCTGGAGGAACGGGGTCGGATCGGGAGCGCTCGCGCCCGGCTGCACGACCCACACTGCTCCCGTCAGCTCTCCTACGAGCATGCGTCCGTCCGGGAGGAACGCGATGGTCGTCGCGGAGGTGATCCCGGGCACGACCGATTCGTTGCTGAACCCGGGCGGAACCGCGAGAGAGCCGGCGGCCCAGACCATGATCCATGCAACGACCACCGCGAACGTAGCCGGTGCCCGAACCTGTCTCCGCACCGCGTTCCGCATCCCAGCTCCAGTCAGCATCTTCCGCCTCCCGATCCGCCACGCGCTCGTTTAGTGGATCACAGAATCCGAGGAACCGCGACTACGAGCAGACCTTCCGCGCGTAGAACCCCTCCGCGTAGCGCGCCCCGCACTGGACTCCACGCAGCCGCATCAGTGCGAGGAAGGTGTCCTCGCGGAACCAGTGCTTGTCGGCCTGGCTCGGGAAGCCCTCGACGATGTGGCGCGCCTTCCGCGCGGCCAGGGAGTCGTCGAGGCGCACGAAGAAGTTCGGAGAGCCGAGGTCGCCGTCGTACTTCGGCACCTCGTACTCGAGGATCAGGTGGTCGCGGCACGTGTTCCAGGTGAGCTCCGCCAGCGTCCGGTGATCCTGGTGCAGGTCCTGGGCGTGGTGCGTGAGGACGAGGTCCGGCGCCGGCTCGCCCTTCTGCGCCTCGAAGGCGTCCTTGATCGCCGCCCACTCGTCGGGGAAGTAGCCGTTGCGAAACCGGTGCACGACGACGCGCTTCCCCTTCGCGCCTTCGAGGAAGCGCTCCGCCGATGCGCGCGCCTCCCGCTCGCGCACCGGCGAGGAGCTGAACACCACCCAGTCGACGTACAGGTTTCGGTGCAACCTGGCCAGGCGGAGCAACGTGCCGCCGCAGCCGATCTCGATGTCGTCGCAGTGCGCACCGAGCGCGAGCACGCGGAACGGCGCGTCGGGGTCGCGGACGAGATCGAGCTTCAGCAAGCGAGGCTCCTCCGGTTCGTCATGCCGGGCGCAGCAGCTCGTGCGCCTCGAGCAGCTCCGCCGTCTCGCGCACCAGCTCGAAGGGAAGCTCGGCGCGCGTGGCGATGTCGAGGAGCGAGTGCGCTCCGTCGGAGAGATTGAGTACCCAGAGCATCGCGAGCGAGCGGGCGCCGGGGTCAGGGAGTCCGCCGAGCGCCCCATAGAGGCCGCGCCGGCCGAGCTGCGGCTCGCAGAAGGGCTGCGTGTTCTGGTAGCGCCGATCGCCTTCCACGATCTCGAGGATGCGCAGCAGCATGTCGAGCGAGTCGACGAGCGCCTCGGGGCCGATCAGCGAGAGATCGTCGGCCGACGTGTGGTACTCGGGATACTCGCCGTTCGGCGTGCGCGTGAGGCGCCCGACCGGCAGATCGAAGCCGGGCGAGCCGTACTGCCGCTCGTCGTAGCCGTAGGGCGTGAAGGGACGCGCCTCCCACTTCCGGCCGGAGCGCGCGAGTGCGAACTCGACGGCGCGGTCGATCGCGTGGTCGCCCCGGCGGCTGCGCTTCCAGGTGAAGGGTCCCGGGTCGCCGAGGCACGCCAGCACCATGCCGTGTCGGATGCGCAGGGCGCGCTCGGCGTTCTGCGAGAGCCACGCGATCGCGCCGATCGTCCCGGGCACGAAGAGGAAGCGGTAGGTGAAGCGCCGGCGCGCGCGCGGCAGCAGCCGCGCGAGCGAGGTCGCCACCGCCAGCGACGAGAGGTTGTCGTTCGCGAGCGATGGGTGACACGCGTGGCAGGAGAAGAGCACCTCCTCGGGAGTCTCGCCGGGAAGCACGAGCTCCGCCCAGTCGAGCAGGCCGTCCTCGAGGCTCGCGTCGATGCAGACCTCGTACTCGCCATCGGGGAGGCGCGCGGCGCGCTCGTGCTCGAGGCAGAATCCCCAGCTCCGCTGGTAGTAGCTCGTGCGGTACGGGATCCAGCGCGGGCGCTCGGGCAGGCTGTGCAGGTGCGGGCGCAGCGAGTCGAGCGACATGCGCGCGCGCACCGGCTCGCTGTAGCTGACCACGTGCAGGTTGTGATCCGCGAAATCGACGACGCGCTCGCCGTGCGGACCGCGGATCCAGGCCCCGCGGATGTTCCACTCGGGCGGAATCGTCCAGTCGAAGACGCGGGTGCCGCTCGGGAGCGAGTGCCGCTCGAGCGGGACGTGGCGGCCGATCCGGTCCAGGGTCTCGCGCAGGCCCGCGCCCGTGATGCTCCGGCAGATCGGGTAGAGCTCCGCGGCGAGCTCGAACAGGAAGCGCCCTTCCGCCTCGCGGTCGAGCTCCGCCCGCAGCGCCTCGATCGGGACGCCCGGCGCGCAGGGCTGCGAGGTGCGCTCGGCCACGCTCTAGCTCCGCCACGAGGGATAGGAGGCGTCGCGCTCGGAGATCACGCGCACCTCGCCCGGCCACTCGATCCCGAAGGCCGGATCGTTCCAGCGCACGCCGACCGCGGACGTGGGCTCGTAGAACTCCGACATCTGATAGAAGACTTCCGTGTCGTCCGCGAGCGTCAGGAACCCGTGGTACACGCCCTTCGGCACGAACAACATGCGGCCGTCGCCCGCGCGCAGCGTCACGGCCACGTGCTTGCCCTCCGCGGCGGAGCCCGGACGCAGGTCGAGGATCACGTCGTGCAGCGCGCCGCGCGTGCAGCGCAGCAGTTTCGCCTCCGCGTGCGGCGGGCGCTGCGCGTGCAGCCCGCGCAGCGTGCCGCGCAGCCGGTTGTGCGACAGGTTGCACTGCACGACGCGCGGGTCGAGCCCGTGCGCCTCGAACTCGCGCGCACAGAAGCTGCGCGCGAAGGACCCCCTCTCGTCGCGGTGCGGCTCGAGCTCGATCAGGAACGCACCGGGGACCAGGGTCTCGCGGAATATCACGGGAGCACCGTCACCTCGGGAATGGGCACCACGAACTTCCCGCCCCATTCCCGGATACCGGCCATCTGCGCGACGATCTCGTCCTTGAAGTTCCAGGGCAGGATCAGCACGTAGTCGGGGCGCGTCTCGAAGATCTTCTGCGGGCCGAAGATCGGGATGTGCGTGCCGGGCAGGAAGCGACCCTGCTTGTAGGGGTTGCGGTCGACCGTGTAGTCGAGGAAATCGGTGCGGATGCCGCAGTAGTTGAGCAGCGTGTTGCCCTTGCCCGGCGCACCGTAGCCGGCGATGCGCGCGTCCTTGCGCTTCACGTCGATCAGGAACTCCAGCAGCTTGCGTTTCGTCTCCCGCACCTGCTCGCCGAAGTCGTCGTAGCAGCGCGGATCCTGGAGCCCGAAGGCGCGCTCGCGGGCGCAGAGCTCGCGCGAGCGCGCGCTCTCCTCGCGCGCGTCGCCCCGATGGCAGGCGTAGATGCGCAGCGAGCCGCCGTGCGTCGGGATCTCCTCGACGTCGAACAGGCGCAGTCCGTGCGCCGCGAAGATGCGCGCCGCGCAGGTGTAGGAGAAGTAGGAGAAGTGTTCGTGGTAGATCGTGTCGAACTGGTTCTCCTGCATCAGGCGCAGCAGATGCGGGAACTCCATCGTGACCACACCGCCCGGCGCGAGCAGGATCTGCATGCCGGCGACGAAGTCGTTCAGGTCGGGGACCTGGGCCAGCACGTTGTTTCCGAGCAGCAGGTCCGCGCGGCCGCGCTCGCGCGCCACCCGCGCCGCCGTCGCGCGGCCGAAGAACTCGACGAGCGTCGGGACCCCGCGCTTCTCCGCGTCGCGCGCCACGTTGGCCGCCGGCTCGATGCCGAGGCAGGGCACGCCGCGGGCGACGAAGTGCTGGAGCAGGTAGCCGTCGTTGCTCGCCACCTCGACCACGAAGCTCTGGCGCCCGAGCGAGAGCCGCTCGCAGATCGCGTCGGTGTAGCGGCGCGCGTGCTCGACCCAGGAGTCCGCGTAGGAGGAGAAGTAGGCGTACTCGGTGAAGATCTCCTCCGGCGGCACGAATTCCTCGAGCTGCACCAGGAAGCACTCGTCGCAGACGTAGACGAGCAGCGGATAGAAGGGCTCCATCGCCGAGAGCCGGTCCGCCGGCACGTAGCTCTCGCACAGCGGCGACATGCCGAGGTCGACGAAGACGTGGTCGAGCGCGCCGCCGCAGAAGCGACAGCGCGGCACGCGCAGCTCATGCTCCCGGCTCTCGAGCGGAGTCGCGTCGGCCTTCACGCGGACTCTCCGGCGCGCGCGACGCGCAGGTCGCTGCGGAGCACGCCGTCCGCGAGGAGCTGCTGGACGTGCGCGATGCGGTTGAAGCGCGGCCCCTCGAAGGCCTCGGGCGAGAGCTTCGCGCGGCGGTAGGCCTCGTAGAGCTCCTGCGCGCCCTTCGCGATCGTCCACTCCGGCCGGAACTCCGGCAGCAGGCGCTCGATCTTGCGCGTGTCGACGCGGTAGCAGCGCGTGTCGGGCCCTGCCCCGGCGGCGAACTCGATCTCGCAGTCGGGGATCGCGTCGCGCACGACGTTCGCGATGTCGCGGATCCGGTGGTTCTCGGAGGCGAGCGCCACGTTGAAGGCCTGGCCGCAGACGCGCTCGCGCGGCGCCGCGAGCGCGGCGAGGAAGCCGCGGCAGATGTCGGAGACGTGGATCAGCGGGCGCCACGGAGTGCCGTCGCTCTTCAGCAGCACCTTGCCGGTCGTGAACGCCCAGGCGGCGAGGTTGTTCAGCACGAGGTCGAAGCGGTGGCGGGGCGACACGCCGTACGCGGTGGCATTGCGCAGGAAGACCGGGCAGAAGCGCTCGTCGGCCAGCGGGGCCACGTCGCGCTCGGTGCGGGCTTTCGAGATGCCGTAGGCCGTGACCGGATGCAACGGCGAATCCTCGTCCATGAAGTCGTCGCCGGCCGCGCCGTAGTTGCTGCACGAGGAGGAGAAGAGGAAGCGCGACACGCCCGCTGACTTCGCCAGCTCGGCCAGCCGCACGCTGGCGCGCCAGTTGATGTCGAAGGTCAGCTCCGGGTCGAGGTTGCCGAGCGGGTCGTTCGAGAGCGCGGCCAGGTGCACGACGGCATCGAATCCGCGCAGATCGGCGGCCTCGGCGTCGCGCACGTCCTTCTCGAGCCACGGAACGTCGACCATCTCGTCGATGAAGGTGCAGCGCCGGTAGAGATCGCTGTCGAGTCCCACGACCTCGTGGCCGGCACCGCGCAGCATCGGAACCAGCACGGTTCCGATGTAGCCCTTGTGTCCCGTCACCAGGACGCGCATGCGTACTCCCTTCCGCTGCCGATCCGCCACTCCGCCGAGCGAACTAGCGAGCCTTCCAGACTTCCCACGGAGCGTTGCCCTCGCGGTGCATGTCCGAGAGCTGCTGGTGCTCCTTGAAGGTGTCCATGCACCAGAAGCCGTCGTGCCGGAAGGCGACGAGCTGCTGCTCCTGGATCAGGCGATGGAACGGCTCTTCGACCAGCTCCTCGCCTTCTTTCATGTAGTGGAAGATCTCGCGGCGGAAGACGAAGAAGCCGCCGTTGATCAGGAGGTCCGTGTCGCGGACGTACCGGATCTGCTCGACGCTCTGGTCGTCGCGCAGCGAGACGACGCTGAAGCTCTGCGACGGCTTGACCGCCATGAACGACGCGATCTTCCCGCGCTCGTGGAACCACTGGAGCATCGAGGGCAGGTGGAGGTTGGTGAGGCCGTCGGAGTAGTTGGCGAGGAACGTCTGCTCACCCTCCAGGTACGGCTGCACCGCCTTGAGCCGCTGCCCGATGTTGGCCTTGAGACCGGTGTCGACGAAGGTGATCGACCAGTCGTCGATGTCGGTGCGCTCGAGCTCGACCGCCCGACCGCCGCGCGTCATCGTGAAGTTGTTGGACTGCGTCTCGTCGTAGTTCAGGAAGTAGTGCTTGATCGTGTCGGCCTTGTAGCCGAGGCACAGGATGAAATCCTTGTGCCCGTAGTGGGCGTAGTACTTCATCACATGCCACAGGATCGGGCGGTAGCCGATCTTGACCATCGGCTTCGGCGTGTCCTCAGCGAAGCCGCCGAGGCGGGTTCCGAGACCGCCGCAGAAGAGCACGACCTTCATCTCAACCCCCTTCCCGTGCGCCGCCGGATGGCAGCGCCGTCGGGTCTCACATCCCGCAAGGAAGGTGCCTGGCCGCATCGAAAGGGTGACAGGCATCACTCTAACGCTGTCGCGACCCCCAGGGAACCGGCAGCTTCTACGCAGCCGGCCGGCAGACTCGCGGGAGGAGGCGCGCGGCGACACGTCGATAGCCTTGGGAGGCACTGCTCCTTCGGATGCGGCTCTCGAACGTCCTGCTCGCGCTAGCGCTCCTCGGAGCGGGCGCCCTCGCCTGGTCGATCCAGCTCCGGGCGCCCCTCGGCGTCGACGTGCGTCCGCTCGCGGCGCTCCCGACCCGGATCGGGAGCTGGCACTCCGTCGAGGATGTTCCGATGGAGCCCGCGGTCGAGGCCGAGCTCGGCGCCGATCTGAACCTGACCCGCGTCTACGTGGGGCCCTCGCCGGCGCCGATCTGGCTCTACGTCGGCTACTACGGAACCGATCGCGGCGGGCGACCCTCGCACACGCCGCGCGGCTGCTACCCGGCTCAGGGCTGGGCGATCACCGCGGACCGCGTGCTCGAGGTCGCGCCCGCCACACATCTTCGCGTCAATGAGTATCGGGTGGAGCGCGCCGGCGAACGCCAGCTCGTCCACTTCTACTATCGCTCGCACCGGCGCACCGGCATGCTCGGCGGCCTCGACCAGAATCTCGATCGCATCGTCGGGCGCATCGGCTATGGCCGCGCGGACGGCGCGCTCATCCGGCTCTCGACTCCGATCGGCGCCGACGGCGAGGTCGAAGCGCGCGGCCGCCTGATCGCGTTCACGTCCGACCTCGATCCCGAGCTCGGTCCGCACTGGCCGATCGAGGCACCGCGAAGCTAGGCCTCGTCGAGCCTGGCGAGAGCCCTCTTCGGAGCGACCTGGCGATACCCCTCGAGGAGCAGGCTCGCGACGGTGTCCCAGTCGACGTCGCGGTCGAGTCGGATGCCGATCCATCCCGACGGACCGACGTAGGGCGGCACGAAGAAGATCTCGGGGTCGTGCTCCACGAGCTCGGCCTGCTGCTCGAAGCTGGCCTTGCACCAGAGCGCGACGCGACCGTCGCCGTGATGGTCGATGTGGAACATCGCGAAGGTCTTCTTGCCGCCCCACCAGGTCGGCGCACCGTGCGAGAGGCGCTCCGCCGTCTCGGGCCACGCCGCGATGATCTTGCGAAGCCTCGCGAGAGGGTTGCGTGCGCGCGGCATGCTGCGAGGCTACCAGAACGGCCGTGCGGTCGTGACGCCGCGACCGAGGAGGATTTCCATGAGCCTGCGCTATCTGCACACGATGGTGCGCGTCAGCGACCTCGCGAAGTCGCTCGACTTCTACTGCAAGCAGCTCGGACTCGTGGAGCAGCGCCGCGTCGACGTCGAGGCCGGCCGCTACACGCTCGTGTTCCTCGGCGCACCCGGCAACCCGGACGCGCAGGTCGAGCTGACTCACAACTGGGATCCGGAGACGCTCTCGGGCGGGAGGAACTTCGGCCACCTCGCCTACGCGGTGGACGACATCTACGCCGCCTGCCAGCGCTTGATGGACGCGGGCGTTGCGATCAACCGCCCGCCGCGCGACGGCCACATGGCCTTCGTGCGCTCTCCCGACGGCATCTCGATCGAGCTGCTCCAGGCGGGTCGGCCGCTGCCGAAGCAGGAGCCCTGGGCGTCGATGCCGAACACCGGGAGCTGGTGAGCGGCGGCGAGTTCGCGTTCGCCAGCACCCAGCGTCAGCGCGCGCGCGTGCGGAGCGAGAGCGCGGCGCCGCCGGTCGCCGCGAGCAGGAGCGCGGCCAGCACCGCGGCGGTCCAGGGCAGCGCCGGGATCTGCGGCGCACTGAGGATCGCGTCGAGTTGCGGGCGGTAGTACGAGATGTCGGTGATGTAGGTCGACTGCCCGAACACCACCTCGCTGTAGTAGTCCTGACCCGGGTACACGCCCACTGCGAACATCACGCCGACGAGCTGCCACTGGCCGTTCCGCTTCAGGAAGACGGCGCCGCCCGAGTCGCCGGGCACGGCCTGCGCCTCGTAGGTCACGCCCGACTGGTCGAACAGGACGTGGAAGCCGCGCGTCAGCCCGTTCCCGTCGTCCACGTCCTCCCCGACCGCGCTCACTAGATTGCGGCCCCAGCGCCGCCGGTAGGGGCCCGCCGACTTGAAGCCGCGATGCGACGCCGGCGGGCCGCAGCTCACCTCCCCCCAGTTCGAATCCCAGCAGATCTGCGTCGGCGTGCGGTCCCACGCGTATCCCATCATGGTCACGGTGTCGCTGGGGCTCGGCGGCGAGTTGGAGAGCACCAGCGGAGGCAGGGGCGGCTTCGCCGCGAGGCGGTAGATGCTGAAGTCCGACTGCGGGCCGGTTGCGTGACGGAGCTGCACCGTGGAGTTCGGGAGGTCTGGATAGGTGACGCCTCCCAGTGTGACGGGGCGCTGGCCCACGTGCGCGGCGCTGAGAACCCAGCCGTTCCCGATGTAGACCGCGCAAAGCCCCGTGTCGGTGACACCGAGATGGTCGAAGCCCGGATCGTCGGTCGGGGGCGAGGTCGTCCCCATGCCGTCGGCCGCGCTCTCGACGATCGCCTCCGCGGGAAGGCCGTGGAGGAGCGCGCAGACGATGAGCGCGGCGCGCACCGCGCGAACGCTTCGAGTGACAGACAGCATCCCCAACTCGTCGGTCGATCGCCGCGCTTGGTTGTCGACGCCCGTCCAGACGCAGGCGGCGGGGCGCAGTCTAACACCCGCAAGCGGTGCGCAAAGATGACAGCATGTGGCTTTCCCGGGCCCGTTGGTAGGGTGTGCCGCATGTGCGACTCGGTCGTCGCTGCGCGCGGCGAGACTGTGGGCGGGGTCACACTCTTCGGCAAGAACAGCGACCGCAAGCCCGGTGAGACGCAGCCCTTCCGCCTTCATCCAGCGGCGCACCACCCGCCCGGGGCGCGCGTGCGCTGCACGCACATCGAGATCGCTCAGGTCGCGCACACCCATCGCGTGATGGGCCACTCGCCCGCATGGGTCTGGGGCTACGAGCACGGGGTCAACGCGTACGGCGTCGCGATCGGGAATCACACGGTCTTCTCGAACGAGCCCCTCGAGGAGGAGCCGGGGCTGATCGGCATGGACCTCGTGCGCCTCGGCCTCGAGCGCGGTCGGAACGCGCGCCATGCGCTCGACGTGATCGTCGGCCTGATCGAGGCGCACGGTCAGGGCGGAAGCGCGCTCGCGCCGGACGCCGCCGGCTACCACAACAGCTTCCTGATCGCCGACCCCGAGACGGCCTGGATCCTCGAGACCTCGAACCGCCGCCACGCCGCGCGCCGCGTGGTCGCGGGCTCGTGCTCGAACCACTATGCGCTCGGGAGCGACTGGGAGATCGGCTCGCGCGACCTCGAGTCCTTCGCGCGCGCGTCGGGCTGGTGGACGAGCTCCGAGAAGCTCGACGTCGCCGCGGCGTTCCGCAATCCGCACGTGCCGCCCCGGATCTCTGAAGGCCGGCAGCGGGCGACGCGCGAGTGGCTGGCGCGCGAGCGCGGCAAGCACGACGTCGCCTCGTTCCAGCGCCTGCTGCGCGACCACGGGGCCGGTGGACCGATCTGGACCGGCCGCGGCGCGACACAAGACGAGGAGCGCTTCTTCACCGTCTGCGCGCACAGCGCTCCGATCCACGAGACCAGCGCGAGCCTGGTCGCGGAGCTTCCCGCGGAGCGCGGCGTTCCCTGGCCCGTATGGATCTCCTACGCGACGCCGTGCTCGGGAATCTTCCTGCCCGTCTACCTCGACGGCGCTCTGCCCGATCGACACGCGCGCGACGACGAGCACGGCGCGTGGCACGCGTTCGCGCGGCTCCAGGCCGCGGTGGCTCGCGACCCCGAGCGACACACGCCGGAAGTCCGCGCGCGCTTCGCGCCGCTCGAGGCGTGGATCGAGCGCGAGCGGCTGGCGGTCGAGCGAGCCATGCGCGCAGCCTTCACCACGGAGGATCGCGATCGTGCGGGCGATCTCGCGACCGACTTCATGCGCCGCACGCTCGCCGCGGCGCTCGCCGAAGTGGATGCCCTCGCGAGCGCGCTGCGCTGAGCCTCAGGCAGTCGTGCGCACTGAGCGTCAGGCAGTCGTGCGCAGCTCGTCCAGCTGCTTCGGCCGCACCTTGCGCGCGCCGGGGAAGTATTCCCCGCGCAGCTCCCACGAGACGCCGAGCGTGCGCAGGATCTTGCGCTTCGTCGCCTGCCGGCAGGCGCGGCCCTTCTCGATGGCGTGGATCGTCCGCGCGGAGACTCCGGACTTCTCGGCGAGGACGTTCTGCGTCCAGCCGAGCGCCTGACGAGCGGCGCGGATGCGATTCATGGCCCTGCGCGACCTCCGGGAAACGAACGCTCGGCATGGTAGCCGCAGCCTCGGGCCGGGATCCAAAGTGGGGCTCGATCGACCCGCTCGCTCGAATCTGTCTGTTCTGGATTCAATCGATCTTTCGAGCATTTGCCTGAAGCGAACCCGGATCACACCCTCGGGGAGCAGCCAATCGGGGATACCTGGAAAACCCGCTCCGGATCGCGAACCGAGGCCTGATGCCGAGCGTCCGTCCGCAAGAGAAAATGGACCCGTAGGCCCCCTGCGCCGTGCTCGCAGGAATCCGGGCTCCCGGAAGGAGGCAGCGTGCAGGTTCACTGGCGTCATCCGAACGAGGTCTCCGAAGAGATCCGCCAGGACGCGGAGCAGAGGCTCCAGCGCCTCGCCAATGGACATACGGATCTGATCGATACCTGGATCGACGTCGCGCTCGACGGTCACCACCGCAAGGGCCACGGCCGCGTCGCGATCCGCTGTCAGGCCCGCGGCACCGAGATCGTCGCGCACGGCAACCGCGAGGACGCCGATCTCGCGCTGCACGAAGCGCTCGAGGTGTTCGAACGCGAGGTCAAGCGCATGCGCGAGCGCCGCAAGGATCGGCGCATCGAGCGAACGGCCGGCCCCACGCTACGGGGTGTCGTGGATCAGGTCGAACGCGGAGCCGACCACGGCTTCCTGATCACCGACGAGGGCGAGCGCGTCTACTTCCACCGCAATGCGCTCGCCGGCGGCCTGCGCTTCGATGCGCTGCAGGAAGGCCAGACGGTCGCGCTCGAGGTCGAAGCGGGGCGCGAGGGGCTCCAGGCCACCGTCGTGACGCTCCCGCCGAAGGCGTGAAATTCGCGCGCGTCAGCGATTCAGCGAGTGGGGTGAGCGAGGGGAATCGAACCCCCGACCTCCAGGGCCACAACCTGGCGCTCTAACCATCTGAGCTACGCCCACCACTCGGAGCGCTCGAAGGGTCGCAACCTATCGGCGCCGTGGGGGGGTGTCAAACGAGCGACGGCGCGAGGCTGCTAGCCTGCGCGGGTCGCCCCGGTAGCTCAGTCGGATAGAGCACCTGCCTTCTAAGCAGGGGGTCGCAGGTTCGATCCCTGCCCGGGGCGCCAAGCGATTTCGGGGACTTACGTCTACGCATCCTTGCGTCAAGGGGCCGCGATTCGACCCGAGGGGCCGCCAAAGGGGCCGTCAGCGACGTTTCCGCGGCTTCCGGACCCCGCGCCAGCACATCGGCGAAGCCTGCCGTCTCCGTCGGCAGGTGGTGCCCGTAGAGGTCGAGCAGCAACTTCGCTGAGGCCCAGCCTCCCATCGCTTGAATCCACTCGAGGTTGGTCCCCCGCGCGAGGTGAAGGCTCGCGAAGGTGTGCCGCAGACCGTGCGGCGTGAAGTCGCGGCCCCTTCCGAGCACGCGCTCCACCAGCTTGCGGAAGACGCGGTGGCGGAAGTTCTGCGGGTCGATATAGCCGCCTCCCTTCTTACCGTCCTCCGAGCTCTCGCTCGGGAAGACGAGGGACTCCTCGCCGAACACATCCGGGCGGAGCGGCGCGAGCGCCGCTATCAGGCGCGAGGAGAGCTCGACGGCGCGCTCGCGGCCGGTCTTCGTGCGCGAGAGGTCCGAGTGGCCACGCTCGCACGGCAGCGCGATCTCCTTGCGCAGCCACTCCTCCGCGAGCTCAGCGAGCGTCGTCGGTGCTTGGCCCACGTCGGGAGCGGCGCCTCCATTGGGGACACGGCGCGACGCGTCGAGTGACTCGCGGAACGAGGCCAGCGTCGGCGCGACCTGGTCGTGCTCGTCGCGCGCGAGGGCGCGGTTGATGGCGGCGGCCTTCTCGTTTGCGAGGTGCTCGTCCGCGCCAATGCGGAGCTTCTGCGGCACGCCGCCGTAGTGCACGACCACCCACCACCCGCCGCGCATCCATCGAATCTTCGCTGCCATCGCTACTTCCTCCGATCCCGTCGCGCCAGATAGGCTGCAACGGCCTCGCGAACAACCGACGCCACCGAGACGCCGCGCTCTTCGGCGATCTTCTCGAGCGCATCCATCTGCGGTCCCTCGAGGTCGAGCGTGAAGCGGGCCGGCCTCTTGAGCTCGGGCCTTCGCCCCGCCCCGGGTCGCCAGCCGCCTCGCCCTGTCGCCTTCCGTCGGCCAGCCATTTCCACGACCATACTGCGCGCGCCAGAATGACAAGTCAAGGACTATTCAAACGAGCTCGATCGCGTTTGCCGCCTCGCGCTTTGCGTGCTGCCGCCCTGGTCCGGAGCGCTTTCACGAAGTCCTCAGCCTCTCGCGGAGCAGGTCTGGCAGAATCAGGACCACCCCCTTGTCGCGAACTACACAGCGAAGGCGAGGGAGCATCTGGCGGAGCTTCCGTGCACTGATGCCGAGCGCAGCGGCCGCTTCGGACGGCCTAATAGGTTGCTGACAAAGACACCGGACTCCGGCATAACATGCACCTGGGGGGTGCATGGAGATGATGGGAGAGTCGGATCCGCAGCGGGCGATGTTCTACAACCTGTCGCTCGAGACCTTCGTGCCGGCAGAACATCCATTGCGCCGGATCCGGCCGCCGATCGACGAGCGAGCGATTCGGCGGATCTGCAAGCGGCTGTACGCGCCGATCGGGCGTCCGTCGATTCCTCCGGAGCAGCTGTTTCTGGCCCTGATGGGCGGCTATCTGCTGGGGATTCCGAGCGATCGGAAGCTTGTGATGGAGCTGCAGTGCAACATGGCGCTGCGCTGGTTCGTGGGGCTGAACCTGGACCAGGATGCCTGGGACGCGTCGACCTTCAGCCAGAACCGCAGGCGCCGCTTCGACGAGTCGGGCGTTCTGGAGAAGTTGTTCGACGAGACGGTGAAGCGGGCGATGGCCGAGGGGCTGGTCAGCCGCCACGTGAGCGCGGACGGGACGCTGGTGCGTGCCAACGCGAGCGACAAGAGCTTCGTGCCGATCGAAGTGGCGATGGATCCGGCGGAGTACAAGAGACGGCTGCGAGCGCAAGACCGAGAGTGCGAGAAGGACGGGACGGGGCCGCAGGATCCTGGCAATCGCGCTGTGGA
>Ga0335084_10003447_pt1 | contig 15405 bp, 8 predicted proteins | sample Lox_Sample_44_FD_206721 | JGI IMG/M metagenome (GOLD analysis project Ga0335084, IMG submission 206721) | Soil microbial communities from Loxahatchee National Wildlife Refuge, Florida, United States - Lox_Sample_4.4 | ecosystem: Environmental > Terrestrial > Soil > Wetlands | place: USA: Florida...
CCGGGCGGCAGCCCTCGTCGAGCGCCAGCGCCGCGGCGAACCGGCTCCGTGCCGCGTCGGGCCGACCCAGCGGGTCGAGGGCCAGCGCCCCGGCCTCGGCGAGGAGCGCGGCCCGGTCGCGGGCGCCGTCCACCGCGGGCGCCAGCCGGTCCAGCGCGGCGAGGAGCTCGCCGGGCCGGCCCAGCGTCCGGTAGAGCGCGACGAGCCGGCGCAGCGCGGCCGGATCGGGGGCGAGCGCCACCGCCGCCTCGAGGTGCGTGGCGGCGCCGGCCGGATCGGAGAGCCGGCGCTCGGCGACGTCCGCGAGCGCGAGGTGCGTGCGGGCGGCGAGGTCGCCCGCGCCCGGCGCCCGGGTGTCCAGCAGCGCCAGGACCGCCGCGTGCTGGTCGGCCGCCTCGGTCCAGTGGCCCAGCCGCTCCGCGGCCGCCGCGGCGCGGGCGTGCGCTCCGGGATCGCCCGGGGCGAGCTCGGCGGCCTCCCGGTAGCGGAGGAGCGCGTTCTCGTCGTGGTGGAGCCGGGTCTCCCAGAGCTCGCCCGCGTCGAGCGCGGCCCGCGCCGCGGCGGCGCGATCGCCCCGGGCCAGGAAGATCTCGCGGAGCCGGTCGCGGGCGCGGACGGCGCGCAGGTGCTCGCCCGCGGCGTCGCAGGCCCGCGCCAGCGCGGCGAGCGCGTCCGGGTCCTCCGGCGCGAGGCGCAGGGCCTGATCGAGGTGGAGCCGCGCCGCCGGCGCGTCGGTGGCGAGGAGCAGCTCGCCCAGCTCGGCGTGGGCCCGCGCCTTCTCGGCGTCGGCCGGGGCGTAGGCGACGAGCCGGCGGTTGGCGCGGAGCAGCGCCTCGCGGTCCCCCGTGGCGGTCGCGAGCTCGCGCAGCGCGCGCAGGGCCGGGACGTGGTCGCGGCGCACGGCGAGCGCCGCGTCGATCGCGCGCTGGGCGGCGTCGCGCTCGCCGCCCGCCAGCGGGAAGGCGGCCTCCGCGGCCGCGAGCGCGGCGAGCCCCTCGCCCCTCGCCGCCGAGGCCGCCGCGAGCGTCGCGAGCGCGCGGGCGGCGCGCGCGCCCTCGCCGCGCGCGATCCGCACCCAGGCCTCGGCCGCGAGGGCGGGCGCGAAGTCCGGCCGGCGGGAGAGCCACTCCGAGGCGAGATCGAGCGCCTCGTCGTGGAAGCGGTCCTCCAGGCAGAGGAGGGAGAGCAGCCGCTCCGCGGCGAAGGGGTGGGACGCCGCGGCCGGCCCGGCCGCCAGGTAGGCGTCCCGCGCGGCGGAGGCGTCGCCGCGCGCCAGGTGCGCCTCGGCGGCGGCGAAGGTGCGGGCGCCCTCGTCGGTGGCGAGGAGGTCCGGGTCGCCGGAGAGCTCGGCGGGGCCGGCCTGGTCGCGGTCCCAGGCGATCCGGGCGCCGTCGGGCCGCACCACCGCGCGGGCCAGCCGCGCCGCGCTGGAGCGCGGCATCTTCCACCCGCGCGGAGCGAGGACGCGGCGGAGCAGCGACGGCAGCGGATCGGGGGACAGGCCGGTGCCGGAGATGGCGCGCGCGGCGAGGTGCGGGAGCGCGGCGGCGGCGACGGGCGCCGGCCCGTAGAGGCGCGCGGCGTAGAGGACGACGGCGACGGCCTCGCCGGCCGCGGGCAGCAGGCCGGCCTTCATGGTGAAGGAGGGCCCGCCCGCGATCCGGCCCGCCAGCTCCGCGAACCCGTCGCGCAGCGCGATCTCGACCGCCGCGAGGCCGAGCGCGGCGAGGTCCACCCGCGCCAGCGCCTCGGTCACCAGCGCCGGCTCGGCCGTCGCGTCGAGGCGCACCAGATCGGAGAGGCGGTGGCGGAACTGGCCCGCGCCCTGGCCGACGTCGAACGGGAAGCGCACGTCCGGCACCGAGAGCACCAGGGCGTCGAGCCGGAGGCCGGCCGCGATCGGCTGCCCGGCGAGCCGGACGGACACGCCGGCGCGCTCGAGCCGCAGCTCGAACCCGGTGCCGTGCCGGGGCTCCGCCGCGCCGCCGGCGGAGGCGGTTGGTTTCACCTCCGCCATTCCCCGAAATTCTACCGGAGGATCGGCCGGTTGGCGAAATCCGGTTCGGAGCCCTGCTCCGGCGGTCTCGCGCCGCGATCGGGATCGGCCGCGGCCGGCGCCGGCTCGATCGCCGGTCGCTCCAGCGCCGCGCGATCCCATCGACCCAGGTCGGCGGCAGCCTCATAGGCGCTCTGCGCGAACTCGAGGATGGCGGCGTGCGGGTCGGCCGCGGTGCGGACCTCGTCCCAGGGCAGGACGAACTCGCCCAGCGCGCCGTCCCACGCCGCACCGGCAGGCGAGACGCGGGCGGAGGAGAACCCGGCCGGCGCGGGGTAGGCGTACGCGTACAGGATGGGGCGCGGGGAGAAGGCCGCGCCGGGCCAGAAGCCCACGCTCGCGCACTCGTGGCTGTAGGCCTCGCGCACCACGCGATCGGGGACGCCCGGCACCGGCGGGTGGACCGGGGCCGGACGGCCGGAGAACCGCGTGCAGGCGAGGTCGAACCCTCCCCAGAAGAAGTGCGACGGGCTCGACTTGCCCGTGAACCGGCCGCGGAACGCCTCGAAGGCGCGGTCCACCGAGTGGAGGGCCCGCCCGAACCGGCCCGCCGCGCCCGGGTCGTAGGGGCGCCGCCGATCGTCGCGCTCGAACGGCACCGGCGCGGGGACCTCCTGAGGCATGGTGCCGATCGCGGGAGTGGCCCCGAGGCGCCGCAGCGCCTGCAGCGTCGACGCGAGGAACGCGGCGACGCTCATCGCGCGCAGCGGGAACCCGCGCTGCGCGCCGTCGCTCGACGTCGCCACGAGCCGGTGGTCGACGAGGTCCAGCTCCAGCTCGTAGCGCCGGTCGCCGAAGGGCATCGGCCCGGTGGTGAGGCCCCGGGTCGAGACGCGCAGCGTCACGTGCCACCAGTGGTTGACCGGAACGGTGAGCGCCATCCGGACCTTGCCCAGGACCTGCGTCCACAGGTGCAGGGCCTCGCAGGTCGGCTGCCACTCCGGGTACGACAGCCCGGGCCAGGCGCGCGCTCGCTCCGATCGGGCCATCGACGCACGGGCCGTGCGCATGACGTGCTCCCCGCGCCCGTCGGGCCGCCTCCTCCCGGCGTCGCGTCTACTGGTGCACCGCCGCCTTGGGCCGCGTGTCGGTCGCCATCTCGGCCGGTGCCCGGCTGAAGACGACGACGCTCCGGCGCGTCTGGAACTCGTCGTCCTCGCGCGCGACCACGGTCACGGTGTTGTTGCCGGGCTTGAGCGGGACGTCCGTCGAGAAGTCGAGCTTCGCCGCGTTGGCGGACTCGGGCACCACCTTGAAGAAGACCTTCTGGTCGTTCACGAACACGAAGAGGTCGCGCAGCCGGGCGTCGGGGTCGGCCGACGGCGGGACGAACGCGCTCCCCTGCAGGCGCCACTTGTCGCCCTCGGCCACCGGGGCGCCGCGGATGGGATCGGGCACCAGGGCGATGCGGGGCGGCTCCCGCTGCCACAGCTCGGCGACGGCGCCGCCGTGCGGCGCGTGCGACGGCTTCACGTCGGCGTCCGCCACGAAGCCGAAGCGGCCCCGCTGCCACTCGACCCGGTAGAAGTCGCCGAACTTGCCGTCCACCGGGAGCACCGCGCCCTTCCTGGCCGAGGCGAGCGGCTCCGCGCCCGGGCTCGCGCCGGCGCGCACGAACGCGTCCGCCGCCTGCACGGCCACCGCGCCCGTGGCGGGCGCGCGCGCCGGCTCCTCCTTCGCGACCGGGATGTCGAGCTTCTCGGAGACGTACTGGTCCATCTTCTCGTCCACCACCATGACCCGGACCGGGAGCGTGTCGCTCTTCGAGCCCTTCTTCAGCTCGACCTCCATCGCCGCCCACTTCACCTCGCCGGGCTTGAGGGCGCCGATCGACTCGCGCCCCTTCTTGATGAAGAGCTTCTCGTCGCCGAGGTTCTTGAGCGAGACGTAGGTCTTCTCGCCGCTGGCGCCTGGCCCCTCGTTCTTCACGGCCACGCGCACGGTGAACGACTCGCCGCGCTGGGGGAGGCCGTCCCCGTTCCCGCCCTTCTGGTCGTCGAGCTGGACCGAGAACGCGAAGATGGGCTTCGGCACCTCGACCACGTCCACGGTGGTCCGGGAGTCGGGCGGCGCCTTGCCGCCGTCGTCCTCGAAGTGGAGCGTGACCTCGTCGCGGCGGCTGTCCATGCCCCGGGGCAGCTTCACCGGAACGGACCAGCTCCGCCGCTCGCCCGGGCGGACGGTGCCGAACACGAACTCGCGCCGATCCAGGAGCGGGTTCTTCTCGTCCACCGTCCAGGCGCGCAGCCGCCGGAACGGCGCGTCGCCGCGGTTCTCGACGGTGACGGCCCAGTGGAGCGTGTCGCCGGCGTGGCTCTCGTGGCCGGCCGCGGGCGACACCGACACCGAGGCGCGCGGGGTGCCGCCGCCGGCGGGCGCGGGCGTCCAGTCGACCCCCAGCTCGCCGAGGCGCTTGGCCAGGCGCGCGTCCTCGTCGGTCTTGCGCTCCGCGACGAAGGCGCGGGCGGCCTCGAGCAGCCTGGGGCGCTCCGGGTACGGGGCGCGGGCCAGCAGGTCGCGCGCGAAGCGGACCTGGTAGTCCTCGGCGAAGTCGTCCGGGTTGGCCTCGCTGTCCTCGTCCTCCTGCTGCTCGGGGGTGAGCTCGAGGTCGTCGCCGTGCGGGTTCCGCCGCGCGGCGGCCTCCTCGCGCTTCATGGCCTTGGCGACGGCGTCCTCCTTCTCGTCGAGGAGGTAGTGCAGCTCCAGGGGCGCCTTCTCGATCCGCCGCTTCTCCTTCTTCTCGACGGCGGCCGCGGCGCCGGCGCCGTCGGCCGGGTTGGAGAAGTGGTGCTCCAGGTCCGCCTCGCCCATGGAGCGCGGCGGCGCGAAGACGTTGACGGCGTCCTTGAGGGCGCGGCCCGGGAAGAGCGCCACGTCGGGCGTGATGCCCGTCTCCTGGATGGAGATGTCACCCGGGGTGAGGTACTGCGCGATGGTGAGCTTGAGCGCCGCCTCCTCGTTGGAGCGCCCCGGCTCGTTGAAGTCGTAGAGGACCTGCACCGACCCCTTGCCGAAGGTCTGGCGGCCGACGACCAGCGCGCGGTTGTTGTTCTTGAGCGCGCCCGCCACGATCTCGCTCGCCGAGGCGGAGCTGCCGTTCACGATCACGACCATCGGGAGGGCGGTCATGTCCTCGGGATCGGCGCTCGCCTCCTTCACCTCGTGGATGCGCTGCCGGTCGCCCTCGCCCACCGTCTTCACGATGACGCCGGAGGAGAGGAACAGGTCGGAGACCTGGATGGCCTGCTCCAGCAGACCCCCCGGGTTGCCGCGGAGGTCGAGCACCAGCCCCTTGAGCGTCCCGCCGGCCTGCTGCCGCTCGTCGGCGATGGCGGCGGCGAGGTCGCGGGTGGTGTTGGCGGAGAACTGCGAGAGCTTCACGTACCCGACGCCGCCGTCGAGCAGCTTGCTCTGCGGCACGGTCTCGACCGTGATCATCTCGCGGGAGAGCTGGAAGCGCTTCGGCTCCGGCCACCCCGCGCGCGAGATGGTGATGGCCACCCGGGTCTGCGGCTTGCCGCGCAGGTGGTCCACCGCGTCCTGCAGGTCCATGTTGACGGTGGACTGCTCCTCGATCTTGGTGATGACGTCCTTGCCCTTGATGCCGGCCCGCTGCGCCGGCGTCTTCTTGAGGACCTTCACGACGGTGAGGTTGCCGTCGCGCATGGCGATGACGAAGCCCAGGCCGCCGAACTCGCCGCGGGTCTGGAGCTTCATCTCCTTGAAGAACTTGGGCTCGAGCAGGACCGAGTGCGGGTCGAGCGTCGAGAGCATGCCGTTCACCGCGGCGTACTCGATCTCCTTCAGGTCCTTGTGGGCGACCAGGTTCTCCTGGATGAACCCCATCACCTTCCCCAGCACGGTCCGGACGTCCCAGATCGTCTTCACGCCGGAGATGTCGAACTCCTGCGTGGTGGGGCCGGCGGTCACGGTGAGCTTCGGCGACCGGGCGTCGCCCTGGACCATCACCTCGGCCACCGTCTTCTCGACCATCTCCAGCGACGCGACGATCATCGCCTTCGGGTCGATGCGCGACGGGTCGACGTAGTTGTCCTTCACGTTGAGGATGACCCGCGACAGGATCGGCAGCTTGTCGAGCCGGTACTCGGCGTCGTCGTCGGCGCCGTGCCCGTGCGCCGGGGCGGCGCCGCGGAACGAGACCGCGGGCGCGGTCGCGCTCTCGGCGCGAACGAGGCGGGCGGTCACGCCGAGGGTCAAGGCGAGCGCAGCCGCCAGGGTGGCGAACAGCCGGAAGGGGCGGATCATGTGGAGGGGCCGGGGAGGGAGGTGAGCAAGCCGGAAACCTGCGTGATGCCGGAGGATAGGTTGGTGGGAGGGGCGGCGCAAGCGGATCGGCCCCAGGACCGCCAGCGGGTGTGGGAGACGCACCGCGCCGCCGGGGGAACGCGCCGCCCGGCGCGGGATTCCCGGCGCGCGCCGGTTCAGGGGTCCGGCGCACCGGGCGGGTGGCTTCCCCGGCCGCCGGCGGGTAGATTCGCCGGATGTCGCTCGACGTCCGCACGCGCGAGACGCCCGCCGTGGGTGGGGTGGACGACCTGGTCCGCTGGTTCCGCGACCGGGAGCGCCCCCGGAGCGACTGGAAGGTCGGCCTGGAGCACGAGAAGCTGGTGCTGCGCGCCGGGACCACCGAGCCGGTGCCGTACGACGGGGAGGGCGGGATCGCCGCGATCCTGCGCGCCTTCTGCGCGCGCGGCTACGAGCCGTTCGAGGAGGACGGCCGGATCATCGCGGCGCAGCGGACCGGCCTCACCGTGTCGATCGAGCCCGGGGGGCAGGTGGAGCTGTCGGGGCGGCCGTTCGCCGACGTGCACGTCGTGGCCGCCGAGCTGGACCGCCACCTCGCCAAGTGCCACGCCATCGCCGAGGAGCTCCGGGTCGAGTTCCTGGCGGCCGGTTACCGCCCCTGGGGCACACCCGACACCGTGCCGTGGATGCCCAAGAACCGGTACGTGGTGATGCGGCCCTTCCTCGCGGCGCGGGGCCGCCTCGGCCCCGACATGATGGCCATGACCGCGTCGGCGCAGGCCTCCTTCGACTTCTCCGGCGAGCGGGACATGGCCGAGAAGCTGCGCGTCGCCCTGGCGGTCCAGCCGGCGGTGGTGGCGCTCTTCGCCAACTCGCCGATCGTGGGCGGCCGCGAGGTCGGCTGGAAGAGCTACCGCGTCGCGGTGTGGAACGAGACCGACCCGGCGAGATCCGGGCTCCTCGGGTTCGCCTTCGAGCCAGGGTTCGACGAGGACGCCTACCGGCGCTACGCCGGGTGGGCGATCGACGTCCCCATGACCTTCGTCCGCCGCGGCGGCCGCTACCTCGATCCGGGCGGGCGGACCTTCCGCGCCTTCCTCGCCGGGGGCCTGGACGGCGAGCGCGCCACCATCGCCGACTGGGAGGACCACCTCACCACGCTCTTCCCCGACGTGCGGGTGAAGGGCGTCGTCGAGGTGCGCGGCGCCGACTCGTGCGGTCCGGCCATGACCAAGGCGCTGCTCGCGTTCTGGAAGGGCATCCTCTACGACCGCGAGGCCCGCGCCTGGGCGTGGGACGCCGTGAAGCGGCTCTCGCCCGGCGAGCGGCGCGCGCTCACCACCGCGGCGGGGAGGGACGGGCTGGCGGCGCGGGCGCCGGACGGCCGCAGCCTGGCCGAGATCGCTTGCGTCATGCTCGACGCTGCGTCCGCCGGGCTCTGCCGCCAGCACGCCTGCGGGGAGCGCGGCGAGGACGAGCGGGTCTGGCTGGCCCCGCTCGCCGAGCGCGCGGCCTCGGGCCGGTCGCCCGCGGACGAGGCGCTGGAGGCGTTCCGGCGAGCCGGCCCGCGGGGCCTCGCGCAGCATCTGCGCTGCGCCTGACCCTGTGCTGGATCGCTCGGCCCCTCGCGGGGTCGGTCCCTCAGGTGTTTCACCGAGGGCGTCCATTCGAACATAGTCGAGTGAGATCCCGCGATGGACCTGCACCCCGACACGGCGGGCGCGATCCCCCGCGTGCGCACCCGAGCTTCGGAAGCCGCGAGCGAGACCGCGTTCGCCCTCCTCGACGGCCTGTGGCGCGCGCCGGTCGGGATCGCGCTCCTCGACCGGGACCTCCGGTACCTCCAGGTGAACGAGACGCTGGAACGCTTCAGCGGCGTTCCGGCCGAACGGCACCGCGGACGCACGGTCCGCGAGGTGCTCGCCGGGTTCCCGCCCGACACCGTCGCCCGCGTCGAGGGCGCGGTCCGATCGGTGCTGGAGACCGGGGTGCCCCCGGCGGCGGTGGAGCTCGTGACCACGCTGCCGGACGGCGGCGAGCGCGCCTGGCGAATCCTCTGCTACCCGGTCCTCGACGCCTCCGGCGGCGTGCGCGCGGTCTGCGAGGTGGTGAGCGACGTCTCCGAGGACCGCGCCCGGGAGGTGGCGCTGGAGCGCGCGCGGAGCGGAGCGGAGCGGGCGGCGCGGCGGGTCGCGGCGCTCCTGGAGATGACGTCCGCGCTCTCCGCGGCGCACGATCCGGCCGCCGTGGCGTCCGCGGCGGTGGAGCGCGCCAGGGCCGTCCTGGGCGTGGACGGCGCGACCCTGCGGCTCGTCCGCGGTGGGCGCCTGGCGCTGGTGGCGTCCGCCGGCCTCGACCCCGGTCCGCTCGCGGAGGTGGCGGCCATCCCGCTCGACGCCCTGCACCCGGCCGCCGAGGTGGTCCGCCGGCGCGAGGCGATGTGGCTCGAGTCGCCGGAGGAGATCGCCGCGCGGTACCCGGAGGTCCGCGGCGCGTTCGCGCGCCTGGGGATTTGCGCGGCCGCCGCCGTCCCGCTCCTGGTGGGCGGTCAGCCCACCGGCGCCCTCTCGCTCCTCGCCGCCCGCGCGCGCACGTTCGACCCGGAGGAGCGCGCCGTCGTCCTGTCGATGGCCGAGCAGTGCGCGCAGGCGCTCGACCGCGCCACCCTCCAGGCCTCGCAGCGCGCGGCCCACGAGACCGCGCGCCGCACCGTCGAGCTCCTCGGCCAGCTCCAGGCGGTGACCTCGGCGCTGGCGGCGGCGCGCACGGTGAGCGACGTGGCGGAGGTGATGGTGGACCAGGCGGCGCAGGCGCTCGGCGCCGACGGGGCCGTCGCCTACCTCGTGTCCGCCGGCGGGGCGGAGCTCGAGCTGCGGGCGCACCGCAACCTCTCGCCGGCGGACCAGGCGCGCTTCCGGCGCGTCCCGCTCGACGCGCCGCTGCCGGTCTGCGAGGCCGCGCGGAGCGGCGAGGCGCTCTGGCTCGACTCCCCCGCCGCCGTCCGGGCCGCCCACCCCGGGCTCGACGTGGCGGCGGGCTGGCCGGGGCAGGTCGGCGCCCTGGTGGTGCTGCCCTTCGGCGCGGGGGAGGAGGTGCGCGGGGCGCTGGGCATGGAGTTCCGGGCTCCGCGCGCCTTCGAGCCGGAGCTGCGGGAGCTGCTCGACACGGCGGTGGAGCAGTGCGCGCAGGCACTGGAGCGGGCGCGCCTCTTCGACTCCGAGCGCGCCGCGCACGAGGAGGCCCAGGCCGCGCGCTCGACGCTCGACGCCATCATCGACAACGCGCCCGTCGGCATCGCCCTGTTCGGCCGCGACCTGCGCTTCGCGCGCGTGAACGCGCTCCTCGCCGACATCGACGGCCTGTCCGCGGAGGGGCACCTGGGCCGGACCCTGCGCGAGGTGCTCCCCGGGCTCCCCGCCGACGCCATCGAGGAGACGCTCCGGCGCGTCCTCGCGACCGGCGGCCCGGCGCTGGAGGTGCCGGTCGCCGGCGAGACGCCGGCCGCGCCCGGCAAGCTCCGCCGGTGGACGACCAGCGCGTTCGAGGTGCGCGGCGGCGTCGGCGTGCTGGTGCGCGAGGTCACCGCCGAGCACGAGGCCCGCGAGTTCCAGCGGCACGTCGTCGGGGTCGTCGGTCACGATCTGCGGACGCCGCTCTCGGCGCTGCTCATCGCGACCCGGCTGCTGGCCCGCGGCGACGACGTCACCGACCGCCAGCGGCGGCTGGTCGGGCGGATCGAGTCCGGCGCCTCGCGCATGGAGCACATCATCGGGCTCCTCCTCGACTACACGCAGGCGCGCGCCGAGGAGGGCGTGCCCGTCCGGCCCCGCCCCTGCGACCTCGAGGCGGTGTGCCACGCCGTCGCCGAGGAGTGCGAGGCGGCGCGCCCCGGCCGCGCGGTGAGGTGCGCCGGCGAGGGCGACGGCCGGGGCGAGTGGGATCCCGATCGCCTCGGGCAGCTCCTGGCGAACCTCGTCACCAACGCGCTCGATCACGGGCAGCCCGACTCGCCGGTGGACCTGCGCTGGCGTGGGGATCACGCCGAGGTGGCGATCGAGGTGGCCAACGCCGGCCCGGCCATCCCTCCCGAGGTCCTGGCGCGCATGTTCGAGCCGTTCCACCGGGGCGAGCGCCGGCGCGGGGGCGGCATGGGGCTCGGCCTCTTCATCGCGCGCGCCATCGCGGCGGCGCACGGCGGGCGCATCGAGGCGCGGTCGAGCCAGGCGGATGGGACCGCCTTCACGGTGCGGCTACCGCGCCGCGCGCCCGGGCGCTGACGGGCGAGCGGCCCCCCGGCTCGCCGGCGACGAGCGCAGGGGCGCGCGCTCGCGCAGGCGGAGCGAGCGGCCCCCCGTTTCAATGGTTCAGCATGCTCAGCGCCCACATCAGGCCGAGCCCGAGCAGGAGCGCGCCGGAGAGGCGGAGCTTCGAGCCGCCCTGGCGGTGCAGGTCGGGGAGGATGTCCGAGAGCGAGAGGTGGAGGAACGTCCCGGCGCTCGCGGCGAGCGCCATCGGCGTGAAGACCTCCGCGCGCGCCACGCGCCGCAGCACCACGTACAGCGCGGCCCCGAGCGGCACCATCAGCGCGAAGGTTGCGTTCATGGCCAGGGCGCGTCCGCGGGAGTACCCCTCGGCCCGCAGGATGGCGGAGAGCGAGAACGACGACGGGATCTTGTGGGCGATGATGGCGACGAAGACCAGCAGCCCGACCTGCGGCGTGGCGTTGGCGGCGCCCAGCGCGAACCCGTCCACCACGGTGTGCGCCGACATCCCCAGGAACGCGGCGAGACCGAAGGTGTGCACGTCGCAGCCGGTGGTGCCCTCCAGGTGGACGTGGTCGCCGTGGTAGACGACGGCCCCGGCGTCGCGGGTGGAGAGGCGGACGTTGGGTCCCGGCTCGGCGCAGACGTGGATGAGGACGAACCGCTCCAGGAGGTAGAGGAAGAGGAAGCCGACGAGGACGAAGGGCACCGCGCGCGCCCCCGCCCCCTCCACCGCCTCGGGCAGCATGTGGAAGAAGGCGGCGCCCAGCATCACGCCCGCCGAGAAGGAGAGCATGAGGTCGGAGCGGCGCGCGTCGCGGAGGAGCGGCAGGGCGCCGCCGCCCAGCGCGCCCGCCAGGATCGCGCCGGTGTAGAGCGCCAGCGACTGGATCTCGGAGAGCGTCCCCATCGGTCCCTACTCCGCCAGCTCGGAGGCGTGGAACGCCGGGTCGATCTCGAAGCTCCGGCCGCCGGGCGGGAAGTGGCGGTCCACGAGCGCGGCCACGTCGGCGGCGGTCTGGAGCGCGCCCGCGTCGCGCCGGAAGTGGACGCCGCCGCGGCGCCCGCGCGTGTACCAGAGCAGGTGGCGCCGCAGCTCGCGGACCGCGGCGCGCTCCGCCTCGTCCGTGCTCTCGTCCCCCCGCCGCTGGCGCAGCCGGTGCTCGACCTGCATCGCGACGTGGCGCAGGACCACCGCGGCCCACTCGTCCCGCGTCGTCGGCGGCGGCGCCGGCTCGCCCCGCTCCCAGGCGGCGAGCTCGCGAAAGATCCACGGGTTCCCGCAGGCGCCGCGGGCCACCAGCACGGCGTCGCAGCCGGTCTCCTCGCGCATCCGGATCGCGTCCGCCGCGGTCCACACGTCGCCGGAGCCGAGCACCGGGATGGCGACGGCCTGCTTCACGGCGCGCACGAGGTCCCAGCGGGCGCGGCCCGAGTAGCCCTGGGCGCGCGTCCGGCCGTGGAGCGAGACGGCGCTGGCGCCGGCCGCCTCGGCCGCGCGCGCCACCTCGACGCAGTTCAGCTCGCCCTCGTCCCAGCCGGCGCGGATCTTCACCGTGACGGGCACCGACACCGCGGCGACCATGGCCCGCACCGCGGCCTCGACGCGCCTCGGGTCGCGTCCCAGCGCCGCCCCCGCCCCCGCCCCGCACACCTTCTTCACCGGGCAGGCCATGTTCACGTCGACGATCCCCGCACCGGCGCGCACCGCCAGCTCCGCGCCGCGCGCCAGCACCTCGGGCTCCGCCGCGAAGATCTGGACGGCGAACGGCACCTCCTCCGGATCGCGGTCGAGGTAGCTCTCGGTCTGGGACTGCCCGTGGACGAGGCCGTGCGCCGAGACCATCTCGGTGTAGGCGAAGCTCGCGCCCATCGAGCGGCAGATCGAGCGGAAGGGCCGGTCGGAGACGCCGGCCAGGGGCGCGAGGAAGAACCGCCCGGAGAAGGTGTGGGGCCCGATGCGCATGGGAGCTTGCGCCGGCGGTGTAGCACGGCGCGTCGAGCCGGGAAATCCCGGAATGCCGCGGGAGCCCGGCGGTTCCTGGGGCTAAGCGGGACGCCGCCCGTGCGCAACCTCGTCGCCCGGGACGCCGTCCTCGCCTCGCACGTCTCCCCGCGCGCGATGCGGCGGCGCGGGGCAGGGAGGAGGGCCAGTGGGCCCCGCGACATGGTGTCCGGCCCCGATTTGGCTCTCGCCCGCCCACCCGGTTACCATGGCCCCGAGCAGGCTCTGGCCCCCGGGCCGGATCAGGCGCAACCGAGCAGCGACGAAGAGGCCGGCCATTCCGACCCCCTTTCTGACCACGATCCTCCTCTCCCTCGCGCCGGCCGTCGCCTCGGCCGGCGCGCCCGTGTCCACCGCCGCGGCCGCTGCCGCGACGCAGGCGCTCCCGCCCGCGCAGGTCCCGGAGCCGACGCTCGTTCCGATCGGCGCCACGCCGACCCCGCGCGCGCCGTTGACGGACACCGAGGCGGGGGACGCCGCCGCGACCGAGGCGGCCGGCGAGCCTCAGGTGGCGACGGAGATCCAGGAGCAGTCCGCCGAGATCGACGCCATCCGCCAGGCCGAGGAGCGCTCCCGGATCCAGGAGGCGGCGCGGCCCGAGGATCGCGCGGCGCCCGCCGACGGCCTCGGCCTGGAGTCGCCGCTGCGCGACCGCGTCGGCGGGGCGCTCGGGCGCGAGGGAGCGCCACCGGCGACCGGCGGCCGGATCGCGCTCCTGCCCGAGCTCGACCACGGTCTCGCCCAGCTCCAGGCCGAGTACGACATCCCGGTGGAGGTGAACGAGGCGGTGGTCGCCTACGTCCGCTTCTTCCAGACCGAGCCGGTCCGCGGCCACTTCGTGAAGTGGCTGGGCCGATCCCACAAGTACATCGAGAAGTACCGGGCGATCCTGAAGGAGGAGGGCCTGCCCGAGGACACCGTCTTCCTCGCCATGATCGAGAGCGGCTTCGGCAACTTCGCCTACAGCCGCGCGCGCGCGGTCGGCCCCTGGCAGTTCATCGCCCCCACCGCCCGGATCTTCGGCCTGAAGCAGGACTTCTGGGTGGACGAGCGGCGCGATCCGGAGCGGAGCGCGCACGCGGCGGCGCGCTACCTCAAGGAGCTGTACGGCCAGACCGGCGACTGGCGGCTGGCGTGGGCGGGATACAACGCGGGAGCGGGGACGATCTTCCGCGCCAAGGCGAAGGGGTACGGCGACTTCTGGTCGATGGCCGCCACCAAGGGCCGGCGCGTGCTGCGCGCCGAGACCAAGGGCTACGTGCCGAAGCTGATGGCGGCGGCGATCATCACCAAGCACCCGGAGGCGTTCGGGTTCAGGCCGGAGGAGATCGAGGCGGAGCAGTGGCGCGACTACGAGGAGGAGACGATCCCCTCGGCGACGCTCCTCTCGGTGGTGGCGCGCGCCGCCGGCGCGCCCGAGCGCGACCTCATCGAGCTCAACCCCGAGCTGCGCCGCGCCTGCACGCCGCCCCGGCCGTACCGGGTCAAGATCCCGAAGGAGACGGCGGACACCTTCGCCGCGAACTGGCCGGAGCTGGCGAAGACGGTCCGCACGACGTTCGCGGGTCACGTCGTCCGGCGCGGAGACACGCTCGGCAAGATCGCCGCGCAGTACGGCGTGCCGGTCCAGGGCATCCTGGAGATGAACGGATCGGTGGTCGAGCACCGGCTCCGCCCGGGGACCGAGCTGCTCATCCCGCGCTCGGTCGGCGCGCCCGCCGCGGTCGCCCGCGCCGAGCCGCCCCACGAGCCGGCCCGGCGCCCGGAGCCGCAGGCGCGCGTCGAGCCGGTCCGGACCGCGCCGCCGGCCGTCGCCGAGGCCGCGGCGCAGCCGCCCCGCACCGCCGAGCGGGTGGCCGCGGCGCACGAGTCCAAGCCGAAGACGACGCTCAAGGTCCGGCCGGGCGACACGCTCTGGTCGATCTCGCAGAAGTACGGCGTGGGCCTGGATGAGCTGTGCCGCTGGAACGGGATCAAGAACCCGCACCACCACAAGCTGCTCATCGGGACCGAGATCGTGGTGTTCGCGGACCGGACGTAGCGGGCGGCTGGCTTCGGGTCGCGAGGCATCGGGTCGGCGCGGCGGCCGGCGGGCTCCGGGCAGGCCCTCTCCTCCGGCGCTCCGCCAAGGCGTGGGGATCGTTCCCGATGACCGGAACCGTCCCGAGCACCCGGAACCGCCACAGGAGGCTCCGCCGGCACTCGCGCGGTACGCACTGCCTGGCCGGACTCCTTCCGGCTTGGGCAGATGTGGAGGCGGCAAGCCCTCGCTATGGCTCCGCGCCTTCGGAGAGGGCCTGCCCTCACGCCCGCCGGCCGCCGTGCCAAGCGCGCCCGCGGACACGCCGCCTGAAAACACGAACGCCGGCAGCTTGCGCCGCCGGCGTCCGATGTGACGCGGGAGAGACCCGAGTTACTGCTTCTTCTCCTCGGTCTTCTTCTCCGCCTTCTTCTCGTCCTTCTTCACCTCGGTCTTGGCCGGCTCCGCCTTCTTCTCGGCCTTGGCCGGCTCCGCCTTCACCTCGGCCTTGGCCGGCTCCGCCTTCTTCTCCTCGGCGAGGACGGGCGTGGCGGCGATGAACGCGAGGGCGACGAGGGCGCTGAGGATCTTCTTCATGGGTGTGATCTCCGTGGTTGAGGTAGCGAGCTCCCCGCGGCCTCGATGCCCGGAGAGCGGCTGAAGGGGCGTAAAAAACCATCTTTGCCGGGCCGTGTCGAGGATTCGTGCGATGCGCCGCGGGATGCGATCGGCGATGACGGTGAGCTCATTCGTAATATATACAATAATTTTAGTATGTTATACATGCTGCGCAGCC
>Ga0335084_10003448_pt1 | contig 15404 bp, 12 predicted proteins | sample Lox_Sample_44_FD_206721 | JGI IMG/M metagenome (GOLD analysis project Ga0335084, IMG submission 206721) | Soil microbial communities from Loxahatchee National Wildlife Refuge, Florida, United States - Lox_Sample_4.4 | ecosystem: Environmental > Terrestrial > Soil > Wetlands | place: USA...
CCGGGCGAAAGTGCGCCGGACAGACCTGATGGAAGCGCTGGCCGAGGCGGGCAGCCGCGCGCTGCCGATCGTCGCCGTGACCAACCTGCTGATGGGCGCGATCCTCGCCTTCGTCGGCGCGATCCAGCTCAAGGCCTTCGGCGCCGGCATCTACGTCGCGAACCTGGTCGGCATCGCCTCGGTGCGGGAGCTCACGCCGATCCTCACCGCCATCGTGCTCGCCGGGCGCACCGGCGCGAGCTTCGCGGCGCACATCGCCACCATGCAGGGCAACGAGGAAATCGACGCCCTGACGGCGCTCGGCGTGCGCGCCGGGGAGTTTCTCGTGCTGCCGCGCGTGCTCGCCCTCGGCGTGCTGATGCCGCTCCTCTATGTGTATGGCTGCGCGTTCTCGCTCCTCGGCGGCATGCTGGTCGCGCTGCCGATCCTCGATGTGTCCTCCACCGCCTACGCCGCGCAGACCGCGCAGGCGATCGGCGCGGCGCAGTTCGCCATCGGCGGGCTGAAGGCGGTCGCGTTCGGCGCGCTGGTCGCGCTGATCGGCTGCCATTGCGGCCTGCGCGCGCCGCGCAGCGCCGCGGGCGTGGGCTGGGCGACGACCTCGGCGGTGGTCGGCTCGATCGTCGGGGTGATCGCGCTCGATGCCGTGTTCGCCGTGTGCGCGAATGCGATGAGCCTATGAGCCCCGCGCTCTCCCTGAGAAACGTCGCCGTCGGCCATGGGCCGCAGCCCGTGCAGAGCGGCATCGACGTGGCGATCGCGCCCGGCGAGATCTTCGCGATCGTCGGCGACAGCGGCTCGGGCAAGAGCACGCTCCTGCGCACGCTGATCGGACTGCTGCCCCTGCAGGAGGGAGAGGTCCTCTTCGACGGCGCGCCGCTGGCCGAGCGCATGCGCCACGGCGCCCCGCCGTTCGGCGTCCTCTTCCAGAACGGCGCGCTGTGGAGCTCCATGAATGTCCTCGAGAACGTGATGCTGCCGATGGAGCTGCACGGCCATGCGGCGCCCGCCGCCCGGCCGGCGCTCGCCCGCTTCAAGCTCGCCCTCGTCGGCCTGGCCGGCGCGGAAGACCGCTCCCCGTCCAGCCTCAGCGGCGGCATGCGCAAGCGCGCCGCCCTCGCGCGGGCGCTCGCGCTCGAGCCGCGGCTGCTCTTCCTCGACGAGCCCTCGGCCGGGCTCGATCCTCTTGCCTCGCGCCGGCTCGACGAGCTCGTCCTCGGCCTGCGCGAGGGCCTCGGCATCACGGTGGTGCTCGTCACGCACGAGCTGGAAAGCCTCTATCGCATCGCCGATCGGATGCTGTTCCTCGACGGCCAGGCGCGGCGGCCGGTCGCGCTCGGCTCACCCGCGCAGCTCGCGCGCACGGCCGACAGCGCCAAGGTGCGCGACTTCCTCTCGCGGGCGGCGCCATGAGCCGGCCCGGAGCCTTCGGTGTGGGCGCGTTCGTGCTGGGCGCCGCCGTGCTCGCGGCGGCCGCCGCGATCTTCTTCGGCGCCGGCTCGCTGCGCGAGAAGCGCATGGGCGTGGTCAGCTTCTTCGACGGCTCGGTGGCCGGGCTGCGCGTCGGCGCGCCGGTCACGTTCCGCGGCGTGCCGGTGGGCGAGGTGAAGGCCCTGGGGGTGCGCATCAACCCGCGCACCGGCCGCACCATCATCCAGGTCGACATGCTGCTCGTGCCCGACCGCGTGACCGTCTACGGGACGCAGCCGCCGCGCGAAGCGCTGCTCGCCACCCTGGTGCGCGATGGCCTCACCGCGCAGCTCGTCAAGCAGAGCCTGGTCACCGGAATGCTGAGCGTCGAGCTTGCCTTTCGGCCGGGCGCCGAAGTCTCGCGCTTCGGCGACACCGCGCTGCCGGAGATCCCGACGGTGCCGGGGGAGCTCGAAGCGCTGGCGAAGCAGCTGCAAAGCGTGGATATCGCCGGCGCGGTGGAATCCCTGCAGCGGACTCTCGCTTCCGTCGACACGCTGCTGCGCAATCCGGGCCTTCACAGGACCCTCGACCAGCTGCCGGCGACGCTCGCGTCGGTGCAGCGCACTCTCGATACCATCGACCGCGCCTCGGGCGCGAGCTCCGCGGAGCTGCAGCAGACGCTTGCCTCGATCCGTGCCACCTCGGATGCGCTGCGTGGAACGCTCGCGAACGCCGATGCGGCCATCGACGGGGCGCGCGCTTTCGTCGATCCAAACAGTCGTACCGCCGTCCAGGCGCAGCGCGCCGTCAACGACCTCGCCGCGACCGCGGCCCGGCTGCGAAACCTCGCGGAGCGCCTCGATCGCGATCCGTCGCTTCTCGTGAAAGGGAGATGACCATGGTTCTACGTACGGCTGCGCTGCTCGCGCTGCTGATTGTTGCGGCGTGCGCGTCGGCGCCGGTCAATCTCATCGCACTCCCCCCTGCGTCCGCGCCGCGGGAAAGCATGGCTACCCTCGGCGCCGGGACCGTCCTGGTCCGCGAAGTGAGCCTGCCCGCCTATCTGGACGGCTTTCCCGTCGTGATCGCGCGCAAGGGAAGCACCCTCGTCATGTCGCGCGACACCGAGTGGGCCGAGCGTCCGTCGCTCGGCGCAACCCGGGTGCTCCGCGAAGCGCTGTCGACGCGGCTCGGTGCCGCTCGCGTGCTGATCGGTGGCGACGGCCATCTGCCGGACGCCGATCTCGCGGTCGAATTCGTGGCTCTCGATCCGCAGGCGGGCGAGCTCCGGCTGGACGCGCGCTGGTCCTTCTCGTGCGCCGGCGGACACGGCGGCCGCGCCGGCCGAACGCGGCTCGAGGTGCCGATGGGCGCCACGACCGCGGAGGCGGCCGCGGCGGCGACCAGCGACGCTCTCGCGCGGCTCGCCGACGTGCTTGCCGCAACGCCGACGGAATGCCGACCGTTCGCCGACGACTTGGCGCGCCGCGGCCGATAGCCTGTCAGGCATGCTTTTCAATTCCGAATCCCGATTTACCAGCCGCCGGACGTACGTCGTGAAGGTTCGCAGCGACGCGGCGCCAGGCGCGCTCGCCGGCCGCCTCGAGAACGTCCTCACCGGCGTGCAATGCGAGTTTGCTTCCGGCGCCGAGCTTTTGGAGTCCATCGCCGCCGACATGGCGGGGGCGGACGCGATCGCGTCAGGCGAGCGCCAGCCGGAGGGCCGTTGACGATGGATGCGACCGTGGTGAGCGTCGCTTCGGGCGTGCTCGGCTCCATCGTCGGCGGCTCGGCGACTGTTGGCGCGGCGTGGGTGGCGCACAAGACGCTGACCCGGCGCGAGCTCGTGCGCGACGAGATCCGCAAGCGCGAGGCGCTGTACGGCGAGTTCATCGCCGAATGCATGAAGCTCATCATGGACGCCTTCCTGCACGAGCTGGACAAGCCCGAGACGCTGCTGCCCGTGTACGCGCTGGTGAACCGCATCCGGCTGTCCGCCTCGCCGCAGGTGCTCGCGGAGGCCGAGCGCCTCGTGGCACGCATCACCGACCAGTACTTTTCGCGCAACCTGACGCTCGAGGAGCTGCGCCAGCTCGCCCGCTCGGAGCAGTCCGATCCGCTCGGGACCTTCGGCGAGGTCTGCCGCGCCGAGCTCGAATCGATGCGCGAGCAGGCTTGACCAATCTCCGACCGAATGCCGACGCTTCGCTGACGACTGCCAACCCGCTCCTCACTAACCTCCTTCCATGCGCCGCCCGATCCTAGCCGCTCTCTCGCTCGCACTGTCCGCCTGCACGACGCCCGTCCTGGAGTCCAAGGTCGAGGTGCCCGGGCGGTTCGCCTCCGCCACCGCCGAATCCAGGCCCGAACCCGAGGTCGCCTGGTGGGAAAGCTACGGCGACCCCGTGCTCTCCGAGCTGATCCGCCGCGCCGCCCGGGAGAACCGCGACATCCGCATCGCCGCCGAAAGGGTGCGCGCCGCGCGCGCCGGCGAAGCGATCAGCCGCTCCTGGCTGTGGCCGAGCGTCGGGGCCAGCGCGGGCGCCAGCGACTACCGCACCGGATACAGCTCCGCCGTCAAGCAGGTGGCGCCTCCGGCGGCCGACGTCAAATCCGTCAGCGCCAACCTCAACGTCTCCTGGGAAGTCGATCTCTCCGGCCGCCTGCGGGCGGGAGCCAAGGCCGCCGCGGCCGACGCGATGGCCGCCGAGTATGGCGAGCGCGGCGTGCGGCTCCTCGTCATGACCGACGTCGCCACGGACTACTTCATCCTCACCGGCGCGCTGCAGCAGCTCCAGGCGATGCGCGCCATCTCGGCCGCGCAGGACGAGACGCTGCGCCTCGTGAGCGCCCGGCAGCGAGTCGGCCTCGCCACCGCATTCGACGTCGAGCGCGCGCAGGCCGAGGCCTCCCGCACTCGCGCCGCGATCCCGCAGCTCGAAACGCTCGCCGCGGTTTCGCGCCACCGCATCGCCGTCCTCATCGGCGACCAGGCTTTCAATGCCGCGGCGATCGTGCCCTCGAGCGGGCCGGTCTCGGTTCCGGCGGCCCGCTCCGGCCAGCCGGCGGCGCTCCTCGAGCGCAGGCCCGATCTGCTCGCGGCGAAGGCCGAGCTCGACGCCGCCAACGCGCGGCGCGAGCAGGCGGCCGCGGAATGGTTCCCGCGCCTCTTCCTCGGCGCAGCCTACGGCCGCGAGGGCTTCGAGCTGAACGGGACCGGCATCGGGCCGGCGCGCTTCGCCAACGCCGCGGCCCTGCTCAGCATGCCGATCTTCAATGCCGGGCGCACGCAGGCCATCAACGACATGGCCGCCGCCGGCCAGTCCGAGGCCGTCGCGCGCTACGAGAACGCCATCGTGCGCGCCCTCGAGGATGTCGAGAACTCGCTGGTCGCGCTGGCCGACGAGCGCCGCCGCGCCGCCGACCTGAACAGCGCCTCGGCTTCCGCCGAAGCGGCGCTCGGCCGCGCCGAGTCCCTCTATCGCCGCGGACAGATCGACCTTCTGCCGCTCCTCGACGCCCAGCGCGCGCGGCTCGCCGCGCGCGTGAGCGCCAACGACAGCAACACTCAGCTCCTGCTCGACAGCGTCCAGCTCTACAAGGCGCTCGGCGGCGGCTGGCAAGTCTTCGAAAACAAGGAGTCCCTGTGAAAAAGCCATTTACCGCGGCCGCCGCCGCCGCCGTCTTCGCCCTCACGGCCTGCTCGCCGCACCAGCCGCCGGTGGAAGCGCCGCGCATGGTTCTCACCGCCGCGGTCCGCTACGACGGCGTCGCGGAGGTGAACCGCTACGTGGGAATCGTTCAGGCCCGTCACGAGGTGGACCAGGCCTTCCGCGTCGGCGGCAAGATCGTGAGCCGCCGCGTCGACGTCGGGCAGGTCGTGCGCGAGGGCGACGTGCTGGCGGTCCTGGACGACACCGATTACCGGCTCGCCGAGCAAACGGCTCGTCAACAGCTGATCGCCGCGACCACGCAAGCCCGCCAGGCCGCGTCGGATCGGCAGCGCTTGGCCGCGTTGAAGGCGGACGGATCGGTCAGCGCCGCAGAGGAAGAGCATGCCGATAGCGCCGAGCGCCAGGCACGGGCCAATGCCGCGGCCGCCGGCCGGCAGCTCGAGCTCGCCGCCAACCGGCTGAAATACACGGTGCTGCGCGCCTCGCGCGGCGGCGTCGTGAGCCATGTGCGCTTCGAGATCGGCCAGGTCGTGGCCGAGGGCCAGCCCGGCGTGACGATCGCCGATCAGGGCGAGCCCGAGATCGTCGTCGACGTGCCCGAGGATCACCTGGCGACGTTCAAGGCCGCGCGCTCGCGCGCCTTCCTCGCCGCCGCTCCCGAGGATTCGTTCGATCTCACGCTGCGCGAGCTCTCGCCGCAGGCCGCGGCGCAGACGCGAACCTTCCGCGCGCGCCTCAAGCCGGCGACGCCGCGCCCGCTCCCGCTCGGCGCGACGGCGACCGTGGTGAGCGAGCATGCCGCGGCGGCGAGCACTGTCGCCCCCATTCCGGCATCCGCCATGACGCAGGCGAAAGGCCAGCCCGCCGTGTGGGTGGTGCGCCGCGCCGCCGGCGAGGCCGTCGGCACGGTCGAGCTCACGCCGGTCGAGATGCACGGATATCGCAACGAAGAAGTGCTCATTTCCGGCCTGCCTGCGGGCGAGCTGGTGGTGACCGCGGGCGTGCACAAGATGGCGCCGGGGCTGCGCGTCGCGCTGCCCGAGGCAAGCGCGCCGGCGCTGACCAAGCAGGCCGCCCGATGAAGTCCTTCAATCTCACCGCGTGGGCGCTCGGGCACCGCGCCATCGTCGTCTTCCTCATCCTCGTCATCGCGATCGCCGGAACGTTCAGCTTCACGCGGCTCGGCCAGCTCGAGGACCCGCGGTTCTCCGTGCCGTCGATGACCGTGATGGTCATGTGGCCGGGCGCCACCGCGCAGCAGGTGCAGGACGAGGTGCTCAACCGCATGGAGAAGAAGTTCGAGCAGCTCGACCACTTCGAGAAGGTCGTCAGCTTCGCGCGCCAGGGCTACGGCGGCATGACGCTCACCGTGAAGGGCGGCACGTCGAAAGCCGAGCAGCGCGAGGCCTGGTACCAGGCGCGCAAGAAGTTCGGCGACATCAAGCTCGAGCTGCCCGAGGGCGTGGTCGGCCCGCTCTTCAACGACGAGTACGGCGACGTCGCGGCGCTGCTCTACGCCGTGAAGGCCGACGGGATCGGCCAGGCCGAGCTCTCGGACATCGCCGAGGACGTCAAGCGGCGCCTGCTCAAGGTGCCGATGGTGAAGAAGGTCGACCTCTACGGCAAGCAGGCGAAGAAGGTCTACGTCGAGTTCTCGCATCAGCGCCTCGCCGCGCTCGGCGTCACGCCGCTCGCCATCGCCGAGAGCCTGCGCGCCCAGAACGGCGTCGAGGCCGCGGGCTCGATCGATACCCGCACCGATCGCGTGCTGGTGCGCGTGAGCGGCCAGTTCTCGTCGCTCGAGGACATCCGCAACGTCCCCGTGGTCGCCGGCGGCCGCGCCCTCAGGCTGGGCGACATCGCCACCGTCACGCGCGGCTACGAGGACCCGCCTTCCTACACGGTGCGCCACAACGGCCAGCAGGTGCAGATGCTGGGCATCGTGCTGACCGACGACGGCAACGTGGTCGAGCTCGGCAAGGCGATCGAGGCCGCGATCGGGCAGATCCAGGCGGAGCTGCCCTACGGCGTCGAGCTGGAGCGCGTCGCCGACCAGCCGACCACCGTGGCGGACGCGGTGTGGGAATTCGAGCGCTCGCTGATGGAGGCGCTGGTGATCGTATTGGCGGTCTGCCTTCTCAGCCTGGGCTTTCGCACCGGCGTGGTCGTCGGCCTCGCGGTGCCGATCGTGCTGGGCGCGGTCGCCATCATGATGCTCGCGGCGGGCTGGAACCTCGAGCGCATCTCGCTCGGCTCGCTCATCATCGCGCTCGGCCTGCTGGTCGACGACGGCATCATCGCCGTCGAGATGATGGTGGTGAAGATGGAGCAGGGCTGGGACCGGGTCAAGGCCGCCGCCTTCTCCTACGAGGCGACCGCCATGCCGCGGCTTACCGGCGCGCTCATCACGGTGGCGGCCTTCATGCCGATCGGCTTCGCCAAGTCCTCCACCGGGGAATACGCCGGCGGCATCTTCTGGATCGTCGGCACCGCCGTGCTGCTCTCCTGGCTCGCGTCGGGGCTCTTCACCCCGTACCTCGCCGTGAAGATGCTTCCCGATTTCGCGAAACACGGCGCAGGCGCGCACGCCGACCCCTACGAGACGCCCTTCTACCGCCGGCTTCGCGGCGCGATCGATTTCGCGCTGGCGCGGCGCTGGTGGGTGATCGGCGCGACCGCCGCCTGCTTCGCGGCCGCGCTGCCCGCGATGAAGTTCGTGCCGCAGCAGTTCTTCCCCTCGAGCACGCGCCCCGAGCTCATCGTCGATCTGCGCCTGAAGGAAGGGGCTTCGTTCGCCGCGACCACCGAGCAGGTGAAGAAGATGGAGGGCGTGCTGGCGAAGAACGAGGACGTCAAGTACTTCACCGCCTATACCGGCGGCGGCGCGCCGCGCTTCTATCTGTCGCTCAACCCCGAGCTGCCCAACCCCGGCTACGCGCAGTTCATCGTCATGACGAAGGACGCCAAGGCGCGCGAGCGCGTGCGCGCGCAGCTCATGGCGTCGGCGCCCGAGGCATTCCCCGAGGCCTGGGTGCGCGTCACGCGGCTCGAGCTCGGGCCCGCGGTCGGCCATCCGGTGCAGTTCCGCGTGGTCGGCCCGGACACCCAGAAGGTGCGCTCGATCGCGCGCGAGGTGCAGGCGGTCATGGCCTCCAGCCCGAAGCTGCGCGACGTGCAGCTCGACTGGAACGATCCCGTGCGCACCCTGAAGGTGGAGCTCGACCAGGACAAGGCGCGCTCGCTCGGCCTCACGCCGGCCGACGTGTCGCTCGTGACGCAGACGGTCATGAACGGCGCCCCCTTGTCGCAGCTGCGCGAGCACGAGGACCTGATCGACATCGTCGCGCGCGCCGTGCCGGGCGAGCGTCTCGACCTCGACACGCTGAAGGACATCAACGTCTACACGCGCAATGGCACGGTGGTGCCCCTGTCGCAGGTGGCGCGCGTGAAGGCCGAGCTCGAGGAGCCGGTGCTGTGGCGCCGCAACCGCGACATGGCGATCACCGTGCGCGCCGACGTGAAGGACGGCGAGCAGGCCGTGTCCGTCACCAACGAGATCCGGCCGCTGCTGAAGGACATCGAGGCGAGGCTGCCCTCGGGCTATCGCATCGACGTCGGCGGGGCGGTCGAGGAAAGCGACAAGGCGAACCAGGCGCTCGCCGCCGTCGCGCCGGTCATGCTCATCACGATCCTCGCGATCCTCATGCTGCAGCTGCAGAGCTTCTCGCTCATGTGGATGGTGCTGCTGACCGCGCCCCTGGGCCTGGTTGGGGTCGTGCCCGCGCTCCTGCTCACGCAGGCGCCGCTAGGCTTCGTCGCCATCCTGGGCGTCATCGCGCTCTGCGGGATGATCATGCGCAACTCGGTGATCCTCGTCGACCAGGTCAACGCCGAAAAGGCCGAGGGCCGCGATCCCTGGAGCGCGGTGGTGGAGGCGGCGGTGCATCGTACGCGGCCAGTCGCGTTGACCGCGGCGGCCACCGTGCTCGCGATGATCCCGCTCACCCGCAGCGTGTTCTGGGGTCCGATGGCGATCGCCATCATGGGCGGCCTCACCGTCGCCACGGTGCTCACGATCTTCTTCGTGCCCGCGCTCTACGCCGCGTGGTTCAGGATCGGCCGCGCGACGGCGAGCGCTGCGCTCACGCCGGCGCCCGCCCATTAAGACGATGTCAAAGATCCTGCTGCTCGGCGCGACGGGATCGCTAGGCGGCCACGTGCTGCGCCAGGCGATCGCGGCCGGGCACGAGGTGACGGTGCTGGTGCGCGAACCGGCGAGGCTGCCCGCCGGAACGCACGATCGCGTTGCGGTCCACACCGGTGACCTCAGTGTTGCGCTCCCGCCGAGCGTCGTCCGAGGGCATCAGGTGCTCATCAATTGCGCGGGCAATGTCGCCGACGGCGGGCACTTCGTCGGCCTTGTCGGGCGCATCGTCGCCGCGGTGGAATCGCTTCCGCCCGCGCAGCGGCCCATTTGCTGGTTCCTTGCCGGCGCGGCGCTGCTCGACATCGATTCCGCCGGCCGGCGCGGCGTCGAGCTGCCGAACGTGAGAGCGACCTACTGGCCGCACGAGCTGAACTTCGCGCGCCTGCAGCGCTCGGCGATCGATTGGCGCCTCCTGTGTCCGGGCCCGATGGTCGAGCAACCGGCGCTCGGCCTGCGCAGGCTGCGCATTTCCATCGACCGGCTGCCCGTCGAAGCACCGGACCTGGGGCGCACGGTGCCGCACTCGGTCGCCCTGCCGCTCTTCGCCTCGCTGATTCCGCAGATGATCGTGCCCTATGCGGACGCGGCGGCGCTGATGCTCGCGAACCTCGAGCACGGCAACGCGATGGCCCGGCATCGGATCGGGCTCGCGCTTCCGATCGGGATGCATGGCCGCAAGCCCGAAGGGATCGGCGCACGAGCGAGGCCGATCAATGGCTGAGCAGAGCCCTCGCCGCCGCGACCGGCGCGGTATCTTCGCCCCCGCTGATCCGGCCGAGCGCCGCGCGCAGCGACGCGCGGTCCTCCGCGTTGGCCTCGCCGCGCGCGCAGAGCGCGGAGAACGCCAGCATCTCGAGCCAGGGCGCGTCGTGCGCGCGTGCCTCCGCGACGGCCTGACGGATCGCTTCGCGGGCCCGCGGCGGCTCGCCGAGGCCGTCGGCGATGCGCGCGTCGAGCAGGTGCAGCTGGGTGAGATACACGCGCTCGCCAAGCTTGCCGGCCAGCGCCAGCGCTTCGCCGAGCACGCGCCGCGCGCCGCCCAGGTCGCCGGCCAGCAGGAGCGCCTCGGTCGCATAGCCCAGGGTCTCGCTGCCGCCCGCGAGCAGGCCGAGGCGCGCGTTGTCCTCGTAGGCTTCGCGTAGCGCGCGATAAGCCTCGCGCGGCCTGCCCATGCTGGCGTCCGCCCACGCGCCGAACCATCGCTGGGCATTGCGGCCGTGGGCGAGCTCGAACCGGCCCAGCAGCTCGCCCATCTCGCGGGCGAGGGCAGCGACTCTCTCCGCGTTGGCGAGGCGCATCTCGAGCAGCGCGTCGTGCCAGATGGCGACCATGCGCGCCATCGGCCATCCCCGATCGCGCGCGCGGGCATGCGCGCGTTGCACGCAGGCGCGCGCGTCGCCGACCAGCCCGAGATGGACCAGCGCGACGGAGAGCGACGCGAGCAGCGCGACCGTGGGATCCACCAGGAATTCTCCCGGGCCGACCTCGAGCTTCTGGGCGAGGACCAGTCCGCGCTCGAGCCAGGTGCGGGCGGAGCCCGGCCGGCCCAGCAGATGATCGACCTGGCCGTGCAGGCTGGAGGCCGTCGCCATCAGCACCGCATCCTCCGTCGTCGCTCCCAGCGCCTGCGCGCGATCGGCGACGGCGAGCGCCTGCGCATATTCGCCGCGCACGTAGAGCATGAAGCCGAATGCGTGCAGCAGGCGGCCGCGCATCGGATGCTGCGGCACCTGGTCGAGCAGCAGATATGCGCGCTCGAGCGCGTTCCTCGCCTCGCTGCCCGCGCCACCCGTGCGGAACGTGGCCAGGCCGCGCAGCGTTTCGATGGCGATCTCCAGCGCGGTGCGCTCGGGACCCGCGGGCGCCTTGGGAAGCAGCGCGAGCGCGCGGTCGGCGACCGTCAGGCATTCCGCCGGGCTGAAGCGCGCCAGCGCGGCCTCGGCGGCCGCGACGTAGTAACGCAGGGCGGGCAGCGGCTCGCGGCCGAGCTCGAAATGCGACGCGAGCTCGAGCGCGCTCACCGCCTGCCCCTCGGCGCGCTCCTGCTCGAGCGCCGCCGCCACCTTGCGGTGAAGCACGCTGCGGGCGAGCGGGGCGATCGATCGGTAGAGCACCTCGCGGTAGAGCGCGTGCCGGAAAACGTACTGCTCGCCGACTTCGCTGAGCCAGCGATGCTGGCGCGCGATTTCCGCGCATGCCTGGGCGACGGAGGCGCCGTCGCGCTCGAGCACGTGCGCCAGCGTCGGCAGCCTGAACTCGAGGCCGCTGACGCACGCCGCCTCGAGCAGCGTCCGGTCGCCGCTCGAGAGCTGCCGGATGTAGCGCTCGACGATGCCCGCGAGGCTGGTCGGAATCGCGCCCGCGCCCTGCCTCGCGCCGCTCGCCAGCGCTTCCTTCACCACGTCGGCGACGAACAGGGGCAATCCGTCGGTGCGCGCGTGCAGCGAGCGAACGAAAGCCTCGTCGCCCGCGCGCGCCGGCAGGCGATCCGCGACGTACTGCGCGACTTCCGCTTCCGAGAAAGCGTCGAGCACGAGCTCTTCGGCGAGCCCGTGCAGGCGCAGCTCGTTGCGCGTCGCGTGCAGCGGGTGCTCGCCGGCGATGATCTCGGTCAACCGGAAGCTCGCGATCCACAGCAGCCGGGCGGGCGAGCGCCGGCGCGCCACGTAGTCCATGAGCTGCACCGTGGCCTGGTCGCTCCAGTGCAGGTCCTCGGTCACGAGCACGAGAGGATGCGCCTCCGTGTAGCGGTCGAGGAACTCGCCCATCTCACGCAGCATGCGCGCCGGGGCCGATCCGGCGAGGTCGCGTCGCAGGGCCTCGCGCTCCTCCGCGCTGCTCAGCCAGGGCAGCTGCAGCAGCCATGTGGGAGCGACCGCGCGGATCAGCGCGGCGGTCGCAGCATCGCGCTTGCAGAGCATCGTCAGCGCCTCGAGGACCGGGAGGTAGGGCTCGCCGGCCCCGTACTGCTCGACGCAGTGCCCGTGCGCGCAGTTCGCGTCGCCGACCTCGGCCGTGAACCTCTCGATCAGCGTGCTCTTGCCGACGCCCGCCTCGCCGGCGATCCACACGATCTGCCGCCGGCCGTTGGCTGCCGACTGCCACGCGCTGCGCAGCCGCTCGAGCGGCTCCGCTCGACCGATGATCGGAGGTGCCGACACGGCGCCCGCGGCCGGCGCCGGCGCGAGCGCGGCGTTCACGGCGGCGATGAAGCGGTAACCCCGGCGCGAAACCGTCTCGATGTAGCGCGGCTGCTTGGGGTCGTCCTCGAGAGCGGCGCGCAATTCGCTGATCGTCGACTTGAGCACCGACTCGGTGACGAAGCGGTGCCCCCACACGCTATCGAGCAGGGCATTCTTCGTCATCAGGCTGCGCGGCGTGCGCGCGAGCGCGCACAGGACCGCGAAGGGCTTGGGGGCAAGCGGCACCGGCTGGCCGGCGCGGGTCAGCCGCGCATCCGCCTCGTCGAGCTCGAACTCGTGGAAGCGTACGCGCAGCGCCGCGCCGGACGAGGAGGGAGTCGGGCGCTCGCTTGCCATCCCGGCATCCTAGCGAGAGCGGCAGGCCGCGCAAGGCCGCATGGCGGGCGGACTTTGCCGGGCTAGAATTCGCGCATGCCGAGCAGGAACCGAGCGAACCCGGCGGCGCTGGCGCCGCTCAAGGGGCGCTTTTTCCGCAACATGGTCGAGCGCCTGCCGCACATGGTGTGGACGGCGCGGCCGGACGGCGCGCTCGACTACGTCAACGACCATCTCCTCGCCTACGCGGGCGTGCCGCCGGGGCAGGTGCTCGGCTGGAGGTGGACCGATTTCGTCCACCCCGACGAGCTCGAGGCGACCATGACCCGCTGGAAGAACGCGCTCGCCAGCGGGCAGGGCTATACGGCCGAGAACTGCTACCGTCGCCATGACGGCGAGTATCGGTGGCACATGGAAGCCGTCGTGCCGTGGCAGGAAGACGGTCGCATCACGCACTGGTTCGGCACGGTCACCGACATCCACGAGCGCAAGAGCGCTTTGCGGCGGCTCGAAGAGGCTCGCCGCTCGCTCGAGACCGTGCTCGCCGCGCGCACGGAGGCGCTGGCGCGGCACGATGTGCACCTGCGGCGCTTCCTCGATACCCTGCCGGCGATCGCGTGGATCAAGGATTCGCGCCTTCGCTACGCCTGGGTGAGCGCGAGCTACCTGCGCGCGTACGGGCGCGAATCGCAGGAAATCGTCGGCCGGGACGATTTCGAGCTCTGGCCTGCCGAGCTTGCGCGCGCGTTCCAGCGCGACGAGGAGAGGGTGCTCAAGGCGAACACGCCGCTGCATTCGATCGACAGCGCGCCGCTGGCCGACGGCGCGCCCGGCCGCTGGCTCGTCGTCAGATTCCCGATTGTCGAGGCGAGCGGCGAGCTCGGCGTCGGCGGTATCGGCTTCGACCTCGCGCCGCTCAAGGGAACGGCCGACGAAGCAGGCTCGGCGTCGCTCCTCGGGAGACTTTCAGCGCGCGAGCGGCAGGTGTTGCAACTCGTCGTTGACGGCTGTACGAGCGCCGAGGTCGCGGCGAAGCTCGGGCTTTCGCCGAAAACCATCGACTCCTATCGAAGCCGCCTCATGCTCAAGCTCGGCGTCGACGACCTGCCGGGGCTGGTGAAATTCGCGCTGCGGCACGGCATCACGACGTTTCGCTAGCCCGCCGCCGCAATAGCGGAGAATCGAGCGATGACGCCATTCACGCCACGCGCCGACGCGCCGCTCGTCAAGATCGCGGACGTCGCCTATGTGCGCTTCGCCCGCCGCGACCTTGCGCGCGCCGAGCGCTACTTTGCCGATTTCGGGCTGCACGTCTCGGCGCGCACCGATCGCGCCATTTATCTGCGCGGCGTACTGCCGCAGCACCACTACGTGATCGTCGAGCGCGGCGAGCACGACGCGTTTCTCGCCCTCGGCCTGCGCGCCGCGGCGGCGAGCGACCTGCGCACGCTTGCGGCGGCGCATGGCGCCCAGGTGCAGACGAGCGAAGAGCCGGGCGGCGGCGAGCTCGTGCGCCTGCACGATCCGGCCGGGCTCGCGGTCGAGGTGGTATGCGGGCTGCAGGAGCTCGCGCAGCTGTCGCACCGCGGCGCGCGCGTGCTGAACCTGCCCGGGCAGAAGCTGCGTCGCAACGCGCCGCAGCCGGCCGCCGCAGGTCCGGCCGAAGTTTTTCGCCTCGGTCATGTGGTGCTGCAGCGGCAGGAGTTCGCGCGCAACGCCAGCTGGTACGTGAAGAACTTCGGCCTGATCGCGAGCGACGTCGAGCTGCTCCCGGGCACGAAGGAGCCGCTGATCGCGTTCCTGCGCTGCGATCGCGGCGCGGAGCCGGCCGACCATCATTCGGTGGTGATCGCTTTCGGTCCCGAGGACGCCTATGACCACGCGGCGTTCGAGACGATGGACCTGGACGCGGTCGCGCTGGGCGCCGAATGGCTGCAGCGCCAGGGCTGGATCAAGTCCTGGGGCGTCGGGCGCCACATCCTCGGCTCGCAGATCTTCTGCTACCACTACGATCCGAGCGGATTCGCGGTGGAGCACTATGCCGACGGCGACGTCTTCGACGCCCGATCGCCGACGCGTTACCACGAAGGCGGCGTGGCCGGCCTCTATGCCTGGGGACCCGACCTGCCGAAGCACTTCATCGACACCGGCATGACGCCGCGGCGCTTGGCGAAGGTGGTGCGGGGGCTGCGCAGCCGCGAGGAATTCACGCTCGCCCGCCTCGCTGCGGCGAAGCGCGCCTACAGCGCCAAGCCGCGGCCGTGGGCCGGCCGCCGGTTCCGCAAGCCGCAACCGGTCTGACGAGACGCATCGCGCGTTTTCCGCGCAGGGCGATGGCAAGCGATCCCGGAAAGCCCCGCATCGGCCTCGCGCTCGGCAGCGGCTCGGCGCGCGGCTGGGCGCACATCGGCGTCATCCGCGCGCTGGAAAAGGCCGGCGTGCGGCCGGACCTCGTCTGCGGGACGTCGATCGGCGCCCTGGTCGGCGCCGCCTACGCGATGGGCGAGCTCGATCGCCTCGAGCAATTCGTGCTCGGCCTGCGCGTCGCGGACGTGGTCAAGCTGATGGACGTCAGCCTGGCCGGCGGCGTGC
>Ga0335084_10003449_pt1 | contig 15402 bp, 13 predicted proteins | sample Lox_Sample_44_FD_206721 | JGI IMG/M metagenome (GOLD analysis project Ga0335084, IMG submission 206721) | Soil microbial communities from Loxahatchee National Wildlife Refuge, Florida, United States - Lox_Sample_4.4 | ecosystem: Environmental > Terrestrial > Soil > Wetlands | place: USA...
GGCGATCGCGGTGGCGGGCCTGCATGAGATCGAGGAACTGGTCGCCGACGAGATTTCCCCCGTGCCTGGCGAGTTGCCCGCAGCACCGCCGGCGCCCCTGCTCCCGGCGGCGAACGGTTCGCCGGCCCCCGACCGCAACGGGGGCGCGGCCCGGCCGCTCGTGCTGGTGTTCCAGACCCGGCAGGAAGGCCTCGTCTTCCAGGCGTTTTGGGTGAATGCCGACCAGACCCGCGCGTCGGCGCTGGGCCCGACCAACGGGAACGGCAACGGCAACGGATCGCCCCACGGCGCCGGCCCCGCGCCCGCCCACGTCAGTTCGAGCGAGCGCGGCCGGCTCATCTGCCTCACGGCCTACGCCCGCAAGGCGCACTTTCATTATCGCCAGGACGCGCACGTGTACGTGCTCGACCTGCTGAACGAGATCCCGGAGTTCCTCCGGACCATGCTGCCGGTGTGGAAGCGCTATTTCCTTGTCGAGCTGGATGAGAACGCCGCGAACCTGGTGAAGGGCGAGCGCGCAGTCGAGATCGAGGCGCACGCCGACAAGCGCAATGGCGCCGGGCTCAAGCTCCGCTGGATCTTTCGCGCCGGCGAACGCCTGCTGACCGAGGACGAGGTCGAGGTGCTGACGCGGGGTGGCGGCGGCGCGGCGGTGATCCTGCCGAGCCTCGGCATCGTATCGCTGGCCGCGGAGAAATGGGTGTCGCTCACGCAATGGCACCGCACGATCGAGGAGACGATTCCGGCGGACGGCGCGCTGCCGCCCTATCTCATCTTTTCGCTGTTCAGTGACAGCCACCTGAAGGTCACGCTTTCCCCCGAGGTCGAGGCGTGGCGCCAGAGCGTGCTGGCCGCACCGGCGGCGCCGCCCGCCCTGCCCGAATGCCTGCGGCCCTACCAGCGGCGCGGCGTCGAGTGGCTGCACCACCTGTGTGAGGTCGGCTGCCACGGGTTGCTCGCCGATGAGATGGGCCTGGGCAAGACCCTGCAGGTGCTGGCCCTGCTGGCGACGCGGCCGGTCGCGGGCCGTCCCACTCTGGTCGTCTGTCCGGCGAGCGTCGTGCCGGTCTGGCGCGAGGAGATGGCCCGATTCTTCCCGGAGCTCCGGTGCGACGTCCTGAAAACGGGGCACGATTTCATCACGCACGGGGAGCCGGTCGTGTGGCTGGCGAGCTACACGCAGCTCCGCAAGCACAAGCACCTGCTCGAGCAGGTGGAATTCGGCTACGCGGTGCTCGATGAGGGTCAGTTCATCAAGAACCCCGACGCCAAGGTCACCCATGCCTCGTTTTCCATCCGCGCGCGGCACCGCCTCGTGCTCACCGGCACGCCGCTGGAGAACCGGCAACTCGACCTGTGGTCGATCTTCCGTTACCTGCTGCCCGGCCTGCTCGGCACCCGGCAGACGTTCGAGGCCGTGCTCGGCGCCGACCGCCTCGGCACTCTCACCCGCCTGCGGCAGCAGCTCGCGCCGTTCATCCTGCGGCGGACCAAGGACGAGGTCGCCCAGGAACTGCCGCCCAAGGTCGAAATGGAGCTGCTCTGCCCGCTCACCGACCTGCAACGCGGGGAGTATGCGCGCATCTGCAGCGAAGGCCTGGTGCGGCTGGGCGACGACATCGGCGCCGCGATGCGCGAGCGATCGTTTGGCTTCCTCGCCCTGCTGACGCGCCTGCGCCAGGCCTGCTGTGACCCCGATCTGCTGCCATGGCTCAAGGCGCCCGTGTCCGAGAGCGGCAAGCTGAACCTGCTGGTGGAGAAGCTCGCCGAGGTCGCGAGCAGCGGCCACAAGGCCGTGGTCTTCTCGCAGTTCGTCATGTTTCTCAACCGCGCGCGCGCCGCGCTGGCCGCCAGTTTTCCCGATCTGCCGCTCATTGAACTCACCGGCATGACACTGGACCGGCAGAAGCCCGTGCAGGCCTTCCAGAATACGCCGGGAGCGGCGGTGATGCTCGTCAGCCTCAAGGCTGCGGGCACGGGCATCACGCTCCACGCGGCGGACTACGTCTTCCTGCTCGATCCCTGGTGGAACCCGGCGGTGGAGATGCAGGCGGTGGACCGCGTGCACCGGATCGGGCAGACGAACACCGTGTTTGTCTACCGCATGGTCACCACGGGCACCATCGAGGAGCGCATCCAGGCGCTGAAGGCCGACAAGCGGATGCTGTTTGACCGGGTCGTCGGCGACATGAGCGGTGATTTCGACCTCAGCCGCCACTTTCAATCGCTGCGCACGCTCATCGAGCTCTCGGCGCCGGAAGCCGAACCGTGAGGGTTCGAACCGCGCCGGGGGAGCCGCCACGCGCTATGATCAGGCCAAGCTGGTTTCGAGTCTGTCTCCTGCTCCTCGCCGCGACGGGGGCAAGGGCCAATACCGCGGTTGAGCCCGGTCCGCGCGACGCGAGCTGGCTCAAACGCCACGAGGAGTTCGTGGCGGAAGCCCGCGGCGGCGGCATCGAGGTGCTGTTTCTCGGCGACTCCATCACCGACTTCTGGCGATCGCCCGATCCCGCGAAGGGCGGCCAGGCAGTGTGGGATCGCGAATTCGCTCCGTTGAAGGCGGCCAACTTCGGCATCAGCGGCGACCGCACGCAGCACGTCCTCTGGCGCCTGCGCCATGGCGAGGCGGAGGGTTACCGGCCCAAGGCGGTGGTGCTGATGATCGGCACCAACAACACCGGCTGGGAGCGGGATGGCACGACGCCGCGCAACCGCCCGCCGGAGGTGACCGCCGGCGTCACCGCGGTCGTGGACGAACTGCGCGCGAGGTTTCCGGAAGCAAAGATCCTGTTGCTCGCCATCTTTCCGCGCGGCGAGAAAGACTCCCCGCAGCGCGCGCAGGTGGCCGAGGTCAACCGGGCCCTGGCGAAGCTGCACGACGGCGCGCACATCTTTTTCCTCGACATCTCAGACCGGTTTCTCGACGCGGAGGGCAACATCCCGCGGGAGGTCATGCCTGACCTGCTGCATCCCAGCCTGAAGGGCTACGAGATCTGGGCCGAGGCGATCCGCGTGCCGCTGAAGGAACTGCTGAAATGAAAGGCCTGTCCTCCTGAAGCGCGGCGCGCCACGCCGGGTGGGCGGCGGTGGGAGAAATCGCTTCGGCCATCTGGCGGCGGCAGGAGTTGTCGGAGCGGAGGATGAGCACGCGGGGCGTTGCCTGGATGGCCAGAGGGGTGTGAATGAATAGCCCCGGGAGCCGGGATCGCCGCCGCCGGGCAACAGGACATGTCAACTAATAGTTGACATGTTGTGAGAGGAATGAGGGGAAGAAGGCGGCGCGCCAGCAGCAGGCGCGAGTCGCGGTGCGCGCGGCCGATCGAGAGCAACGCCCGCTCGCCAAAGGCGCACCGGCGAGGGCGGCACCGGTTGACGGGCTAAACCGCGCAATGGCGGCCGCCGTGGCCGTTACCCGCCCAGCCGGTCGGCAAAGGCGGGGCGGCTTTAATCACCCTCTCGTAACATGACCGCCATCATTTCGTAACAATAACCTGAGACCTTGGGCGCGCCCGATCACGCGCCAGCGTGTTTTCACTCAACTGAATCCAACAATCCCAGACCTCATGACCAAGCATTCCCTGAAATGGCCGGCGTTTGCCGGCATTCTCCTTCTCGGGGCCGTATCGCTCTGCGGCCAAGACAACAAGGCATTGATCGATGCCCTGGTGAAGAAAGGCTATCTGACCGACGCCGAGGCCAAGGCGATCACGGCCGAGGTCTCGAAGACCCAGTCCGCCATGGATGTGGCAACCTCGAACGACAAGATCCTGAAGAAGCTCACCCTCAGCGGTCGCTTCCAGGTCCAGTTTGCCGGCATCGGCACGAGCATCGACGGCGCCGCGGCGAACCCACCCAGCACGGAGCATTTCCTCCTGCGGCGGATCTACCTCGGGGCCAAGGCGGAGTTCGGCGACGGCTGGTCGGGCAATCTGAATTACGACTTTGCGAACGCGAGCTTCGATGCCGCGTTCATCGAGTGGAAGAAGAGCGATGCGCTGTTTCTGGACGTCGGTTTCCGCAAGGCGCCCATCGGTTTGGAGGAATGGGCCACCTCGAGCGGCAATCTCCGGGCGATCGAACGGTCCCCGGCGACGCGGTATTTTGTCGAGAGCAACAACGGCCGCCGCCTCGGCGCCGGCAGCTATCGCACCGGCGTCTATCTCGGCGGATCCGACAGCGGCTTTTCCTACAATCTCGCGGTCACCAACTCCGAGCGCGATGAGTTCTCCTCGCTGAACGGCAACTCCGATCCGGGAGTGCAGGGGTCCGGCACCGCGGCGAACAACACGCCGTCGTTGTGGGGCAACGTCGGCTACGGCAACAAATTCGCCGGCGGCAACTACAAGCTGAGCGCCTCCGTCGGCTACCTGCCGGACCAGGGGGGCATGGTGCTCGGGGCGGGCAACAACCTCACGGTGTACAACGTGTTTGCCGAGATCAATGCGGGCGGCTGGAATCTGCAGGGCGAATATTTCTACGGGGACAACGAGCACGGCACCACGGCGGGCCGTTCCGCCAAGCCCTCCGCCTACTCGTTCCAGCCGGCCTACCGGATCGGAGACTGGGAAGGGGTGGTGCGCTACACCTACGTCGATTCCGACGGGCGCGGCGTGAACATCAGCGACGGCACACGCTCCGCGCCGAGCGGCGGCACGATGAACACGATGGAAGAGTGGTACGCCGGCATGAACTGGTACATCAAGAGCAACGACGTGAAGCTCCAGCTCGGCTACATCCACGCCGAGTCGAAGGACACGGTCGCCGGCGCCAGCGCCAAGGCGAAAACGGACGGCGTCCGCAGCCAGATGCAGGTCAACTTCTGATATTTCTCCGCTCAACGATTCCTCGCTTCCCATGAAAAAACTACTGGCACTCGCTCTTCTCAGCAGCTTTGTCACCACCGTCGCCTCCGCCCAGATGCTCATCAATGGCGCCGGCGCGACGTTTCCACAGCCGATCTATACCAAATGGTTCGATGCCTATTCCAGGGTCGACGCGTCCGTCCGTTTCAACTACCAGGGCATTGGCTCCGGCGGCGGCCAGAAACAAATCCTCTCCGAGACGGTGGATTTCGGGGCGTCTGACGGTCCGATGTCCGATGAGAATCTCGCCAAGGCCCCGCGCACGCTGTGGCACATTCCCACCGTGGCCGGAGCGGTCGTCATGAGCTACAACCTGCCGGGGGATCCGAAGCTGAAGCTCGACGGCGCCACCCTCGCCGCCATCTACCTCGGCAAGACCATCAAGTGGAATGATCCGGCCATCGCGGGGCAGAACCCGGACGTCAGTCTGCCCGACCAGGATATCGTCGTGGTGCACCGCTCGGACGGCTCGGGTACGACTTACATCTTCACCGATTACCTCAGCTCGGTCAGCAGTGAATGGAAGGACAAAGTCGGCAAGAATACGTCGGTCAACTGGCCGACCGGGCTCGGGGGAAAGAGCAACGCCGGAGTGGCGGGGCAGGTCAAACAATCACCCGGAGCAATCGGCTATGTGGAACTGGCCTATGCCATTCAAAACAAGCTGCCCTACGCGGATATGAAGAACTCGTCGGGCAACTACATCACGCCGTCAATCGACTCGGTCACCGCCGCGCTCGCAACGGCGACCATTCCGGACGATTTCCGGTTCTCGATGGTCAATCCGCCGGGCCACGATGCGTATCCGATCGCAGGCACGACGTGGCTGCTCGTGTACGCACAGCAGAAGGATCATGCCAAGGGCGAAAAACTCGTGCAGTTCCTCCGCTGGGCCTACACCGACGGCGAAAAGATGGCGGCGGATCTGCTTTATTCGCCCCTGCCGGCCAACGTACAGGAGCGCGTCCTGAATCGCATCGCGCAGATCAAATACTGAACTTTGGGTTTGTTTCCCTCCATCAATTGACCTTTGTACGACGGAGGGCGCGGCCCATGCGCCCTCCGTTTTTTTGCCGTGCATCCATCTGCCGCCGAGCCCGCCATCGCCACCGTCCGCGGCCACACGACCGCGCGGACGGGAGCGCGCTGGCCGGACGCCACCTTCCGCTGGTTCGCCCTGCTGGCGGCCCTGACCATCGCCGCCTTGATCGCGCTGGTGGGGTGGGAGCTGTATCATGGGTCGCGGCTCGCCATCGCCCGATTCGGTCTGCGCTTCCTCGCCAGTTCGACGTGGGATCCCGTTGCCGACCAATTCGGTGCCTGGCCGTTCATCTTCGGCACCCTGGTCTCCTCGCTGATTGCGCTGCTCATCGCCGTGCCGCTGGGCGTGGCAACGGCACTTTTTCTCACCGAGATTGCTCCGATCAAGATCCGCCAGCCGATCATCATGACCATCGAGATGCTGGCCGCCGTGCCGAGCGTGATCTTCGGGCTGTGGGGCATCTTTGTGCTGATTCCCTGGTTGCGGGACCACCTGTTCAAATGGCTGCAGGAATTGCTGGGTTTCCTGCCGTTGTTTCGGGGTCCGATCTATGGCGTGAGCATGCTCGCGGGCGGCATCATCGTCGCAATCATGATCCTGCCCATTGTCACGTCCGTCTCGCGCGAAATCCTTCGCTCGGTGCCCGACCTGCAGCGGGAGGCAGCCTATGCTCTGGGCGCAACCCATTGGGAGGTCATCCGCATCGCGGTACTGAGCTATGCACGCCGCGGGGTTTACGGTGCGGCCGTGCTCGGTTTGGGCCGGGCCTTGGGCGAAACGATGGCGGTCACAATGGTCATCGGCAACCGCCCTGAAATCAGCGCATCCCTCTTCGCGCCCGGCTACACCCTGGCCAGCGTGATTGCCAACGAATTCACGGAAGCGACCACCGACCTTTATTTCAGCTCGCTGTTCGAACTTGGCCTCGTGTTGGTGGCGGTGACGATGCTGGTCAATATTCTCGCGCAGCTGATGTTGCGGACTCTTGCGGGCGGCGCCTCAGGCAAGGTCAACTGATCCATGATGCCCCTCCCGGCCATGCCGTTGCCTTCCCCGGCCCACCAGGCCTGGCGCCGGTTCAAGAACAAAGCCATGTCGGTGGTGATGCTGGCTTGCGCCCTCGCGGTCATCGCGCCCCTGTTTCTCGTCCTTTATTACTTGATTCGCGAGGGAGCGAGTTCGCTCGACTGGAGCTTCTTCACGCAATTACCCAAACCCACCGGTGAGATCGGTGGCGGCATGGCGAATGCGATCGTCGGCACGCTGGTGCTGCTGGCCATGGCCAGCGTCATCGGCGTGCCGGTCGGCGTGATGGGGGGTATCTATCTGGCGGAATACGGTTCGGACCGCGTCAATTACTGGATCCGATTCTCGGCGGACGTGCTCAACGGTGTCCCGTCCATCGTGTGGGGCATGGTGGTCTACGCCCTGCTGGTCGCGCCCTTCAAAACGTTCTCCGCCTATGCGGGCGGCGTCGCCTTGGGATTGATGATGATTCCCCTCATCATGCGCACGACCGAGGAGGTGCTGGTGCTGGTTCCGCAGGGCTATCGCGAGGCGGGGCTGGCTTTGGGCATCGCGCGCTGGCGGATCATCGTCGTGATCGTTGTCAAAACCGCGCTCAAGGGCATCATCACCGGCATCCTGGTGGCCTTGGCGCGGGTGGCGGGCGAGACGGCCCCGCTGCTGTTCACGGCCCTGGGCAACAATTTCTGGGTGCACAGTCTGAACGCGCCGATCTCGGCCGTGCCATTGCAGATCTTCGCTTACGCGACCTCGGCCTACGAGGACTGGCACCGGCAGGCGTGGGCTGGTGCCCTTGTCCTGATGGCGCTGATCCTTGCCATCAACCTGTCCGTTCGTGTGCTTTCGCGCGGGCGCAAGTTTGAGTAACGGGATCCCTCCATGGCCGAGCAGACCAGTTCAATTCCGATGACCTCGCTCCAGGCAGCCCTGCCGGCAACGACCAAAGCGGCGGCGGCCTCGCGGCCGACGCCGGCGGAGGAAGTGGCGTTCGACATCCGGGGCTTCAATCTCTGGTACGGCCCGCGCCAGGCGTTGTACGACGTTACCATCCAGATTCCCGCCCATAAGGTGACTGCCATCATCGGCCCCAGCGGCTGCGGCAAGTCGACGTGTCTGCGGGCGCTCAACCGCATGCACGAGCTCACTCCCGGCACGCGACTCACGGGGTCGCTCCGGCTGTTTGGCCAGGATCTGTACTCCGCCGAGATCGATCCCACCCACGTGCGCCGGCGGGTCGGCATGGTCTTTCAGAAATCGAATCCCTTTCCCACCATGTCCATTGCGGAGAACGTGCTGGCGGGCCTCCGCCTCAATGGCGTGCGCGATCGGGCCATCCTCAATCAACGGCTCGAGGAGTCCCTGCGCATGGCCGCGCTCTGGGACGAGGTGAAGGACATCCTGGGTCGGCCGGGCATCGGCCTGTCGGGCGGCCAGCAGCAGCGCCTCTGCATCGCCCGCGCCTTGGCCGTGCAGCCGGAGGTATTGCTGATGGATGAGCCCTGCTCGGCGCTCGATCCCCTGGCCACGGCCAAGATCGAGGAACTGATCAACACCCTGCGCACAAGTTTCACCGTCGTCATCGTCACCCACAACATGCAGCAAGCTGCCCGCGTGTCCGATCGGACCGCGTTTTTCTATCTGGGCAAGCTGATCGAATATGATGAAACTCGCACCATCTTCATGAATCCCGCCAATCCCCAGACCGAGGCCTACGTTTCGGGTCGCTTCGGCTGACCGCCTTTAACCTTATGCAGACCTCGCCTGAACATCCCCCCGACTTCCCCGTCATGCGGCGTTTCTTCGATTCCGAACTCGAAACGCTCCGCTCGCATCTGATTCTCATGGGCGAGACGGCCGTTCGCCAGACGCGGGATGCCATCAAAGCGTTGGCCGAGGGGGACGGCGCGCTGGCCCGGCGGGTGGTCGCTGCGGACGACGAGCTCGACCAACTCGAAATCAAGATCGACGACGAAGGGGTGCGCTTCATGAGCCTGCGCGCACCGGTGGCCAGCGATCTCCGACTCGTGATCGTGGGCATGAAGATCGGCCACGACCTCGAACGGGTGGGGGACGAGGCCACCAGCATTGCCAAGCGCGCCATCAAGCTATCGGCCGAGCCTCCGCTCAAGCCCTATATCGACATTCCCCGCATGGCGGTCATCGCGCTGGAGATGTTGCGCGATTCCCTTGATTGCTTTCTCCATGGCGACGAGGCCAAGGCTCTCGCGGTATGCAAACGCGACTTCGAGGTCGACAACCTCAACCGCCAGCTCTACCGCGAACTGACCAACTTCATGGTCGAGAAGCCCGAGACGATCTCGCGCGCCATCGAGCTCATGTTCATCTCCAAGTCCCTCGAGCGCATCGCCGACCACGCAACCAACATCGCCGAGGAGATGATCTACCTCGAAAAGGGCAAGGACGTGCGCCACACCGAAGAGCTGAAAAAAGCCGACAAGCCGGGCGCGTGAATGGACGCAGGAGGCACCGTCGGCGCGGCGGAGCAGGTGGCGCCGGCCCGCGTCCTACTTCATGCCCGCGAGCAGGGCCAGGCGCATCAGGAGGTAACCCGTGAGCCCGGTAACCGGGAGCGTCAGCACCCACGCCCAGACGATGCGCTCGACGATGCCCCACTTGACGGCGCTGAAGCGTTTGGAGGCGCCCACGCCCATGATCGAAGTCGAGATGACATGCGTGGTCGACAGGGGAACGCCGATCGTCGAGGCGCCGTGAATGATGAGCGCGGCGGTGGTTTCGGCGGCGAAGCCATGCACGGGCTGCAATCTCACCATCTTGTGGCCCATCGTGCGAATGATTCGCCAGCCACCCGCCGCCGTGCCCGCCGCCATGGTCAGGGCGCAGGAAACCATCACCCAGCGTGGCACGGTGAAGTCCGGGATGCGCAGAAACGAAAGCCAGCCGGGCAGATCGGCGAAGACTCCCGCTTGGGTGCCGGTGAGGAGTGCCAGCGTGATGATTCCCATCGTCTTCTGCGCGTCATTGGAACCGTGGCTGTAGCCCATGAAGCCCGCGCTTAGGAGCTGGGCTTTACCGAAGATCAGCGAAACCACGCGCGGGGCGACTTTGCGCAGGGCGATGGTGAGCAGAAACATGAGCGCCGCGCCGATAATGAAGCCCAACGTCGGCGAGGTGACCATGGGAAGCACGATTTTGGGCCACAGACCGTTGTGGACACCTTTCGCATCCACCAATGACCACTTCAGCACATCCCAACGACCGCCCGCCGACGCGAGGGCCGCACCGCACAATCCGCCTACGAGGGCGTGGCTGGAACTGGAGGGCAGGCCCAGCCACCAGGTGAACAAGTTCCAGATGATCGCAGCGAGCAAGGCGGCGAGCACCGTCGGCATGGTCACCACATTCGTATCCACGAGGCCCTTGCCGATGGTCGTGGCGACCGCGGTGCCGGCGAGGGCGCCCAGCAGATTCCAGAACGCCGCCCAAACGATCGCCTGCCGCGGGGAGAGCACCTTGGTCGAGACGACCGTGGCGATCGCATTGGCGGAATCGTGAAACCCGTTGATGTACTCGAAAATGAACGCCGCCAGCAGGACGAGCAGAAACAGGGTCATGGCCGACGGTCAGGAGTACTTCAGCACGATTTGAAATACCACGTTGCCGGCGTCGCGGCAGCGGTCGACGGACTTCTCCACCATCTCAAACAATTGCAGCAGGAAAATCACTTCCTTGGCGTCATAGGGCCCCTGATAGAGCTCCTTTTCGAGGTTCAGCATTACCTTGTCAGCCTCGCCCTCGGCAAACTGCAGTTTCTCGTTGGCCTCGCGAATCCGGTCCATCTTCGAGCCTTTGCGCAATTCGCCGACCATGAAGGCGACGTTATCGGCGGCGAGCTGGAGGAGCTCAGCCTGGCGCATCAGTCCGTCATGCGGCAACCGGCCGGGATAGATCGCAAGGCGCTCGACGATCTTTTCAACCATCTTGGGGATGCGGTAGAGCGCAAAGGCGAGGCCCTCGATGTCCTCTCGTTCCAGCGGCGTCACGAACGTCTTGCAGAGCTCCTTCGTGATCTGCTGCGTGATGCGTTTGTCCTTCCGGCGGCTGTGGATGAAATTGTCTATGCTGGCGGGCCGACCACTGGCGGCGCTCGTTTGCACAAAACTGGAGAGCAACGCCGTGCTGGCTCGCGCCTCTTCCGCGCTCGCTTCAAGGAGATCGAAGAACTTCTCCTCCTTGCCCAAGAGTTTCTTGATCGAAAACATAGGTGCTGCTCTGGCTATGCTCAAACTTGGCGGAGGGGAAACAAAATCGCGGCGCGTCCCGGAATTATCGGACCGCTAATGCGGGCCGGTGGCGCGGCTGCTGCCCGCGGCAGGCTCAGGATTGCCGCCGCAGACGCGCCCACCACAGGCCGAGGCGTTCGTGCGCCGACACCGTCGTGCGCTCCAGCGACGGCACGTCCCACGCCAGCTGATACCAGCGCCACCGCCGCGGCGTGGTGCCCAGAAAGTCGGTCGGGCAGGGCACAACGTGCAGGCCCTGCGCGGCGCACAAGGCCATCGCCCGCGGCAGGTGCCAGGCGCTCGTCACCAGCGCCGCCGGCGCTTCGTGCAGCAATTCGTGCAGGCGGACGGCCTCGTCCGCGGTGTCCTGGGCGTCATCGATGAGCAGGATGCGGGCGCGTTCCACACCGAGCGACACAGCGGCGTCGGCCAGGACTTGGGCGTGGGTGAGGCCGCCACGCTCGGCCGGGCCCGACACCACCAGCTTCGCGGCCGGCAGCAGCCGCAGCAATCGCACCGCTTCGGCCAGACGCGCCAACGCCGAGGGGCTCAGACGGCTCAGCGCCGCGCGCGCTTCGATGTCGTGGTGCCCACCGCCGAGCACGACCACGAATCGGCAGGCCGCGAGATCGGGACGCAGCGACGACCCGGCCGGGCACTCAGCCACCGCCGGGTAGCGCGACTCCAGCGGCGCGATCAGCTGCTCGCTCACCCAGCAGTTGCTGGCGACGAGCAACACGAGCGCGGCGAATGTCAGGAGCGTCCGGCCGGCGCGCTGCCACCGGCGGCTCGTGTTCAGCAGGGCGCCGAGGGCGCCGCACACCAGCGCAAGCGACAGCGGCAGCAGGAAGGGGGAGAGGAGCTTCTTGAGCCAGAACATGCCGCCATTCTGGCGCGCGGCGGCCGAAAGCAGAGCGCGAAAATGGGTCCGCCGCGACCCCGGCGCCGGGAAACGGGGTTGACAGCCCATGCCCCGGGTCTGAGCTTCTCCGACTCTCCACGGCGACCGTAGCTCAGTCGGTTAGAGCACCAGATTGTGGATCTGGGTGTCGCGGGTTCGATTCCCGTCGGTCGCCCCACTTTCGGCTGCGGATGGGAGATCGGGTTCTTGGCGTGTGAGTCGAAGACGGAGGAGAACTGGAAGGAACCTGGCAGGATTGGCAGATGGGTTGGCAGACAGACAATCGACCACCGACGGTGCGTTTGTTGGGAGAGAACCGCAAGGGCTGCGGGTTCTCGGAATGCCACGCTCCAGTGCACCGGGAATGGCCGGACGCCGTCTGGCCATCGCTTCGCTATTGCCGCGCCTCCTCCCTGACGCTACTCTGAGCAACCGGAGAAAAGACAACGATCCAACCCCACTGAGGATAGTTCACATGAAGAAATCTTTGAAGTACCCACTGCTTTGCTCCGCTCTAGCCATCGGTTCCCTGGCATTGCTGATCCAAGGGGCGGCCTTCGCCGACGCATTGAATTATAGCCGTCCCAAGAGCACCCCCCCTGCGGGCACCAATGCTACTCCGCCCCAAATTGGTCAGGCCCAGTTATTGGCCAATCAGGCTTTGGCCCAAGTCACCTCTGCCTTGACGTCCGATTGGAGCGGGAAGCCCCACGCAGTGACGGCCAAGGCCCTGCTGCAGCAGGCCAGCACCGAGTTGGGGCTCGCCCACACCAGCACCAACACCGGGAATTAGGCCCCGACGTGTCGGGGGCTGATTGTCGCGGCCCCCGAGAACCCGGGTTAGTCGGCCCACGGTCCGTGGTCACCCGGCCGTTATGGTTATTGCCGCGCCTCCTCCCCGGCGCTATTCTAAACAACCGGAGGAACGACACCGATCAACCCCAAATCGGAAAGTTCACATGACAATACCCCGGAAGAACACACTGCTCGGCGCCACACTGACCATTGTTATGGCGACACTACTGATCTAGGGGACCGCCTACGCCCAATTGACGTTTGGCCGTGAAAAACTCAAGAGCACATCCAAGGCTCAGGGCGATTTCAATCTCCAGAACCGGTTCAGTCTCGAGATCGACGGCGTCGCGGTCGGCGGAACCCACACGATCGAGGGCATCGAGAGCAGCGACGAAACCCGCACTGTGATCGCCGGTGCCTCGGTCACCTTCACCACTACCGCCAGCAGTTCGCCTCCGCCCACCTATCAGTGGAAAAGGAACGGCGGCAACATCGCCGGGGCCACCAGCGCCTCGTATACGATCAGCCATGTTAGAGCGGATGACGCTGGAACCTACGCCGCTGTGGCCACCAACGCCGCCGGCTCCGCCACCAGCATTGGCGCCGTGCTCAAGGTCAACTAAACCTTGAGGCAAACAGGGGACTCGCAGCCTCACGCGGTGACGGCCAAGGCCCTGCTGCAGCAGGCCAGCACCGAGTTGAGGCTCGCTCGCACCAGCACCAATACCGGACAGTAGACTTCGGCGCGTCGGGGCCTGATTGTCGCAAGGTGTTCGCGAAGTGGTCGGAGTTGGTTGCCGCTGCGATTTCGGTCGGTAACCAGAACAAGCTTCGGAGGAAGCACGAATGGTCTTTCACCGTTTGTGGATCTGGGTGTCGCGGGTTCGATTCCCGTCGGTCGCCCCACTCTTAGCCGGCGGCCCGCCGCCGCCCGACCCGGCTTGCCCCCGCCCGGCCGCCGGCGTAGCTTCCGGGACGCCATGCAGCGCTTTCGGATCGTGACGTTCAACATCGCGCACGGCCGCGGCCTGTCGCCGTTTCAGGGGCTGCACGGCCGCCAGCGTTTCGCGCGCAACCTGCGCCGCATCGCCCATCTGCTGGACGAGCTCAAGCCCGACATCGTGGCGCTGCAGGAGATCGATGAGAACTCGCGCTGGAGCGGCAGCTTCGACCACCTCGATTACCTGCGGGCGTTCGCCGACTTTCCCCACGCCGTGTTCGGCGCGAACAATCGCCGCGCCGGCGGCTATCAGCTCAACTACGGCAACGCCATCCTGTCCCGCCATCCGATCGTGGACTGGGAGAACATCAATTTCGGCACGCGCCGGGTCGGCGAGAAGGGCTTTCTCTTCGCCGAGATCAATGTCGGAGCGCGGCTGCTGCCCGTCGTGAATCTCCATCTGCATTACGGTTCGCGGAGCCACCGCTTCCGGCAGATCGAACAGCTCATGGCGTACCTGAACGCCAAGCGGGAGCATCGCCGCGGGCACTGGGCCACGGCGCCCATTGTCTGCGGCGATCTGAACAACCCGGCCCACCGGAGCGATGCCACGGCGTCGCTCTTCCGCTATTTTTCCCTGCAAGGGCGCTACACCCTCCATCCCCCGCACGGGGTGCGCACGTTTCCCGCGCCTTGGCCGCGGCGGGCCCTCGATTTCATCTTCCTGCCGCCGACCTGCCTCTCGCTCTACTGCCAGGTCGTGCGCTGCAACCTGTCGGACCATCGCCCCGTCATGGTGGAGTTCAGTTTGAAGTAGGCGGCTCATTGGGGGGACGGCCCGGCCGGCGCACTTTGCGCTCGACGTCCGACCGGCGGCTATCGACCTTCCCCCTCGTGGATCGGATCGCCCAGGCCTTTGCCCGCGCCCGCGCCCGGAATCGGGCTGCCTTCGTGGCCTATCTGTGCGCGGGCGATCCCGATTTTGACACCTCACTCGCGGCGTGCCGGGCGGTGCTGGCGGGCGGCGTCGACCTGCTGGAACTCGGCGTGCCGTTTTCCGATCCGTTGGCCGACGGATTGACCAACCAACTCGCCGCGCAGCGCGCCCTCGCGGCGGGCATGACGTCCGCGCGAGTCTTCGAGCTGGCCCGCACGCTCCGCGCCGAGCATCCGGAGACACCGCTGGTCTTCTACACGTATTTCAACCTCGTCCTCGCTCGCGGCGTCGAGGCCTACGTCCGCGCCGCGAAGGCCGCCGGCGTCGACGGCATGCTCACGCTCGATCTTCCGCCGGAGGAAGCCGGCGAGGTGCTGGCCGCAAGCCGCGCGCACGATTTCAAGAACATCTTCCTCGTGGCCCCCACCACCTCCGACCGCCGGATCCCCAGGATTGCCGCCGCGGCCAGCGGTTTCATCTACTATGTTTCCCGGGAGGGCGTGACCGGCATGCGCGAGACGGTGGCGGGCGGCATTCCCGAAGCGGTGGCGCGCATTCGCGCCCACACGTCGCTGCCCGTCGCGGTCGGTTTCGGCCTCTCGCGGCGCGACCAGGTCAGCGCGGTCGCGCGGTGCGC
>Ga0335084_10003451_pt1 | contig 15400 bp, 12 predicted proteins | sample Lox_Sample_44_FD_206721 | JGI IMG/M metagenome (GOLD analysis project Ga0335084, IMG submission 206721) | Soil microbial communities from Loxahatchee National Wildlife Refuge, Florida, United States - Lox_Sample_4.4 | ecosystem: Environmental > Terrestrial > Soil > Wetlands | place: USA...
GACTTTTCAAATTTGGGACGAGATCTATCAGACGAAGAATTTTTCACGCGAGCGCAGCAGGGTTCTGATGCGGCTGGATATGACCAAAGCCGACCTGACGACGAAGGGCGTCAAGCACGATGAGGTGCCCCTCGCCTGGGTGCACACTTACGGGAAAGGCAGAGTGTTCTATTGCGGTTTGGGTCATCCTCCGGAAGTCTGGCAGCGTGCGGACATCCGGAACATGTGGGTTGACGCCGTCAAGTGGGCTACGGGAATGATCGGGGGCGATTCCACGCCGCGACCCAAACCCTGAACGGGGAATTATTGCGTATTACACATCGTAGGGACGATCGGCTCTGGGAGCGCGCGCGTTTCGCGCGCATCCTCGGATTGTGGGAAGCGAAAAGAATTGCGGGCGGGACGCCCGCGCTCCCGGGGGCGTGACGTTACTCCATGTTTCGCCTTCGTCACTATGTTCTGTAATTCTCAATAATTCCTTTTCGCAAGCCGCTCCACGATGGCGCTGACGAGCACCGAGGAATTTCGAGCGGCTGTCGCCATGAATTCGTTCGCGTCGCTGCGCGCGTTCGAATCGGCCGAGTCGCTGATGCTGCGAATGACGAGGCAGGGGACGGCAAACTGGTAGCAGATCTGTGCCACGGCCGCCCCCTCCATCTCCACCGCGTCAGCCTGGAGTGTCCTGCGAAGTTCGTCTCTCTTCACCGGAGACGCGACGAACAGATCCCCCGTCGCTATGATGCCTTTGAGTATTCTGGGACTCCGCTCGCCACGGCTCGTCTGGATCCTGCTCAGCTCAATGATCCTGCCTGCAGACTCCGCAAGTCCGACGAGCCCGGGATCGGCATCGAAAAAAACCGGATTGGGCTTCCAATCGACCGGATTGCGCATGCCGCGCAGTTGGATGCCCTCGGGGTTCAGTGTGCCGAGGTCATGCTGAAACGTCTTGACTGCGATTACGATGTCTCCGGGCCAGAGATCCGGGTTCAGGCTGCCGGCGATGCCCGAGTACAGGATCTCGTGAGGCTTGAAGTGTTCGATCAAAAGCGCTGCGGCTACGCCGCCGTTGACCTTGCCGACGCCGCTCGACGCAATCGCCACCTTACGTCCTTTCAGTTTCCCGGCCACGAAACGGATTCCGAGAATCTGCTGTGGTTGCGGATCGGCGACTGACTGCTCCAGAAGGGCTAGTTCGTCGCCGAACGCCCCAAGGATGCCGGTTACGGGCTCAGAGACCTCCTGCTCTGAACGGAGAGGAAGTGTAGTAGCGAGGAGCAGGACTGCGAGAAGTTTGATCTTACCCAGGCTGCGGAGCCTCATGGCGCGCCTCGATGCGGGTTGGGGAAAAATCCGCGTCCTTCAGGCTACTGCCGGCGCACGCCTGATCGGACTTGGTATTCGGATTCGAGTCTCTCCTTGATGAGGCGAAGATATTTGTCTGTGCCGTCCAGAACCCTTCTTCTCAAAAAGTAGCGGATCACGCCGCTCAAAAAGCCGAAGGGGAGGTCGGCCCGGGAGCGATTGAGGTACATCAGGCAACCGTTCGCGCTTTGGGCCGGCCCCTTGCTTTCCACAAACATCGCCAGGCCGAGAGAGCCTTGGAAATAGTGACTCCCGTAGATCTGCTTGGAGGCGATGAAAGTCCAATCGACCTCCGGCCGCTCGGCGCGATAGATCGTGACGTGGGTCATGCTGACGACGGCTTTGTATCCGAACTTCTCCTTAGACCAGTAGAGCATTTCCTCCGCCCGTGCCGGTGCCGCCTTGGGGTAATCGCGCAGATAGTCGACCAGGGCCTGCGCATATTTCGACAGGTAGGGAGATGCCTGGAGAATAGACAGGGACTCATCTGCGAGGCGCACCGGAGATTTCTTGTCGTGGTACACGGGGAGGGCAGCGTTGCCGCTGGCCAGGTAGGCGCGCGCCTGCTCCAGCAGCACCTGCTTGTAGAGAGAGGAAGCCTGATTCGAGTAATCGCGCGAGGACCAGTTTACGTTTTTGCGGAACCGTTCGATGGTCTCGGCAGGAAGTTTGACCGCACAGTCGCCGACGACGCATTTTTTAAGCGCGTCCAGATCGCTTTGCTCGACCGTAAGCAGGTCCAGGTCCTCGAGCTTCGGCGGCATGTGGAATTTCCCGATCTGCAGCACCTCTTTGCTCTTCTTGAATGTCTCGATGTCGCGATACCTCTCAATGAGGAAATCCGCAGGGACCTTGACCCGGACTGCCCCGAATACCGGTACTTCCGAAGCGTGGGTCGGATCGAGGATTTTTGCGAAGGTCTGCCCACGGTCGAGGGACGCAATCTGCTCGTCGTCCATGTGGATGTATTGCCGCAGGAATGCAGCCGGTTCCGTCTCGCGATCCTGCGCGCGAGCTGCCGGAACGCCCGTCACTAGAATGAGAATTCCCCGAAGCAGGAAGGTAGTCTTCGCGCCCGACTGGATCATGATCGCTCGATTATACCCTTAATCCTCTGATCGCAGATAAACGCCGGGAGACGCTGATGAAATCCGCGTTCATCGGCGCTCATCTGCGGTTAGAATGGTGCCGATCATGATATGCCCGCGCTGTGGTTCAGACAGGATCCGCCGTGCCGCCCGAAGGGGCCTCACCGAGGGCATTCTGTTGCGCATTGCCAACCGTGCACCCTTCCGCTGTTTCGCCTGCGGCAAGCGGTTTATCGATGATTGGCGCGGACAAAAGTGGCGCAAGGTCGGCCACCATCGAAGCCTGGCAAACTACATCGGGCTTCGGCGGCGTCAACGTTTCAAGCTGATGCTGCTTTTGTTCGGAGCACTTTTCGTGATTATGGCGTTCGGAATGTTAAGCTGGTTTTCCTATCAGTTGGCTACCAAGCCAACGCCCAAACGCAAGAAGTACTGACGCACATCTCCGTCTGCCCGGCCGGGGCCGTTTACCCTGCGAGATCTTCCGCCAGTGCGGTTCTCTGAGCTCCGGTCAACTTCGTTTCTGCGTCAATCCCCGGCAGGTCGATACCGAGCGCAACGGGCGGGCGATTGCCGACGGGAAATTTCAGGTACTGCACGGACGAAATGCGCTCTTCGCCCTTCTGCGCGGCGTCGAAATGGGGGCGCACTTTGGTACCGTCCTCGAGCCGGGCATAGACGTGTTCCGGCAATTCAAGCCATGTCCTCAACTTCGTGGCCCGCTGGGCGGGGTCGTCGATCTCGATGAGAAGCGTGCATCCCAGTTCGCCTTCGCTTCCGAGCAGCGCGTTGTAGGTATCAAGCTCGTGCAGGATGTCCTTGGCCTTGACGATCTTCTCGGCACGCATCATTTCCTGCACTTGATAACGGACGGTCAGCGTGTTTTCAAACAGGAAGGTGAAATGATCGCCGACGTGGATCCGCCGCACGGCTTTGACGGGGAAGACTCTCTTTTGAAACTCCGAGCGAGTCTCCTCGTAAGTCTGATAATCCACAATCTCCTTATGCTGAACCTTTTTCATGAGCTGCCGGGTACCCTTCCGTTACCCCTTTTCCCTGGGTTTTTGGATCTTGGCCGGAAATCCGTCTTCGCGGTAGGCTCGCGCAAGAATCGACATCGGATGCAGCGGCTTTACTCCCGCATGCTGTCGGAACTGAAGCGCGGCGAGCGGGCAATCCGTCGACCAGACCGCGCCGCCAGCCTCTTTCATTCCATCGAAGGCTCTCTTGCCCAGACGCTTTGACGGCTCGAAGCCGGAAACGCTCATCGCAAAGGTGCCGTTGTGCCCGCAACACTCCTGTACCATCGCCGGCTTGACGCCGGGGATCTTGCGCAGCAGATCGCGGCCCTTGAAGCCGACGCCCTGCGCACGCAGGTGACAGGGCGCGTGGTAGCTGACGGTCTCGCCGGGTGTGGTCTTGAATTCCGTGTTGAATCTGGGCTCGTTTCGGATGGACCAGAGGAACTCGCTCGGATCCATGACAGCCGCTGCAAGCGTCTTTGCCCCAGCGCGGTCTCCGGCGGCGACGAGGTCGGGGTATTCTTTGCGGAACATCATCGAGCAGGTGGGATTCACCGCTACAACTTTCGCACCGTTTTCGACGAACGGCAGAAGAATGCGGATGTTCTCCCTGGCCTGGACCTGAAGAGACTTCAAGTCCCCTTTTTCCCACGCCGGCATTCCGCAGCAGCGCAGGCCCTTGACGCACTTGATGTCGATCTTGTTCTTCTCAAAGACCTGGATCGTGTCCCGCCCGATCTCCGGCTCGTTGTGCTGGACAAAACAGGTCTGGAAGAGCACGACCTCACAACCCGGACGTTCGGCAATTCTGCCGGTTCTCTGGGCCCACGCCTCGAAAGTCTCACCGGCGAATTCCGGCAGCAGCTTGTCGCGATGCACGCCGAGAAGTTTTTCCTGAATCCAGCGATGGGGCTTGAGTCTGTTGGCGATGTTGACGAAGCCAAAGGAAAGGCGGGCCAGGCGGGCGGCCATGTCCGGGTCGGACAGGAACCGCTCGCGCAGAGGCAACCGCCGTCCCTGCAAGTGTACGGCGCGATAGCGATGGACCAGCCTTGGAAAGTCGAGCTGGTAGGCGTGACCATCCCGCGGCGTGTAAGGGCAATTAACCTCGCAGAGCTTGCATTGGAAGCAGGTTTCCAGGATTTTTGCGGTCTGATCTGCGGTAATGCCCCGAACGCTGCCTTCGTGGGTGTTGTCAATGACCGAAAACAGGTCGGGAAACGTGTCGCAGAATTTAAAGCAGAGACGGCAGCCGTGGCAGATCTCGAAGACACGCTCGAGCTCGGCGGACAAGCCGGCCGGCTCCCAGTACTTCTGCTCCGCCGGGTCGTAGGACAATCCTTCCGTAGGCTGGTAGGAGATGTTTTTTCCGCTTTCGCTCATAGTGTCCCCCGGAGGCTGCAGGATCTGACTTGTTCACAGTTCAGAGTGTCAGTTCGCTAACCCGCTGGGAGATCCTCCGGCTCTGCCGGGGATGCGGCAGCAGTGTCTTCCAATTTCAGAATGTCGAATGTCGAATAGCGAACCGCAGAAGTAAACCGCGCAAGTTCAGAATTCGTTATTCGACATTCTGCGGTTCACGTACTAGTTTTTTCTGCGAACTGACACTGCGACCTGCATCCTCCGGGCGTCGGTGAATCCGGTTAGCTGATCGATTTTAGCATCGAGGTGAAACGGCCGGCATGCGATTTTTCCGCCTTTGCCAGAGTTTCGAACCAGTCGGCGATTTCTGCGAACCCCTCTTCCCGCGCGGACTTCGCCATGCCCGGATACATGTCGGTGTACTCGTGGGTTTCACCGGCAATGGCGGCCTTGAGGTTTTCTTCGGTGCTGCCGATCGGCAGTTCGGTCGCGGGGTCGCCGACCTTTTTGAGGTAGTCGAGATGGCCGTGCGCGTGGCCCGTTTCGCCTTCGGCGGTCTCGCGGAAATTGCCCGCGACCTCGGGATAGCCTTCGACGTCGGCAATTTTGGCGAAGTAGAGGTAACGGCGGTTAGCCTGCGACTCACCGGCGAACGCCGACTTCAGATTATTATGGGTTTTGGATCCTTTGAGTTGTGCCATCCTTATTCTCCTTGTATGGAAAGCAACGAATTGCTTCCGCTTATTTATGGTTGTGACCTGACTTGACGCGTTTCGGCCCGGGCACCGCTGAGTTGCACCGGGCACAGATTCCGACAATCCGGACGTCGAATTCCTGGGCGAGAAACCCCGCCGTGCCTCTCCGCGGCAGCCTGAGCCGGGAGGGCAATTCCTGCTGGAAATCCGCCATGCTCCCGCAGACACGGCAGACCAGATGCTGATGGCGAGTGAGGTTGGCGTCGAACCTTCCCACCCCGGCCGTCGTGCTCACCCGGCGGACCAGGCCTTCCCGTTCGAGAAATTCGAGAATTCTGTAGACGGTGGCCGGGGAGAGCGAGGACATCCCCGCCCTGAGCCGCGCGTACAGGGCGTCCGCCGTCGGATGGGACGGATCCCGGGCCAGCGTCTCGTAGACGGCCAGACGCTGGGAGGTGACACGGATGCCCCGCCGTCGGCACAGGCTCTCGAAGCGCCTGCACCAATCGGCGACTTCGTGAGCTGACCTGCGGAGAGGGTTTCCCTCGCTGCCGGCCTTTATGGGAATATTTACCATATGCGATACATTACCATCTGACTCGCGATGCGTCAATTCCGGCCGCGGCCGCGCCGACAGTGGTTCCCGGTGCGCAGCGGCGATCCGGCTACTCTGCGATGATCTCGATACCGTTGATTTCCGGGTTCTGGAGCTTCGAAACGAAATCGATCTGGAGAATCCCGTTGCTTACCGTGATCCCTTTGAATTCCTTCACCACCGCCCTTTGCGCGCCGGGGGCGGTCTTCTGGATGTCAAAATCTTTCAGCACCACGGTGCCCTGCAATTTCACGTCGAAGACGCGGGGCCCCTCGGAGTCGATTCCCTCATAGGTCTCGGCAAAATGCATTCTCACCGTGTACTTTCCGTCGGGAACCTCGGCGAGGAAGGAGTCCATCGACCAGTGCTCGGTCTGGTAGATCTTGGGGTCGTCCGTTCCCGTGATTTTGACGTCTGAACCGCGGTCAATAGTGTCACCGCCGACGAATCCGTAGCCGCCGCCTTTCTTGTATTCCTTATCCGGCTGCCAGACATTACCTGCATGATCCTTGAAGGCTTTGGGGTCTCCAGCGCTCACTCTCAAGGAGAATTTCTGCTGCGCCGGGATTCCCTGCGCGACGAGTGCGATGACGGCCACCACCGCGATGACAAGAACGAAGCGTTTCATTTCACTGCCTCCTGGTTTGATTTTGGCGGTTACGCGGAATCATTTTGCGGTCGGCGGAAACCGCATTCAAGCATCTTACGGCGCCGGAGCAGGGGGATCAGGGGCGAGTTCCGCTCACCGTGATCCCCGCTACTCGCGGCTTCCTGTCAGGCTCCTACGGGAACCTGCGTTCCGGGAAAGCGCCTGCAGGCTTCGTCGTACTCGTTCCACCAGCCCTTGAGGATCTCCATGTTGGTGGGACGAGGTTCGTCGCCTCCCCCTCCCAGCTTGAGGTACTCGTGCAGCAGCGGTCGGAAGTGGGGATGGGCGCACTTTTCGATGATGTCCTCCGCGCGATGCCTGGCCGACCGGATCTCCGTGTTCAGCGCGAAGCCCTGCTCGGTGACCACGCACTTGATATCGTGCTCCGTATGGTCGATGTGCCGCACGTACGGCATGACGCAGCTCACGACACGGCCGTCTTTCAGCCGCCGGATCGACGGAGTGTGCACGATACTGATGTACGCATTGCGGAAAAAATCGCCGCTGCCGCCGAGGCCGTTGACAACCCGGGAGCCGTCCACGTGCGTCGAGTTCACATGGCCGTAGATGTCCACCTCGATGGGAGTGTTCATCGCGATCACGAACAGGCGGCTGATCAGTTCCGCGTTGTTCGAAAGCCACATCGGCCGGAGAACCAGCTTGTCGCGGCATCTGCTGAAAAGACGCTCGAATTCCTGCCTGGCCTCGGCCGAGAAGGAAACCGCGGTAGCCGAGGCACAGTCGAACTTTTCGTCGTCCTGGACATAGCGCATCATGCCGTCCTGGAAGACCTCCGTCCAGAAGCGGATCTTCTGGAAGGGCGACTTGTACAGCTCGCCGACGATGGCGTTGGCGACATTGCCGACTCCGGATTGAATCGGGGGCAGGCGCTTGTCCCAGTGAAAGATTTTGCGGCAGTGGAGCAGGAATTCGACGACGTTTTCCGCGATCCTGGTTTCGATCTGCTGCGTCGGCTTGAAGCTGACCGGATAGTCGGGTTGAGTGGACTCGATGATGGCCACGACTTTGTTCTTGTCGATCTCGACATACGGGGTTCCGACCCGGTCGTTGACATTGACGATGGGGATCGGCCAGCCGATGTGCGGATGTACCGCCGGAAGCGCGATGTCGTGGAACCCGGTGTAGTCGGGGATTATCGGATTGACCTCCAGGATGATCTTCTTCGCCATAGAAAGCGCCTCGGCCGAGATGCCGACCGAGGATGAAAGAACGACGCTCCCGTCGGGGCGGATACGCGATACCTCCACTACGGCAAGATCGAGGTCGCCGTAAAATCCGTAAATCAGGTTGCGCGCGAACATGGAGAGATGCACGTCCGTAAAGTCCATCTCTCCGGCGTGGATCAATTTGCGCGCCACACTGGACGACATGTAAGGGCCGCGCTTCCCGACAAAGGAAGCGATCGGGTTTTCGACCTCTTCAGACAGAGAGGCCCCGCTGAACAGCCCGATTTTCGTTTTGGGAGCGTGCTTCGCAAGGTGCCGTGCAAGCGCTGGAATGAAGGCCTTCGGCTCGCCGGATTTCGTGAAGCCGCTGATGCCGATTTTGCAGCGGTCCGTCACGTGCCTGACGGCTTCCTCGACGGGAACCAGTTTGCTCAATAAATCCTTGCACTCAACGCGGTCAGTCAACATCGCCATAGTCAACTCCTCTACCTCTTTAAACGCCCTATCGCGGGAGGAGCGACGGGGAAGATTTTAATATGAGTACATCGGACAATTGTGTTTGAGTGATTAGCGTGTTGCAACCAAAATCTCGCTCCACCGGAGGCAGAGATGCCTGAACCCGCCGCCTTCCACCCCTTTGGCAGGGATCACCTGCTGACCCTTGCGCTGATTGTCGTGTCGGGTGCGCTGGTTGCCTCTGCGTGCAAACGCCGGCCCCCACGGCAGATCCGGTGGCTGGGGAGGCTTCTCGCGATCGTGCTCCTGGGCTACGTCGCGACGGTTTACCTCCAAAAGGGGCTGGCAAAGGAGCTGAGCTGGGAATACGCCCTCCCACTGGAGCTCTGCCATTTGGTGATGCTTGCCTGCCTGTTGGCGCTGATTCGGCCGAGTCCGCTGGCATCGGAGATCAGCTACTTTGTCGGGCTGGCGGGAACGCTGCAGGCGACGCTCACGCCCGAGATCGGCGAGGGTTTCCCCAGCTGGGAGTTCGTCCTGTTCTTCTGGAGCCACGGGATCGTTCTGCTGGCTGTCGTTTACTTGATCGCGAGCGGGCAGTTCAAGCCGCGGCGGGGAAGCGTACTGAGAATGATGGCGTTTGTGAACGGATATGCCCTCGTCGTCGGCGGAATCGACGCCTGTTTTCGCTGGAACTACGGCTATCTCTGCAGCAAGCCGGGGCATCCTTCGCTTCTGGATTATCTCGGCCCCTGGCCGTGGTACATCGCCTCACTCGAGGCGGTTGCCTTCGTCAATTTCGTGCTTCTGGATCTGCCCTGGCGCTCCCTCCGCCGCCCGAATTCGTGACGTTGCGTCTTCGTGTCCTGGCGGTGGCTTTAAAGCCTCCGTATTACTACGCTCTGTTTTGTTGTTCTTTTAGCACGAAATTACTCGTGGAAATAAAAACGTCTTTTCCCACTTTGGCGAAAAAGCTGACGGGTGATAACCGTCGGCCGACTGCTCGGCGCGGTCGGCGGCCAGAATCTGCCAGCTTATTTGGTTGTGGCATCCGGCCGCGCCGTGCTACAGGCGGCGGAAGCGCGCCTGGAAGAAGCGCAAGTACTTCGGTTCGTAAATCATCTCGAGCCCGCGGGTCCGCTCACGCGCATCGAAGACCGCTTTAACGGACTCGGCGACGACATCCATGTGGGCCTGCGTATAAACACGGCGCGGGATAGTGAGCCTGGTCAACTCCAGCTTGGGGAAATAATGGTCGCCCGACTTTGGATCGCGACCGGCGCTGGCAATGCCCCGCTCCATGGAACGAATACCCGAATCGAGAAAGAGCTCGGCGGCCAGTGTCTGAGCCGGAAACTGGATCTGCTGCAGGTGCAAGTAAAACCGTTTCGCATCCAGGAATATGGCATGCCCGCCGACAGGCTGAACGATCGGGATTTTCCAATCGGTGAGCAGGTCGCCGAGATAGCGCACCTGGCCTACCCTCGAGCGGACGTGGTCGTCCTGCACGGATTCCGCGATCCCGATGGCCATCGCCTCCATATCGCGGCCGGCAAGTCCGCCATACGTGTGTAAGCCTTCGAACACCACCACCAGGTTGCGCAGCTCCTCGAACAATTCCCAATCGTTAATCGCGAGCCATCCCCCGATGTTCACGAGGTTGTCCTTCTTTGCGCTCATCCAGGCACCATGGGTGAAGCCGCAGAATTCCTTGAGGATTGCGGCGATTGATTTCACGGCATATCCCGGCTCGCGCTCCTGAATGAAAAACGCATTCTCCACCATTCGCGTAGCATCGAGGTAAATCCTCACGCCATAGCGGTCGCACAGCTCGCGCAATGCCTTTACGTTGGCCATGCTTACCGGCTGGCCCCCAGCCATGTTCACCGTGCCGGCCAGGCTGACATAGGCGATCTTGTCGGCGCCTTCCCGCTTGATGAGCGCCTCAAGCTTGTCCAGGTCGACGTTCCCTTTGAACGGATGCTGATTTTGCGAATCGTGGGCTTCGTCGATGATGACATCCACAAATGTCCCACCCGCAAGCTCCTGGTGAAGTCGCGTGGTGGTGAAGTACATATTGCCGGGCACGAACTGCCCCTTCTTGATGACGGCCTGGCTGAGAAGGTGCTCGGCTCCGCGCCCCTGGTGAGTGGGAAGGACGTACTTGTAGCCATACACGCCCTGCACGGCGCTCTCGAGATTGTAAAAATTGCGGCTTCCGGCATAAGCTTCGTCCCCGAGCATCATTCCCGCCCATTGGCGATCACTCATCGCGCTTGTGCCGCTGTCGGTCAGAAGATCGATGTAGACATGCTCCGACCTGAGGAGAAAGGTGTTGTAGCCTGCTTCCTCCAAAGCCTTGGCCCGCTCTTCCCGGCTGATCATGCGGAGCGGTTCAACCATCTTGATTTTCCACGGCTCGGCCCAGGAGCGCCGGCCGAACTGCTGCCCCATCGTCCGCGGTACGAAGTCATGCATGAGTTCTCTCCTCTTCGCTCTCAGTGCTTTGCGTTCTGCAGTCTGATGCTTCAGGCAGAACCGCCGTCAATACCGCCGATCTTCACGAGCACCATGGTAGCATCGTCGGCGGCGTCCATGTTTTGCCGGAAATCACGCGCGGTCTGCTCGACCTTGGCCAGGATTCCCTCAAGGCCTCGGGAGCGCTCTTCAAGCAGCAGCTTCTCCAGGCGCTCCATACCGAACTCCTCACCGGCCGGATTTTCCGATTCAACCAGCCCGTCCGTATAGAAGAAGAGGGAATCGCCGTCGTTCAGCCTCGTCTGCCTTTCGACGTATCCGGCTCCCGAAAGGAGCCCCAACGGGCGGCCCGTCGATTCGAGCCGCTCGGCCGGGCCGTCGGCGTGCAAAGCAAACTGCGGATTGTGACCGGCATTTACGTAGCGCAGCGTCCTGCTCTCCGTCTCCAGGATGGCAATGAACAACGTGAGATAGACTTCGGGCGGTGTGCCGGACTGAATCTCATAGTCGAGCTCGTTGGCGAGTTTCGCCAAGTCTCGTTCCAGGGGCAGCCTCGCACGGATCGTCGCCTGCAGATTGGCCATGAGCAGAGCGGCCGGCAAGCCTTTTCCGGAGACATCCCCGACCAGCAGCGCGACATCCTTTCCTGGCATGGGGAAATAGTTGAAAAAATCCCCTCCCACCTCACGAGCAGGAATCGAAACGCCCTTCACCTCAACGATGCCAGAGCGCAGAACCTTGCGGGGCAACAGCTCCTCCTGAATTTTGCGGCACATCTCCAGCTCTTTCCGCAGCCGCTCCTGTTGCACGAGATGCTTCTGGTTCTCGCTGAGCTCCTCGGCCATGCGGTTGAATGCCTGCGCCAGCTGTCCGATCTCGTCTTCGGATTTCACGTCGACTCGAGTCTGCAGGTCCCCGCGGGCCAGTTGCTCCGCTCCATGGGTCAGCGTGCTCAGATTTCGGGTCATTCTGCCGGAGAGCGGCAGAATGCCGATCAGCGCGAGGCCCACCATGCCCAGTCCGTAAGCGAGATTGCGAGCCGCAGTCACGCCGATTTCCTCGAGCCGTTGACCAATAGGCCGCGCGATTCCGAAAGTCATCCCGGAAGCGGCGTCCTTCCTTGTGACGACTACCCAGTTTCCGACGGTCGTCTGCTGCTGCGCGGAGGCTCCCTTACCGGACAATGACATCGGGAGAGGGATTGCCTCGAGCTGGGGGAGGTCCTTTGGGTCTGCGGTGTGAATCTTTCCTTCCGAGTCGAGCGCGAACGGGATCTCACCCTGCTTGCGCTGAGTCCGCGAGAGCACATGGCGGAGAATCTGGCTCGAGCTGATTTGCGCCCTCACGCTGCCGTCCACGGCTCCCTCCCTGCGGACTTCGCTCGCCAGGTTCTTGGTGAGAGCCAGTTGGGCTTCCTTCAACCCGCTCTCCAAGGCCTTCGCGGTAATCCCGCCTATCTGACTGCTGAGCCCCGCGGACTTCGAAAGATCCTGCGCCAGCCGCGCAATATCCCGCAATGCGGTTTCGGCGGCGACATGCTGCTGTTCAGCCGGGGAGGGAGGCGGCGGAGGTGGCGGGGCCACCGGGGGGACCGTAAGGTTCATGACGATGCGATTGCCCTCAGGTCCCCGATGGTCCATGTTCGGGTCGGGCGGCGCGCCTGTGGAATCCCCGGGGAGCCTGATGATGAGGGCGTCGGGAGGCTTCTCCGCGGGCGGAGCGGGATACGCCGGATGAGCGGGTCTCGGCGGATGCCCGCGTCCCTCCGCGATGCGGCCGTCCGGTCCGTGCATGGGAGTAAACTCGAGAGAACGGATGAACGATGCCGAATCGCCTATCTGTGAAAGCAGCTGGCTGATCAGTGCCTGCCGCTGCGGATCGCTGTCCTTTCCTGCCTGAACCATCAACTGCCGGAAGGGAAACCCGCCGAGCCGCTGAATCCTTCGGCTCAGATCATTGCTGACCGATTCCATTCGCTGACTCATGTCGTCGGCCAGGTACCCGGATTCGGCTTCAACGACCTGGCGTAAGGTTCTGATCGAGGAAGTGTACGAATAGATGCTGACGCCCGCCAACGGCACTACGGCGAGCAGCAAAAAGGCTAGAATCAATTTCGTCCGCAATCTCATCGGAACCGCTCCCCCGCACCATGTCGCTCGGTGCCTGATATGCTAATGAACTGAAACAGCTACTTCAAGCCGTTCAGGAGATCCTGGGAGCGTAGTGTGCAGTGGGCACTGTCAAACCGAGTTGACTATTGGTCCACAGCTGAGCTTTCGAAGCACTGAGCACTGCCAGCTGCACACTGCCCACTGTTACACGGGTTGACGGGTGCCCGGCAGGTCCGTAACATTAATGGTTTGGTCATCCCATGCTAGAGACGATCGTGGTGCGCGGCGCGCGCCAGCACAACCTCAAAAACATCCAGCTCGAGATTCCACGCCACAAGCTGACGGTGGTGACAGGCTTGTCGGGTTCGGGCAAAAGCAGCCTCGCCTTCGACACAATCTACGCGGAAGGTCAGAGGCGCTACATCGAATCACTCTCCGCGTTTGCCCGCCAGTTCCTCGAGCAGATGGAGAAGCCCGATGTCGACAGCGTCGAAGGGCTCTCTCCGGCCATCAGCATCGAGCAGAAGACCACCAACCGCAGCCCGCGGTCCACTGTCGGGACGGTGACGGAGATCTACGACTACATGCGCCTGCTCTTTGCCTCCGTCGGCAAGCCGCACTGCCACATCTGCGGGAAGCCGATCACGAGCCAGACTCTCGAGCAGATCGTGAACTCGATCCTCTCCTACCCCGCGGACACCAGGGTCATGATAATGGCGCCCGTAGTGCGCGGGCGGAAGGGCGAATTCAAGAAACTCTTCGAGAAGTACCTTCGCAAAGGTTTTGTCCGCGCTCGCATCGACGGCCGGATTTACGATCTCGAGGACGACATTCCGCTCGCGAAGACGCGCAATCACACCGTGGAGGTCATCGTAGACCGGGTGCTGATGAAGCCCGGGATCCGAAGACGGCTTGAGCTGTCGGTGAAGGCCGCCATGGAGCTGGCCGAGGGCCTGGTGACCGTCGCAGCGCTCGAGGTTGAGGAAAGGCTCTTCTCCGAACGGCAGGCCTGCATGGATTGCGGCGTCAACGTGCCGACGCTCGAGCCGCGCTCCTTCTCGTTCAACTCGAAATACGGCGCGTGCCCGGAGTGCGAGGGGCTGGGGACGCGGATGTTCGTGAACCCGGAGAAAGTGATCACCGATCCGTCTCAGCCGATTTCGAACCTCAAATTCCCCGTGGAGAATGGACGCCTCGAGGCCTACCTGCGCGACACGCTGCTCACGGTCGCGCGCAATTTCAAGTGCGGAGAGGATACTCCCTTCGGGCAGCTCCCGGCGCGCGCGAAGGAGGTCTATTTCCGCGGCAGCGGCGAGCCGATCACTTATTACTACGGCGATTACCGCTACACTGCGGAATTCAAGGGCGTCGGAGAATGGCTGCAGACGCTGTACCGGGACGAAGAGAACCCGCGTCTTCAGGAGGAAGTCGGGCAGCTGTTCTCTGTCCTGGCCTGCCCCGCGTGCGGCGGCGCCCGGCTCCGGTCCGAAAGCCGCGCCGTCAAATTGAACGGCATGGGGATCTCGGAATACTCGCGCCTCCCGCTGGACCAGGCGTTCCGCGCATTCCAGAAGATCGAACTGAGCGAACGCGAAGAGATCATCGCAGGGCAGGTCCTGAGGGAAATCTGCGACCGGCTGGAATTCCTGCTCAATGTGGGGGTCGGGTACCTCACGCTGGACCGGCCCGTCTCTTCGCTCTCCGGCGGCGAAGGTCAGCGGATCCGCCTGGCAACGCAGATAGGATCCAGATTGCGTGGTGTGCTCTATGTCCTCGACGAGCCGTCCATCGGGCTTCACCCGCGCGACAACCGGAGGCTGCTGCAGACGCTTGCCGACCTCCGGGACATGGGCAACACGATCCTGGTGGTCGAACACGACGAGGAAACGATACGGAGCGCGGACCATGTCATCGACCTCGGACCCGGGGCTGGGCGCGACGGGGGAAGAGTCGTCGTCGCGGGTACGCTCGACGAAATCTGCAGGCATTCCGACTCTCTCACCGGCAGATATCTCAGCGGGGAGCTCCGCATCGACTATCCGAGGAAGAGGCGAAAGGGGAACGGAAAACGCCTCGTGATCAAAGGAGCCCGCCACAACAACCTGAAAGACATCACCGCCGAGTTTCCCCTTGGACTTTTTATTTGCGTCACGGGAGTTTCGGGTTCGGGCAAATCGTCGCTAGTCGACGATATCCTGTTCCGATCCCTGTCGCGCAAGCTGCATCAGGCGCTGACCGATCCCGGCGCACACGACGAAATGATCGGCATCGAGCATCTCGACAAGGTGATCGAGATAGACCAGGCCCCCATCGGGCGGACACCGAGATCCAATCCCGCAACGTACACCGGACTGTTCGCGCACATCCGGGAGCTGTTCTCACTCCTGCCCGAGTC
>Ga0335084_10003452_pt1 | contig 15399 bp, 13 predicted proteins | sample Lox_Sample_44_FD_206721 | JGI IMG/M metagenome (GOLD analysis project Ga0335084, IMG submission 206721) | Soil microbial communities from Loxahatchee National Wildlife Refuge, Florida, United States - Lox_Sample_4.4 | ecosystem: Environmental > Terrestrial > Soil > Wetlands | place: USA...
TGAGCCCTTACTTCTATGGCTACTACGTGGCCGGCTCGTGGGTGTTGACTGGCGAAAGTCGGCCGTACGTCCGGACCGGAGCCTATGCCGGAGGGTACGCTGGCGGGATTCTTCCGAAACGTCGCTTCGGCGCCGTAGAGCTTGTCGCGAAATACTCACGCCTCGATCTCACCGGGGGGGCGATCCAGGGCGGCGTGCTGGACAAGTGGCACTACGGCGTCAACTGGTGGGCATCGGCCCAGTGGAAGATCGGGATCTCCTACGGGGACGCCGAGCTCGATAAAGGCGGGATTCGGGGCAACACCAAGATGCTGCTCAGCCGCGCGCAGTGGTTGTGGTAGGCGGAATCCATTCGCGAATTTGAGAGGAGCAATGCAATGAGATCGAAAACATGGTTGACCGCGGTGGCAACCGGTGCGTTCACCGCGGCCTGTTCGGGAACGTCACAGCCGCCCGCACCGGCGAAGACCACCGACGCCACGTCGCCGACGGACCGCACGGTGCTGCCGATTCCGGAACCGTCGTATCCGCCGATCACCGAGCTCGATGTCCGGAACGCCACGCCGCCGCCTCGATTCGAGGTCAAGCCGCCGGCCGGCGCGCCGAACGTGCTGGTGATCCTGATCGATGACATGGGCTTTGGAGTCGCGAGCACGTTTGGCGGGCCCGTCAACATGCCGACCGCCGAACGCCTCGCGCAAGCGGGCCTGCGCTACAACCATTTTCACAACACTGCGGTCAGCTCGCCGACGCGGGCCGCACTGTTGAGCGGTCGGAACCACCATACAAACAACATGGGCGGCATCACCGAGACCGCCACGGCATTTCCGGGCAACACCGGTCAGCGCCCGAACAGCGTCGCGCCGCTCGCCGAGATGCTGCGCCTCAACGGCTACAGCACGGCCGCGTACGGCAAGAGCCATGAGACGGCGGCCTGGGAAGTCAGCGTCTCAGGACCCGTCTCTCGCTGGCCGACGCACTCGGGGTTCGACGAGTTCTACGGGTTCATCGGCGGAGAAACGAACCAATGGGCGCCCACCCTGTACCACGGCACGGCCCAGATCGAGGTGCCCAAGGATCCGAACTACCACTTCATGACGGACATGACCGACAAGGCGATCGGCTGGATGAAGTTTCAGAAGGCGCTGACGCCGGACCGGCCGTTCTTCATGTACTTCGCCCCGGGCGCGACGCACGCCCCGCACCATGTGCCAAAGGAGTGGATCGCCAAATACAAAGGCAAGTTCGACCAGGGCTGGGACGTGCTGCGCGAGGAGACGCTCGCGCGGCAGATCAAGCTCGGCGTGGTGCCGGCCGGCACGAAGCTCGCGCCGAAGCCCGAAGCGATCAAGGACTGGACGGCGCTCTCGGCCGACGAGAAGAAGCTCTTCACGCGCCAGATGGAAATCTATGCCGGGTTCGCCGAATACACAGACCACGAGGTCGGCCGGCTCATCGACGCCGTCGGGGAAACCGGGCAACTCGACAACACGCTCGTGTTCTACATCCTGGGAGACAACGGTTCGAGCGCCGAAGGCGGCATGAACGGCATGTACAACGAATACACCTACTTCAACGGCGTCGCCGAGACGGTCGCCGACATCCTGAAACACTACGACGACCTCGGCGGACCGATGTCGTACGCGCACATGGCGGCCGGCTGGGCGGTAGCGGGCGATACCCCGTTCAGCTGGACGAAGCAGGTCGGCTCGGACTTCGGCGGCAATCGAAGCGGCGTGATTGTGACCTGGCCAAAGCGAATCACCGCGAAGGGCGAAATACGCGAGCAGTTCCAGCACGTCATCGACGTTGCGCCCACCGTGCTGGAAGCCGCGGGGCTGCCGGAGCCCAAGATCGTCAACGGCACGCCACAGAAGCCGATCGAAGGTGTGAGCTTCCTGAACACGTTTACTGACGGCAAGGCCGCGGACCGCCACACGGTCCAGTACTTCGAGATGTTCGGCAATCGCGCGATCTACGCCGACGGCTGGCTCGCAAGAACGATCCACAAGGCGCCATGGGAGCCGAAGCCGCGCGCCGCGCTGAACGCGGACAAATGGGAACTCTACGACACACGCACCGACTTCAGTCTGGCGAACGACCTGGCTGCGAAGAACCCGGCGAAGCTCAAGGAGCTGCAGGACATCTTCATGAAGGAGGCCGTGAAGTACAACGTGCTGCCGATCGACGATCGGGTGATCGAACGGGTGAACCCGAAGATCGCCGGCCGGCCCGACCTGATGGGCGACCGAACCTCGCTGACGCTCGGTGAAGGCATGAAGGGGATGACCGAGAACGTGTTCATCAGTACCAAGAACCGTTCGTACACGATCACCGCCGACGTCGACATTCCCGCCGGCGGCGCCAACGGCGTCATTCTCGCGCAAGGCGGACGCGTCGGCGGGTTCAGCCTCTACTTCAAAGGCGGCAAGCCGATCTACGTCTACAACTTCCTCGGCATGGAACGGTTTACGGTGGCGGCGACGCAAGCCGTGCCCGCGGGTAAGGCCACAATCCGTTTCGAGTTTGCGTACGACGGCGGCGGCATGGGCAAGGGCGGTCAGGGCACCATCTACGTCAATGACAAGAAAGTCGCCGAGGGCCGGATCGGACGCACGGAGCCGCTGATGTTCTCCGCCGACGAAACGGCCGACGTGGGCGTGGACGAGGCGATGCCGGTGACCGAGGACTACAAGAAGGGCGACAACGCCTTCACGGGCAAGATCCACAAGGTCCAGATCGACGTGAAGGAAATCGGGGCCGCCACTCGCGCCGAGGCCGCCAAGGCCGGCGCCGAAGCGGCCAAGAAGCTGGCCGTCGCGAAGTGAGGCAGGGCATGCCTGAGAGCACGCCTCCTCCCACCGGCCCCCGCGGCATTCATGTGCTCGCCAAGGTGATCGGACCGGTCTGTCAGATCAAGTGCGATTACTGCTTCTACCTGGAGAAGCGCGCACTATTCGGGCAGGGCGAGGATTACCGCATGCCGGACGATGTGCTGGCGGCTTACACGGCTCAGTACATCCAGGCGCAGCCGACACCGCTCGTCGAGTTCGTGTGGCACGGCGGCGAGCCGACCTTGCGTGGTCTGGAGTTCTTTCGTCGCGTGGTCGAGCTCCAGGAACCATTTCGCGGACAGAAGCAAATCCGCAACGTCCTGCAGACCAACGGCATGTTGCTCACTGACGAGTGGTGCGCGTTCTTCAAGGAGCGCGGGTTCTTCATCGGCATCAGTCTCGATGGCCCGAAAGAGATCCACGATCGCTACCGCAAGGGCCGCGCCGGCGAGTCGACATTCGACGGCGTGATGCGAGGCGTGCGGCTGCTTCAGAAGCACGGCGTGGACTTCAACGTGCTCGCGTGCGTGGGCCGCGAGACGGCATACAAGCCGCTCGAGGTGTATGAGTTCTTCAAGAGCATCGGTGTCACCTTCATCCAGTTCACGCCGATCGTCGAGCGCTTGCCTGACACGGCGGCGCGGGATCAGGGATTGTGGCTATCACCTCCGGCCGCACTCGATCGGCCGGAGCCGAACGTCGCGGTCACGCCCTGGACGGTCGAGCCCGAGCGCTACGGCGACTTCCTGATCGCCATCTACGAGCAATGGGTGCGCAAGGACGTCGGCACCGTCTTCGTCATGAACTTCGAGTGGGCGCTGAACTCGTGGATCGGCAACGGCTCACCGGTGTGCATCTTCGCGCGGCAATGCGGACGCGCGGTGGCCATCGAACACGACGGCAGCATGTACTCCTGCGATCACTACGTGTACCCCGAGTACCGTCTGGGAAACGTGCGCACCGACAACCTCGGGGAGATGGTCGAGCGCTCGGTCGCCTCAGGGTTCGGGCCGCACAAGGAAACGTCCCTGCCGCGATACTGCCGCGAGTGCGAAGTCTTGCAGATGTGTTGGGGAGGCTGTCCCAAGCATCGCTTCGCGACCTCCCCGTACGGCGAGCCTGGCCTGCACTACCTGTGCGGCGGCTACAAGAAGTTCTTCACGCACATCAGGCGGTACCTGCGCCCGCTCGCTCAGTTGATCGAGAACGGCCACCCGGCGTCTCTGATCATGCAAGCCTTCGACGGGCCGCTGGTGATTGCGCCAGCGAGAGCACAGGACGCAGCCGCGCCGCTGCCAGGCTGAGGTCGTCTATGAGAACCAGGATCCCCACATGCACATGAAGCCCTCTGGACTCCGCATCGCGATACTCGCGATCTTGTTGATTGTGGCCGCTGCTGTGCCGGTGTCGGCGCAGGCTCCGAGTCGTGACGTGTGGCACGTCACCGTCGCGCCGTACTTCATGGGTGCGGCGATGAACGGAACAACTGCGGTGGCTGGCCAGGAGGTCACGATCGACGTGTCGTTCTCGGAACTCCTGAACCACCTGCAGTTCGGGTTGATGGGCCTCGCGGTTGCGCGCAAGGGCAGCTGGGGCTTCGGCGGCGATGCCATCTGGATGGCGCTCGGCGGAAACGGTACGGCGTCGGGACAGGTCGAGGCGACTTCCAGCGTGGATGTCAACCAAGGAGCGTTCGCGTTCTACGGGCTTCGGCGATTGGCTCCCTACGCCGACCTGATGTTCGGCGCCCGCGTGAACACGCTGCAGGCGACTCTCGGGATCACCGGGCCGCTCGGCGAGCGCAGCACCGACGGCTCGAAGACCTGGGTCGATCCGATCGTCGGCGTGCAGTTGCGGACGCCTGAAAGCAGCAAGCGCTGGCATGCTCAGATATACACGGAGATTGGCGGGTTCGGCGCCGGGTCGACGTTCACCTGGCAGATCTTCCCAACGCTCGGCGTGAACCTGTCGAAGCGCTTTTCTCTCGAGTTCGGCTACCGCTGGCTGGACATCGACTATTCGACCGGGGAGAACGCGACGCTCTTCAAGTACGACGTACTGTCTCAGGGGCCGGTCATGGGCTTCGCGTTCAAGTTCTGAACCTGGCCATAAGTGAAGTGGATGGCACGCCTAACTGCGGCATGGGGGAGTCCAAGAATGGGTGAACGGTCCTCGACGCCCCGCCACGAGTCACGCTGGCCGCCGGCGCTGACGGTTCTCACCATCGTGGCCTGGCTGATGCTGCTGCCCGAGCGGATGAGAGCCCTGCCGATCTGGGGCATGCCTGCCATCGCGATCATCCTGTTGGCGCCAATGGTCGGCGTGACGCTCGCCCGGTCGAAAGCGCCCTGGCTGCGGCTCGAGCGCGTAGTGACTGTGCTGTTCTCTTGCCTCGTGGAGGTGCTGGTCGTCGAGTGGCTGCGGCGCCTGGTCTTTGCGATCGTGTACAGGTCGAGCGAGGTCAGCGGCCATTGGCTGCTCTCGACAGCGATCGCGGCGTGGATCTGCAACGTGCTCGCCTTCTCCCTCCTGTATTGGCAGATCGATCGCGGCGGGCCGAGCGGCCGCGCGGTACGCACGGACGTCAAACCGGACTGGCTGTTCGCGCAGGAGGGGGCGGGCGATGCCGTGCCGGCCGACTGGCGGCCGACGTTCGTGGACTACCTGTTCCTCGCGTTCACGACCGCGACCGCCTTCAGCCCGACGGACGCGCCTCCCCTGACGTCACGGGCCAAGATGCTGATGTTGACGGAAAGCACGCTCTCCCTGGCCATGCTGGTCATCGTCGCGTCGCGCGCCATCAACATCCTCGGCAGCTGATAGGGGCTATGGTGAAAACCCCGCGAGCGACTGAGGAGGCCCGCAGCATCGACCGGGACCTGGTCGCGGCGTTCTCATGCCAACCGCGGATTTCCCGCCAGCCCGGCCGGCGCGGGTGCGCCACCAGTTGGCACGGGCTCTGCAACACGAAGATCTTCAGGAGACTGGGCGGGCCTCCAGACCCCTGCGGCATCCCCGCCCCAAACCTCTCTTGAGCCTCATATGAACAGGCAGATCACCGTGGAACATCCAATGTCGACCGTCAGAGTTGCAGTCATTTCGCTGTTCTTTGCGCCGTTCGCCTTCGCCGCGTGCGGAGGCGGAAAACAGGAAAGCGCCACCCCGCCTCCGGTCGCGCAGACGGCCGCACCGACACCTGCCTCGGCGCTTGACGAACTGCCGCCGCCCGCGGTCGACGATTTGCCACCAGGTCTTCGCGACTCCGTGGCGGCGCCGTTCACCGGCGACCTCGATGAGATGATCAAGCGGCGCGCGATCCGCATCGGTGTCACGTTCAACCGCACGCACTACTTCATCGACAAGGGCGTGCAGCGCGGGATCGTGTACGACTACGGCGAGCACCTCCAGGATCAAGTCAACGCCAAACTCGGCACCGGCCACATCAAGGTCTTCGTGATCTTCGTTCCCATGCAGCGCGTCCAACTCCCGAAAGCGCTGTTGGAGGGCCGGGTCGATCTCGTCGCCGCCCAGGTCACGGTCAGGCCCGAGGTGGAGAAGATCCTCGACTTCACGAATCCGACGCGCAAGGACGTCAACGAAGTGCCGGTGACGGGTCGCGATGTGCCTCCGATGACCTCCGCGGAGGACCTGTCGGGACGCGAGGTGTTCGTCCGTAAGTTGAGCAAGTATTACGACAGCCTCCTGACGCTCAATAAGAGGCTGAAGACGCTCGGCAAGCCGCCGGTGGACATCCAGGAGGCGCCCGACAGTCTCGAAGACGATGACCTGCTCGAGATGGTGAACGCCGGCCTGATTCCGGCCACAATCGTCGATAACTACCTCGCGGCTTTCTGGACGAAGGTGTTCCCGAATCTGGTGATTCACGACAAGGCGGCCGTGCGCACCGGCGGCGTCCTGGCGGTGGCGATCCGAAAGAACAGTCCACAACTCAAGGCGGGCCTGAACAGATTCATGGCCACGTACGGGTTGGGCACGGCCTTCGGCAACCAGATTGAGCGCAAGTACCTGGTGAGCACGAGGTACGTGAAGTCGGCGACCTCCGAAGCCGAGCGCAAGAAGTTTCTCGCCGTATTGGATCTGTTCCGCAAGTACGGCGAGCAGTACGACATGGACTACTTGCTGATGGCGGCGCAGGGATACCAGGAGTCTGCGCTCAATCACGACGCGCGGAGCCCTGTCGGCGCGATTGGCATCATGCAGGTGATGCCCGATACCGGAGCCGAGCTGAAGGTCGGCGACATCACGCAATTGGAGCCGAACATCAATGCCGGCGTGAAGTACATGCGGTTCATGATCGACCAATACTTCAAAGATGAGCCCATGACGCCATTGGACAAAGGCTTGTTCGCCTTCGCCGCCTACAACGCGGGACCGGGCAGAGTCCGCCAGCTGCGGAGAGAGGCCGCGAAGCGAGGTTTCGACCCGAATGTCTGGTTCGGGAACGTCGAGGTAATTGCGTCAGAGCGGATCGGGCGCGAGACCGTGACCTACGTCAGCAACATCTACAAGTACTACATCGCCTACAAGCTGGTGATGCAGGAGAACGAACGGCGCAACGCGGCGAAGGCGGCGATCAAGAAGTAGCCCGACGCCGGCCTGCGGGCCGGACGACATATCAACCGGTAGACCGCATTTCGTCCCTGCCATGAGCCGCCGCCACACTGACGCCCAGGCGGCAATCGGATTTCGACTCCGCGGGTCAACAACTTAGCTCTGGCGTTCGGTCGTGCCGCCCGCTGGCACGAATCGCGCTTTATGGCAGGGTGTGCGGCCCACGGCACGTTCGAGCTGTGCATGGGCCTTCGGAGAGGCAGAAGAGGGCATATGAACCCCAGCTTTCGAATCATTGACCGGCTACGGCTCCTGGGTGCAATCGGGACCATTCTCCTGACCAGTGCCGTCGGAGTCGCGTCGGCTCAAACCCCGAAACCGGCAGCGGCACCGCCCCAACAACCGCCGAGCACCGTGGCCTGCTCATCAACATCAAGCGAACGCCAGACGTGCCCGGCGGATACCTCCGGTGGCGTCTCTCTTCAGCAATCGATGGGCCCCGGAGTGTGTCTGCTCGGCAAGACCTGGGGTTATGACGACAAGAGCATCTGGGTCAGCGACGGGTGCGGCGGCGTGTTTGCGCTCGGCGTGTCGGCCGCTGTGTCGGCGCAACGCGCGGCAGCGCCTCCGCCCGCCGCCGGTGCGCAACCGGCGCCCCCGGCCAAGCCGATCGAGACGTGGGGCGAATTCGATCCCGGCAAGGGATTTCTGGTCGGCCGGAGCAGCGCCGGTCAGCTCGAGATCAGCGCCTACGCCCTGTTTCGCTACATCGATCAGACGCCCGCCACGCAGACGTTCACCGATCATCTCGGCGTCGTGCACCAGGTCGACAACCGGAACGACATATTCCCGCACCGCATCATGATCTTCTTCAAGGGCTGGGTCGGCAGTCCGAAGCTCATCTACAACGTGATCTTGTGGACCGTCAATCCGACCGACCAGAAGAACATCTTCGGGGCCGTGGGCTACCAGGCCTCGCGCCGCTTCAGCCTGTACACGGGCATCAACGGGATCCCAGGAGTGCGTTCGGTACAGGGCTCGCACCCGTACTGGCTCGGCCACGACCGCGTGATGGCGGACGAGTACTTTCGGTCGTATTTCTCGTACGGCATCTGGGCCCAAGGCGAGATCGTGCCCGGCTTTTGGTACAACCTCATGACCGCCAACAACCTGAGTGCCCTCGGTTTCACGGCGTCGCAACTCGACCGCAAGTGGAGCACCGGCGGATCTTTCTGGTGGATGCCGACCACTCACGAATTCGGCCCCCGCGGCGGTTTCGGCGACTGGGACTACCACGAGAAACTCGCGACGCGTATTGGCGTGTCCACCTCGTGGAGCCCCGAGCAGCGGTTCACGAATTCGACGACGGGCGCGGCCGGCAACACGCTGACCAAACTGGCGGACGGCCTGAATGTGTTCGACACCGGCGCCTTGGCACTCGGCGTCACTCTGCAGAGCATGAACTACCGGTTGCTCGCGTTCGATGCCGGCGCCAAGTACAAGGGCGTCTTCCTGCAGACGGAGATCTACAACCGATGGCTCGACAAATTCGAGGCGGACGGTCCGCTCCCGGTCGACTCCGTGCACGACACAGGGTTCTACATCCAGGGCGCCTTCTATCCCATCAAGAAGAAGCTGGAAGTCTACGGCGCGACCTCACAGATCTACGGCGACAAGTCCGCGGGCTTCAGCAACAGCAGCGAATACATCGGCGGCGCGAACTGGTACCCCTTCGACACCATCAACCACCGGATGAACGTGCAGATCCAGAAGGTCAACCACTCGCCGGTCGGCAGCACGTTCGGCTATTACACGGCCGGTCAGAACGGCACGACGTTCTCGACGGCGTTCTCGATCTTCTTCTGACGGGAAGGGCACGGACATGACTCGCAAATGGGCGGTCGGAATCGCGGCGGGTGCGGGTGGCGCGGCCGCCCTCTGCGCGTGGCTCTTCGTGGCGGCGCCAGCGGCCGAGCAGGCCGCCCGACCGGGGACCCAGCCCACCGACACCTACGAGTTCAACGACTCGCACTTTCACCTGACCAACTACATCCAGGAAGGCAGTGACATTCACGACTTCCTGAAGATCATGGGTACGCGGGTGGGGCGATCGACGCTGTTCGGTATCCCGCTGCAGCAGGAGTGGTCGTATGCCAACTCGGGCGACTTCGCCCCGACGTACTACCTCCAGAGCGACGCCCCGCTCTACTACTACTCGTTCACGGACGCCTACATCGCGAGCGTGTATCGGTCGTTGTCGAAGTCGGAACAAGCACGGTTCGACCCCATGATCACCGGGTTCAACCCGGCGGACATGTACGGCGTCGATCACATCAAGCGGGTCCTGCGGGTCTTTCCCGGCGTCTTCTCCGGCATCGGCGAATTCAGCATCCACAAGGAATTCGTCTCATCGAAGATCGCCGGCGGGCCGGCCAGCCTGGTCAATCCCGCGCTCGATCGCATCCTCGATTTCGCGGCCGACGCGGGGCTGGTCGTCCTGATCCACAACGACATCGACATGCCGTTCGCGAAGCAGGACACCGAGCCGCTGTTTCTGACGCAGATGAAGGCACTGCTCGCACGCCACCCGCAGGCGACGGTGATCTGGGCGCACGTCGGCCTCGGCCGGGTCGTTCATCCGGTCCAGGTGTCGGCTGAGGCGGCCGAGCGCGCGCCCAACCACGTCGAGATCGTCGAAGCGCTGCTGGACGATCCTGGACTGAAGAATCTGAACTTCGACATCTCCTGGGACGAAGTCGCCAAATACGCCGTCGCCACGCCGGAGTCGATTGCGCGCGTGGCGGCGATGCTCAACAAGTATCCGGACCGATTCCTATTCGGCACGGACAACGTGGCGCCAGCGAGTGCCGCCGCCTACTACGCCGTGTACGACATGTGGGCGCCGGTCTGGCGTCTGCTGACACCAGAGGCCAGCGTGAAGATCCGCAAGGCGAACTACGACCGGATCTTCGACGACGCGCGCCGCCGCGTGCGCGAGTGGGAACGGGTGAACGTGAAATGAGATCGGCTTCACAAATGGAACGTCATGATGGGCGGCGGCTTGTCCAGCTTCTCGTCACACTTGGAGGCTCGTAATGCAACGCTTGATTCGTCCAGTTCTCGTCGGCGCGCTGCTCATCGCTGTCGCGCTTCTCACATTCACGACACCGGCCCTGCGGGCGCAGTCTCCCGCCGCGGCGGACATCCAGAAAGCGATTGACGCTGCCTACGCGAAATACCAGAACCTCGCGGAAGGCAAGAATGCCGACTACATCCCGGCGCTGGCCAAAGTCGATCCGAAACTGTTTGGCATCGCGCTCGTCACTCGGGATGGCAAGGTCTACACGGCCGGGAACCTCACCACCGAGGTCTCGATCCAGTCGATCTCGAAGGTCTTCACCGCCGCCCAGGTCACCCAGGAGCAGGGCATCGACGCCATTCCGAATCGCATCGGCGTGGACGCGACCGGCGCCCGCTTCAACTCGATCATCGCGATCGAAGCCGTCAAGGTCGGGGTGGGCACGGGCGCTCCCGAGATGAACCCGCTCGTCAATCCCGGCGCCATTTCAGCCACGAGCATGGTCAAGGGAGCGAACGCCAACGAGGTGTGGACCAAGATCATCGGCACGTATAACGACTTCGCCGGACGCCAGCTCACAGTCCTTCAGGACGTCTACAAGTCGGAGTCCGACTCGAACCAGCGCAACCAGGCAATTGGCGCCTTGATGCTCGCCTACGGATACATCAAGTCCAACTGGCAGCAGGCGGTCGATCTCTACACCCGTCAGTGCTCGGTTGGCGTGAATACCAAGGACCTCGCTGTGATGGCGGCGACGCTCGCCTTCGGCGGAAAGAACCCGGTGACGGGCAAGCAGGTCATGGACGCGAACAAGGTGCCCGGCATCCTGGCCATCATGGCGACCGCCGGCCTGTATGACGACTCGGGCAAGTGGCTCTACAAGACCGGTCTGCCGGCCAAGAGCGGCGTGGGCGGCGGCATCATCGCCGTGTCACCCGGCAAGTTCGGGATCGCCGTCATCTCGCCGCCGCTCGACGACGCCGGCAACAGCGTCCGCGCGCAGCGGGCCATCGCCGACATCTCGAACGCGCTCGGCGGCAATCCGTACGCGGCAAAGTAACGCGGCCAGCGACGTGTGTCGATTCGGCGCTTTCGCGTTCTCACGCTGATGGCGCTCCCTCTGTTCTGGGCCGCGCCCGTCGCGGCCCAGAAGACCGATATCGTCGTGCTCATCAACGGCGACCGCATCACGTGCGAGGTCAAGCAGCTCAATCGCGGCCGGCTCGAGGTCAAGACCGACGATGCCGGCACGCTGCAGATCGAGTGGACGAAGATCGCGTCGGTCACGGCCAAGCTGTTCTTCGACGTCGGCACGGCCGACGGCCGGCGCTACGTCGGCAGTCTCGCTCCCGGCGCCAACGGCAAGGTGGCGATCCTCGCGCCGACAGGCGACACCGTCGTCGAATTGTCCGTGTTCGAGATCGTCTCGCTGGCGCAAATCCAGTCGAGCTTCTTTCGGCGGCTCGACGGGGCGGTCAATCTCGGCGCCAGCTACACGCAGTCGAGCGGGGTCTTTCAGATCTCGTTCAACGGCAAGGTCGAGTACCGGCGGCCGTCGTTCGTGGCCTTCTCGAGCGTGTCGGCGGGCCTGACCGAGCAGGAGAACGAGCCGAGCACGTCGCGCTATGCGGTCCAGGCCGGGTTCCAGAAGTTTCGGCCCAACCGGTGGGTCGTAGCTCCGTTCGGGCTGTTCGAAAGCAATCCCGACCTCGGATTCGACTCGCGTTCGACCGGCGCCATCAACATCGGCCGCTATCTTCTGCAGTCGAACGGGGGTTGGCTGCTGCTGGGCGCCGGGGCGGGCGCGGGAAGGGAGAATCCCGTGGACGGTGACGATGTCACCAATATCGACGCGCTCATCGCGCTGAACGCCTCGAGGTTCACCTACGACTATCCCAAGATCAGCCTGGATTTTGCGACTCTGGTATTTCCGTCGCTGAATGATCTGGGCCGCGTTCGTATCAACATGAATCTCGCCTACAGCCGGGAACTGATTCGAGATTTCAATTTGACGATGACCGCGTACAACTCGTACGACAACCGGCCGCCGACGGCCGGCGCCAGCAAGAACGACGTCGGATTTTCGCTCGCCCTGGGCTGGACCTTCTAACCCGGGTCCGCCCGCGCACCGCGCGCTTCGTATCGTTAGCGTTTGGAGGCCAAGTCATGTTGCTCAGAATTGATCGCATTGCCGCTGCCGTCGGAATCGTTGTCATTGCTGCCGCGCTGGTGCACGCCCAGACACCCGCGCCAAAACCGCCGGCCACTCAGACGCCCGCACCAGTGAAGCGATCGGCCACCGTGACGGTCTCGGCTGTCATCCAGGCCATTGATTCGAAAGACCGCTCGGTGACATTCAAACACACCGACGGGACGCTCGAGACGATCTACTGCGGCCCGGAAGTGAGGCGCTTCGATGAGCTGAAGGTGGGCGACACCGTGACGTTCACGTATCAGGAAGCGGTCGTGATGTCGATCGCGCCGGCTGGAGCCACCGCGAAGGAGCCGACGACGAGTGTGGTGCGCGGCACGGGAGACCGACCGTCGGGCAGCATCGCGCAGACGATGCACGCGATCGTGACGGTGCTGGCCATCGACGCGAAGGCGCCGTCGATCACCATCCAGCGGGAGGATGGCAGCAAGGCGAGCTTCAGGATCCAGAACCCGAAGAACATCGAAGGCGTGAAGGTCGGCGACAAGGTGCAGATCACCTACACGCAGGCCCTGGCCGTCAGTGTGAAATAGGGGCCTGCTCGACGAAGTCGTCGCGGAGCCTCGGCGTAGCCAGGGGTCACGAGACGCGCTCGCCAGCGAGGTCAGATCGCACGGCTGTCGTACGCCCAGTGCAGGACCGCTTGCCGCTGCCGCCGGCGGCAATCGAGGTCGCGCGCCTCGCAGTGCTTGCGGATGGCCGCCACGTGCCTCGCGATTGCCCGCCATCGCCGGATCTGTCTCGCGTCGTCGCGCGTCCGTCGTCCCGAGTAATACCGGCAGTACCATTGAAACCAGCCGCGCGGATCCTGCGGATGGATCCAGCCCTTCCGGCGCCACTCGGCGAGCGATTGCGACGCCTTGACGCCGAAATAGTTGAGGCGCGCGTCGTGACGATCGGGGCTCAGCTTGGCGCGGGCAAACCAGCTCGGAGGAAATTCGCCGCGACAATCGGTCAGGTACTTGCCGCCGAAGACGCCGAGCTCGAGCATCGCCTTCGGTGTGAGCTGCGGCTCGAAGCCGCGCGCGAAGTTACGTCCCACGGGTTCGGTCCGCCAATAGACGTAGCCCGCCTGCATCTTGTCATTGACGATGACCTGCCGCTTCATGGCTCGCGCGTTCCCGATTGCGGCGTCAACTCGAGGCGGTTGACGTCGAATCCGTTGTCGCGAGCCACTGCCCGCGCGGCGGCAAGGGATTGATCGTCGAGGTGGGGCGCACGCGCGAGGATCCAGAGATACTCGCGACCCGGATCGCCAATGACCGCCCACGAATAATCTGGCGCAAGGCCGATGATCCAGTAGTCCCCCCAGACGGCCGGAAGAAACGAGAGCCACGCGGGAGCGAAGCGCACCTTCAATTTCGCAAGAGTGCGCTGGTCGACGATGCGAGCGACGCCTCGCGCTTCGGTGTCGCCATCGGCGGTGCGGCACCGATTGACGACATCGAGCCGCCCGTCGGCACGGCGTGCGTAGCTGGCGCGCACGTCACCGACGCACTGGCGCTGAAACCGGTTCGGAAATCGGGCGATCTCGAACCAGTCGCCGGCGTACCGATCGAGATCGACCGAGGCGACCGTGCGAACCGCCGCGACCGCCTGGGCGTGGACGGCCCGCGAGGCCGCCAGCGCGGCCACCGCGAGTGCGGTCGCGCGAACCCACCGTCCACCGGCACCCAACTTCCACATCTCTCTACTTGCTCGGTGGCAGCACGACGGTGTCGATGACGTGAATGACGCCATTGCTGGCCGGGATGTCGGTCTTGACGACGCGTGCCTGGTTGACCATGACGGCAGGTCCCGTGACGCTAATCGACAGCATGTCGCCGCTGGCCGCTTTGACGGAACTGACCTTCACGACATCGGCCGCCATCACCTTGCCCGGGACCACGTGGTACATCAGTATGCGGCGCAGCTGGGCTTTGTTCTCGGGCTTCAGCAGCTCGTCGAGGGTGCCCGCAGGCAGCTTCTCGAATGCGGCGTCAGTCGGGGCGAATACCGTGAACGGGCCCGGTCCCTTCAGCGTGGTGACCAGGTCGGCTGCCGTCAGCGCCTTCGCCAGGGTCTTGAACGATCCGGCCGCGACCGCCGTGTCGACGATGTCCGTCGTCTGCTGTGCGCGTGTCTGGTAGCCGATTGCCAGGATCCCGGCGAGCGCGAGTGAGGTGAACGTCAGCGTGTTCTTCATGTGTGCTCCTTGTGGGTTAGCTCTGCTATTGAATCTAGTGCAAAAGAAAGTGCGTGCAAGTAAAATCCAATCACGGCTGCAGGTCGTGTGAATGCCATGACCAGGCAGCCGTGGAATTTGAGCGACGTTCAAACAAGGAGCTGCGATGCTGTCGGCCACCCTGCAGGAAGGTCTGACCGAGTACGCGATCGGCGAAAAGATCCGTGCGCTGCGACTGAGGAAAAAGATGGGGCTCGTCGAGCTCGGACGGCACACGGGTCTCTCACCCGCGCTGCTGTCGAAAATCGAGCGCGGGCGGATCTTTCCGACCCTGCCGACGCTGCTGCGCATCGCGCTCGTCTTCAGCGTCGGGCTCGACTATTTCTTTGCCGGCGCGCGCGAGAAGCCCGTGCTGGCGGTGTCGCGAAAGGACTCGCGCGTCTCGCTGCCCGATCGGGCAGGGGCGCGCGATGTCGCGTACCGCTTCGAATCACTCGACTACGACGCGACTGAGCGGCGATTCAACGCCTATTACGCA